>Ga0183099_1000022_pt1 | contig 180051 bp, 154 predicted proteins | sample Biomet1_FD_127788 | JGI IMG/M metagenome (GOLD analysis project Ga0183099, IMG submission 127788) | Microbial communities from bioreactor (seeded with anoxic lake sediment) at LBNL, California, USA - Biofuel metagenome 1 | ecosystem: Engineered > Bioreactor > Anaerobic > Unclassified ...
AGCAGAAGCGAGAGCGCTTCTTGTAACTTTCCTTGTACGGAAACTCCATTGGGTTGTATTTGCCACCCGTGGTAGTGAGTTCCGTTAAAGAAAGAAGTGTCTGCTATCTCTTCGGCATCGAAATGAGCCACCATCGTACGTGCATGTACTCCGGCATCGGTGCGCCCAGCTCCTATCACATCGGTAGGCTCCCGTAGCAGAAGCGAGAGCGCTTCTTGTAACTTTCCTTGTACGGAAACTCCATTGGGTTGTATTTGCCACCCGTGGTAGTGAGTTCCGTTATACGAAAGCCAGATGAAATATCTTTTTTTCACGGAGATTAATGCGCTGGAATTTGCAACTGCTGTCCGATATTGACCTCACCAGATACCATTTCATTGGCAGCTTTCAGTTCATCAACAGATATGTTGTATGCTTTTGCAATAGAGGTGAGCGTATCCCCGGGTTTCACGGTGTAACTAATGGTTTTTATTTGGTTCTTAGTCGTTTCTGGTTTTTTAGAGGTGGATGTTGTTGTTGAATCGGAAATCAAATTCAATACCATCCCTTCTTTTACATCGGTAGACGCAAGATGGTTATACTCTTTCAACTGGTCAACGGTGAGATTGGTCGTTTTTGCAATGGAAAAGAGCGTCTCTCCTTTTTTGACAGTGTATTTGGTCTCTGCTGGCTTGGTTGGTGCTGAAGATTCCACATTGAGTTCATTTGTTTTACTCGTTTCGGAAATGGTTTTCCCTTTGGTTGTGGGACGTTTCTTTTTGGCAGCAACCAAAACATACTCTTTTCTTACGGTTTCAATGGTGAGCTTTTGACCTGTGGAAACTTTACTCCTTCTTCTGGAGAGACCATTCCATGCTTTTATTTGAGTGGGAGTTGTCTGATAGAGCTCTGCGATCGATTCGAGCGTTTCTCCATCCTGAACGACATGTATTTTGTTTACTTTATACGTTGTAGAAAGGGTGTCGATTTTGTCTGCAGTCGGAATATTGGGAATTACTGGTTTCGTACTCGAATCTTGAGCCTGCTCTTGGGGGTGAGTTGGAGCAACAGCTTGTTGTACGCGCACCGTGTCATTAACGGGTTTGTTTTCTTTGATCTTGGCTAACGAGGCTTTGGGCGCGAAAGCTAACGTATCCCCTTCGTGTACAAGGTAGTTGGTAAGGTTGTTCCACTCTTTTATTTTAAGAGCAGAAATGCGATGGGCTCTTGCAATAGAATATAGGGTTTCTCCTTTGGTTACAATGTGTGTTTTTTCGGATGGATTTATATTTTCTTCCGGTTGATTTTCTTCTTTGGACTGTAAACCCAGGGTTACGGGTACCTCTTTTTTAGTTATCTGTACCGTGATGTACGATCCGGGTTTGAGTTTTTTCTTGGATATTTTGTTCCATTGCTTCAGCTGTTGAACCGACACTCCGTATTTATCTGCGATTCCCGAGAGTGTATCGCCTTTGCGCACTTTGTGCGATTTCTTAGAGGTAACAGTCTTTGTCGCTTGCTCGTCGTTAGCACTATTTTCCTTCTTAGTAGCTTTTGCAACTAATACACTTCTGCTCTCCTTTACGGGTACCTCTTTTTCGGACATCTGTACAGTGATGTATGATCCGGGTTTGAGTTTCTTTTTAGAAATTCCGTTCCATTTTTTTAGCTGCTCAACAGACACTCCGTATTTATCTGCGATTCCCGAGAGTGTATCGCCTTTGCGCACTTTGTGCGATTTCTTGGAAGTGACAGTCTTTGTAGCTTGCTCGTCGTTAGCACTATTTTCTTTCTTAGTTGCTTTTGCAACTAATTCGCTTCTGCTTTCTTTTACGGGCACCTCTTTTTCGGACATCTGTACAGTAATGTACGATCCGGGTTTGAGTTTCTTCTTGGATATTCCGTTCCATTTTTTTAGCTGCTCAACCGACACTCCATATTTATCTGCGATTCCCGAGAGGGTCTCACCTTTGCGCACTTTGTGCGATTTTTTGGAAGTGACGGTCTTTGTAGCTTGCTCTTCGTTAGCACTATTTTCTTTTTTGGTTGCTTCTGCTACTAATTCGCTTCTGCTCTCTTTTACGGGCACCTCTTTTTCGGTCATCTGTACGGTGATGTACGATCCAGGTTTAAGCTTGCTTTTGGAAATATGATTCCATTTTTTTAGCTGCTCTACAGAGACCCCATATTTATCAGCGATTTCTGAAAGAGTATCGCCTTTTCGTACCTTGTGTGATTTTTTGAAGTAACAGTCTTTGTTGCTTGCTCCGTATTGTTTTTCTTTGACAGTGTAGCGTCTCCTGTCGGGAGTTGAATTTTATCGCCGGCTTTCAGTTTTCCGTCGGCAGTATTCGCTTTAATCAACTCTTCTTCCGGGATATGGTATTTTTGTGCGATTGAATAGAACGATTCACCTTTTTTTACCACATGTGTTTTTCCTGTTCGGTTGTTCTGAGTGGTTTTGTTTTCGGCATTGTTGCTCTTTTCCGAATCCTTGCTCGATTTAATCGATAGTTTTTGTCCGGGTTTCAATTTGGAGCCGTTCAGTTTGTTCCACTCTTTCAGCTGATTTTCGGATACATTGTGCTCTTTGGCGATGGTATAGAGCGACTCTCCTTTTTTTACCTTGTGTATTTTGCTGGTGGAGGCGTATTGAATATCGTTGTCCGAGGTATAAAATGATTTTACCTGAACTGGGTCGAATTTATACAATTTCTTCTTTTCGGGAATAACGGTACATCCGGTGACGTAGCGTTTTGCATAGTAATCGGCGTTGCTATTGTCGATGCGGACACCGCCGCCATTGGCCGAGTGAATAAAGTTGAAGCTGCCATCGGCATTGTGGCTTAAGAAGATGCCGACATGGCCGATGCGGGAATTCTTGCTGTTTTGTCCTTTGAAAAAGACCAGATCGCCTTTTTTCAGATTGTCAATATCGACTTTTTTGCCGTTTGCAACCTGAGAACCGGATGATCCGTTGAGAGTCATGCCGAATTTACGATAAACATAGCTGGTGTAACCGGAACAATCAAACCCTCTTCCGTTTTTTGCCCCCGATCGGTAGGGCGTGTTGATAAGTGTCTTGGCATACCTCGCAAGCGAATCGCGCAAGTCGACTCCCGATAGAGTCTTACTCTTTGCGGAAAGGGTGATGGTATTTATCGAAATGAGTAATAAAAAGACAAAATAGCGCATTGGTTAGATGTTTTGTGTATGTCTCAACAGAAGAGACATTGATTCGTAATTACTTTTTAGGGTAACCGACAGTCTGTGCCAATGTAATCAGTTGGTCGTCGGTCAGATTCATCACTTTTGCCAGTTTTGCTTTATCGATGCTCGCGCGAACAACCGTAGCGAGTCCTTCCGATGCGCAGAAAAGATAGATGTTTTGCGCGATGAAACCACTGTTGGCATACGTAGCTTCAATCAGTCCGCTTTCGCTCTTGGAGTTAATTTTGGACTTGTTGCAAACAAATACGATATTGAGAGGCACTTCGCCTACATACGGTTGTGTACCAGACTCTTTACGGTAATCTCCGGCGACAATCTGTATCAATTTGTTATTTGCCGCGTCGTATCGGTAAATGCCCTCTTTGGTAACAGCGTATAGGTCGATCTCCTGACGATCCATTGACGACGGAGCCGTTCTTTTCTTTTCGCGATTGAACCCCCAGGCTGCCCAAAGCAGATTGGAGAGCGTTTGATTCGAAATAGATTTCGCTGAATCAAATTCGCGCGCGGATTGACGTAGATTTAATGCGTCCATCAGCGGTTTTCCACCTGTACGGAGAGGTGTCGGAAGTTGAATAGTTTGGGCAGACAGCAAAGCGCTTGCACACAGAAAGACGGCGGATAGCATCAATGTTTTCATTTTTGTTAGTAATTGGTTTTTGGTTAACAGAACCGTCCGTCTTATTGGTTGACGGAGGTAAACACAGTCTTGTCTGTCGGACATAAGGGTAATCGTTTTTGAATAAAAAACGACTGAAGGCTCCCTGTTTTGGAAAAATGATTCAACAAATATAATGGTTTTTTCCTGCCTGATTACATTTTGAACTTCGCAATTGGGGTAGTTTTAATTTTTTTTGGCGAACACCCGTACGCTTTTTTAAATGCTGTACTAAAATGTTGAAGAGAAGAAAATCCGAGTTCAAAAGCAATTTGAGTCATGTTTTTTTCGCTCCAAAGGATCATGTGATAGGCCTTTTCGAGGCGGAAACTGTTCAAATATCCAAAAATAGTGTCGCCAAATAATTCCTTGAATCCGTTTCTCAGTTTGAAGCTGTTGATACCTGCAATGCGGGCGAGTTCGTTGATGGAGGGTGGCATCGCGAGATGTTCGAGCAAATATTGGTGAGCAAAGAGCAGACGGCCTTTGTCGTAGTCATTGTGACAGTATGGTGTTTTGGCTATCGATGATTTTTGCAGGCAAAGAATACAGAGGTCGGAGGATTCGAAGAGAGAGAGCTTCGCTTCATTTTTTGCCCAGAAACTCATTATTTTTTGAATGGATTCAGGATCTAATTTGCTGTCGTGTAGTGAGAGCGATTCTCCATTTAGGGTAATTTGCATCTTCTTTGGCGATTAAATATTATGCTGTAAATATAAAAATTAATTCTGTAGATATAAAAAATCAATGTCGAACTTGTTTATCTTTGCCAAATTAACACATTGAGTGATACGAAATCTACATACCTAATTGCAGTGAAATGGTGACATTTAAGAAACTCAGAAGAATATTTAATGAGAAAGGGAGCGGAAACGTTGTGAGTAAAACGATCGCAGTCAGCCCTTTTCTTCAGTTACATCTCTGTACCCAATGCAATGTTGAAATTATCCAGTCGGATGAAGAAAAGGTGGTTATTGAGATGGATGACAACCTGATCGATGGCGTTCGGGTCGATAATTCCATCAAAACCCTTTTTGTTACGCAAGACGTGCAGCAGAAAATTCCTCTTTTTTCGTATGGAAAAATTACCATTTATTGTCGGGCACTTGAAGCTCTTTATGTCACTTCACACGCCGATGTCCGCTCGGTAAAACCGATCGAATCGAAGTATGCTATGGTCATCAAGACTGTCACGCATGGCGATGTTCATCTCGAACTGAAGGCATCGTCGATTAAAGTGATGTCGACCAATCATGGTGATTTTACTCTGAAGTGCGAGACGAACGATTTGGTGGTTAACAACGCCAGTAAGGGAGATCTGGATCTGGAGGTAAAAGGCGCTGCTGTGGAGATTAACCATAAGGGAAGGGGCGATATGGCATTGACCGGCTCATGCGACCAACTGACGATTTGTAATGAAGGCCATGGAGATATTTCCGGGCGTGAACTCGTTACGCGCGATGCAAATGTAAAGAGCATCGGGCATGGCGATACCAGCGTGTGTGCCTCACATACCATTAAAATTCAGAACCTGGGTCATGGCGATGTCTCTTACTACGGCGAAGGCGAATTGCAGGATCTTTCGCATACGGGACACGGCAAAGTACAGCACCGAAATTGAAACTCCGCGTTATAACACACAAGAGGCTGCTTCACTGTTTATAGACAGAAGCAGCCTCTTTTGCTTTAATTCATTGCCCGACCAAAATTATCTCTTTATCATGGTCAGCAGCATCTTGAACGATTCGACTGCAGATAATGCATGGGGATGATTAGCGGGCATAATAATACATTCGCCTTTCTTTACCGTGTGGGGGTTCCCGTCGATACGGATCTCCACGGTGCCGTCGAGCACCTGCACGATGGCATCAAACGGTGCGGTATGCTCGGTCAATCCCTGTCCTTTGTCGAACGAAAAGAGCGTAACGTTGCCCGCTTCGCTTTTGACAATCTGTTTGCTTACTACGCCACCTGCGGTATATTCTACTGCGCTTTCCAACGGAAAGACTACTGCTGTTTCAAAAGGTGTACTCATTGTTATCTGTTTTAGAGTTGATAGCTTATCGTTGTTTGTTTTGCAAAGATAGCGTTGAAATCAACCGTAAAAGTGTAACAAAGATTACATGTCAGCAAAAATATCCGATTCGTTTCGTCGAAATTTGGAATGCAATCGTTTGTCAATAATTTACTTCGGATAAATACTTTTCCGTATTCATCACTTTCGCGTAAAAATAATTTAGTGCTGCCATAAAACTGTGGTGCACCGCATCGGCTGTTACCTCTTTCCCGTTTATTTCGAGCGATTTTGTAGCGCACGCATCAGCTATCAGCGTGCAGTTGAAGCCGAGATCTTTTGCTGCACGGGTAGTGGCATCCACACACATATGGGTCATCATGCCGCAAATAACCAGTTCTTCAATGCCGAGTGATTTCAAGTGCACCAGCAATCCCGTTTCGCGAAAACTGTTCGGAAAATGCTTTTCTATCACCAACTCATGCGGTAGTGGTTTGACGTTGTGATGTATCTCGGCTCCAGCAGTGCCCGGCGCAAAAAATGTGGCATCGGGACGTGTGGTAAGATGCTGTACATGGATTACCGGTAAATTTTCGCTTCTGAATTTCTGCAATATCTTTGCTGCATTTTCGCTCGCAGACAGTGATCCTACTAATGGATTAGTTCCATTTTCAAAATAGTCATTCTGAATGTCAATCAAGATTAACGCTCTGTTCATACTTTGTTTTAAATGTATTGAGTGAGGATTGTTTATTGAACTTTCACTTCCATTTTTCCCTTGATGTCGCGCGATGAACTACCCAGCAACAGGGAATAACTGCCGGGTTCTACATCCCAGTTGTGTTTTGCTTCGTTGTAGAATGCAAAGCTGCTCACGGACACTTCCAGTGTTACCGTTCGGCTTTCGCCCGCCTTCAGAAATACTTTTTGAAAGGCCTTCAACTCTTTTTCGGCACGTACTACGGTCGATTTTGATTTGCTCACATAGAGTTGAGCTGTCTCTGCACCGTCGGTTTTGCCGCTGTTGGTTAGCGTGAAGCTCACTTTTACAATACCATCTGTAGTTTGGTCTATTTGGTCGACTGTCGGTTTGGAGTAGGTAAAGGAGGTATAACTCAAACCGTATCCGAAAGGAAAGAGAGGTTCTATTTTCTTGGTATCAAACCAACGGTAGCCCACCAGAATATCCTCCTTGTAGTACACGTTGATGCTGTCGCCGGGATAGGAAAGCTTACCGAACGAGTGGGCCGCGTTATCTTCCAGCTTTTTGGGAAACGAAAAAGGAAGTTTTCCTGACGGATTTACATCGCCCGAAATCACATCAGTCAATGCATGACCCGCTTCCGATCCAAGGTACCACCCCTGTACGATAGCCGGAACCTTATCGACCCACGGCATTGCCACGGCGTTGCCGCTGAGTAGTACCACGGCGATATTTTTGTTTGCTTTCAGCAGAGCCTCGATCAGCTTGTCCTGCCCGAAAGGCAAGTCGAGTGATTTGCGGTCGCCACCCTCGCAATCCTGAAAATGGTTCTTGTTAAGGCCTCCGATAAAGAGAACCACGTCGGCGCCTTTAGCCACGTCGACAGCCGCTGCAATCAACGAATCGGCATTCAGTTTCGATTTTACAGCACGACCATACATTGATGGACCGGAGGCATATCCGAGGCTGTGCACCACATGATCTTTTCCGTATTTCGCAGTCAGTCCTTCCAGAGGAGAAACTTCGTAAGCCACCTTCAGCGACGAAGAGCCACCTCCAATCACCAGACTACGAACTGCGTTCTCTCCGATAACGGCTATCTTGTTGTATTTACCAACAGGAAGGGGGAAGAACTGTTTATCGTTTTTCAAAAGAACGATACCTTCCTGCGCAATTTTGCGTCCTGCTTCGCTATGTTCGGGCGAAACGAAGCGTCCGAAAGGCCGGTTGGCGCTCATAGTAGTTCGGAAGATCATGCGCAGGATGCGACCAGCTTTATCATTGAGTAATGCCACATCGTATTTCCCGTCTTTAATCCCTTTCAGAAACGGATCGGCCAGATAGTAGGCTGAGTATGGGAATTTGCCTTTAGTAGTCAATCCGTTGGTGTAGGTTCCCATCTCCAAATCGAGACCGTTTTTCACAGCCTGATCTGTATTGTGTGTTCCTCCCCAGTCGCTGATTACCACCCCGTCGAAATGCCAGTCTTGTTTTAGAATTTTATTCAAAAGCAAGTCGTTGTGGCAACAATGTTCGCCTCTGAGTTGGTTGTAGGAGCCCATAATCGACCATGCTTTTCCTTCCTGCAAGGCAGCTTTGAAGGCGGGCAGATAAATTTCGTACAAAGCCCGGTCGCTTACGTTTACATTGATGTGTCCGCGCCACTCTTCCTGATTGTTCAACGCAAAATGTTTGACGCAGGCGGCTACCCCGATAGACTGCACTCCCTGAATATAGGGCACCACCATGCGGGATGCCAGGTAGGGATCTTCGCCCATGTATTCAAAGTTACGTCCGTTCAACGGGGTACGGTAGATGTTGACGCCAGGGCCTAGCAACACTGATTTGTTGCGGTAGCGCGCCTCTTCCCCGATCGATTTGCCATAAAGCAACGACAGTTCCGGGTTGAACGAGGCTGCCAGACAGGTCAGTGCCGGAAAAGCAGTGCAGTAGTCGTTTGTCCAGCCGGCCCCGCTCCATTCGTCCCAGAAAACCTCTTCGCGAATGCCATGAGGGCCGTCATCGGTCCATACTTCGGGAATGCCCAATCGGGGTACTCCCATCGAACTGAATTTGGATTGGGCATGACACAGGGTCACCTTCTCTTCTGTGGTCATAAGCGAAAGAGCATTCGTTACTCTTTCTTCGATCGGTTTGTTTACGTCTAGGTAAACCGGAGTCGCTTGCTGTGCTTGCAGACTCAGGGAAGCCCTCAGAATCAATACAATAAATAAGACTCTTTTAATCATTTGATAGTAGATTTTGTGTTATCGCTTTAAGAAATTATCTCTTCACTTTGACTTCAGAACCCGAATATTTCACGGCTTTGACTGTTTTTGCCGGTTCAACCCCGGTTCCGTTCTTGGGAGTTACCCAAACTACATTGAAAGTGCGTTCTTTGAGCATTCCCGCAAATTCGCCCTGACACTTTCCGATGGTCAGTGTTTTTTCGGCTTCGTTCCAATGCAACGGAATGGTTGAGTATCCTCCTTTTTCGTAATTGTAGGTATCGTTTTCGTCTTCGTAGATCACAAAATCGGCATCAGCGCCGGGGTATACGCGTAACTCGATCGGATCGGCAACCTTTTCGGTGGCATACTGGAGATAGGGACCCATCGGTACAATCGATCCTGCTTTGATGTAGAGCGGCAGGGTTTCGATGGTTGCTTTCGCGTCGATGGTCTGTCCGCCGGCAATCTGTTTTCCCGTCCAAAAGTCGTACCATTGCGTCGATTTGGGAAGATATACTTTGCGGGTTTTTGCAAGTTTTGCGCTGTTGGGTGCACTGTAGAGTTGCTGTGTCACCGGATTGACAAGAAATGCCGGACCGAACATGTATTGGTCGGGAATATTGCGGACTGCATCATCGTTGCGGAAATCGAATCCCAGCGAACGCATAAGGGTATATCCTTCGTTGGTTATCTTCCACGAGAGGGAGTAGAGGTAGGGCATCAGTCGGTAGCGCAGGTTGTCGTACTTCAGCAGGATGGCACGGGTAGCTTCGTCCCAGTTTTTCGAGAAAACCGCCCGTTCTCCTTTTCCATGAATGCGAAAGATCGGACTGAAGGTGCCGAACTGGAACCAACGGGTAAATAGTTCGCGGTTGGTCGGAGTCGTCCAGTCGGGAGCCTGCCAGTGGAAATGGTAACCGCCGATATCGGATGTCCAATAAGGTATCCCTGAAGCGCAGGCGTTGATTCCCTGCGGAACCTGATTACGGAAGGCATCCCAGGTGCAGGTAATGTCGGACGACCACAGCGTGGCCGCATTGCGTTGCTGCCCGGCAAAAGCCTGGCGAACCAACAAAAATGCGCGTTTATCGGCAATGTCTTTACGCCAGTGTTCGTACAAGCCGGTGGAGTGTGCCAATGAGTAGGTATTCATGTAATCGATGCCGCGACCGATGGCGAAATGGCTTTTACGGCGTAAATCCATGTAATTGGGATCGTTCACGTTTCCATTGTCAGGTTCGCACTGATCGACCCACCAGGCATCCCAGCCGTAACGGCCAAGCAAACTGTCGTTTGCCTGTTTCCAGTACAGATCGCGAGCCTGAGGGCTGTGCGCATCGTAATAATAATCGAGAATATTGGTATTTACATTCAGCCAGCGGATGTCAGTCATGCCACCCGAACGTACCATTTGGTTGAACGGCTCGGTGCCTTTGGAAAATACCGGCCAGATCGAAATCATGGCATGAAAATTTGCTTTGTGCAGCTCGTCGACCATCGCCTTGGGATTCGGGTAGCGTTCGGGCCACATCACGTGCGAACCGATTACGTTGGGTTCCCAGTAGAACCAGTCCTGAACGATGGCATCGACCGGGATTTTGGCATTGCGGTAGCCATCTTTTACCGACAACACTTCGGCCTGGCTTTTGTATCTGTCCTGTGATTGGAACAGCCCGAATGCCCATTTCGGAAACATGGGCGCATTGCCCGATGCATTGCGGAATGTAGCGATGATCTTGTCGAAATCGGGGCCGTAGATAAAGTAATAATCAACTATGTTGCCGCTTTCCGAAACATATTTGTATTTGGTATTCCCGGCTTCGGCTCCGTAAAAATTCGAGGCAGAGTAGTTGTCCCAGAAAAGTCCATACCCTTTGGTAGAAAGCATCACGGGAATGGCTCCGGTCATGTAGCGGATAGCCATATCCTGATTGCGGCCTTTGTAATTGATAGAGAGCGAATCCTCCGGATGGCACCCCAGTCCGTAAAGCGCTTCGTCGGCAGGCGACTCAAATTGCGAAGTACAATTATAAACGTCGATGCCGGCAACGGTAGCCTCGGTCATGGTTTTGTTTTGGGCATCGTCTTCGGCAAGAATCGTATTACCCGACAGATCGAGGTATTTGATGGCGTTGGATGCTTTGTTGATTGCCACTCTCATCTTGGTCGTAGTGATAACAACGGCATCTCCATTTTGGGCAACGGTAAACGACGGCACTGCCTTCCACGGGTTGGTAATGACCAAAGAGGGTTTTTCAATAAAAAGAGGCAGCGTCGTATATTTCACCTCTACCATATTGTCGAAGCAGACTTTCACTTTCATCAGCCCTTTGTTCAGGGTAAAGGTTACTCCGTCGTTGTTTTGTTGATACGATAGAACTCTGGCTTGTGTCGGGAACGTTAACCCGGTGAATAACAAAATAACCAGTGCGCTTTTGATGTGTTTCATTTTGGATAGAAGATTTATTAGTTAATGGCGAGGAACTTGAGTTTGTGCTTTATTTTAGATAACTATTCCACACCTTGGTTTCGTTGGTATTGATGGTGAGTTTTTGGTTGCCACAGCGTACGGTGAAGCTTCCGGCTTCCAGACGCCATTTATTATCCAGCCCGACGAACGCCAGTTCCGATGCAGGGACTTTCAGCGTAACGGTTTCCGATTCTCCGGCCAGCAGATGTATCTTCTCAAATGCCCTCAGGCGTTTGTTGTCGGGAGTGAGCGATGCGTAGTCGTCGGATACAAAGAGAAGAACGGCTTCTTTTCCTGCCAATTTACCACTATTTTTGATGGTGACGGTAAATTCGAGCATGTCGTTTGCATTAAACTGTGTCTTATTTACCTTGAAGTTGGAATATTCAAAGGTGCTGTAACTCAATCCGGCACCGAACGGATATTGCACGGAAGTATTGGCATCATAGGCGTAGGAACCATCCATTACTTCGCGGTTTTCCGATGGTTTGTAGTCGTAAGTAGTCAGCAGGTTGGTATATTTCGGATAGGTGTAGGGCAGTTTTCCCGAAGGATTCACATCGCCATACAGAATGTCGGCCAACGAGAAACTACCGTAACTCCCCGGCAGATAGGTCTGCACAATGGCATTGGTCAACGGTTCGATGGCAGAGATGATGCGTGGACGGCCTTCGTTCAGTACCAGTACAATAGGCTTGCCTGTTTTTGCCAGTTCGCTCACCAACGCCTGCTGGTTTTTCGATAGTTCCAAACTGGTGAGATTTCCCGGAGTTTCGCAATATGAATTCTCCCCGACGCAAGCCACAATTACGTCGCAGTTTTTCGCTGCGGCCACGGCTTTGTCAATCTCGGGAGCATTTTCTTCGTAATATTTTCCCTTCTCGTTGTAGGTTACCCCGGGCTCAAATACTACGCGGTCTTTGCCTGCCTTTTGCTGTAATGCCTCCAGAATGGTGGCGCCTGCTTTTTCGTATTCAAGGGTTTTGTCTCCCTGCCAGCTGCGGCTCCAGCCTCCGTTCAGACCGCGTTTGGTATCGGCGTTTGGACCGGTTACCAGGATGCGGTATGCCTTTTGCAATGGCAGCAGATAGTTTTTGTTTTTGAGCAATGTGATGGCTTCGTCAGCCGATGCCTTTGCCAGCTTCTGGCTTTGTTGTGATGCGAAATTGGTATAGTCCGCTACGTTCCATGTGGGTTTGGAAAACAAGCCTACACGGTATTTCAAGCGCAGGATGCGGCGTACGGCATCGTCGATACGGCTCATCGGTACCTTGTTTTCATTGACCAGCGCTACCAGATTTTTGCAGAAATTTTCGTCGTAAGGAATCATCGCCATGTCGATGCCTGCGTTGATGGCCAGCATAATGGCCTCCTTGTCACTGACGGCAATCCGGTCGCGTTTGTAGAGGTTGTCAATGTCCTGCCAATCGGTTACGACTACGCCGTCGAATTTCAGCTCATTCTTCAGAATGTCGGTCAGGATGTGGTGGCTGGCATGCACCGGTTCGCCGTTGATGATGGCCGAGTTGACCATTACTGACAAAGCTCCGGCTTTGATAGCGGTAGCATAGGGTTTCAGATGCCGTTCGCGCAGTTCGTTTTCCGGAATCAGAGCGGGCGTGCGATCCTGTCCGCTTACCGGAACGCCGTAACCCAAAAAATGTTTGAGACAAGCTGCGATGTTGTACAGTCCAACCCGATTGGGATCGTTACCCTGAAAGCCTTTCACGGAGGCCACTCCCAGTTCGGACGTGAGAAAAGGGTCTTCGCCGTAGTTTTCCCAGATGCGCGACCAGTTGGGGTTGCGCCCCATGTCGAGCACCGGAGAGAATGTCCAGGGAATGGAGCTGGCACGCACTTCATAGGCACATACTTGTGCTCCATCGTACACCAGCTGTCGGTTGAATGTGGCTGCCATGGCAATCTCTTGCGGAAAGAGTACGGAACCATCGGTGTAGTTGGCTCCGTGAATGGCATCCACCCCAAAAAGCATGGGGATGCGGTTGTGTTTAAGGGTAATATCCTGTAGTTGAATAATAAGCTTGTTCCATACTGCCGGTGTCTGAGCCAGACCGGCGGGTGTGTTGAGCAACGAGCCGGCTTTCAGGTCACCCAAAATGTGAGTTGCTTTCACCTCGTCTATTTCGACAGGCACATTGGGAACACCGGGAATTTTACTTTTTAGTATGACATCTACACTGAATTGCGCCATTTGCCCCACTTTCTCTTCGAGCGTCATTTTTGATATGAGCTGAGATAGTTGGGTCTCGTAGGGTGAGACCTCTTTGATTGGAGTAAAGCTTAAAGAAATTGCACTAAGACTGAAGAGTGTTATACTCAGAATGTGGTTTTTGTATTTCATCTGTTTTGGGTATTTCAGGTTAATTTCATTTGAGTTGTAGCTTTTTGTGTTGTAAATACACACAAAAATATTCTCTTTTTTGCATCAACAAAAATGAAACACCTCTATTAATCCTCTACAAAGACTATAAAATAAGACGTTGAGGCTTGCATTCGCAACGATTTTAATTGTTGCGTCCATTTTTTGTTGTTTCGCAGGTTGCTGACTCTTATTATTGTTGGTCGGATTGTTTTTATCAGGTTTATTGAAAAAATATGCAGTTTCAGATGAGATTGGTCATGACATCGCTATTGTCGATTATTACAGTGCTTCTGTTGGTCATGACATTGCCATTGTTATTGATAACATTGCCGATGTTGGTCTTTACAATAGCGTTGTTGATATTGACAATGCCATTGTTGGCCATGACATCATCATTACTGCGCTTTATTTTGTCGATGTCGGGTGTCAATATGGACGAATGGATCGTTCAATCGTTCCACAAGTAATTCTCGTTGTATTCAACTCCGTACTCTTTCAGGAACAAGATATACTCATCTTTGAATGTTATCTTTTTGTGATGTGATTCTTGATTTTCGATGTAATGCTTTGTTCTGTCGTGTAGAGACGGGCTCACGGAGAAGCCACCATATCCACCCTGCCAGGCAAATGTCCGGTAATGTTCATCTTTTGTTTTGATCCAATGGCTACTGTACTTTTTTACGTCTTCCAGCAAATCGGCCAACGCACTGTTTTTCGACAGTACACAGAGTATATGAATGTGTTTATCAACGCCATTAATGCAAACAGGTATCGAATTTCGGTCCTTTATAATAGCTCCAATGTATGCGTACAATTCGGCAGCTTCCTGCTTCCGGATGCGCGGACTGGAATTCTTAATGTGAAAAATAATATGCACAAATAGTTTCGATAGCGATTGTGACATAATATTGGTTGTTGTTGTGTTTACATTGCACACAGGTTTGAATCGCCCTTACAGGGCTTCCTCCTCGGTGTTATCTCTGTTCTCCAACATTATACGTTGGGCTGAATTGAATATGCCTTTCAGGCAATAATCTGAATTCTGTCTTCTCATCAGGTTGAGGCTGAAAGCCTCATTTATTTCAACCCGACGTTTCACGTCGGGTTACCGCCGCCCAACCGTTTGAGAGTCCTGAAAGGACGGGTTAAGCATTACCTGCTACTTATCTCTATAATTCCGTCAGCTAACCCGGCCGATGTTGCCGTCAGACGGATAATGCCGCTTCGTTGTTTCGATTGAATGACGCAGAGGGCTTTGCCATGAAAGGCTTTGCGGTGGTCGGCTTTGAACGACTCCATGCTAATGGGGCTTCCGTTGTCTACCCCTGCAATCTTGCCCGGTCCTTCGAGTTTGAACTGAACTAAGTTTTCGGCATCGGGAACCAGATTCCCGTCTCTATCCACAATGTCGATGGTGACAAACGAGAGGTCGCTACCGTCTGCAGTGATTTTACGCCGGTCGGCTGTCAGCCGGATACGATTAGGAGCACCCGCTGTTTTTACCTCGGCAGATGCCACTTGTTTGCCCTGTTTGTAAGAGACCGCACGTAACGTTCCCGCTTCGAACGGCACTTTCCACATCACGTGCAACTGATCGCCTGTTTTGTGCTGACGTCCCAACGAGCGTCCGTTGAGAAAGAGTTCCACTTCGTCGGCATTATTGTAATATGCCCACATGTCGATTGTCTGCCCCGGTTTCCAGTTCCAATGCGGGAAAAGGTGTAAAACGGTTTTGGTAGTACATTCGCTTTGGTACATGTAGTAGATATCTTTCGGGAAACCTGCCAGATCGACGATTCCGAAATAGGAGCTGCGCGAAGGCCATGTGTAGGGCGTTGGTTCGCCAATGTAGTCGAAACCGGTCCAGATGAACATGCCGGAAACGAATGGATTTGCCTTTGCCACTTTCCATGTCTCCTCATGAGTCGATCCCCAGGGTGCCGAACAATTGTCGTAGGCCGAACAGTTGTGATGCGGAGTGGAGTAGGGTATGTCCCAGCGTTTCGGTACCCGTGCAATGCTGTCGGATGGCATCTGGTACCACCCGCGGGTTTGCAGCGCCGAGGTCGATTCGGTGACAATGAGTTTCTTGCCCGGATAATCCTGTTTGAATTTTAGCCAGTTTTCGATGTGGTAGTTGATTCCGATCAGGTCGGTAGCGCCGCTGTTGATGATGGCATTGGGCGGATTCGGGTTGTTGTTGGCCGTCACGATGGGGCGTGAGGTGTCCAGCTTGCGAATAATGGAGCACAAGTCGTTCATGATGCGGGCGCCGGAGTTCAGTGAGTCGGGCGCCTGTTCGGGAATTTCGTTACCTACACTCCATAGAATCACGCTGGGGTGGTTACGGTCGCGTAGTATCTGGTCACGCAGGTCGCGGGCATGCCATTTTTTGAAGTTGCGAGCATAGTCGTACCTCGTTTTACTCTTTTCCCACATGTCGAATGCTTCGTCCATCACCACAAAACCCATTTTGTCGCAAAGATCGAGTAGCTCGGGTGCCGGTGGATTGTGCGAAGTGCGGATACCGTTGCAGCCCATCGCTTTGAGAATTTCCAGTTGACGTTCGATGGCGCGCTTGTTGACGGCGGAGCCGAGGCATCCCAAATCGTGGTGGTTGCATACGCCTACAATTTTCATTGGTTTGCCATTGAGCGAAAAGCCATTGTCGGCATCAAAGTTGAAATGCCGAATGCCCACTTTGGTGGTCACCTGGTCGGTCAGCTTTTTGTTGATATAGAGTTGCGAAACTAATTTGTAGAGATAGGGGTCTTCGGTGCTCCATAGGTGCGGAGCAACCAGTTCAAGCGAGCTTTGGTAGCTTTTTTCTTTGAAATTGACCGGCCCGTTTTGTGCCACTAATTTTCCGTCGGCATCGTACAGTTTTACTTCGATAGTCACCTTGCTGGTATCAGCATTGGGAACCGTAATCTGAAACTGCGTATTGATGGTTGCTTTTTGCGGGGTGACTTTGGGTGTGGTTACTGCAATGCCCCAGTGGTTGAAATGAGCAGGAGATACCGCTTCGAGCCACACGTTGCGGTAAATGCCCGATCCGGAGTACCAGCGGGAGTTCGGTTGGTGCGAGTTGTCGACTCTGACGGCAATCACGTTGCGCCTTCCCAGTTTGAGGTATTTGGTCAGTTCGTACCGGAAAGAGACGTATCCGTTCGGACGTTTACCGAGATAGTGGCCGTTGATCCATACCTCGCTGTTGCAATAAACGCCGTCAAAATCGATAAAAATGTCTTTCCCCTGATAGATGTTTTTATCCAGAATGAAGGTCTTGCGGTACCACCCGATGCCTCCATTCAGGTATCCTCCTCCAAATTCCGCTTTGCTTTTTTTATCGAATGTTCCTTCGATGCTCCAGTCGTGCGGAAGGTTGAGCATGCGCCACGATTTATCGTTAAAATCGATGGCCTGAGGGCTAACGGTGTCGCCCAAATGAAATTTCCAACCGTCGTTGAAGTTGTCCGTCAAATGGGGATTCTTTACCACATTGCATGACGTCAGTATTACAATCAGTGTCAAACTAATAAATTGCATCATCCTTTTCATAGCAGAAACAGATTATTAAAGAGTTAAACCGATGTGGACAAAAAGATGTGTGAACGGCAAGAACAGACAACGCGCCCACTTTTTTCTCCAAAGATACACATAACCCGCCTAAGATAATCCCTTCTAATCGATTGTCACTTTAAATTTCGCAGGATATTTCTCATGATTTCATACAACCTTTCAATCCTTCACATTCAACAGTCTGAAAGAGAGATAGACTCTACGCATAGCAATGATACAAAAAGGTGATCTATGCCTGTTTTATTAAATTTTATTGCCGGTTGCCGGCATAACGCTTACTCCACAATCGTCGAAACTGATGAGGTAAGTCCCTTTTAATGAAATGAAGTCGTCTTGATATTTTATTTTTTGACCTCCCATTAACTCCCTTCGTTCGTTGACCGTTGGTTCCTCCAAAGGAGGGCTGTAACATTGTAATATGAATAAAGTTTCCTTATTTTAAGACCAAATTCCTCCCCTTGGGGGAGGTTAGGTCAGACGATAAATATCTGACTCCGACACGAAGTCGTCGTGAGTGGGGTCAGTAAGTAAAAATGAGGAGAAAACATTGTACCAAAGAAAAGTCAAGATGACTTCAATAAGTGATTTTGTAAATTCGGAAGAAAAGACAGAATTACCAGAAGAAACACGAATTAAAGTACCAGCGTAATGAGCAGCATCTTTCTCTCGATGCAACAAAATACCAGCATATCTTTTAGTCGAGTTGACAACTGCGATAAGGCTGTCTCTTTCGTATAATAGTGGATATAACTGTCTTATTTGGTATTCTTTTTCCCGAATTCAATTGCCGGGTATTACAAAAAATATCACCTTTCATTTTCCATTTCTATTGTTCAAAGGTAACGAATAAAAAAATGAATGATGATACTTTCTTGACTATTACTAATGCTTTGTTGTTGTGCTGTAATGCGATACGCTTACAGAGTCTTGCCTGACAGAAGCCGGCTTAATGCCTCGTCCTCTTTTCGTATCATCTCTGCGCGCTCTTCTTTCGAGTGGTCGTCTTGCCCACAGAGGTGCAGAATACCGTGAATCATAACCCGGTGCAACTCGTTTTGGAAGGTGGCGTTAAACTCCTTCGCATTGTCGGCCACCGTCTCGAGGCTGATGAAGATATCGCCATTCAGTGTATCGCCTTCGTTGTCATCGAATGTGATAATGTCGGTATAATAATCGTGTTGCAAATATTGACGGTTGACCTCCAGAATCTTCGCGTTGTTGCAAAATATATACGAAATCTCACCTGTTTTTTTGCCGTGAAACCGGGCTACATCTTTTATCCATGCGGATAGTACGCGTTTTTGAAGTTTCGGTTGGGGAATGTTTTCTGAATAATAATGAATCATATGGCCGATTGTTTTTTGTTGGAGGAAACTGCCTGTTTGCACCCTACAAAAGTAGCCCATTTCGGATGCAGATGCAAATATTTGCAGCCCTCCTCCGTTCCTTTTCCTTTGTTGGCCGCCGGTTGTGTCGATTTATTGTATCTTTGCCGACGCATCAGGAAACCCGCACATGTTTTTGTCCTTATTTTAAACTTAAAAGAGGTGTGACGGTCTCTTATACGAGTCAGCTTGATAAATGATGCGGCTGATACTTCCTCATCGCTAATACATACCCGGTTTGAAAAAGATATCTATTATTCTCGCTTGTTTACTTTTTTCGAAAGTATTTGTGTGGTCTGCAAATGCAGCAGTTAACGATTCAGTGGCCCTCAACGAGGTGGTGGTGACCGGAAGCAAGGTCATCCGCTCGGCCCGGAACATTCCCTTTACCATTTCGGTCGTTAACCGGCAAAATATCAGCAATAGTGGATCTTCAAATGTAATGCCGGTGCTCTCGCAGTATGTGCCCGGCCTGTTTGTTACCGAAAGAGGGGTTGCCGGCTATGGTGTGGCTGCGGGTTCGGCCGGAGCAATTACCATTCGCGGTGTGGGCAGCGCGGCCGGAAAGGCTGGCGATCCGTTGACCAATACGCAGGTACTGTTTCTGATTGACGGGCATCCGCAATTTATGGGATTGATGGGTCACCATTTGGCCGATAGTTATCTGGCGGACAATATTGAACGGGTGGAGGTGATTCGGGGACCTGCTTCCGTGCTGTATGGCTCCAATGCCATGGGCGGTGTCGTCAATCTTATTACCAAAAAGAGGCGGCAAGAGGGGTATTTCGGCATGTTCGACATGTCATACGGTTCGTTCAATACACAGCGCTATGCGGCTAACTCGATGATGCAGTCGGGCAAGTGGAGCAGTACGATTTCGCTCAAACACGAACAAACCGACGGGGCACGTACCAATTCGCAGTATCGGAACAACAGCGGTTACGCGAAAATCGGATACGCTTTTTCCGAACATTTCAACCTGAGCGGAGATCTCAACCTGATCAAATACAAAGCAACTGATCCCGACACGGTGGGGGCTCCCGTCAATCCGGCAAAATGGGCTGATATTTCCCGCGGTGTTACATCATTGAGTCTTGAGAACCGTTTTCAGCATAGTTCGGGAAGCCTGGTGTTGTTCTGGAATTTTGGCAATCATCATATTTATGATGGCTATCACTCCCGCGACCATTGTTCCGGCTTCAATCTCTATCAGTCGTTCGATCTGTTCCGGGGTAATATTATTGCCGGTGTCGATTATGAAAATTACGGAGGCTTTGCCGAGAATAACAGTTTGAATCCTTTTGTTCAGAAATTAATGGGCTTTCCGGTTCGGAAAAGCATTCATGAAACAGCAGGGTATGCCAGTCTGCAACAGGACTTCTTCGAGCGCTATCTCTCGGTGAATGCGGGCGTTCGTTATTCCGAAAATAGCGTCTATGGCGGCGAGTGGATTCCGCAAGGTGGCATTTCGCTCCGGCCATCGCAATCTACGGTGTTGAAGGCTTCCGTCTCGAAGGGATTTCGCAGCCCTACGGTGAAAGAGCTTTATATGTTTCCTCCTCATAACGAGAATTTGCAGCCCGAAAAGATGATGAACTACGAAGTTTCGTGGCAGCAAGCGTGGTTGCAGGGGCGGTTGTCGACCGAACTGACTGCGTTTATCGCAAAGGGAACGAATCTGATTCGTCAGGTAGCCATGCAATATCTCAATACCGGCTCTTTTAAGAACAGGGGCGTGGAAGCAGTGATCGATTATCGGATTTCGGAGAAGTTGCGTTTGATGGCGAATGGTAGTTACCTGCATCTGGATGCCCCTATTTTAGCAGCTCCAAAATGGCAGCTTTTCTGCTCCCTGCAGTACGAACCGCTGCGTAACGTGACGGCCAGCCTGAGTGCGCAGCATATCGGCGGGTTGTATATTCAAACCTCTCCGGCTATTACTCAAAATTATACGCTGGCCAATTTTCGGACGGCCTACAAACCCTGTTCGTTTTGGGAGATCAACGTGACGGTCAACAATCTGTTGAACCAAAAGTATCAGATCAATAAGGGATATCCCATGCCGCCGACGAATGTGATGGTTGGTATGAAATTTTCTGTTGGCAAGGCTTAACTGAAAGAAAGGAGATGATTTACGGCTCGTAGATCATCTTTTTGGTCATTCCTCCGTCGATGGTGAGGTTTATTCCATTGATAAAATTGTTTTCCGCGTTGGTCAAAAAGAGGCAGGCACGGGCAATATCTTCCGGTTTTCCCACTCTTTGAGAGAAGTGCTGCGTGTGATCGATGTCACGCAGCGATTCATATTCCCTGGTTTCGATCCATCCCGGACTGATGCAGTTTACCTGAATGTGATCGGGAGCAAACGAAGCAGCAAGCGCGTGGGTAAGCGCAACGATGCCACCTTTTGTTGCGGCGTAGACTTCGGTGTCGGGTTCCGACATGAAAGCTCGCGTGGAAGCAATGTTTACGATGGAACCGCCACCGTGAAGCCTCATTGTTTTGGCAGCTTCGCGCGAGCAGAGGAAGACGCTGCGCAGGTTGGTGTTGATGATGTCGTCCCACTCGGCTACGCTGAGTTCGTAGGGCGATTTCCAACGCGAGACTCCGGCATTGTTTATCAAAATATCAATACGTCCGAATTGTTCTTTGGTTTGGCTTATCAGCCGTTCTATGTCTGACGGAATCCTCACATCCGTTTCCACAAAAACGGCAGTTCCTCCCGATCGGTTAATGTTGGCCGCGGTCTCTTCTCCACGAGCAATGTCGAGATCGGCAACGATAACTGTAGCACCTTCGTTGGCGTATGTTTGAGCGATGCAGCGGCCGATGCCTTGTGCGGCGCCGGTTACGATAACAATTTTAGACAGAGAATTCATCGTGAGGTTTCGGTCGGTATCAGGTTGTTCATCCCTTGCCGATTTTTTTGAGTTGTGTAATCTCTTCGTCTTTGCCAAATACCAGCAGCCGGTCTCCCAGACTGATCAGATCGTCGGCTTTCGGGTTTACCTGCAGGTCGCTGTCGGCCGAATAGCATCCAATGACCACCAGATTGGTGCGTTGCGGGATATTGGCCTCGCGGTAGCTTTTGCCGATAAGATCGCTTCCATGGCGAATCTCCACTAAGCGAAACTTATAATCGCGCAACTCTTCCTTGCCGTCGGTGAGTTCTACAAAACTGAAAAAGTCGGTGGTGGAGGTGGCCAACGATACAATGCGGTCGGAGGCCAGATCGATTTGCGATATGATAAAATCGGTGCCAGCCTTTTTGAACTTGGCCGCCGAACTGGCATCTTCTACACGGGTGATTACTTTGATATCTTTATTCAGGTCTTTTGCACTCAGTGTTACGAAAAGGTTTTCGGCGTCGGTAGCCAATACTGCAATCAGAATTTTAGCCCGGTCGATGCCGGCATGCATCAGCACCTCGTCGTTGGTAGCATCGCCAACGATGTGAACCAGGTTTTTGTCGTAGATGTCGCGCAATTTCTCGTTTCGCTCGGGGTTGTTTTCAATCAAAACAACCTTTTTTCCGGTTCGCAGCAGATCTTCCATTACGCGTTTCCCGGTTTTGCCGTAACCACAAACGATGTAGTGGTTTTTCATGTTTTCTAATGCTGTATTCATCCGTTTAATCTTTAGTAGTTTCGCCAGTTCTCCCTCCAAAAGGAACGAAGAGAGTTTGCCGATGGCATAAAATCCGGCCGTGAACCCCGAAATTATCAGTAGTATGGTGAAAATCCTTCCTTCGGGAGTGAGTGGCTGAGGCTCTCCGTAACCGATCGTGGCAAAGGTGATCACCATCATATACAGGGCATTTAACGGAGTATATCCTTCGATGAAAATATACCCCAGAATGCCGATAATCAGAATCAGGATCAGAGCTGTTATCGGAACCAGAAATTGACGCCATATTATTTGCGATCGGATTTTTTGGTTCATCGTATGAATTTGCGGTTATGTGATGTGCGTAAATTACTCGTTGGTTCCTTCGGTTTGAGGGCAAAATTTTCGATAGTTTAAAAAATCATGCGCGTTCTTTGCGAAATTAGATTTCTACCTGTATGTTGCCGGAGAGATAGAGTTGTGCCTTACCTCCGATTTTGCACCGTTCGCCTAAAAATTCACAGAGTAATGCTCCTCCTCTTGCCGAAAGCTGAAGTGCTGTCAGGGAGATTTTATTCAGGCGGTTGCTCCAGATGGGTGTTAGCGAAGTGTGAGCCGAACCGGTTACAGGGTCTTCGTCGATGCCCGATTGCGGGGCAAAAAAACGCGATACGAAGTCAACTTCGTCGCCGGGAGCCGTTACGATTACACCACGACAAGGCAGAGTGGCTATCTCATTCAATTTCGGTTGCATTGTCCGAATCTGTTTTTCGTTGTCAAACAAGGCGATGATATCTGTTTTTCCTTTCCATGTGGCTGTAGGTCTCATTCCGGTGGCACTTTCAATTTCCCGGATGTAATCGCACGTGGTTAAATCGTCGGTCGGAAAATCGAGAAAGAGCATATCTTCCTTTCGGCTTACTTTTAACTCTCCGCTTCGGGGCGAATGAAAAACGATTTCGTTGCCCTGAAAGTTGAGGCAATGGAACAGGACATGCGCTGATGCAAGGGTGGCATGTCCGCAAAGATCGACCTCCACGGAGGGCGTAAACCAGCGAATCGAGTATCCACTGCCGTTGGCAACCAAAAATGCGGTCTCTGCCAGATTGTTTTCGGCAGCAATAGATTGCATCACGGTATCATTCGGCCATTCGGGCAGAAAACAAACGGCAGCCGGATTCCCCTGAAAGAGTTTGTCTGCAAAAGCATCGACCTGATATAAAGGAAAATGAACCATGTGTGGATTTATTTTAATAGTTTCAAAAATAGGAAATCGATCACTTTGTCGCTCAGCCACCGGCGCATCCAAAGCGTAGACTTTGCCATGTATCCCGCGGCATAACGCGCTTTGGGGTGTTTTGCCTCGATTGCGCGCAGAATCAAACGGGCAATGACAGCCGGATCGGAGTGCTTGTGTGTCGTTTTTTGAAAGGCGGTCGAAAATTTAATGGCAGCTTCTTTGTAAGCTGAATGTTCGCAGCTTTTGTTCAGGTTGTCGAACGCAATAGAGCTCCATTCGGTTGCAATGCCACCCGGTTCAATCAAAATAACGTCAATCCCGAAGGGTTTTACCTCGTTGCGAAGGCTGTCACTCAGCCCTTCGATAGCGAATTTACTGGCATGATACCACCCTCCGAAGGGAGTTGCCATTTTTCCGGCGATGGACGAAATGTTGACGATTTTGCCGAAGCGACGCTCCCGCATTCCGGGTAAGACCAGTTGTGTGAGGCGTGCTGTGCCGAATACGTTGACCTCCATTTGATAACGGGCATCCGACATCGACACGTTTTCGATTGCGCCATAAAAACCAAAGCCGGCGTTGTTGATCAGGATATCGATGCGCCCTTCGTTTGCCAGAATCTCGTCAATGGCTTTGCTCATCGATCGGTCATCTACCACATCCATGCCGATGGTTTTTACTCCATAAGGTTTCAATGCATCCATGCGGTCTACTCTACGTGCGGCTCCGTAGACGGTATAACCGTTTTGTGCAAGCAGGCGGGCAGTCTCCATGCCAATGCCCGACGATGCGCCGCTGATAAAAGCTACCGGTTGCATAGTGTGGCGTTTGAAAGTTTGTAATTGCAAAGCTACGAAATTATTTTTTTACAAATATTATATTCGGGTTTTGTTCTTTTGTTTTTCTGTTGGTCGTTTTTTGTGAAATTACGGAGGGCTCTACGGTCAAAAAGGCGGTTGTATACAACAAAAAAAGGTCGCCCCGTAACCATACGAAGCGACCTCCACCTTAAATAACACCTACTTAATTGGAAGTGTTTCCACCTCCAGGACCATTGAATCTGTTAGCTCCTTGACGTCTGCTTTCCTGATATGTGTTGAATTGTTCAGGCGTCAGTATTTTCTGCAATGCAGCATTGTATTTTTCTGTAACAGCCTGCATGCTTGTGCGCATATCTTCTCCGCTTTCGCGTGCAGCCGTCATGTCTTTAACTCGTTGAAGATTGGCAACCTGTACTTTTGCCACCTGATCGTCAGTCAACTTGAGCGACGTTTTCATTCTGTCAGTCATTTGTGTAGCCCGTTCTTCCGGAGTTCCATTACCAAATGGACCCTGAGCTAAAACGCTTACCATGCTCATTACCATAAAGAGCATCGTCATCATAATGGTTTTGTTTGTTTTCATGTGCTTATTAATTTGATAAAAGTTAATTGGCAACACAACTTTCGTAATGCTGCCGGGATATTGCTACAATTAATCAGACGGAAATAGCCGGGCTTCGTTTAATGAATGTTTGATCGTTAACATTTTTTATTACTCCTGCAGTTCCTATGATGGTTGAAAAAAAACGATTACTTTTGCTAGTCATTCTTACTAATTAGCTCGTTTATGTACGAAACCGGAAAAAAGAGACCTCTGTTGTTTGTATTGCTTGGCCCTACCGGTGTCGGTAAAACGGAACTTAGCTTGAAATTGGCAAGCCTGTTGCAAAGTGACATTATTTCGTGTGATTCCCGTCAGTTTTATCGTGAAATGAAAATTGGCACTGCAGCTCCCACCGAAGAGCAACTTCGGCAGGTACCCCACCATTTTGTCGGATCGCATTCTATTCAGGAACAGTATAACGCGGGTAAGTTTGAGTTGGATGTGCTCGATTTTCTCGGTGATTATTTTCAAAATAATTCTTTCGCCCTTATGGTCGGTGGTTCGATGCTCTACATCGATGCTGTATGCAACGGAATCGACGATCTTCCGACGATCACTCCCGAAGTCAGGGTAGAGATGCGCAGTCTTTACGAAGAGGAGGGGCTGGATGGAATCCGAATGCGTCTGAAATTGCTTGATCCCGTCTATTACGATCAGGTCGATCTGATGAATGTACAGCGCATACTGCATGCGCTGGAGGTGTGTGCCACCTGCGGAAAACCCTATTCGTCAATGCGAACCAATACGGTGAAACAGCGTCCGTTCGATATTGTGAAGATAGGGTTGAACCGTCCGCGCGAAGAGTTGTATGGGCGGATTAATGCGCGTGTGGATCAGATGATGGCAGAGGGGTTGGAAGATGAGGCTCGTGGGCTTTATGTTTATCGGGATCTGAATGCGTTGCAGACAGTGGGCTATAAAGAGCTGTTTACTTATTTTGATGGGGTGTGGACAAAAGAGTTTGCTGTGGATATGATACGGCAGAACTCGCGTCGTTACGCAAAAAAACAGTTGTCGTGGTTTCACCGTGACAAAACGATTCGTTGGTTTCATCCCGATGATGAGAGCGACGTGTTGCGGTTTGTGTCTGAAATAATAGATGCAACAAAATAGCATCATTGAAAATTCCGGCTGATAAAATAAAAACAGGAGACGGCTGAACTGTACCCCAAAAGTTAGACAAAAAACTTTTGGGGTATTTTTATGGAACGACTTAAGCGAAAGAATCAGAAGCATAGCTATTCAGAAAAGATTAAGGTTGTAGAACTGTATAAACAGGGCAATGGTTCAACCACTATTAGTAAAGCATTGCAGATTAGTAAAAGTGTTGTAGAAGCCTGGCTTCGTGTTTATCGAACCAAAGGTGTTCTTGGATTTGAAAAGCCAGCCAAGCAAATTTTAAGTATTGATTTGAAAGAACAGGTAGTGCGGGATGTATTAGAAAATTGCTTATCTTTCGCCTCGGTAGCGCTCAAATACGGGATAAGCCAATCAGCGGCTTATCAATGGGTAAAATTAGTAAAAGAAGAAGGATTTAGCTCATTAAAGGTAACGCAACAAGGGCGTCCACCAAAAGATATGGGACGACCAAAGCAAAAACAACCGGAAACAGAATTAGAGAAGCTGGAAGCAGAGCTTCGTTATTTAAGAGCAGAAAATGCGTACTTAAAAAAAGTGAGGGCTTTAGTTCAGGAACGGCTATTACGCGAAAGCGGGAAACAGCCAGGGTCATCGAAGAACTAAGGCTTAAACATAATCTTTCAGATTTGCTGAGAGCTTCGTCGATGGCACGTGCAACATTCTATTATCATTTACAACGCCAACAACTACCGGATAAATATCTTTCTGTAAACGAACAGATTAATGATATTTTTAAAGCCAACATGGGAAGATATGGCTATAGACGGATTACCATGGAACTTCATAATAGATCCATTCAAATCAACCATAAAACAGTTGAACGACTTATGCGTGAAAATGGCATTAAATGTCAGGTAAGAATCAAGAAATACCGTTCCTATAGAGGACAAGAAGGTAAAATTGCCCCCAATATATTAGAGCGAGATTTTGTAGCTACTGCTCCAAACTGCAAATGGGTGACTGATGTAACTGAGTTTGCTTTATTTGGTCAGAAAAGATATTTATCTCCCATTTTAGACCTTTATAATGGAGAAATAATTAGTTACACCATTAGCGAACGTCCTAACCTGCTAATGGTTACCAATATGCTCACTAAAGCAATTAAAAACATAAATGGTAATACAAACCTGATTTTACACTCTGATCAAGGATGGCATTATCAGCACTCGGCTTATCAAAATGCTTTGAAAAACAAAGGGATAACTCAAAGCATGTCCAGAAAAGGAAACTATCTGGATAATGCTGTAATCGAAAACTTTTTTGGACTTCTTAAATCAGAATTGCTATACTTGCAGAAATTCTCTTCAATCAAACAATTTGAAACTGAACTTGAAAAATATATTTTCTATTATAACAATTTCAGAATCAAAGATAAACTAAAAGGACTAAGCCCGGTTAATTTCCGAACTCAGTCCTAGTAATTCCTTTTTATTAATCCGTCCAACTTTTTGGGGGCAGATCACGGCTATTGCTCGTCTCCTGTTTTTTTGTCTTATACTCTGTCTTTTGCTATAAGGTGTCGTACTTTTCACAAAGTATGAAAATGGGCAGTCTCACGACTACCCAATCCTTGTTAACCTTAAAATCTAATACTATGAAAAAATCACACTGCAAAGGTAGCAGCTGTGTAAACATAGCGCAAATTATTGAGGTTAATAAATATCAATTTAATGTTAAATGTTTGTTTTTGGTGCCAAAATAACATTGAGATTTTGTTTTTGTGTGTCAATGTGATTTTTAAAATGGCAAATTATCTATCTTTTTGTTCTTATCGTGATAATTCATTGTGGCGTGTCTTGCAAAATGCCCCTAATTTTAGAATCAGGCTTAATTGTTGCGAATTGACAAGCGATCCCTTTGTAACATGAAAACAGAGGGCGGCTCGTGAAGATACAAATTTGTTCTCGACGGGGATAAAGGCCAGATCGATCCGGCCGTAGTCGCCCGATCGATAAAGCCCGTCTCCGTTAACGATTCGGAGCTTCCCTCCCCGATAGTAAGAGGCATCCACGCCGAACCGTTTGGCATAGATGTGAGCCTGAGCAAATGCACCTGCTAAAAAATGGAGTTTTGGATCGGGTCTGTCGCGGTCGTAGCAGCCGAGAGTTCCCAGTTTGAACGACAATTCTTTTAGCTTCGTTTTTCGGGTCAGATCGGCTCCGAATAGCAAAGCAAAGGCTCCGTTGTCGCGGATGTGATCCTCCTCCAAATGTCCGGCATAGAGCGCCTGGTGGTACATATAAAAATAGTGATCGAAAAAGAGGGTCGACGAAAGGTTGATCCGCCCCGAGAATCCAGCCAAAAATGACTCTTTTACGTCGGTACGTTGGCGGCCTGTCCAGTCGCACCAAAAGTTTTCATATCCCCATTTTCCACTGGTTTCGAGATAAGCCCCCTGAATATTCGGATGGTAGTTGTCGAGGGTGTCGGAGAGCAGCGCAAGAGGGTAATTAAGTAGTCCTCTGCGGGGAAATGATCCTAAAAAGCCTGTCAGTCCGTTTTTTTGATAGTGATAAAACAGGTTTACGGTCGGGGTGTTGCCGTCAATTTTATCTCCGTATTCCAACAGGTAATTGACTCCGGCCATGATGCCCTGAGTAGAATCTATTTTAGCGCCCAACATGGTGTTGAGTCGAGCTCCGAGCATGGTTTGCGAAACGGCATATTTGTCGCCATTGCCCGAATACTCGCGGTTGTCGAGAAAGTGGCTGAACTCTACAAAATAGTTCAGCTTTTGAGCTTCGATAGTGCCGACGGTACATGCAATCAGTGCCGCAAGAATTATTTTTCGTAACATTGTTTTTTCGGTCTGGTTAATCGGATAAATACCCCTGTTTTTTTAGTACATCCAGAAAGAATCCGGAGAAGGTTTCGTTGGCCTCCTTGGTGTAGCGCACATCGGTAAATACTTGAGCCAGTGTTTCTTTTTTGTTCTCTTTAACGAACTTCTTGTTTTCGGGCAGACTTTCTTTGTAAGCGTATATCTGGTCGATATCTTCAGGCGAATAGTCCTGATAGGTTTCGAAATGAACGACCCCTTCCAGTGGCAGACGATCTACGGGTTGAGGTGTCTCGGCCGGGTAGCCTACTGTTAACGTAACGATGGGTATGACGAATTTCGGAAGGTTGAGTACGTCGATAATTTTGTGCGCGTTGTAGGTGGTAGTGCCAAAATAGCAGGTTCCCAGTCCTTCGCTTTCGGCAGCCGCGCAAAAATGTTCGGCAACGATGGTAGCGTCGATCATGGCCGAGGTGAACGATAGCAGATTGTCGTATCCGGGTGTCGCGTTGCGTTGTTCGCACCATTTGTTGAAGCGATTGAAATCGGCACAAAAAGTAACGACTGCCGGAGCCTGTTTGATAGAGGGCTGGTTGAAATGGCAGGGCGACAAGGCCTCTTTTACGGCCTGATCCTGTGTTACTACAATGCTGTATGTTTGCATGTTGCCGGTATTGGCAGCACGACATGCAGTTTCTAACAGTTCGTTCAATAGTTCGGCGGAGATAGCCTGATCTTTATATTTGCGTACAGACACGCGATCTTTCAATGACGAAATCATAGCGATGAATAATGAGTTGTGTTGATAATGAATAACAGGTAAGTCCTCGGACTTAACGATTTATAAAGGAGTATGTTGTTCTCTTTTACCTTTTACCTTACACCTTACACCTTGTACCTAAATTATCTGTGCAACGGCAGGTAGACTCCTTTTTTTGTTTCAAAAAACTCTTCGGCGAAATAGTCGCTTAAGTCGTATATTGTAACATCTTGTTTGAAGGTCACGACTTCGTGTTCGAGTTCGCCGCCCTTTAGGCAGATTAATCCATTGGGAAGGGCGTTTTGTTGTTTGGTCGCGATGTTTTTGCGCACAATCTTCACCAAATCGCCGAGCGGCATCACAGCGCGGCTCACCACAAAGTCGAATTGAGCCTTCTCCTCCTGTCCGCGGCAGTGGCGGAAGGTGATGTTCTGCAGTCCGATGGCCGTAGATACTTCGGTGGCAACTTTAATTTTTTTGCCGATAGAGTCGATCAGGTGAAACCGTACCTCGGGGAAGAGAATGGCCAGCGGTACACCCGGAAAACCGCCTCCGGTGCCGATGTCCATCACCGTAGTACCCGGTCGGAAGGTGATGATTTTGGCAATGGCCAGCGAATGCAACACGTGACGTTCATACAGGTTGTCGATGTCTTTGCGCGAAATGACATTGATTTTACTGTTCCAATCGGCATAGAGTGCCTGAAGTTGAGAAAATTGGTGCTGTTGAGTTTCTGTGAGCTGTGGGAAATAACGAAGCAGCAGTTCCATCATAGTGTGAATGAATTTAACCACAAATGTACGACAAATTTTGTACCTTTGCGCAAAATCAATATTACTCCAATTGTAAACTCTAATTATCAATATTGCAACCGATTGATTGGTTGTTTGTTGCGAATTGATGTTGTAAAATGAGACCAGTACTCTTCATAGACCGGGACGGCACGTTGATTGTCGAACCACCCGTAACCTTTCAGGTAGATTCGCTTGAACTGCTTGAATTCTACCCCAAAGTATTCCGCAATCTCTATAAAATTGCCACCAAAAACGATTTTCGGCTGGTGATGGTTACCAATCAGGATGGATTGGGAACGGAAGATTATCCCGAAGAAGCATTTGATGCGGTACAAGGTAAAATGTTGAAAGCATTTGAAAATGAGGGAATTATTTTTGAAGATATTCATATAGATACTACGTTCGCGGAAGAGAATGCTCCTACCCGAAAACCGCGCATCGGTTTGCTGACTGGTTACATGGATGGCAATACCGATATCGAACACTCCTATGTGATTGGCGATCGCCTGACAGATGTTCAGTTGGCAAAAAACCTGGGTTGTAAGGCCATTTTTATGCGCAACTACGACGAGGTGTCTGTGTTGTTGAAAGATAAACAGCTTGAGGAGTATTGTGCTCTGGTTACTCCCGACTGGGATCGGGTGGCTGATTTCCTGCTGGCTACTCCCCGTGTTGCCGAAGTGGTACGCAAGACCAGCGAAACAGATATTCAGGTGAGACTCGATCTCGACGGATCGGGCAAGTGTGATATTGCCACCGGATTGGGTTTCTTCGATCATATGCTGGCTCAAATCGGCAAACACTCGGGTTGCGACCTGACAGTGAAGGTGAACGGTGATCTTGAAGTGGACGAACACCACACGATCGAAGATACGGCTCTTGCGTTGGGCGAAGCGTTTGCCAAAGCATTGGCCGATAAGCGCGGCATAGAGCGCTACGGTTTTTGCCTGCCGATGGACGATTGTCTGTGTCAGGTAGCACTTGACTTTGGTGGCCGCCCGTGGTTGGTGTGGAATGCGGAGTTCAAACGTGAAAAAATAGGAGAGATGCCCACTGAAATGTTTCTCCATTTCTTCAAATCGTTCAGCGATGCAGCCAAAATGAACCTCAATATCAAGGCCGAGGGAGAGAACGAACACCACAAAATAGAGGGTATCTTCAAAGCCCTGGCACGTGCCATCCGTATGGCTATTCGCCGCGATATTTTCAGCAGCGATCTGCCCAGTACTAAAGGTGCACTGTAACGGTTAAAGGTACAGGGTTAGAGGTAAATGGTAAATTCTAAACACTGACAATTGAAAGAATCAATGATAGAGAGAGTTCTTCGCTTTTCGCAACGAGGCTATTACCTGAGTTTTTTACTGGTGATTGTAGCTGTTTTGGTTGGCTATTTTTCCTCGTGGTTTATTCATCTTGACAAAAATTCCGAATCGGGCATAGCATTGCAATCGCTTGTGTATTTGTTGATGCTGGGTAGTTTGCCGGGTATTTTGTGGTGGTTTCACCGCACAGCAAAGGGGATTCGGGGGTATCAGGAAGATGAGAAAGAGAGGCGATATAACCGTTTGGTAGCTCTTCGTTTCTTTGTGGTCGACTTCAATATGGCATTGAATATCCTGTTGTTTTTTCTCTTTGCCGATAAATCTTTTTTTATGTGCGCGGCCATTGCGGCTATTGTGCTGCTGTTTTGCCGTCCCAACCAACAAAACATTGAGACAGATCTCGGTATCGCCGTTGCAGAGCCCGACGATGAAGAGGTGTTAAATGATACAAACGATCGGTAACTGGTAAAATACGTATACCTATGGTAATAGCGGTTGACTTTGACGGTACGATAGTAGAACACGCATATCCGAAGATCGGGCGCGAGATTCCATTTGCAATTGAAGTGCTGAAGCGCTTGCAAAAAGAGGAGTTTCATCAACTGATTTTGTGGACCGTGCGCGAAGGAGCCCTGTTGGATGAGGCGGTGGAGTATTGCCGCGAGCGCGGTCTCGAGTTTTATGCCGTCAACAGCGATTATTCGGGCCATACTCATCCTGAGGTCTTGAAGAGCCGCAAACTGCAAGTCGATTTGTTTATTGACGACCGCAATGTGGGCGGCCTGCCCGATTGGGGCGTGATTTACCGCATGGTGAAATACCAGGAATCCTGGGCCGAAGCGATGGAAAACCCCGAACAACAATATGTGCGCCGCAAGAAACCAAATCTGTTGATACGGTTGGGTGAACTGTGGGATACCTCGCGAAGATAATTGGTTTAGCGTTTCTCTTCATATTGTTCTTCCTTTGTGATTAGCTTTGCTTCCTTCGGGCGTGATTTTTAATTCAGAATTATATCTTTGACCTATTGATAACAACCATGGCTAAACTACATGACTAATTACAACAGTTGTGATTTGCTTTCAGAATTATATCTTTGACCTATTGATAACAACCATACTCTGATCCAGAGCAGAAGCATATCCGTTGTGATTTGCTTTCAGAATTATATCTTTGACCTATTGATAACAACTCCCACTAGCTAGTGCCACGATAGCAGTTAGTTGTGATTTGCTTTCAGAATTATATCTTTGACCTATTGATAACAACACACAAAACATCTACGACAATCAGCTCATGTTGTGATTTGCTTTCAGAATTATATCTTTGACCTATTGATAACAACGTCGATCCTAAAAGACCAAACAAATTTGCCGTTGTGATTTGCTTTCAGAATTATATCTTTGACCTATTGATAACAACCCATACCCTCAGCTTTTGAAATGAGCGTAGGTTGTGATTTGCTTTCAGAATTATATCTTTGACCTATTGATAACAACGAATTCAGAGCTTTCATCCCATGCCAATACGTTGTGATTTGCTTTCAGAATTATATCTTTGACCTATTGATAACAACCGGACTGTGTAAAGTCCTTTGTTTTACGACGTTGTGATTTGCTTTCAGAATTATATCTTTGACCTATTGATAACAACAGGTGCCGACCGAAGCCGCCCATGATCCCGTTGTGATTTGCTTTCAGAATTATATCTTTGACCTATTGATAACAACTAATCAGCACCGAGTCCGAGAGACGGGTCGGTTGTGATTTGCTTTCAGAATTATATCTTTGACCTATTGATAACAACAGACCTGCGTGTAATTGCCTGTTTATTATGTTGTTGTGATCGAAAATAGGATAAAAAAATCAATCGGTTTGTCGTGTTGTTATCTCAAAAAGCCTGCGGTTTTTCAATCGCAGGCTTTTTTGTGTCTATGCTTTCCCGTATAGTTTCCTATTACCGCTCCTTCCTTCATTGAGTGGGTCTCTTTCTATAGGTATTGCAGTAATATTATATAGATATCACAGTGTTATTATAATGATAATACAGATATAAATACAATTGTATCATTATTGCATTTGTTTAGTATAAATAAATCAATTCGCTATTTTCTACTGTATATTTGTGCCGAAGTAATAGACATCGTAAATAATAAACTAACTAAAATAGAGGCATATGGCACGAGTGAAAAGTACATTGCAGATAACCGGTAGTATCAATGGATTATCGTTTTATACGATACGCGGAGGTGATACCGTATTCGTACGCACCAAAGGTGGTCCATCGGCGAGGCGAATGAAAGTGGGAGAAGAATTTGCCACGGTTCGCAAACATCAGGCCGAATGGGAAGCGTGTGTGAAGTTCTCAAAGATGTTGAAGAGGGCAGTAGGAGAGGTCGCCAAACTGGGCGATTTCAACGTCTCTCCCGTCTGGAATGGTTTGGGGAAAAAGATCATGGCATTGGATGCCGAGCATCCGGTGGGCGAACGCAGCCTGCAAGTTACGCGGTGTCCCGACTGGCTTGCCGGGTATAACCTGAACCGGAGATTTCCCTTCAATACCATATTCAGGGGTGGTTTGCAGTTGGATATGGATACGCAGCAGCAGAAGCTGCAGGTAGCCGTGTCGCGTATCAATACGGCAAACGATCTGTATAATGTGCAGAAGCTGCCCTATTTCCGGTTGGTCTTTTCATTCGGCTATTTGTCCAATCAGGTCTGTTTTCCCGATGCCAAATATCAACGCTATTCGTCCGAAAAATGGGTGACAGAGATGGATTCGCGCAGCACGGTTACCGACTGGCTCCCAACTTTCGGCATTATAGAATCGCAGATCATTGAAATTAACCTGGATGTCCTGTTGCCGGACGAGAAAAAAGAGGTCGTTCTGTTTGTGGCTTCGGCCGGAATCGAATTCGGAACAATAGGAATGGGGAATGCCGTTGAAGCGGTGAAACATGCTTGCTGCGGTAAAATTATGCAGGTAAAATAAAAAAGGCGAGTTGCCCCGCCTTAAATGTTTTCACAACGGAATAATCCTTATTGTGATTTGCTTCAGAATTATGCGACAAATATAAACTAAAAACATAACAAAGCAAAATATTTGGCTTAAATTTGTCGGGTATTTATAAAAATATATGCCATGAAAAGGATTTTGGGGCTAGATTTGGGTTCGGCGTCTATTGGCTGGGCTTTAATTGAGGAAACTCAAAAACAAACTACCATTGTAGGGCTTGGTAGCCGGATTATTCCGTATGAAGGAACGGAAGGCAAAGACTTCGCTAAGGGAACAGGTGAGAGCCGGAATTCACTTCGCACCAAAGCCAGAACAGCACGAAAAGGATACGACCGATATCAACTACGGAGGAGATATTTAGTTGATGCTTTAGTAAAAGCGACTATGTTTCCAGACGAGATATTAAAGAATCTGCCTAAAATAGAATTATGGGCATTGCGGGATAAAGCTGTCTATTCTCAAATTACTCTCAAAGAACTTGGACGGCTATTGTTGTGGCTCAATCAGAAGCGTGGTTATAAAAGTAGCCGTAGCGATGCAAACTTAGGAAAAAAAGATACAGAATACGTAGCTACCGTAAAAAGTAGGCATGAAAAGATCAAGGAACTCAATCTGACTATCGGGCAATATTTCTATCAGAATCTATCTAATGATCCGTTTTTCAAGGTAAAAGAAAATATATTTCCCCGTGAAGCTTATGTTGAGGAGTTTGATGCAATTTGCAATACTCAAAAGCAATTTTACTCCGAAACACTAACCGAAGAATTTATCTCAACACTTCGTGATGAAATTATTTACTATCAACGCCCTTTGAAATCACAAAAAGGCTTGGTTTCTGTTTGTGAATTTGAAGGTTTCTGGCGAACTGGAAAAGATGGGAAAGAATATTTTGTTGGGCCTAAAGTCGCGCCCAAAAGTTCGCCCATCTTTCAACTATCAAAGATGTGGGAGAATATCAATAACATCAAAGTCGGTTCAAGATCAGCCGGAGATATTGAAATAACCGCGGAACAGAAACAAGCTATCTTCCTGCATTTGGATAACAACGAAAAGCTCACTGTTACAGATCTATTAAAAATACTTCAACTTGATAGAAAGAATTGTTACGTCAATAAACAATTAGAAAAAGGGTTAGTTGGTAATATTACAAAACAGGCTATTCGCCAGTGTTTTGGTGATTCATCCCAATACAACCATCTTCTGAGGTTGAATCTGAAAGTCGTTAAAACCGACAAACAAGGTTATCTTATTGATAAAAAGACCGGGGAAATAGTAAACGAAAAGACAAATCAATATATTGATGCCAATATAGAATATGAGCCTCTTTATCAACTGTGGCACACTATCTATTCTATTCAGGACAAACAGGAATGCAGCAATGCTTTACAAGCTAAATTTGGGATTGAATCAACTATCGCCGACAAGTTAGCGGATATTGATTTCTGCAAACATGCTTTTGGAAATAAATCGGCAAAAGCGATTCGTAAAACACTGCCTTACTTGATGGAAGGTGACAAATATAGCGAAGCTATGAGCTATGCCGGCTACGAACATTCGGATTCGTTGACCAAAGATGAAAACTTGAAACGGAAATTACTGGATTCTTTAAAACCAATTGAAAAGAATTCGCTTCGCCAACCCATTATCGAAAAGATTCTCAACCAAATGGTAAACGTGGTGAATGCCATTATTGAAAAGTATGGTAAGCCGGATGAGATAAGAGTAGAACTCGCCCGTGAACTCAAACAAGGCAAAGAAGAGCGCAATGAGACTGACAAAGCCATGAGTAAGCGGCAGCGTGAGAATGAGAATATCGCAAAACGTTTGGCGGAATATGGACTAAAAGCAACTCGGAACAACATTCTCAAATGGAGATTGTACGAAGAAATTGATAATGAAGAGAAAAAACTGAATGCGGTATGTATATACTGTGGGAAGCCTATTTCATTGACTGAAGCAATCAAAGGGAATGATGTGGATATCGAACACATTATCCCAAAATCGAAACTGTTCGACGATTCGCAAAGCAATAAAACATTGGCTCATCGTCATTGCAACAAAAATAAAAATGACATGACGGCATATGATTTTATGAAAAGCAAGCCGACAGAAGTTTTTGAAGCATATATTGAACGGGTAAATTCATTGTATGCCAATTATGTGATAAATAAAACAAAGAGAGATAAACTATTGATGTCGGAAGATAAAATTCCCGACAATTTTATCGACCGTCAGCTTCGCGAAAGCCAGTATATTGCCCGAAAGTCAAGAGAAATTCTTCAAACCATTTGTTATAATGTATGGGCAACAAGCGGAACAGTTACCGCAGAACTCCGACATTTATGGGGCTGGGACGAGATCACGATGAATCTTCAGTTTGAAAAATACAAACAACTGGGATTAACCGAAATGGTAGAATGGGAAAGCGACCATGGTAAGAATAAACACCAGAAAGAAGTTATTTCTGGCTGGACAAAGCGGGATGATCACCGCCATCATGCTATTGATGCTTTAACTATAGCCTGCACTAAACAAGGGTATATTCAACGGTTTAATACCCTGAATGCAGAGAAAACCAGAGAAGATATGTGGGGAGTGATAGAGAAATGTTCCATTCCTTTCAAGGAAAAACGATCGCTATTAGAGAAATATATTATCAGTGAGCAATCTATTGCTGTAGAAGAGGTTCAAGAAGCGGTGGCAAATATCTTGATTTCATTTAAATCTGGCAAGAAGGTGGCGGTTGTTGGAACACGGAAAGACGGAAAGCGGGGAAACAAAAAGGTCGTTCAAACAGGGATAATTATACCACGAGGCTCACTACATGAAGAAGGTGTGTATGGTTCTATTAAGCAATATAGCAAAAACACAAAAACCAATCAAGTAGACTTTCAGAAACATATTGTAAAAAAGTACAAACTAGGTGTAGGAACTCAAGGTTTCCTATTTACAGGAAAAGAAACGTATGAAACAAAAGAGAAGGTTAATAAAAAAACTGGTGAAATCAGCATTGTTACAATTGATAAAATACAAAATGTTCTTGACTCTATCGTTGATAATGGAATAAGAAAAGCAATATTAAAGAGATTGAATGTTGGCTTTCCGGCAGAAAGTGATTATAAAGTCAATCCTAAAAAAGCATTAGAAAATTTGAAAGATTTAGAGAATAATCCAATATGTCTTGGCAAAAATAGTAAAAGCCCAATCAAATCAGTTCGCCGCTTTACCGGGTTGTCTGCTGTTGTCCCTGTCAAAAAAGACGAAGCGGGGAAGGATATAGGATTTGTGAAGCCAGGAAACAATCACCATATTGCTATTTATACCGACAATGATGGGAACAAATATGAACACGTTTGTACATTCTGGCATGCAGTAGAACGCAAGAAATACGGAATTCCGGTAATCATTAAAGACGCATCCGAAGTCTGGGACAAAATACAAATGCAACCGGACGGTACTTATCCTGAAAGTTTTCTGGAAAAATTACCAGATGTGCAATGGAAACTGGAACTAAGCATGCAACAGAACGAAATGTTTGTCTTGGGAATGACAAGTGAGGATATTCAGATGGCAATTGAAACGAATGACTACAAAATAATTAGTGATAAGTTGTATCGAGTACAAAAATTGGCAGAAAAGAATTATATGTTTAGACACCATTTGGAGACTCAAATTATTGATGATGCTAATTCGAAAACAAGTAAGAGGTTTATTAATATCCAAAGTTTAGGTGCTTTATTTAGCTTAAATCCATATAAACTCAAAATCGATCGTCTGGGCAATATTTCAAATTCAAAATAGCCACATTATGTCCAAACCAACGCTAAAGAAAGAGCTTCTGAAACTGACTAAAGAGCAGTTGGTGGAGCAGATTCTCGACTTGTATGATAAGAACAAGGCGGTGAAAGAGTTTTATGATTTTTACCTCAACCCGCATAATGAAAAAGAGTTGGTGGTGAAGTATAAAAAACTGATCCGGAAAGAGTTTAATGTAGAAAAACCTGAACGAAGCACCGAGAAATTCTCGGTAGCTAAAAAGGTGATTTCGGAATTTAAAAGCTTACGGCCCACACCCGAGGCTTTGGCCGATGTGATGCTCTATTTGCCCGAAAGTGCTTGCGAACTCACGTATCGTTACGGCGATTTCTCCGAACAGTTTTATGACTCGTCATACAACAACTACAAAGCTGCATTGGTGTTTATGTGGAAAAACAATCTGCTGGATGAGTTTAAGTTGCGTGCTGAGCAATGCGTGAAATGGGCTTCTCCCTGCGGGTACGGTTTCGCGGATGATATTGCCGGTGTTTTTTATGAGTTTTATGGCGTGTAAGTGGTTCTTAAATAATTCGATTGGCAATGCAGCCTCTTGTTCCCGCCACCATCTATCATATTTTCAACCATGCCAATGGCTTTGAAAATGTGTTTCGCCAGGAGGAGAACTATCGTTTTTTCTTAGAAAAGTACCGGCTGTATATAACTCCGGTGGCGGAAACGTTTGCGTATTGCCTGATGCCGAACCATTTTCATCTGGTGGTACGCGTTCGCAAGAGGGAGGTGATAGAGGCGTTGATTCGAAATAAATCTAACTTCAGCTTTTCCAAAGTTTCAAACTTTGGAAAAGCTGAAAAAACTATCGAAATCGAAGACGTTGATATAGAAAAATTTCTATCGAAACAATTCGCTAATTTCTTTAGCAGCTATACGCAGTCGTTCAACAAAATGTATCAGCGGATGGGTTCGCTGTTTATCAAGAATTTCAAACGGGAAGTGATTTCAACTAAAGAGCATTTTATCAATGCCGTTGTATACACTCACCGCAACCCGATACATCATGGTTTTTGTAGCTCCTTTACAGGCTGGGGGTATAGTTCGTATCTGGAATTTGCAGGTCAGAAGAGCGATGTGGTAGCGGTAGAAAAGACAGTAAAGGTATTTGGGAGCGCGGCGCATTTTGAACAGGTTCATTTGGAAAATCTTGAGAAATTCAACCAGATAGTTAATCTTGAAATACCATAGGTTATGATTAAACGGACGCTTTATTTCGGTAATCCGGCTTATTTGTCGAAGCGGAATGAACAGTTGGTGATCAAATTGCCGGAGGTTGTAAGGAACGATACGTTGCCCGAATCGTTTAAGCAAAAGAGCGAAATGACCGTTCCCATCGAAGATATTGGCGTGATGGTGCTCGATCATCAGCAAATTACCCTTACGCATGGATTGATGGATAGCCTGTTGTCGAACAATACGGCAGTCATTACCTGTGACAGTAATCGGATGCCAGCCGGGTTATTGCTCCCTTTGTCGGGCAACACTACGCAGTGTGAGCGTTGGCACGATCAGATAGAAGCTTCGGAGCCCCTCAAAAAGCAGTTGTGGCAACAGACTATTAAGGCTAAAATTGCCAATCAGGCAGCTCTCTTGGAGCATCGTTGCAAGGTGAATACCAAGAATATTCGCTACTGGTCGGAAGCAGTAAAGAGTGGTGACGGAGAGAATCACGAAGCCCGGGCTGCCGCCTATTACTGGAGTACAATATTTCCCTCATTGCCCGATTTTAGGAGGGGGAGGGAGGAAGATCCACCCAATAACCTTCTTAATTACGGATATGCCATTCTTCGGGCGGTGGTAGCCCGTTCGTTGGTCAGTTCGGGATTATTGCCCACGCTGGGTATCCATCATCGCAATCGCTACAACGCCTACTGCCTGGCTGACGATATCATGGAGCCTTATCGCCCTTATGTCGATACTATTGTGTTCGATATTGTCGATTCTGGATTCGATTACTTCGATTTGACAAAAGAGCTGAAACAAAAGTTGCTACAAATACCGACTATCGAGGTGGTGATAGATGGCGACCGCAGTCCGCTGATGGTAGGCGTGCAGCGTACTACAGCCTCTCTCTATAAATGCTATAGCGGTGAATTGCGTAAAATCAGCTACCCGGAACTTTGAGGAATTATGAATTAGAAATTGCGAATTACGATCTCTGCTAATATGAAGACGGATAACATTATACAACAAAAATCTTATGCTTTCGCTCTTCGTATAATTAAGTTATACAAGTATTTGTGCGATAATAAAAAAGAATTTGTATTGTCGAAGCAGATTTTAAGAAGCGGGACTTCTATTGGAGCCAATATAGAGGAAGCCATCGGAGCTCAATCGGAAAAGGATTTTTATGCCAAGCTAAGCATTGCCTATAAAGAAGCAAGAGAAACCCATTATTGGCTGAGACTCTTGCGCGATTCTGAATTGTTGAATAATGAGGAAGAATCGTCGATGCTTGATGATTGCGAAGAACTCCTGAAAATAATAGGATCAATCCAAAAGTCTTTAAAAAACAAGGAGGTATCTAAATCGTAATTCGTAATTTCTAATTCACAATTAACTTGGATCGCTTTAACGAATACCGAATCATGTGGGTGATGGTATTTTTTGATCTACCGACCGATACGAAGAGAGACCGGAAAATCTATACCGACTTTCGCAAGAAGATGATGAAAGACGGATTCACGATGTTCCAGTTCTCCATCTATCTGCGCCATTGTCCCAGCCGAGAGAATGCGGATGTTCATGTAAAACGGGTGAAAGCAGCTCTGCCCGAACATGGCAATATCGGTATCCTCACGGTTACCGATAAGCAATTTGGTATGATGGAACTTTTTCAGGGAAAAAAGCAGGCCGAAGTCGATACGCCCTATCAACAATTGGAGCTGTTTTGACAGGATAAAAAAAAGTGGAGTCACTGCTCTTGAACAATGACCCCGCTACGATTTGTTTTATTTAGTTACTCTCTCCGCATCATCATCTGCATAATGCCACCTCCGTTTTTTACGTTGGTAAATCCCAGCTGTAGCAACATGCGCTGGGCATAGGCCGAGCGAGCTCCCGAAGCACAATAGAGGGTAATATCACGCGATTTTTCGCCCAGTTCGTGCACTCGCGTCGGCAGTTCGTCCAACTGAATGTTGACCGCTCCCGGATAGGCTCCTCCGGCAAATTCTTCCGGAGTACGTACATCAACAACCAGTGGTAGCGAAGCGTCGTCTTGGGGTTCTGGCTTCTGAACCGGACGCCGGGCCATCATCGTGGATAGTCCGCCTCCGTTGGTGACGTTTGTATAACCCAGCTGCATCAGGATTTGCTGCGCATAAGCCGAACGGCCTCCCGAAGCACAATAGACAATAATCTCCCGGTCGACCCGGTCTCCGAACTCGTTGCTACGCATCGTTACTTCGTCTATCGGAATATTGATGGCGCCGGGGTAGGCTCCCGTGCGAAACTCTTCAGCCGTCCGAACATCTACAATCAGTGTTGAGTGGTTATCGACCGGTTTGGTCGTCGTTTTTTCGGTAGATTTCTCTTCTGTCTTTTCTGTTGTTTTATTCTCAATGGGCAAGAGTTCGAGGTGCAAATGCTGAAATCTTACGGCACGAGTCTGGCGTTGCAACGAGGTGTGTCCGCCCGAAAGGTTGACTACATTGCTAAATCCGGCACCTTTGAGGGTGCGTAAGGCCTGATGCCCCTTTTTTCCCGTTTCGTCGTACACCAGAATCAGCTGGTCGGAAGAGGCGGCCGGTAGCTGTAGTGGCAGCAGTTCCAGCGGGATATGCAGCGCTCCCTCTACATGACTCTTTTCAAACGCAAACACATCGCGCACGTCGATAAAGAGTGGTTGCTTATTTGCTACGAAAGCGTCTAATTGTGCGGCCGTAACCGACGGGCTGAAACCCGATAGTTTGTTCTCGGCAGTGAAAGCAGCCATGTTCAGGGCATCGTTGGCCGTACCAATAGGCGGAGAGTAGGCAAAATCGATGTCCGACAGATCGCTTACCGTAAGTTTTGCAGCGGCGGCTGTGGCAATCACGTCCAATCGTTTGTCGGCTCCTTTGTAACCTGCGGTTTGTCCCCCGAGCACAACGCCCGTTTTTTTGTCGAAAACAAGCATCACGCTTACGGTTTCAGCTCCGGGCATGTAACTGGTGTGGTGTTCTTTGTGTACCACTACCGCATCGGCATCGATTCCCTGAGCCAGCGCTTGCTTTAGCGACAGTCCGGTGGTACCGGCAACGGCATCGAATACCCGGACGACCGAAGTACCCAAGGCACCTTTGTAGGAATGACGACCACCCAATGCGTTTTCGGCGGCAATACGTCCCTGACGATTGGCCGGTCCGGCTAAGGGAATGCGCACTTTTTTTCCATTCACCCGGTGCTCGATTTCCACCATGTCACCCGCGGCAAAAATATCAGGATCGTTGGTTTGTAGATACGAATTTACCAGCAAACCTCCGGCCTCTCCAATGGTCAGTCCAGCCTCTTTTGCAAGCTGCAACGTGGGAGATACGCCGATAGAGAGCAATACCATATCGGCTTTGAGTGCCGTGTCGTTTGATAGCTTAACGGTATCGGGCGTGATTTCGGCAACGGCTGTTCCTGTATGAATGTCAATGCCGTGCGCGAGCATCTCGTTTTGAATAAAGCCCGCCGTTTCGGCTTCCATCACAGACATCACGTGTGGCATCATCTCCACCACATCCACGTGCAGACCTCGTTTGGTAAGAGCTTCCGCCATTTCGAGGCCGATGAAACCTCCGCCCACCACTACGGCGTGTCGCGGTTTTTGTTGTTGAATATGGCCGAAAATGGCATCCATGTTTTCGAGTGTCCACAGGGTGAAAACATGGCTCTGGTCGGCTCCGGGCAGTGCTGGTTTGACGGGGCGACCACCTTGCGCCAGTATCAGTTTGGTATACGGGAACTCTTTGGTTTCACTTGTTCGGGTATTGTGAGTGATGACGAAGTGTTCTTTGCGGTTGATGGCGGTAACCGTGGTGTGAATGTGCACCTCGACATTGTACTGCTGATTGAAGCTTTCTGGACTTTGCAGTATCAGTTTTGAGCGGCTTTTGATGTCGCCGCCGATATAGTAGGGTAGGCCGCAATTGGCAAACGAAATATCCGGCCCAGCTTCCAACAGGGTGATTTGTGCGTCGGCAGAGATCCGGCGCACTTTAGCCGCTGCGGTTGCTCCCGCAGCAACGCCTCCAATGATGATGATTTTTTCCATAGTCGGTTTACGGATTGAGTTTCCTGTTTAATCGCATCCAACCGCCTCCGTTATGTACGCTGGTATAACCGCGTGAGGAGAGGATGCCTTTGGCTGTTGCACTTCGCATGCCCGAGGCACAACAGGTGATGATGGGCTGATTTTTATTTTTGAGTTTGTTGAGATTAGCGCTAAGCTGGTCGACAGGGATGTTGATGGCGCCTTTGATGTGGCCGCCTGCAAATTCGCTTTTCGAACGGACATCCAGAATGATGGCGCCTTGCCGGATTAGTTCGTTTATGTCTGGTTTGGGCGCAATTCCCAATAGTTTTTTGAGTAAATCTATCATGACTTGTTTTTGTTTATTTGGATGTTGCAAAGATATATACAAAACAAACGAATTACAATAGTATCACCAATTAAATTATTATAATATCACTATGTCGAGTTTGTTTTACAAAATGAATTTTCTGTGGTGATTGTGAGCCTTTTAAGTTAATTCTATTTGAAAAGTAATAGGTTTTTATTCTTTGCGTTAATATATTAACTTTGTTATCCCAAAGGATTCGTTTTATAAGTTAAACTTTCCGATCTCATTTTCCGATAATTCATATTGTAAAAGCATTCGTTTGTGAAGAAGACAGTACTGCTGATACTGATGTTGTATGCAGCAAACACATTTTATGGTCAACATAAATCGCGCTTGTTTGGCTATGTGAACGACGCAGATAAACGTCCCATAGAGCTTGTCGCCGTGTCGGTGAAAGGGCAGTCTGTTGGAACAACGACGAATAAAAACGGATTTTATAGCTTGGAGCTGGAGAATAAGGATTCGGTGGAACTGTTTTTCTCGTGCGTGGGATATCGGCAGCAAAGCCGAAAACTGAAGCCAGCGATTCAATTGCGGCAACTCAATATTGTACTCCAGACAGAGGCACACCAGCTGTCAACCATCGAAGTGCAAGCTGCTCGTTTACAAACATCCACTTCGGAACTGATCGATGTCTCGCGCTGGCGCATGTTGCCCAATGCTGCGGGTGGGTCTATTGAATCGTTAATTGCGACATTGCCGGGGGTACACTCTACCAACGAATTGAGTTCGCAATATTCGGTGAGAGGCGGAAGTTACGATGAAAACAGCGTTTATGTCAACGGAATGGAGGTGTATCGGCCGTTGTTGATTCGCGCCGGTCAGCAGGAAGGATTGAGCTTTATCAATCCCGATATGGTTCAGAGCGTGTCGTTTTCGGCCGGAGGCTTTGCTCCGAAATACGGAGATAAAATGTCGTCGGTGCTCGATATTACCTACAAACAGCCGAAATCTTTTGAAGGATCAGTTTCCGTGGGATTACAGGGTGCATCGGCCTATGTGGGCAGCGCTAACGGGACGTTTAGTCAGATGCAGGGAGTGCGCTATAAGAGCAACTCGTCACTGTTGGGAACCTTAGATACGAAAGGGCAATACAATCCCTCTTTTTTCGATTACCAGACTTATCTTACCTGGGCCATCCACCCCAAATGGGAGCTTGGCTTTCTTGGCAATGTTTCTCAAAACAATTATCGTTTTTTTCCTCAGGAGCAGGAGACTTCGTTTGGTACGTTGGCCAATCCATTGCAGTTGAAGGTGTACTTTGATGGAAATGAAAAGGATGTGTTTAAGACGGAAACCGGGGCGTTGACATTGGCTTATAAGCCGACTGCCAATCTGAAGCTGAAAGTGGCAGCTTCTGCGTTTCATACCGGAGAAGAGGAGACGTACGACATTCTGGGACAGTATTGGCTCTACGAAATGGCGATGAGTGAGCAGGGCAGGGCGGTGCCTTCCAATGCCATTGGTGTGGGATCGTATTTGCAACATGCTCGCAACAAACTGAATGCAACTGTGACAGGTATAAGCCATGCCGGAGAGTGGTCTGTTGGTAAAAACTTGCTGGAGTGGGGTGTAAATGTGCAGCGGGAGAGCGTGAGTAATAAAATGAACGAATGGGAGTACCGCGATTCGGCCGGTTATTCCTTGCCATATGGTTCGAATTTGAAAATGTACTACGCCCTGTCTGCCGATTTGCATCTGGAATCGTATCGGTCGAGCGGATACCTGCAAGATACATATAAGCTCCGTACAATTATCGGATTGTGGGCATTTACTGGAGGCTTTCGCTTCAATCGTTGGTCGTACAACAAAGAACAGCTATTTAGTCCCCGGTTGACCGTGGCATTTTTTCCGAAGTCAAGCAATTTCTCATTTCGTTTTGCTACCGGAGTCTATTATCAGACACCTTTTTATAAAGAGCTGAGAGATACTTCGGTTGTTGGCGGTAATGCGGTTGCGTATCTCAATCGAGCCATAAAGTCGCAACGCTCGCTTCACTTTGTGCTGGGCGCCGATTACCATTTCACCCAATGGAATCGTCCGTTCCGGTTAACGACTGAGGTCTATTATAAACCGGTTACAAATGTAATTCCGTATGTGGTCGACAATGTGGAGATCACCTATTTCGACGGTAATTGTGCCAAAGCCTATTCGGCCGGATTCGATATGAAACTGTTCGGAGAGTTTGTTCCCGGAACCGATTCGTGGATCGGGCTTTCGCTGATGCAATCGAAACAGAGCTTCCGAACCGGAACCGATAATGCCGGTCGTCCCCTGTTTTCGGGATATATAACGCGTTCCAATGAGCAACGATATAGTGTTACTGTTTTCTTGCAGGATTACGTGCCCGACAATGAACGGTTGAAAGTCAACCTGAAGTTGATTTGGTCTGACGGTTTGCCGGTTGCAGATCTGCATAATCCATATGCGGTTGCGTTTCGCACTCCGGACTATCGCAGGGTGGACATTGGAGCCTCTTATGCGTTGATAGACAAAAAGCATCGTCCTCAATCGGGCTTCTTTTCGTGTCTGAAGACGCTTTGGCTGAACTTGGATGTGTTTAATCTATTGGATATTACAAACGTAAATTCATATATGTGGCTCTCCGATGTTTATGGGCGGCAATACGCCATACCGAACTACCTAACCCGCAGGCAGCTCAATTTTAGAATTTCCGCAGACTTTTGAGTTGGTAACCGTTATAAGATAAACAGTTTGGCGAAAACCTGATTGTCATATCCTTTTGTGTTTACACTCAGTTACTTGTCATAATTAACATATTCCGTACGATTAAAATGCCCGATTTTTACGAAGTTTTGCTATTTTTGTAGTTAAAACTCTCGGATTATGTCGCAAAACAGTGCAATGGAGTTACGTACCGAAAATCTTGTTAAACGCTACGGCAAGCGAACGGTAGTTGACCATGTGTCTATCAATTTGAAACAGGGTGAGATCGTTGGATTACTCGGGCCGAATGGCGCAGGTAAGACAACAACATTTTACATGACTACCGGATTGATTACTCCAAACGAAGGAAAGATTTTTTTGGACGAACAGGAGATTACCAAATTTCCGGTATATAAACGGGCGCAAGCCGGTATCGGTTATCTGGCGCAGGAGGCTTCGGTGTTCCGTCAGATGACGGTCGAAGATAATATTCGCGCCGTGCTTGAAATGACCAATTTCTCGAAAGAGAGGCAGGCGGAGAAGCTCGAAACGTTGATTAAAGAGTTTAGTCTGGGACATGTGCGTAAAAATATCGGGAACCGCCTTTCGGGTGGAGAACGTCGCCGGACGGAAATTGCGCGGTGTTTGGCAATTGAACCGAAATTTATCATGCTTGACGAACCTTTTGCCGGTGTCGACCCGATTGCCGTTCAGGATATTCAGGATATTGTATGGCACTTGAAGGATATGAATATCGGGATTCTTATTACCGACCATAACGTGGACGAAACACTTTCCATCACCGACCGTGCGTATCTGTTGTTTGAGGGTAAAATTTTGTTTCAGGGTACCGCCGAAGAGCTGGCTTCCAATCCGATTGTACGTGAAAAATACTTGGGTCGTGATTTTGAATTGAAACGAAAAAAGGGGCAGTTTGTTCCTGAGTCGTAAAATTATTCACTAACATTTCGTCAATTACCATGATTATTGATCCCATAAAGCAGATGCAGGATGAGCAGGTGATGATTCAGCAAGCTTTCGATGAAGTGCTGGATGTCTACACGCATTCGCCTCACCGACAGAAGGTGGAGATTATTCAAAAGGCATTCGAGTTTGCCAATGAGGCTCATAAAGGGATCCGCCGACGCTCGGGAGAACCTTACATCATGCACCCGATAGCGGTGGCAAAAATTGTGGCGCAAGAGATTGGTCTGGGATCAACATCGATTTGTGCGGCTTTGTTGCACGATGTGGTCGAAGATACGGAATATACGGTTGAGGATATTGAAAATCAGTTTAATAAACGCATAGCGATTATTGTTGATGGTCTGACCAAGATTTCGGGAGGGGTATTTGCCGAACGGGTTTCGGAGCAGGCTGAAAATTTCAGGAAACTGCTGCTTACCATGTCGGAAGATATTCGCGTGATTCTGATTAAAATTGCCGACCGCCTTCATAATATGCGAACTCTGGGCTCGATGCCTCCTGCCAAACAGTATAAAATTGCAGGCGAAACTCTCTATATTTACGCTCCTCTTGCCAATCGTCTTGGTCTCTTCTCCATTAAAAGCGAACTCGAAAATCTTAGCTTCAAATACGAACATCCCGAAATATTTGCACAGATAACGGCTCAAATTGAAGCGGAATCGGCAGAACATGAGGAAATTTATCATGAATTCAAAGCTCCTATTGAGGCCAAACTGAAAGCCTTGGGTTTTCATGCGGAACTGGTGGAACGTGTCAAATCGGTTTATTCGGTCTGGCATAAGATGCAGGTGAAAAATATCCCTTTTGAAGAGGTTTTTGATCTGTTGGCTTTGCGAATCGTGTTTGAGCCGAAACCAGAGATGACTGAGCAGGAACAGTGCTGGATTATCTATTCTGCCATTACGCAACTGTATCGCCCGCATCCCGAACGTATCCGCGACTGGGTAAGTACTCCCAAGGCAAACGGATATTCGGCGTTGCATGTCACGGTGATGGGGCCTCACGGCCGATGGATTGAGGTGCAGATTCGGAGTATGCACATGAACGAAGTGGCTGAAAAAGGGTTGGCGGCGCACTGGAAATACAAAACGGGAGAACAACGCGACGATGAGACCGAACTCGATAAGTGGCTGAAAGAACTCAAAGAAGAATTGAAAAACCCCACGCCGAGTGCCGTCGATTTTATGGATAACGTGAAGCTGAACCTGTTTGCTTCCGAAATTTTTGTGTTTACCCCGAAGGGTGAGATTAAAACTATTCCGCAGGGCGCAACCGCGCTCGATTTTGCCTTTATGCTACACTCCGACTTGGGTTATAAATGTATCGGAGCCAAAGTAAATCATAAGTTAGTCCCACTGAGTCATGTCCTCTCTAGCGGCGATCAGGTGGAGATTCTGACAGCTAAAATGCAGAAGCCTCAGGCTGACTGGCTGCGTTTTGTCGTTACGGCGCGCGCTAAAACCAAATTGGAGTCGGCGCTGAAAAAGGAGCTGACTTCGGTGTCGCAAATGGGGCAGAAAAACATTGAAGAAGAACTCAAGAAAGTGAACCTGACCCCAATGCCCGATACTATTCAACGGTTGGTCGAGTATTACAAACTGGCCGATAAAAAAGAGTTGTATCGCCAAGCAGGAAAAGAGTATATCGATCTTTCGGATATTTCCAAGAAGGTTTTCAAACCAAGGCAGCAAAATTTGTTGAAGAAATTTGTGACGCTGCAATTCGGTAATTCCGACGGAAAGAAAAATAAAGAAGAAGAATCTCTTTTTGTAAAAACACAAAAGGTTGATAGGAAAAAGACATTTCGCCTCACAGATGAAAAGTCGGGAAAATCATTCCGGATTGCACCGTGTTGTCAACCTATTCCTGGGGATGATGTCTTTGGGTATGTCGATGAAGACGAAGTGGTGATTGTGCACAAACGCCAATGCCCAGAAGCGCTTAAACTGAAAGCAAGCCATGGCGAGCGCATTGTAACGGCTGAATGGGCCATGCATAAGGAACTCTCTTTTGCGGTAACCGTTGAGATGAACGGTATCGATCGGCTCGGAATGCTTCGCGAAATTTCCAAAGTGATTACTGACGAATATTCTATTAATATACAGAGTATCAATATCGAAACAAAAGACGGAATCTTTTTCGGACGGTTGCACTTGTTTGTCTTTGGCGCAGAACAAGTGAACAATCTGTGTATGAAACTTCTGAAAATTAAGGGAATGAGTTCGGTGAAGCGGGTCGAAGCGTGAAAAACGGTTAACGGTTAGCGGTTAACGGTTGATTGTTTGTCGCGTCATTCTGTTTCTTAGATTCTAACGCTTTTTTTCTTTTGGAGTGTTTGTCGTAGGCTTCCACTATCTGGCGTACCAAGCGGTGGCGTACGATGTCTTTGACCGTAAATTCCACCTTTGAAATTCCCTTCACATTCCGCAATACATCCAACGACTCGATAAGTCCCGATTTTTGTGACGGTGGGAGGTCTATTTGAGTCATGTCTCCCGTGACGATTACCTTGCTGTTGATGCCCATGCGGGTGAGGAACATCTTAATCTGCATGGTGGAGGTGTTCTGAGCCTCATCCAGAATGACCACCGCATCGTTTAGCGTTCGTCCTCGCATAAAAGCTAGCGGAGCGATCTGAATGGTTCCGTTTTCCATAAACTCTTTCAGTTTGGCTCCCGGAATCATATCCTGCAACGCATCGTAGAGTGGTTGGAGATACGGATCAATTTTCTCCTTCATATCGCCGGGCAGAAATCCTAATTTTTCGCCAGCTTCCACGGCCGGCCGGCTTAGAATGATGCGTTTGATCTCCTTGTTTTTCAAAGCGCGAACTGCTAATGCAATGGCGGTGTAGGTTTTGCCCGAACCGGCAGGCCCAATGGCAAACAACAGATCGTTTTTCTCGTACTCTTTCACCAGCTTTTGCTGATTCTCGGTACGAGCCGTGATGGTTTTTCCGTTGATACCGTGGATGATAAAATTGTCGAGTTTGACTTCGGTAGGGGAGTTGCCCTTTACGATGTCAATGATAACTTCTTCGCTCAGCAGGTTGTATTCGGCACAGTAATTTTGCAGTTTTTGCACCGATTCGTCGAATGCCACCATAATCTCTTCGTCGCCCAACGCCCGTAATACATTTCCACGGGCTACAATTTTTAGCTTGGGATAAAGATTCTTGATCAGGGCAATATTCGTATTATTAACCCCGAAAAATACTACCGGATCAACGGTTTCGTTAAGAAGAATGGTGCGTTCGAGCATGAATTAGAAGCGGTAAAAGGTAGATGGTGTAAGGTTTAAGGTGCAAGGTAAAAGGTAAGAAACTTACGTCATGTTTCTTATACCTTTTACCTTATGCCTTTTTCCTTGTTTTAGTATGCAAACAGTTCGTAGCCTGCCATCACGCTGTTCACCTTGTCGCGAACGGATTTGATGACGGTTTCGTTGTCCGGGTTTTGCAGTACGGTGTCGATCATTTCAACGATTTCGCCCATCAGCGCTTCTTTGGCACCACGGGTGGTGATGGCCGGTGTTCCTACACGGATACCTGAAGTCTGGAACGGAGAGCGGCTGTCGAACGGAACCATATTTTTGTTGACGGTAATGTCTGCTCTTACGAGGCTGTTTTCGGCTACTTTGCCTGTCAGATCGGGGAATTTAGTACGCAGGTCGATCAGCATGGAGTGGTTGTCGGTTCCGTCGGAGATAATTTTATATCCTTTTGCCATAAACGCGTCGGCCATTACAGCAGCGTTTTTCTTTACCTGTGTTTGGTAGTCTACATAAGAGGGTTGCAATGCTTCGTAGAAGGAAACGGCTTTGGCGGCAATCACATGTTCGAGCGGACCGCCCTGAATACCGGGAAATACGGCAGAGTCGAGCAGTGCGGACATCTTTTTGATTTCTCCTTTCGGCGTTTTTTTACCCCAGGGGTTCTCAAAATCTTTGCCCAGTAAAATGATACCACCACGAGGACCACGCAATGTTTTGTGGGTGGTAGAGGTAACGATGTGAGCATATTTCAATGGGTTTTCGAGCAATCCGGCAGCAATCAAACCGGCAGGGTGAGCCATGTCGATCATCAACAATGCACCGATTTTATCGGCAATGGCACGCATGCGGGCATAGTCCCAATCCCGAGAGTAAGCCGAAGCACCACCCACGATCAGTTTCGGACGTTCACGTAAAGCAACTTCTTCCATTTGGTCGTAGTCAACGCGGCCGGTATCTTCTTTTACGTTGTAAGCCAAAGGTTGATACAAAATTCCCGAGCTGTTTACCAACGAACCGTGCGAAAGGTGACCACCGTGGGCGAGATTCAGTCCGAGGAATTTATCGCCGGGGTTCAGCACTGCGAGGAAAACGGCGGCATTGGCCTGAGCTCCCGAGTGAGGTTGTACATTAGCATATTCGGCACCGAAAAGTTGTTTCAAACGGTCAATGGCGAGTTGTTCGCTCATATCAACCACTTCGCAACCTCCGTAGTAACGGTGACCGGGATAGCCTTCGGCATATTTGTTGGTAAGCCATGTACCCATCGCCTGCATTACCTGGTCACTTACAAAATTTTCGGATGCAATCAGCTCAATACCTTTTAATTGACGCTGGTGTTCCTTTTCGATAATCTCAAAAATTGCGTTGTCGCGTGTCATGTCAGAAAAGAATTATGTGAGGTTAGAAATTGCTTTGAAATCCCCATGTTCTATCACATACCCAAGTGTATGAAAATAGTATAAATGGGGCTTCCATGTGACCTTGAAAAAACGAATTGTTTGCACATGAAAAGAAGGTGCAAAGGTAGCCATTTTTATCCAAAAAGAGGGAGCAAAAGTCGTGATAAAATGAGCTGTCGAATCAAAAGAAGGAAGGATTAAGGAACTGACAAGTTGTGAAGTTGAAATACTGTCAACTGTCAACTGTCAACTGATAACTGTCAACTGATAACTGTTCTTTAGTTGTTGCAGATGTTTGTCAATACTATATTGTTCTTTTGTCCATAAGGCAGCAGCGGCCGCTTCCGTCTTATATTTTTCTCGGTTATCGATGAAAACCAAAAACTTGGATAGTAGATCCGTTGGATCTTTGGTTTTGTAAAGATGGGCGTATTTCCCGTTTTCGGTAATTTCGGACATCACCTTCCAATCGTTCACAAAAACAGGCAGGTTGCTGGCAATGGCTTCAATTACTGCAATGCCGAAAGTGTCGTGGTCGGTTGCATAAACAAAAGCATCTAACTGACGTAAAATGTGCGGTACATCAGTGCGGGATCCAAGAAAGTGCACTTTGTCCTCTAATTTGTTGGCTTTGCAAAAATCCACACATTGATCGTGTCGCCATGCTTCTGCAGGATTCTTACGTCCGATAAAAAGAAACTGAAAATTGATGTCTGAGTCGGCTAGCAGTTTGAGAAATTTACAGATGGTGAACTGATCTCTGCCGGATACAAAATTGCCAACACTTCCCAAAAGTAATGTGCTTTCTGTTATTTTCAATTCATTTCTCCATTGGTTTGTTTTTTCTCCAATTAATTTTTCAAACGAAATACCGTTGTGTACAATAGATGATTTAGAGAGTAAAAAACGATAGTTTGCCTTGTAATATTCTCTTTGTGTATTGCTGACGAAAATATTCCTGTCTGTGCGTCGAATAATCCAGCGGATCATTTTTTTTTCAAGGCTTTTCATGCCCATATCGTAGCCATGAAAAGTAAGAGTTATTTTAATGCCGGTGCCGTAACCGGCCAAATAAGCGAAAATGGCATCCAACGGTTGTTGAGCATGTACAATCGATATCTTTTCTTGTAAGAGTATTTTCCGTAACCTAAATAAATACCCGATATCAATCTTTGATTGAGGAGCAAGATGAAAAAGAGAAGTCTTCGTTTTTTTAAAATCTTCGGTAAGCACTCCATCTTTCCGATAGATGCCGATAAATGGAAATCCTGCATATTCACTGTAGCGAAAGCAATCGAGGAGGAGTGTTTCGGTTCCTCCCCGGTTCAAAGAGCCTAGAAGGTAAGCAACTTTCAACGGGTTCGTTTGTTTATTTTGTCGATCGGGCATCTTATGAAGAATGTTGTCAGCAAATATTATAGAAAATAGGTGTAATCAGATGGCAGAGTTGATAATACTTGGATGCTTTTTCAACGCCCACTATGCCTTAAAATATATTGTTTTACTCTCGAACCCCATATCATGGTACGATATTGAGCCTTCAGCATCATTACCGGACTTTTGAATCTGATTCGTTCTTTCAGCGGCTGTTTCTCCCAATTTACTTTTGCCAGTTCGGCTTGTGCTTCACGACGCGTCGGTTTGTTAAGATAGTAAGGCTGTAGAATATATACGCGTAGTGCATCGAGCAGCTCTTTCAGATCCGGGTTTTGCTGTTCTTTCGTTTCCAGATAACCAAGATTGAAAATGAAATGTTGATGAGGTGGATAGATTCGTCCACTGACTACGGCTCTGTCATCCGTATCCTGATCGTGGTTATAATAAGCCAACGGTTCGTTAAGCAAAGCCACCTTATATTTGAGCGCTACTCTGATCCAAAGGTCAAAGTCTTCACCCATTTTCAATGTAGAACTAAAGCCGCGGAACTCTTCAAATACCTTTTTGCGAATAATGGTAGCACTCGTCCATACCGGCATGCAGAGTGTTTGGGCATAGACTTTGCAATAGTCGATATATCCTCTCTTGAAACCTGGCTCCACGCCGATTGGAGCCGGATGTTTCTTTCCTCTTTTTACTTGATAGTACGACGAGCTATAGAGGGCAGCATCGGGATAATCCTCTATCAGGCTCTTTAGGTTTACCAGATAATGCTTGTGCCACCAGTCATCGGCATCCAAAAAGGCGATATAATCGTATTGGGCGGCTTCTACTCCTGTATTCCGGGCAGCAGAGACACCAGCATTGGGCTGATGAATAATGCGTACATGTTGGAGTAAGGAACTGTTGCCCTCTTTCTCTTGCGCATGCAGATAATGGTTGACCACCTCCATGCTGTTGTCGGTGGAACCGTCGTTGACGATAATCACTTCAAACTCATGGTATGATTGATTCAATACCGAGCGGATGGCCTTCTCAATATGGTTGGCTTTATTGTATAACGGAATAATAATGGAAAACATGGTGCAATGATTAATAATTGGAATTAGGAATGTATAAAGCCTCGTCTTCCTTCAATCTGACGTATTTTGCTTGCGTCTGTATGCAAAGTTAATTTTTTCTTCGGTATTTTGTACCGATAAAGCCGAGTTTATGTATAATCGGGTAATGATTGATACGTATTTCATATAGGATATTTAAGCGAAGGCGACGAATCGAAGATTTTGAGCACCGGCTTCGATGTTATTTAGAAGCCGACTCCGGTGGGCTTACTCGACCAACCAATAAACGTATAGGTAAAGCAAGGTGAGATTTCCGATTCATTGGAGTTGAATTGGGATGTGGTCGATCATGCTCATTCGTACGAAGTGCGTTACACGAAGAATCCGAAATCTTCGGATATTATATACCAAACCACTACGACAACCCGAAGCAAAACTGTTTTGGACGGTTTGGATGTAGGACAAACCTTTGCGCTGCAAGTGGCGGGCGTCGGTTCCGATCCGCGGCGGGTCTGGAGTGAGGAAGTAGTAAGCTGCTATGTCTCCTGATTTTTACTACTCAGAGAGGTTGTGCTGGAAGAAGCATGAATTCCACAGATCTGAAATCAGAGACACGAATTTCACGAATAAAAAGTAGATGAATGATTAATGATAGTTCGTGCTCTTCGTGTCTAAAGTTCGAGTCTCCAATCTCTCTTCTCTCAAACGTTATACCAAACACAAAGCAACTATGCAATAGCCGTTTCTGCCGTAGGGTGGGGACGGCTTATTTTATTGAGTAACGAGGAATGAGAAATTGTTCCAGTGTAACTCTGCGTTTTATCTGTGTAATTATTAGTAAAAGGTAAAAAGAATCGGAGAACAGGGATGAGATAATAGGTAACAGGTCATAAGGATTCGGAACCAGGGAATAGAGTAGTGAACAAGAGCTTCCGTATTTTTCAGAACAAGGCAATTTTTCAGTCAATTTGTAGAAGTAATATTCTATTTGAAAAAGGAAGATCCGGAACTTTTAATAATGGCAAATCGATCTTTCAAGCGAAGGAATGGTGATTCATAAAATTTATAGGACAAAGCAGCAACGATAATTGTCAGAATACAAACCAATAAATAAATCAACGGATATTGAATTGATACAGGCATTGAATGAGAGAATCGAGGACGCCAAAAACTTGACAAAAGATAAATAATAAGAGGATGTATTACATAGATTCCGTAAGAAATTTTTCCTATATAATCAAATCCCTTATTTTCTAATTTTAGAAGGGTTTTTTTGTTCTCAACCTGACCCATGATTAAAAATAAGGAAATGAAAGCGATATATTCATTTCTAATTAGAGCCGGAATAAATTCAGCATAGAACCCTGATAAAACCAGTGCTACCCATGTAAGCAACTGAATTCTTTTATCTGTTGTTATCAATAAAAACCATTTGGTTCTTTTGTAATACAATATTGCACCTATGCCACCTAACATCATACTATGGAAGCTGGTAACGGCGAAGAATCTATAAATTAACGAATGGTTTGAAAATAAAACCCAAGAAACGATTTTGCACCCGAAGAACAATACTAAAAGAACAACAGCGACTTTTATTAAGTTTGATTTTGCATATTTTACTACCCAAGGCCAAAATAGATAATATTGTTCTTCTACTCCAATACTCCAGTAATGAACAAAAATCCAAATACCGGAAGCAGATAAAAAGGGGATATTGGCCGTAAAAAACAGATAATACCAGAGCGTTGGAGTAAGGATACTTTCGGCTTTCATCCGGGATACGACTATTATACAAACTGCGATGAACAGATAATACAATGGCCAGATCCTTAAGATCCTTCGAACGTAAAACTTTTTGATATTTATAGTCTCTGTTCTCTTTTGTTCTTTTAATAGCAAAAAGGTGATCAGAAATCCGCTGATCACAAAAAACAGGGTAACACCTCCTTCAAAAAGGGGTAAATGAATTGCCGGAATATTCCAATTGCTAAAGGTGCTTTGAAGAACATGAGATAACATAACAGAGATTGCTGCAATTGCTCTTAACCCATTTAACCCATTTAAGTGTACTGTTTGTGTCATTGAATGCTATTTTCGTATTCTCTATCTTCTCGATAATTAGTATGGCTGAGTCAGTAAAATACTAAAAAATCAAATAGAATTTATAAAAGATATAGATGATTTTTGTATTTTTCCCATTTAAATAATCCTCTTTCTATCCACCACATCAATTTATTTGCCAATCCATAGCGTTTTATTCGCTGCATCTGTTCGATGGAGAAAGCATGCTTTTCATAGTCTTTCAAAATTGTTTCGGGCAGTAATGATTTCAGCACCTGTTGACGTTCAGTTTTATCCAAAGTACTATTTACAGTACTGATTCCGTTCATATCAAACAGTGTTACATCGATATCGGCATACGCAATTGGTTCTTCTCCGAAAATAATCGCTTGCAGGTACCATTTCCAGTCGGAAACGATTTTCAACTGTTCGTCATATAGACCATATTTTTCAAACAAAGAGTGCTGGATATAGGCCGGAGAATGGTTCAACGTTCCGATATAAAAATCGAGCAGGGTAGGTTGCCTGCCTGCAAATCCCCGGTCACGTAGAATGCCCTTCGGTAATTGTTTTAACATGTTCCCATAAAGGATGCTAGGTTGTGGCCTCTCCCCTAACCCCTCTCCCCTAGAGAGGGGAACAGTTTCAATTGATTGTGGTAATGAACTGAAATCTTGATTTTTTGCTCTTTGTTCTTTGTTCTCCAACTCTTTTAGCATCTTCTCTGTTACATCATTTGCTGCCAAAATGTCTCCTGAGTTTAGGAACTGAAGATATTCTCCTTTTGCCATCCGGATTCCTTTGTTCATGGCGTTGTAAATGCCAGTGTCGGGTTCGCTAAGCCATTGAAATTGTTGAATTGTTGAACCGTTGAACCGTTGAATCGTCTGTACACTTTCATCCGTAGAGTTGCCATCGATCACAATGTATTCAAACACTTGAGAGGTTTGGGTAAAGACGCTTTCCATGGTCTTTTGCAGGCCGGAAGCGTTGTTGTAGTTGATGGTGATGATGGAGAGTCGTATCATTGTTTTTTAGAAATAGTAATGGAAACAACAAAATCATATACCTTGAAAAACCGGAATATCCAGGTTAAGCTCACCGCAAACAGCATGGTACAAAAGGCTAATTTAAGCGGCCCCCACCAGTAGAACCAGGTAGAACAAAATACCAACAAGCCGGCAAGTGCTAAAGCTACGGTCTGAAGGCTATTGTGCTTGTGCTTCTTCAGTATCAATGCTTGTGCTATCAGGTAGATCAGATAAAACAGCAGTAAATAAAGCAACGCATTTAAAAGTTTTATCACGGTAATATCTTTTTGAGAGATAAATATCCCCTTTTGATGGATCCATTTACTAAGAAGGTTTTGTTGTTTCAGATCTTCCGATTGCACGGCGTTAATAAAGATTCCTTTCTGTTTGAGCTGCCGGAAAGTATAGAAATTTACTGAAGGATTCTTTTGCAGCCATGTCAGGGTTCTATCCAGTTCATCCAGCGATTTATGGCTGGTAAAATCATAACGGTGCATCATTATTACCCCTACGCCACCGAAAAGTTGGTTGTTAAGAATAAGCCCTTCCAGTTCATGGAAGGCTCCCGTACTCATAGGGTAGTAAGTCGTTTCGATCCAGATATCATAGATGGAGGAGGAGACGATAGAGATTCCGTTTTCCTTCAGGGCTTTTACCGTATTTTCGTCATGTGCGTTCCACGGTGGAATATAGGTAATGACCGGTTCTCTAAAAATTGAGTCCAAAAAATGTTTTCCTTTTTTTATTCTCCGATTTTGCTCTTCAAAGCTCAATCCTTTGAATTCTCCATAGGAAGTCATTTTTTGATGAGTCAATCCATGTAATGCAATCTCTATTTCTCCTTTATCCACAGACTCCTTGAGTGTGGATAATAATGAACTTTTCGGATCGATAACCGTCTTTTCGTTGGCATCGCAAGGAATTACTCCCAACACCAACGGAATATGATATTTTTGAAAGAGACGGATTAACTTGATATCTGTGGAATCATTGCGAAGCATCACATCGTCGTAACGAAAAACGACATTGATCTGTTCGGCATAGATGTGAGTAAAACAAGATAAAACAAGAAAAAATATGATATGTATAGTTTTCATTCGAAAATATTGCCAGATGAGAGAATCATTTTCTTCCTCTTAGAATATCAAATAGATATTTTAACTTAGATTCTTTCCATATATAAATCAATCTGCTAAACCATTTATTCGATCCTTGATAGAGTTTACGGATATATCTTTTTTGTAATCCAAAACAGTGTATGCCCATGATTGATACTTGAGTGCCATCTAATAATGTTGCATATGGAACGCCCTGCTCCCATATAATATCAATATAGTTATCTCGGTTCTTCAAATAAAAGGGGGATTCGAGACTGTTAATAAAGGCTTTGTCTTCAAGTGGAGGTGTTTCAAAATTGAATGCCCTAATAGGAGATAATTTTTCATATTTTTCAAACAATGTAATATCACTAACGCCACCGATCTTATGTTTTTCAATCCACTCATTATAATCATTTTCGAGTTCATTGATATGAGCAAAGCTAGAATAATACATTGATATAAACTTGCAAATCAAATCCAGATTTGATTTTTCTATTTTCACAAATCCCATATATCCTGTACATCCCTTTGTAAATATATAGGGTTCTTGAATCTTATCATAATATATATTCACATCTTGGAATATTAATACATCTGTATCTGGAAGTACTCCATTTTCAATTTTCTTCGTCTCCATATATTCGAGCCAAACGAACCATCTTTGAATACAAAATAATTCGTGATGATAGTCTGTTGTTGAAAAGTGCTTATATAAAGTAGCAAATCTTTCCGCTTTCGTAGAAAAATCTGAAATATATTCATGTTTTATCAGTCGTTTGTATTTTTCATTTGCATGATCTCCTAACAAAACGATATTTGCATTGGGATTAGAGTGTTTTGCCTGTTTTAAAGCATAACTGAGATACCACGAATCTCCTTTATGAATAAAAATAATATGAGTACGTTTCATTTGTGTGTTGTATGGCTATATTTTTTAATCAATAGATCTACATTATAAAAATATTTTTCAATATCAAGTAATTCAGTTTCCTTCAAATTCCACCATTGAATTTGAAGTAGTTTACTTATTTGTTCTTCATTAAATCTAAATCGTAATATTTTAGCAGGTACTCCAGTCACTATAGCATAAGGGAGAACATCTTTGGTAACAACGGCGCCTGCGCCAATTATGGCTCCATTGCCAATTATTATTCCATCCAACACTGTCACATTGGCTCCAATAAAAACATCATGTCCAATAACTATCTGTTTTGATTCTGAAATCTTATTTTTATCGCATAGTGAAAATCCATTCTGGCAATGTGTCGAATAAAACATAGGAGCTGTACTTATTCCATTTATTGGGTGAATACCCAAACCACAACAAAAGTTAGGCCCTATAGAACAAAACTTACCAATATTAGTATTGCTAATCGATGAGTTTTTAGCTATATATGAGTAGTCTCCGAGATTAACATTAAAAATGTCGCATGGATACATAACATTAGTATATTTACCGGAAATTAGTTTGGCTTTCTGAGACCGAACTAATGAATAGCCAGTAGTTTTACCGTGTAAAATTACTGGATTAGCTAAAAATAGCCCGAGAATTTTCTGTATAAATGCAATAATTCTTATTTTCATATTATTTTTTTTATCCAACTGCCCCGGATACCTAGCGCATTTTTAATTCTTTTATTGATACGAAAAAGCAACCGTTTTAGTCCATTAAGGCCATAATCCATTGGTTGAAAATATAATTTATGATAGTTTAAGTCAGCGTTCCTGCTTATTTTGATACATTCAGGATGAACCAATGGAAGAATATCATGCATTTTGCAATTTGCTGCAATATAATTTTCTGTAGAAGTATGCGTCGCTTCGGCATCAAATCCAATATTTGAAGAAAGATTTACATTGGGGAAGATGCCTATCCCTTTCTGAAGCCAGATAGAGATGAGAAATTGCATATCCCAACTAGATTCTCCAAGACGATCCTTATGAATTTCTTTTAATCGCTCACACCAGTATTCTTTTTCACGAAGAGAAGCTTTATAATAAGAAAAAGCTCGACTTAAGTCTTGAGGGGTAGCATTCAATAAGTAATAATCAAACAAATCCCAACTTCGCTTCCATGTTGCCCAGGCACATAAGTTTCTATTAGCCATCGAAAAATGATAGGATCCTTTCCCATACTGTTTGCCATCAAGATGCATGCTGCCAATTACTTTTATCTCTTCAATATTCTTATATTTATCCAATAGTTCACTGGCATAATTGAAAAAATCAGGAGCCGGTATCGCGTCATCTTCGAGTATAATCCCTTGTTCTTCATATTGAAAGAACCAGCTAATACCTGTCGAAGGTCCCTTTCCGCAACCGAGATTGTCATCCGAATGATAAATATGTAGTTCGCATTCCCAGTTGATTGGTTCCGAAAAAATAGACTGAACAGCCTTACATTTGTCCAGATCGGCATCAATTCCTTTTCTGGCACCATCTTGAAATATATAAAGTTTTTTAGGTTGCTGTTTTTTAATAACATCCCAAACACGGCGGGTATGATTTGGCCGATTGAACGTGATGAAAAGAATAGGTGTTTGAAACATTTGAAAATCAGTTAATCATTTTATTCTACTTACCAATAGCGACCTCCCTCAACCAATTGATAATTGACAGGTCGCTCTGATTCTTTCGGGTTTACCCAGTATTCATTCATCAGGTAATGAAATTTAGGATCATCTTCCCATGCTTTGGACTTGATACCAAACAACATCTGTGTAGCCCCTCCCAGATGAACTGCTTTTTTACCGATAGATTTCACGTAGGCAGCAAGCGGAAATCCATAAGCGCCGCATCCTATAATGGCTATATCAAAATTTTTCTTATCGATCTCGGATTTCATATATTCAAGGGCTTCAAACCAATTGGCAAAACCACAAGGTTCATTCGCAATCGATTGTATGGCCCTAATGATTTGTAGATCAAAATCAGGTAAAACGTGTTGGTCTTTGAATAAAGATTTTCTTTTGGCATATTGTTCCAGAATAGATTCTTCAAAAGGATGAATTACCAAAATTTTTTTCCCTTTGAGCACTTCACTCCATGGATGCTCATGAAAATAGGGTTCCAAGTCACCAAGAGGTACTTTCTGAGCATTCGATATTTTTTCTTTTATCAACTGTTCATTAGATTGCCAGGATCCTAATACATCTACCATTGGCATGCATTGTAGCATTAGTTGAGAGAACCGATCTAAGTTTTGATTTGTAACAGGGTAAAAGCCAGCATTATTGTTCATTGCGAATTTTGTGCTTTTGCCGTAGCCGAAAGATGTTATTCTGTGCGTGATATATTTAATATAGTTCAAAAAACATGGTTTGTTGAGATAATCGATGATACAAGATAGTTCAACAGATCCAAAGCGAGCTATCATTACAGGCCTCTCATTCTCTAATAGTTCTTTTATTTTATCTGAAACAAGTTGACCCTTAATGTCAAACTGCAATGGCATAGCAGGCTTCCGTATAATGAAATATCCTAACATTAACCGAAGAATAATCGCAGTTTTCTTAATGAGATTCACCATTAATTTTGTTATAGCCAAGTTATTCCTATTTGTTTATTTCTCTCACGACTCTGCATTATTCTCATTTTGTTATGGATTAGAAATAATGCGTTCTGATAATTTTCTTTGAAAGTTAGCCAGTGTAGGCTTATCAATTTGATTATCGCTACTTTGCAGTAGCCTTTTATCATCACGTTTATGTGATTATCTGGATAACGTAAGTCAGAACTTCTTTGTAAAAGCCATTTTTCAAAATTTACGGTTTGATCCTTGTCTCTTTTATAAAGTTTACGTGCATCATGACAGATCGTTACTTTCGGAACTATACCGACTTTCAACCCATGATATATTGTGCGGCTCAAATAATTGTCGTCCTCTCCATAGTGAAAAAAGAGAGGGTCAAAACCTCCAACGACTTCAATAGTTTTACGAGGCAATAACCATGCAGCAGCTAACACATAATTGGTATCATAAATATCTTTTTTCAGGCCTAAATAGAAATCACTGATGATTTCTGTTGGAGTATGTATTGGTAAAGTTAGAGGAACCATCATGCCCGGTTCAATCGCAGTTTTTTCTGCATTCAGATGCATTGGACTTAATATACCATATTCAGAATGCAGGGAAGATACTCTGATTAACTCTTCCAACGTATTTGGTTCAATCCATGCATCCTGATTTAATAAAAATATAAAATCTGCCTGATGTTCCAATGCGTATTTTATGCCAATATTATTTGCTTGTCCAAATCCAAGGTTTATATCCGATTCAAAAAAGGTTATTTCCGGAAAATTATTCTTTATATATTCAGTTGTCCCATCAGAGGATGCATTGTCAATCACAATAATCTGTACGGGAATGTTGGATGATAAAAGGCTTTTAAAACAACGATCATACCAATACATACCATTGTATGTGACAATTATCGCAAAGAGATTGATTTTAGAAGACATTTGAGAGTGTGTAGATTGTTTTGTAAACGCATACTTTAATGCGTATTTTGTAAATTATCAATAGATATTGTAGCAGAAAATATTTATTAAATCGAATAAGTGATCTGTAAATTTTCCTGATTGAATAGTGCCATGGTTTTTTTACTCCAACAAAATGAACAGCATAAATTTTTTTCTCTCCAGTACGGCTATATCCTTGTTTTATATAAGGTTTTATATCCGGATAGTACATGTTATAGCCGATATCTAACTCTAATTGAGTTTCATTTTTCCAATTATAAAAATATGCCCTGATAATATCCTGATCGCCAAAATTGATTAATGAGCTTCCTATGTTTGGAATTAGTTCTATCATTTTGTTTAAAATGCCCTCTTTGGGTTCAATAACTAACAATCCGGAATTTAATTCATTACAAAATTTGTCGTTGATTTTATCGGAAATAACAGCTGACATATTATCTTTCAGAAATAAGTGATCGATGTTATTGACAATCATGATATCGCTGTCTAAAAAGATTATCTTCTCAAATTGAATAAGTTCAAAGATAAACAATTTGTCAAATGTCTTGTTCCAGTGTATATATTCTATATTTTTGTTGTATTCTGAAATGTTTATAGAATCATCTAAGCGTGTGTAATTGATCTTAAAATAGAGAAGAATAGTGTCGATGCTCTTCGATAAGTGGGCAGATAAAATGATAGTTAGAGGATATTGACTCTTCACTTTTTGTAAAGAAGCATGGAGCGCTAACGCTCCAATCAGATACTCTTCCGTACTGACTAAAGTAACATAAGTGAACTTGTTTGTTTTAGTATCTTCTCCAGACATTATAATGATGAATTGTTTTGCAATATTCAGCAAGAATTTATCGAAGGTTAATTATAATAATTATATTTTGTAAAAGGCATGTCGTATATCCGTTGTTTGATCGAATAAACCTTGATCTTGTGTTTATTGCATAAATAGGGGAGGCTTAATTGATCTTGTATAGTGTAATAAAAGTTATGTCCATACCAATCGTCTAAGAATTCTTTATGTTGGAGAATTCTTTTTGAGAATACTAAGAATCCGGTTTCGAATAATTTTTTGTCTTTGAAATTCTTATCTTTCACATAACTATGAACTTGGTAGTACATATCAGCCATATTGTATTTGGAGCACAGATTTTCTGACTTATCTTTCATGTGTCGGATCATATAATTTAATTCTTCAGTAATACTAGAACGTTCACAATGTTCCGATACTAAAAAATCATATTCAGAATATCTTTCTATAAGAAAAAGTACATATTCCAGCCAATAACTGCATAAAGTAAATTTCGAATCACACCAGATATAATAATCATATTCTTTAGGTAGCAATTTATAAAATTGCATTCTGGGGATTTTTGCCAATAATCTATTGTGATTAGCCTCATTTGTTGGATAGAGATATTGACTGAACCGAAAATGCTCAATAATGTTCTGTATTTTACTTCTTCCAGTCTTGATAAATGGCGAAGTTGGAATATAATGCTCATCTAATAAATTGACATGATTATTATTGAATAGATAAAGATCAACACCATAGTTGTCCAGCTCTTTTTTACATTCAGGTGTTATTTTCAATTCGGACTTTCCTGGGTTCCCGATATATGCAGATATGAGGGCTATTTTGAACATAAGAATTTTATTGTTCTTTTTATAAATAATTTAGTGGATAAAATAAATTTGACGACGAGAGAAAGCTTCCCATTCAGTAGATTGATATAGTCTCGATACTTGTCAAAAAGTTCTTTGTATTGTATGTTTTCGTTTTGTATGTTTTTGTAGGCCTTGTATACTAAAGGAAATGTGACTTTTGAGATAACCATTTCTGATTCTCTATCATATAAACCTCGAAATTCAATATCAGAACTAACTCCACCCAAAGGGAAACATGAGATGACTCTATCAATGTGTTCATAACTGCAATTATTCACTATTAAAGCCTTGATGAAAAAATCTTTATCGGAAACGATTTTATAAGTCTCATCGTAAAGGCCATATTTGTCAAATAATGTTCGCTTTATAAAAGAGGCTTGATGAGGCAATGACCCTCTGGTAAATGTATTAAAGCTCAATTGTTCTTGATCTGGAGCAATATGTAGTTGCGTAGTACCAGAATCATCAAGAATTATAAGATTACCAGTAATAATATCCGAATTACAATTTATGCTAGAGAAATCACATAGAACATCTTGGTCAACAAACCAATCTCCGGAATTTAGAAATAATACATATTCACCTTTTGCGACTTTGATACCCTTATTCATTGCATTATAGATGCCTGTATCAGCTTCACTTATCCAGTAATTAATTCTTCCTGCATATTGTTTGATGATATCGAGACTTCCATCAGTACTAGCACCATCAATAACAATATATTCCAAATCAGTGAAGGTTTGAGAAATTACACTCTCAATCGTTTTGCGTAATCCTTCCGCGTTATTAAGATTGATGGTGATGATAGAAAGTTTCATTATTAACCATGTAAGAGATTATACATTCTTTCTCCAATTACTGACTTTATAAACCATATTGTTCTTGTTTTTAGAGTGATTCTTGGCATTTTTATATCGCGTTGTCGTCTGGCCAATACTGCAATGTTATTTTGCTCTTGTAAAATGCCTGATTCTGCTGTTTCATCTAAAACAAAGACACTTTGATCTGTATTGTGAAAATAATATGCCAACGGAGTTAATATACTCTGATCGTGTCTATGAGTAGAAAAAAAAATATATTGATTTTCTATTTCTTCTCCAATCGGATTAATAACTAGTTGGGGATAGAGTAACGAAATATCTAACCACTGTTCGATAAGCTTATTCCTATTGTTTTTTGCTATTATAAAGCCTGCCCAAATTTTATTGCAATTTCGCCACTTTTCATTATGATATAAGCTGTCAAAATAAATAAGTGTGTTTTTTTTTGTCCAGAATTTTATTTGAGGAGAATCACATCGGAAATGATCTTTCCAGCCATAGTCAAAATTGTCTTTGTATTTGAAGACAATTGTATCGTAATAATCCATTTTTTTTAAGTAGAAATTCCAATCGTCGCAAGGAGAAAGGGAGCAGCCGGCATCGACATAGACTACAATTGCATCATTCCCATAATCCTGTAAAGTTTTCCAGATTATGTATGGCTTCCATAACCAGTATCCACCACCAATAGAATAAGCCATTAATGGAGACGATTTTATGTATGAGGGTAAATCTTTGGGCTTATATAATATAATCTTGTCAAATAAATCTAAGGCTTTAGCCTCTTTGCCAATTCGCCTTAGAGACTTTTTAAAGTTAGAATCCCCATAGGATATGAAAATTTTTTTCACGCTGTGTTATTTTATAAACAAAAATCCTGCTCCTTGGTTATATTCAAAAACATGTCCGGTTTTAGTTGGAAAACCTTCACAATCTAGCATTAAAAAATTTTCCAGTTTTAGATGATATGATATACCCGGATCAGTTAAATACAGGCTGGCATAATATGTCCCCTTGTTAATCCCTTCCGGAAGTAGAATGTTTTTTTCTATCATAAATTCACCCTTTTCTAGAAGAGGTGTGGTTCCTTCATAATGGAATGGGCTATAGAAAGCAAGTGGATTTTGATCTTTATCAAAAATTCTTAGTTCAACAGCAATATTTTGGGCTTGAAGTAAAATTCCTGATATTTTTATGTTTAATGTATTGTTTGCAGACGTAAGTAAGATGGGGTTATCCGTCTTACTATTTATTATTAAATGGAGAATTCTGATGTAATCTGCTTTATATGAGATGTTTGATAAAAAAGTTGTATTTGTTCTTATTTGTGAAGATAAATAACTGTCTATGGTTTGATTTATATTTCCAGTCATTTCAATGGTTCCATTGGATAAGAGAATGCCTCTGCGACATAACATTCTAATACTTGACATATTATGACTTACAAACAATACCGTTCGTCCATCTCCCCGAGATACATCCTGCATTTTGCCGATGGCTTTCTTCTGGAACTCGGCATCACCTACGGCCAATACTTCGTCTACTACCAGAATTTCCGGTTCAAGGAAAGCTGCTACTGCGAAGCCGAGGCGTACGGTCATTCCGGAGGAGTATCGCTTCACGGGAGTATCGATATAACGCTCTACCCCGGCAAAGTCTACAATTTCATCAAATTTACGGTTGATGTCATTACGGGTCATTCCCATAATGGCGCCATTCATATAGATATTTTCCCGTCCCGTCATCTCAGGGTGAAAGCCGGTGCCAACTTCCAGCAAAGAAGCAATGCGTCCTTTGGCTTTAATGGTGCCGGTCGTGGGAGTAGTTACCTTGGAGAGTATTTTTAAAAGCGTACTCTTGCCGGCTCCGTTCTTGCCGATAATGCCTACCACATCGCCCTGTTCCACCTCAAAGTTGATATCTTTCAGTGCCCAGACATATTCGCTGGTTCCTTTATGGGCGCGGTCATTTACCTCGCCAATCTTCAGGTAGGGGTCTTCGCGCCGTAGGATATTCATCTGCCACCACCGGTTTAGGTCGTGGGAGAGGGTGCGGGTAGAAACAAGACCTAAGCGGTATTGTTTGGATATATTTTCAAATTTTATTGCAATACTCATTATACGTCATTTGTAAATTATACCGTGTCCATAAAGCTTCTCTGCACCTTGTTGAACATTATGATTCCGATAGCCAGTAAAACTATCATAAAACCGAAGCTATAAGCCAGCATTCCCCAACTAAAAGTGCCGGTTCCCAACGCGCCGTATTTGAACGTCTCTACAATCGAAGTGAGTGGGTTAAGACCCATGATCCATTGCCTCTTTTCCGACATGACACTCAACGGATAGATAACAGGTGTGGCATACATCCAGAGTTGGACGATAAAGCTGAAAAGTAGCGTCAAGTCCCGGTATTTGGTTGTGAGCGACGAGATCAGAATGCCGAATCCAAACGATAAGCCGGCCAGCATGATAACCAGTACGGGAAATAGCAATAGATAGACGTTGGGATGGATATCTACACCTTTGACAAGGTAAAAGAGATAAACCGCAAGAAACAGAATTAATTGTATCGCCATCCGGATAAGGCTTGAGGTTACGGTAGCCATGGGAACTACCAAGCGCGGAAAATAGACCTTCCCGAAAATATCGGCATTGGTGGTAAAGGTAGAGGAGGTGCGGTTGAGGCATTCTGAAAAATAGTTCCACATGCAGATGCCAGCCAGATAGAAAAGAGGCTGGGGCAGACCGTCGGTAGAGATCTTTGCAATACCCCCGAACACAACCATATACATAATGGTGGTCATGGCCGGTTGAATAAAAAACCAAAGTGGCCCGAGAATGGTTTGTTTGTAGGATGTGATTATATCGCGCTTGACATACATTCGCCAGAGATCGCGGTAGCGCCAAATCTCTTTGAAGTCGATATCGAGCAAATGCCCTTTGGGCTTAATGACGGTTGTCCATTCTTGTTGTGTGTCCTCCATCCGAATCGAAGCTCTTTGTGTGAAAAATTGTTGATTGAAATGCAAATATACGAAATCATATGAATTTCATCGCGTTTCGGAGGAGAAAAGCACACGTGCTGTAGGAAACAATTTAAAATGACTTGAATCGGCGTAACGCGTCCTCTATTTAGCCGGCAGTAGATTCTAATTCATCCTTTTGCATCAACGTACTTTCCCATTTCTCCATTTCAGCGGCCAGCTGTTGTTTCATCCGGTCGTATTCGGTAAAAATATCCGGAGTGGGGTTGTCGCTCATGCTAATTTCGAGCAAAGCCAATTCCTTTTCTAACTTATCGATAAGCGCTTCCGACTCTTGTTGCTGGCGTTCCAACTTCTTTATCTGACGACTCAGCTCTTTGCGGGCGGCATAATCTACCTTGTTGTCGGTTGCCGGTTTGGGAGTATTCTCTTTGATTACCGGAGCAACTGCTTTGCGTTCCAACTCCTGAAGGTTTTCGATTTTTTTGCTTTGTAGGAATGCATAAATACCACCCAGGTGCTCTTTTATCTTTTTGTGGCCGAATTCGTATACTTTGGTTACCAATCCGTCGAGAAATTCACGGTCGTGCGAAACCACAATCACCGTACCATCGAAAGTCTTGATCGCTTCTTTGAGTACATCTTTCGATTGCAAGTCAAGGTGATTGGTCGGCTCATCTAGAATCAACAGGTTGACCGGTTCGAGTAGCAGGCGGATCATGGCTAAGCGGCTGCGTTCGCCACCCGAAAGTACTTTCACTTTTTTGTCGGATGCTTCGCCGCCAAACATAAAGGCACCCAGAATATCGCGTATTTTGGTACGGATATCGCCAACGGCAACGTCGTCGATGGTCTGGAAAACGGTTCTGCTCTCGTCGAGTAGGGCGGCCTGATTTTGTGCAAAGTAACCGATCTTGACATTGTGCCCCAAACGGAGCGTACCGCTGTATTCTATCTCGTTCATGATACATTTTACCAGCGTCGATTTACCTTCTCCGTTTTTGCCGACAAAAGCCAGCTTCTCTCCACGGTTAATGATGACACCGATGTTATCGAGTACCGTGTGTTCGCCGTACCGTTTGGTTAGTCCGTCAATTTCTACCGGAATAGTTCCAGAGCGGGGTGCAGGCGGAAATTTTAGGTTGAGTCGCGAATTGTCGATATCTTCTACCTCGATACGATCCAGTCTTTCCAGTTGTTTTATGCGTGATTGTACCTGCACGGCTTTGGTGGCTTTGTAGCGAAAACGTTCGATGAAATCTTCCGTGTCCTGAATCATTTTCTGCTGATTCTCAAAGGCCCGTTGCTGTTGCTCGAGTTGTTCTTTGCGCAGCTCAACATACCGGGAGTAGGGCACCCGGTAGTCGTGAATGCGGCCCAGCGAGAGTTCGATGGTGCGGTTGGAGACGGCATCGAGAAAAGCCCTGTCGTGAGAAACCAAAAGCACCGCATTGGCTTGCGTTGCCAGAAAAGTCTCCAACCATTGAATCGATTCGATGTCGAGGTGGTTGGTTGGCTCGTCGAGCAGTAAAATATCGGGTCTGCGCAACAACAGTTTGGCCAGTTCGATACGCATACGCCATCCTCCGCTGAATTCACCCACCGGACGATCGAAATCGCTTCGTTCAAAGCCCAGTCCGATCAGCGTTTTTTCTGTTTCAGCCCTGAAGTTGGTGCCTCCGAGTAGTTGCAATCGTTCGGTGTCGTGCGTCATCTGCTCAATCAACTTGTTATACTCGGGCGATTCGTAATCGGTGCGGGTCGCTAACTGATTACTCATTTCGTCGATACCGGTCTGTAGTTGTTGCAGTTCGGCGAAAGCCGTTTCGGCCTCTTCAATTACGGTCAGGTTGCCGCTGGGAAGAAGATGCTGAGGAAGGTATCCGATGGAGACATCGGCAGGTATGGCAACCTTTCCCGAGGTAGGGTTTTGCTGGCCTGCAAAGATGCGGAGCATGGTGGTTTTACCGGCTCCGTTTTTCCCGACTAACGCAATGCGGTCTTTCGGATTGACCAGAAAAGAGATGGAATCGAAGAGTGCGTGTCCGCCGAATTCGACCGTAAGTTGTTCTACAGAAATCATTTTTGCGCTGAAAATTTAAGGGTGCAAAGATACGAAAATTGCACGAAGAGGCCGCATTTTGGTGTAATTCGGGTTGTTGAAAAAATCATTTGGAGGTATCAAAGTGAAATCTTAACTTTGTCTGTTGCAAAAAAAATACATTTGATGTTTTTGCACCTAAACTCGGAACTCCCCAATAATAAGGGGTGTTTTTTGTAAATTGTTATTCATAAAAATAAAAACACGTATGAAATTTGTAGCCTCCAGCACAGCATTGTTAAGCCATTTACAGGCTATCAGCCGCGTGATTAATAGTAAAAATACGCTGGCTATTCTCGATAATTTTTTATTCAAACTTGAAGGAAATACGTTGACACTGACGGCTTCCGATCTGGAAACTACGATGATTACTTCGATGGAAGTGGTTGATGTGGAAGGTGAGGGTAGTGTAGCTGTAACAGCCAAATTGTTGCTGGATACCTTGCGTGAGTTTTCGGAACAACCGTTGACATTCGATGTGAATGATGAAAATCTGGCGCTTGTCATCTCATCCGATAACGGAACCTACAATTTTATCGGACAAAAAGGAGACGAATATCCGCGTATTCCTTCGCTTTCTGAAAACACCAATGCCTTTGCTATTGACGCATCTGTGTTGAATAACGGTATTCAAACCACCTTTTTTGCAACGGCTGACGATGAATTGCGTCCGGTGATGAATGGTATTTTCTTTGATATTACGCCTGAACACACAACTATTGTAGCTACCGATGCTCATAAATTGGTTCGTTTTCAGACCGAAGCACCGGAAGGTACAGCGGGATTCTCTTTTATTCTGGCAAAGAAGGCTGCCAGCTTGCTGAAAAACATTCTGCCGAAAGAAACTGGTGATGTGGCCGTAAGTTTTGATGAAAAAAATATATGCTTCAAATTGCAAAACTATACGCTTTTTGCCCGTCAAATCGAAGGGCGTTATCCCAACTATGCAGGTGTAATTCCGGTAAACAATCCGGTGCGTGTAATTGCCGACCGTGTTACGTTGTTGAATGCGGTGAAACGTGTTTCGGTATTCTCGAATCAGGGAACGAGCTTGGTGAAATTGCAGATTACGCGTAATCAAATTCATATTTCGGCACAGGATATCGACTTCTCCATCTCGGCAGAAGAGACCATTGCGTGTCAGTATGATGGCGATAAAATCGAAATCGGATTCAAGTCATCTTTCCTGATCGATATTTTGAATAACCTGTCGTCGACCGAAGTGACAATCGAATTGTCGGAACCTTCGCGTGCCGGCTTGTTCCTTCCGTTCGACCAGTCTGAAAGTGAAAATGTACTGATGCTTTTGATGCCGATGTTGCTCAATAGCTAATTAAAAGAGATTGAAATAATAGAAAAACGAATGTGGCGCATTGGCGTCACATTTTGTTTTTTATACTGAATTTTGAAATAGACGGATCGATGACAAAGCGTCCACAACAAATAGATATTGAAGAGTATGACTACCAGCTGGCCGATGAACGTATTGCAAAATTTCCTCTGGCCGAAAGGGATGCGTCAAAACTATTAGTATATCAAAAAGGCAATATCTCCGAATCGAAATTTCGGAATCTGGTGGAGTATTTGCCGGCAAAAACGCTTTTGGTACGCAATAACACGCGGGTTGTTCAAGCCCGTGTTTTGTTTTTTAAAGAGACGGGGGCTCGCATCGAGGTCTTTTGCCTAGAGCCTCACAAACCGTTCGATTATACGCTGGCATTTCAGCAGACCGAAAGTTGTGAATGGCTTTGCATGATCGGCAACCTGAAAAAGTGGAAAGAGGGAGTGTTGACGCGACAGTTTTCGTCAGGCAATCAAACCGTGACTTTAACGGCCGAAAGAGTTTCTTCTCATGGGTTGTCGCACATCGTTCGCTTCTCGTGGAATTCAACGGCATTGACTTTTGCCGATATTCTCGATCGGGTGGGTGAGTTGCCTATTCCGCCCTATTTGCACCGGGAGACGGAAGAATCGGATAAGGAGACCTACCAAACGGTTTACGCGAAAATTGAGGGCTCTGTGGCTGCTCCAACGGCCGGGTTGCACTTTACGGAGGCTGTGCTTCGCGATTTGGAACGGCATGGTATTGGTTCTTTAGAGGTAACGTTGCATGTCGGAGCTGGTACGTTTCAGCCGGTGAAATCGAAAGCTATCGGCGATCATGCCATGCACTCGGAGATTATTTCGGTTCGGAAGACAGCCATAGAAGAATTGCTTCATAATCTGGGTTCTATTATTGCGGTGGGAACTACTTCGGTACGTACCCTTGAGAGTCTCTACTTTTTGGGTCGTCAGTTGATTCAGATTCCGAATGCTTTTCGGTTTCAGGTAGAGCAATGGGAACCATACGACAGCGAGGCCAAATATCCATCAACAGAAGAAGCCTTATCTGCTTTGTTGGCCTATATGAACGAACAAGGATTGGATCAGTTGAATGCGGCTACCCGTATTATCATTGCTCCGGGGTATAAGTTTCGTCTTGTGAACGGGATCATTACCAATTTTCATCAACCCAAGAGTACTTTGTTGCTTCTGATTTCGGCATTTGTCGGAAGTGATTGGAAGAAAATTTACGAATATGCATTCGGCAACGATTTTCGTTTTTTGAGCTACGGAGATAGTTCTCTCCTGTTGCCTGAAGATAAATAGGGGCTTTTGATTTGTTTGTCGTATTTAATTTGTAAATTGCGTGCGATTATAGTTGTGATGTGCAACAAATTTAGTATCTGATAATTAAAAAGTTATTCTGTATGAGTTGTAGCAGAAGAGAGTTTCTGAAGACAGGGGGAATGTTGGCCGGTGCCGCTTTAATTCCGGGAGCAGCCCTCCTTGAATCGTTTTCGCCGAAAGAGCTTACCTTGCAATGGGTTCTGGATCATTTCAAAGTGACGGAAAACGAATTACGAAAAGTGATGGCAATTGCCATGGAGAATGGAGGTGATTATGCCGATATTTTCTTTGAACATACACTCGATAGTATGCTTGTTTTACGTGATGGAAAGGTCAACTCTACCTCCTCGAATATCGACTTTGGAGTTGGAATTCGTGTCATAAAAGGCGATCAGACTGGGTATGCCTATACCGAAAATGTGACCATGTCCGACATGATCCGAGCCGCTCGTACGGCGGCTAAAATTGCAAACGGAATAACGGGGGTTAAGACTACGCAGATTAAAGAGTTTCCGTTGAAAAAGAACTACTACAATGTCATTTCATCGTGGGAAGAGACTGCGGTGAAGGCGAAGATGCCGTTCCTGCAAAAAGTGAACGATAAGATTTTCAGTCTCGACAAACGTGTCTCCCGTGTAATTGTTTCGCAAACCGATTCAACTTCATATATCCTGTTTTTTAATTCCGATGGAGTGCTGATGCACGATTACCGTCCGATGGGAACACTTGGTGCAACCTGCATTATGGAGCAAAAGGGACAGATTGAGAACGGTCGTTCGGCCCGGGCATACCGGATGGGTGCCGAATTTTTAACGGACGATTTGGTGGAGACGATCTCGCAGGAGGCTGTTAAGCAAACCGCGCTTATGTTTGATGCCATTAAGCCCAAGGGAGGGGAGATGCCTGTGGTGATGGGTGCCGGAGGCTCCGGTATTTTATTGCACGAAGCAATCGGCCATGCCTTCGAAGCTGATTTTAACCGAAAGAATACCTCTATTTTTGCCGATAAATTGGGCAAAAAAGTATGTGATGCTTCTATTTCTGTGCTGGATGACGGAACGATTCCGTTCAACCGGGGAGCCGTAAATATGGATGACGAGGGAGTGTTGGGTCAGAAAACGTATATTATAAAAGATGGTGTTCTTAATAGCTATCTCCACGACCGAATTAGTGCGAAGCATTACGGTGTGGCTCCAACTGGAAACGGTCGCCGACAATCGTTTCGCTTTACGCCTATTCCCAGAATGCGTGCCACTTACATGGAGAATGGAAATGCCCGGGAAGAAGATATGATTGCATCGGTGAAAAGAGGAATTTTTGTTGATAATTTTACGAACGGGCAGGTGCAGATCGGAGCCGGTGATTTTACCTTCTTCGTGAAATCGGGCTATCTGATTGAAGATGGAAAATTGACTCGTCCAATCAAGGATATCAATATTATCGGTAATGGTCCGAAGGCACTGTCCGATATTACGATGGTGGCCAATAATTACAAGATGGATAACGGAACCTGGACGTGTGGCAAAGATGGACAGAGTTGTCCCGTGACATGTGGAATGCCTTCGGTGCTGGTTTCGAAACTTACGGTAGGTGGTGAAAATGCTTAATGTGAGATTGCAGTTATGATAAAGAAAGAACAAAAAGAGCTGGCGCGTTGGGCAATGCAGTATGCCCTGAAAAAGGGGTGTCAGGAGTGCCGCGTAGGCATCTATTCGGGGTCGGAAAGTTCGTTTGAAGTGCGCGACACCCAGTTGGATAAGTTGCAGCAGGCCGAAGAGAACCAGATGGTAATCTATCTCTTTGTAGATGGACGCTATGGTTCGATATCGACCAATCGCATGGAGCGTCGGGAGTTGGAAAAATTTATTGCTGATGGCATTGCGTCCGTGCGTTTCCTGGCCGAAGATTCGGCTCGTAAATTGCCCGATCCCTCGCTCTATTTTTCCGGTAGTGAAGCTTCATTGGAGCTTTACGATCCGAAATTTCAGTCCGTTTCGGCCGATGAAAAGTTGAAACTGGCGAAATTGGCAGCGGCAGAGATCTATGGTAGCGATGCCCGTATCATATCCGTCTCATCGGCTTACGGCGACAATGAAAGTTTTGCCTATATCGTATCGAGTAATGGTTTTGAAGGGGAGAGCACTACCTCGTCGTTTGGCGTGTCGGTAAGTGTGTCGGTAAAAGGAGATGGGGATGCCCGTCCTGAATCGTACTGGTACGATGAAACGTTGACCTGGGAAAGCCTCCGGAAGCAAGGTATCGGCAAGCGAGCTTTGGAGAGGGCATTACGAAAGATGGGACAAACGAAGATACAATCGGGTAAATATCCGATGCTGGTCGAAAATATGGCTGTTCGTACCATTCTTTCTCCTTTAATGTCTGCGATCAATGGTTCGGCTATCCAGCAGAAAAATTCGTTTTTGCTCGATAAAGTCGGACAAAAAGTGGTCTCTGAAAAAATGACTTTGATAGACAATCCGTTATTGCCAAAAGCGTTGGGAGCTAAATGTTTCGACCGCGAAGGTATTGCAACAAAAAAACGGAATGTTTTTGAAAACGGAGTGTTGAAAACGTATTTCATCGATTCGTATATTGCCAACAAGTTGAATATGCCTCCAACCACCGGATCGCCTTCTGTCCTTTATTTCGATAAAGGGGATGGAACCCAACAAGAGCTTATGGCTAAAATGGGGAATGGTATTCTGGTTACCGGATTCAACGGAGGTAACTGCAACAGTTCGACGGGTAATTTCTCGTACGGTATAGAAGGATTCCTTATCGAAAACGGAGAGCCGAAACGGCCGATTTCGGAGATGAATATAACGGGTAATATGCTTACTTTGTGGAGTAACCTGTCTGGCATTGGAACCGATGCCTTGAAATCGTCCTCTTGGCAAATGCCATCTCTTTTGTTTGACGCAGTTGATTTTAGTGGATTGTAGAATCCGTTTACAATACAAACCATAATAGGGACTTTTTCTTCCGAAGAGGTCCCTATTTCTTTTATCCTTTTTTGATACTCAATTATCGTAAAAAAGATGTAATTTTGTCAGTCTTTTCCTGACAATATTGACGGGTTGTTCCTGCAACGTATTGCAAAGTTTGACAATCAATCTATTTTATGCAACCATCAGAATTACAATTGGTAAAACAGCGGTTCGGAATTATTGGAAATTCTCCGTTGTTGAATCGTGCTATCGATATTGCCGTGCAGGTTTCGGCAACAGATCTGTCTGTGTTGATTACCGGTGAAAGTGGCGTTGGAAAGGAGACTTTTCCTCAAATTATCCATCAGTTCAGCCACCGAAAACACGGGCCCTATATTGCAGTCAACTGTGGGGCTATTCCCGAAGGAACGATTGATTCGGAGCTATTTGGTCACGAAAAAGGTTCGTTTACCGGAGCTTTGGGTGAACGCAAAGGTTATTTCGAGGTCGCTGACGGGGGAACTATCTTCTTGGATGAGGTAGGGGAGCTTCCTCATTCCACGCAGGTTCGTTTGTTGCGTGTGCTCGAAGCCGGAGAGTTTATCAAGGTGGGATCTTCAAAGGTGCAGAAAACCAATGTACGTGTAGTGGCAGCAACCAATTTGAATATGATAGAGGCCACAAGGCAGGGGAAATTTCGGGAAGATCTCTACTATCGTCTCAATACGGTGCCCATCTCGATTCCTCCCCTGAGAGAAAGGAAGGAAGATGTAGTCTTGTTGTTTCGGAAGTTTGCCCTCGATTTTGCCGATAAATACCGGATGCCTCCGGTGAAGCTTAACGAGGAGGCTCAGCAGATTCTGGCTAATTACTACTGGCGTGGAAATATTCGTCAGTTGAAAAATATTGCCGAACAAATTTCTGTGATAGAGCAAAGTCGCGAATTGACTGGATCGGTACTTCGTTCCTATTTGCCCGATAATGAGATGGAAACGCTTCCATCTGTCTTTGGTGGAGCCCATATGGAGGAGCCGCGTTCGTTTAGTAACGAACGGGAAATTTTGTATCAGGTGCTGTTCGATATGCGTAAAGATATGAACGATCTGAAGCAGTTGGTGCACGAGATAATGACCAAGGGTGGCAATGTGGATGTGGCAATGGCCGCGAAGATGGAAGAGATGCAGCTGTTTCGGGCGCAGTATGTTCAGCCGAGCGAGACTACCATAGTTGCGCCGCAGCATCAGTCGTCGTTTATAAAAACGAATGGAAAGCATGAACATATAGAAGACACCGAAGAGTATGTCGAAGAGTCTTTGTCGCTTGAAGAGGTTGAAAAAGAGATGATTAGAAAAGCTTTGGAACGACATAAAGGGAAACGGAAATTTGCAGCTCAGGAGCTGGGTATTTCCGAGCGAACTCTTTACCGGAAAATTAACGAATACGGATTGGAATAATGCTGAAAACAGTTTGTGTATATTGCTCTTCGAGTAGCAAGCTTAGCCCGGTCTATTACAAAGCTGCCGAGCGCATGGGGGAGCTTTTTGCCGAAGCGGGAATTAACCTTGTCTTTGGTGGAGGCAAGAGCGGATTGATGGGAACTATGGCCGACAGCCTGTTACAGCAGGGTGGTGAAGTCATTGGAGTAATCCCCGGTTTTATGTGTGATGAAGGGTGGCAGCACGACGGACTTACAGAACTAAAGGTGGTAGAGACGATGCATCAACGCAAAGCGATGATGGCCGAGTTGGCCGATGCTGCGGTTGCTTTACCCGGAGGAATCGGCACGTTCGACGAACTGTTTGAAATTATCACCTGGAAGCAGCTGGGGCTGTTTACCAAACCAGTCGTTATTCTCAATACAAACAACTATTTCCGGCATTTTATAGAATTGCTGCATGTGGCAGCCTCTGAAAATTTCTTGCGCGATGAACATCGTCAGATTTGGCAAGTGGTAAATACGCCCGAGGAGGTTATTCCAGCAATCAAAAATGCGGTGGCGTGGCCGGATGATGCGCGGAGTTTTGCCGCGGTTTAATACTAAGCTTTATTTCGGGTGACAGAAACAACTACATATACAAGCAATAGCGATACTTCGTTGGTTAAAATAACTCCGGTAGATACGCTTTGGGGCAAACATGGCACCAGTATTTACCTGCGTACGCAAACTACACCCAGTGAAATTGTGAAGGTATCAGGTTATGAGGGTAAATTTGCACCTCAGGGTCTTTTTTCGTATGATACTTCCAGTGGACTGCTTTTGTTTATTACGCTGATATATTCTTATTTACTGTTTCGCTCCAAGTCGGTGGTGCGTGGGAGTTTTAATTCTATTTTTAAAAGACAAAGAGAACGCTCCAGTATTTTTGAATCCGAAGTTACCGCACCGGAGATTCGGTTTCGGATGTTGGTTCGAATTCTGGGTATAATAGGCCTTACCGTGTATGCCTATTCCTTTGCAAACAAACTTATTCCACACTCGGATGGCCTGATGGCTTTGTTTTTGTTGATTGGGTTGGGTGTTGGCCTTGTTGTAGTTTTGTGGATAAAGTATCTGTTGTTTTCGTTGTTTTCGTTTGTCTTTTTCGACAGGAAACAAACCGCGGCTTTTACAAATGCTTATTTTACAATTATTTTTGGGCTAGGATTGTTGTTGCTTCCACTTGTAGCTTTTCAGACATTGGTTGCTGCCGATTTTATTCCCTGGCTGCAAACTATGAGTTTGATAGCCTGTGTGGCGGCTGTTTTGCTGATCCTTTATAAAATTATACAAATATTTTGGCTTGACTACTATTCAATTATCTATATAATTTTGTATCTTTGCACACTCGAAATACTCCCCGTTTTGGTGGGAATTCGAGCAGTGCAATTATTTGATATTAGCTTATAAATTAAGTGTTTGAGCTTTGAAAATAAAGAAAATTTTGGTTTCACAGCCACAGCCGACATCGGAAAAATCACCCTATTTTGATATTGTTGAGAAATATGGAGTGAAGATCGATTTTCGTCCTTTCATTAAGGTAGAACCTGTACCAGCGAAAGAATTCCGTCAGCAGAAAGTATCTATTCTGGATCACACAGCAGTGATGTTTACTGCAAAGACAGGAATTGATAATTTCTTCCGTATTTGTGAAGAAATGCGTATTACGATGCCAGAAACGATGAAATATTTTTGTGTTTCGGAGTCTGTAGCTCTCTATTTGCAAAAATATATCCAGTATCGTAAGCGAAAAGTATTTTTTGGAGCAACTGGTAAATTGCCAGATTTATTTACGGTGATTTCAAAACATCAGACAGAAAACTTTCTGGTTGTTTTGTCCGACGTTCATAACGAAGAGATTCTGAATCTATTGGAAAAGAGTCAGGTGAAATATGATGTCGGAGTTATGTATCGGACGGTTAGTAATGATTTTACACCGGAAGAAGAGTTTAATTACGACATGTTGATCTTTTTCAGCCCACAGGGAATTGCATCGTTGATGAAGAATTTCCCCGAATTTGATCAGGGTGAAATACAGATTGGCTGTTTTGGTACCACCACCGCAAATGCAGTGCGCGAAGCCGGTTTGCGTTTGGATTTGGAGGTTCCCAGACCGGATGCACCTTCCATGACTACTGCATTGGATCTTTTTATTAAGGAAAATCACAAGAATGCCAAAAAATAGGCATTGATACTCAAAAATAACAAAGCCTTTCTCTTATGAGAAAGGCTTTTGTTTTTAACAGCAAAGAACGCGATAGGATTTTTCAGAGCCCTTTTGCTTTGGCTTCGTTCCAGATCAGATTCATTTCATCGAGACTCAGTCGTTTCAGGTCGATCCCCTTTTTGATGGTTTGTTCTTCCAGATAATTGAACCGACGCATAAATTTCGCATTGGTTTTTTCAAGCGCATTTTCTGGATTGATATTGTAGAGCCGTGCGGCATTGATGATGCTGAACAAGAAATCGCCAAATTCAGCTTCTGTCTTTTCTGTATCGGCATTAAAGACCTCTACTTTTAGCTCGTCGAGTTCTTCAGCCACTTTATCCCACACCTGCTCTTTTTGCTCCCAGTCGAACCCAACACCACGGGCTTTGTCTTGCATGCGGTGCGCTTTAATCATAGCTGGCAACGCGGAAGGAACCCCGCTTAATACGGTTTTGTTTCCTCCTTTTTCTTTCAGTTTCAATTTTTCCCACTGTTCTTTAACCTCCTGAGGAGTATTAGCCGAATTGTCGGCAAAGATATGTGGATGGCGATAGATGAGTTTCTCGGAAAGAGCATCGATAACCTGATCGATGGTAAAATCGCCTGTTTCGCTGCCTATTTTGGCGTAAAAAATGATATGGAGCAATATATCGCCCAACTCCTTTTTGATGGCAACAGGGCTCTCTTCGGCTATCGCATCGGCCAGCTCGTAGGTCTCTTCTATGGTTAAGGTACGCAGGCTTTCGAAAGTCTGCACTTTGTCCCAGGGACATTTTTCGCGCAACTCATCCATTATTTCCAGCAGATGCCGAAAGGAGGTGAGTGCTTTGTCTATATCTGTTTTCATTGTTGTATTGATAGTAAATAGTCGTTTTTCTACACGCAGAGGTGTTCTATTACAATTTTAATGCCAATGGCAACCAACAGGATTCCTCCGATGATTTCAGCCGATTTTTGAAATTTGTGTCCCATCTTCCGTCCGATCCAGATGCCGGCAAGAGCAAAGATGAACGTGCAAAGTCCTATGATGGCGGTTGGATACCAGATGCTTTGTCCCAGAGTGGAGATGGTAAACCCGACAGCAAATGCATCGATGCTGGTGGCAATGGCCAGCGTAACGACTACTTTATAGGATGATATTTTTAGCTTCTTTTTCTCAGGATGACCGCAGATGCCATCGTACGCCATTTTGCCTCCGACTAACGTTAAGAGGGCAAAAGCAATCCAGTGATCGAATTCTGCGATGAGATGAGCAATCCTTTCGCCCAGAAACCATCCAATAATCGGCATCGCTGCCTGAAATAAGGCTAAGATCAAAGCGTACCGGATAATGATGGTTGGTTTGAACCGGTGTTTGTTGCAGCCGGCAGCAATAGAAACAGATACGGTGTCCATGCATAATCCGACGGCAATGGCGAGAATAGTCAGGAAGTTCACAATATGGTTGTGTTAAAAAAAAGAGATGAAATTACATCTCTTCTATCAGGTTTAGCATTTTGATGGTGGCCTTGATAGCGGCTACCGTTTGGTCGCCATCCAATCCTCTGGTTTTGAAAATCTTGTCTTTGAATTTCCAGGTGATAATCGTTTGAACAAAGGCATCGGTTTTACCTCCTGGTGGAATCACCACCACATAATCAATCAGTTCGGGAGTTGGTTTATGGAGTTTTTTGTATATTTTCCACATTGCCTTCGACACGGCATTGTACTGGCCGTGCCCGGCTGCTGTTTGTTCGTGTACCTCTCCGTTGATCTCCATTTTTACCGTAGCCACCGGGTGTAATCCATATGTCAGTGCCAGGGAATAATTGAGTATTTTTACCGCTTGATCTTCTTTTTCGCTTTTCAGAACATCGGCAACGATATAGGGTAATTCGTCGGTGGAAACCGTCTCTTTTTTATCGCCCAATTCAATGACACGAGTCGTTACCCGGCGCATCAGTTCATCGTCGAGTTCGATGCCCAGAGCCTCAAGATTTTTTAAAATATTGGCTTTCCCCGATGTTTTTCCGAGGGCATATTGACGTTCGCGTCCGAAACGCTCGGGTAGGAGGTCGTTGTAATAGAGGTTCTTTTTGTTATCTCCGTCGGCATGAACGCCAGCTACCTGCGTAAACACGCTTTCGCCGATAACCGGTTTGTTGGGCGGAATGCGGATGCCGGAGTAGGTTTCGACAACTTTACTAATGGCGTTTATTTTGTCTTCCTGTAGTTTTGTGTCAATATTCAGATGATCGTGGAGTATGGCAATAACACTCGATAGCGGCGCATTTCCCGCCCGTTCGCCCAGACCGTTTACTGTAACATGAATTCCTTCAATACCGGCTTTGACGGCTTCGTACACGTTGGCAACAGCAAAGTCATAATCGTTGTGTGCATGAAAATCAAACCGAAGCCCGGGATAGCGCTCTTTCATTTTACGGCAATAGGAGTAGGTCTCTCCCGGATTCAGAATTCCCAGAGTGTCGGGAAGCATAAAACGCTTGATGCTTTCGTTTTTAAGCGCATCGACGATGTAGTAGACATACTCTTCCGACTCCCGCATTCCGTTCGACCAATCTTCCAGATACACATTGACGCTGATGCCCATTTCACGCGCAGCGGCCAATACCTGTTTGATGTCGGCAATGTGTTGTTCTGGACTTTTCTTTAGCTGGTGTTTACAGTGCTTTAATGAGCCTTTGCATAACAGGTTGAGCACCGTACAACCGGTTTCTTTGATCCAATTGAGCGATAGGTTTCCGTCTACAAACCCGAGTACTTCAATCCGATCGATATGTCCGTTTTTTTGTGCCCATTCGGCAATACGTTTTACCGAATCGAACTCACCGTCCGATACACGAGCCGAGGCAATCTCAATCCTATCGACTTTGAGCTCTTCGAGCAGTAACCGTGCAATACTTAATTTTTCGTGAACGGTAAAAGAGACACCGGAGGTTTGTTCTCCGTCTCTTAATGTAGTGTCTAATATTTCTACATTAGTCATAAGCGCATTGTTTGTAATCGGTAGTCGACGGTTGAGAATATTTATATTGAATTAGACTATTGGGGGCTACATAAAAACCAACGCAGAACACACAAACATGATTGCTTTGCGTGGCCTGCGTTGTATAGTTGTTTGTTGTGTCGATCGTAAGTGATCAGGCGTTCATTCCACCGCAAACTTTTATGACTTGCCCAGTCACATAAGACGAAAGGTCTGAAGCTAAAAATAATGTTACGTTTGCCACATCTTCCGGAGTACCTCCTCGATGTAATGGAATTTTGTTTTCCCATTCTTTGCGGACGTCTTCGGGTAACTGGTTGGTCATCTCTGTGATAATAAATCCGGGGGCAATAGCATTACAACGGATATTGCGAGTGCCGAATTCTTTGGCTACCGATTTGGTAACGCCAATAATACCAGCCTTGGATGCCGAATAATTGATTTGATTGGCATTACCGGATACTCCGACAACGGAACTCATGTTGACGATACTGCCAGCACCTTGCTTCCACATAATAGGCTGAACAGCTTTGGTAAAATTGAATACGGATTTCAAGTTTACGGCAATCACGGCATCCCATTGAGCTTCACTCATGCGCTTCAGCGCTCCATCTTTGGTGATACCAGCATTATTTACCAATATATCGATACGGCCGAATTCTTTTGCAATTTCAGCAACAACAGCATGAGTATCTTCAAAATTGGCTGCGTTGGAAGCATAACCTTTTGCTTTAACACCGAAAGCTTCGATCTCTTTTTGAGTTGCCAGTGCGTTTTCATCGATGTTCAAGTCGGTGAATGCGATATCAGCACCTTCGCTGGCTAATTTCAAAGCAATGGCTTTTCCGATGCCGCGAGCAGCGCCAGTTACCAGAGCAACTTTACCTTCTAATAATTTCATTTAATTCAGTTTTAATTTCCAGGTTAGACGTAATTTTAATTTCTTGTCACATCAATCAAAAAATGATGAACGGCTTGAAATTTTGAAGTTTACAATCCTTTTTGGTTATAAACGGGTTGCAAAGATAGGGATTTTTGTTTCAAATTCCTAACGTTGGACATCACCTTATAACTCCGATTCTTTAAGTCTCTCCGCATTTTCTGCCACAATTAATTTGTCAATAATGGGCTGAAGTTCTCCGTCAATAATGGTAGGCAGGTTGTAAAGCGTCAGGTCGATGCGGTGGTCGGTGACACGGCTTTGCGGGTAATTGTAAGTACGGATTTTGGCCGAACGGTCGCCTGTCGATACCATCGTTTTGCGCTTGGATGCGATTTCATCGAGATATTTCTGGTACTCCATGTTGTAAATACGGCTACGGAGTTCGACCATGGCTTTGGCTTTGTTTTTGATCTGCGACTTCTCATCCTGACACTGTACTGTGATGCCGGTGGGTAAGTGAACCAAACGAATGGCCGAGTAGGTGGTGTTTACCGACTGTCCTCCGTGACCCGATGCACAAAAAATATCGACCCGGATATCTGATTCCTTGATTTCAACATCGAATTCGTCGGCTTCGGGCAGTACAGCGACGGTAGCTGCTGACGTATGAACCCGACCTTGCGTCTCGGTTGCCGGAACGCGTTGTACTCGATGTACCCCCGATTCGTATTTGAGTACGCCGTAGACATTTTCGCCCGATACTTCCATTACGATCTCTTTGTAACCACCTACGGTGCCTTCGCTGAAACTGGTAACTTGCGTTTTCCATCCTTTGGTTTCGCAATATTTGGTGTACATGCGCCAAAGGTCACCGGCAAAAATGGAAGCTTCGTCGCCTCCGGTTCCTGCACGAATTTCAACAATGGCATTCTTGCCGTCTTGCGGATCATTAGGAACAAGCATCAGTTTGATATCCTCTTCCATTTGGGGCAAACGACTCTGGATTTCGTCAATTTCAGCTTTTGCCATTTCCCGCATTTCAGAATCCGATTCGGTATCCAGCATCATTTTGGCTTCGTTAAAATGGTCAAGAGCCAATTTGTATTCGTCGCGTGCGGCTACAATCTTCTCCAGATCGTGATACTCCTTGTTGAGTTTCACAAACCGTTTCATATCGGAAATAACCGCAGGGTCGGTGATAAGGGTGGAAACTTCTTCGAAACGGCCAGACAGACCGTCGAGTCGTGATAATAGTGTATTGTGATCCATGAGTCGCTTTTTTCGGATGACAAAGTTACGATTTTTAACCGTATTTGCCTACAAGAAGGAGTTGTTAGCTTCTGCCTGCAATTTTAATGTAGTTCCATGCAATGACAGCCAAAACGATAAAGACGACGTAGGGGACAAACCATTTCTTTTCTTTTCGCGAGATGTGTGTCATTCCATAGGCGGCCAGACATAGAAGAAACGGAACCGCAGGCAGGTGAAATCGTTCGGCTACAGCAAAATTACTCATGGCAATAATAACCAAGTAGGTACTGGAAAAAGTGATGATAAGCAGATGCTCTCTCCATTCTTTCCATTTTATGAGCAGGATAAGGGCTACTAATACAAAAAAGCTATAAATATTCCGCGTAAAGTAGCCACCCGAAAACATTTGCTGGTTTCGCTGTTCCTGATTGGCGTTCGTAAACGAGGGGAAGGGAAGGACAACGATCATGGGAGCAAAAACGGCCGCTGACCCATATTTCGCAAATGAATTTCCTCCTTCTTGCGTGGCGCGCGATTGCATACCGATTTGTTGATTGACAATCCGGTTGTTATACACAGCTTCTATTTCGCTGATAACTTTTCCTGAAATCAGCACGGCAATCAAAATGCCGATCCAGGTTGCCATGGCAATACGTTTGTTCCATTTTTTCATCGATTCTCCTTTTGTAAGGATCAATGCGGTAAAGAGTGAGAATAGGGTGACAACGCCCAGCACTGTTCTGAAAAAGAATAAAACAAGAGCGGTTGCGATGGCGATGGTGATATTTTGCCAGGAGAATTTAGCGCTTCGTAGTAGGATGTCTGCATTGTAAGCAAACGACACCACCAGAAAGATCATCAGCGTCTCTTTTAGATGAATGCCCGCGTAGAAGAAAAAATTGGGGAGTAGCATGCACATAATACCTGTAAGGCGGCCGGTAGCTTCCCCGAAATTACGTGAAGATAGTTTGTATAGTAAAACGGCTGTCCATGCGCTGAAAACGGCGTGTATTAGCCGAGGAGGAAGAACCGAAGTGCCAAATATGAGTTTGATGAAAGCGAGCCATAGAGGATATCCGGTGTCGGCTGCGTCAATTGAGGCAATATTAAAAATACCACTAAAATTTCCCTCTCGCAACAGTTGAAGAAAATCACTCGAGGTTTGATCGTAAAAGTGCGAGTCGGCGGCGGCAAACTCAAACGGTTCGCCATTCATCCAGGAATAAAACAGATAAGCAATCAGTACCCATGAAATCCTTAGAACCAGTGTAGTGGTAAATAGTTTTTTCTGAAATCGTTTGTCGGAGTACCGGATCCACCGACGGGAAAGCGTGTTGGTAAAGTAGAAAAAGCATACCGCTTCAATGGTTGCTGTCAGCATCCATTGGAACGGAAGCATTTTATTGAAAAATAAAATATTGCAGGCTGCAATTGCAATGAAGAAAGCCGCAATAGCCTTGTCGCTGTAATACTTGGGTAGGTAAAAATGAGTTTCCGGTATCATAGGTATCTGTATGCAAGGCTATGGAGGTGCACTAAAGGACAGGAGTCCTTGTTGCTACTTTTTTTGTACGCTCCAACCGAACTTACCAATCTCTTCTCCGAGCTTATAATAGTGGCCGTGCGAGTAAGCAATCAGTTTGGCAGCTTTCATGTCGAACTGTCCCGTTTCGGGGACAATAAAACGTTCATCGGCCTGAACGGCTACCACATCGGCAATAAACATATCGTGAGAACCTAATGCAATCACTTCTTTCACCCGGCACTCGATGTTCAATGGCGATTCTTTGATGATGGGTGCCGTGACGGCTGTTGCTTCCCCGACCGTCAATTTCATCTCCTCAAACTTATTGTAATCTTTTCCCGATCGCACACCACACCAGTCGGTGGCATAAGCCATCTCTTCGGTAGTGAGATTCAGTACGAATTCACCCGTTCTCTTTATGATTCCATAAGAGTGGCGTTCGGGTCGAACGGAGATGTAGCACATGGGAGGATTGGTGCAAATAGTTCCTACCCAGCTTACGGTTAAAATATTCGCCTCTTCGGCATTATCGCCGCAACTTACCATAATGGCCGGCAATGGATAGACCATTGTGCCAGGTTTCCATACTGTTTTGGAATATTTTTCTGTCATTGGGTTACAAAATTCTTATGTCATCTCCGCTCATTACTCTTTCGCAGTAGTGGCAACGGAGGGTCAATGTTTTGTTATCTTCTACGTGAAAACGGGTTACCATCGGCTCGTGATTGGTGATGCAGTTCGGATTGCCGCATTTCACGATGTCTTCCAGTGTGTCGGGCAGGCTTAGCGTTTTCTTCTCTACAACGAGGTAGTCTTTAATGACGTTCAGTTTGGCATTTGGCGCAATCAGAGCAATTTTGTTTATGTCTTTGCTGTTGAAAAATTTATCCGATACCTTGATGATGCCTTTTGTGCCCAGTTCGTGGCTCTCCAAATTGTTGCCGACCGTCACCTGATCCGACAGGTCTTCAATATGCAAGATCGAGGCAACCTTAAACAATTTGTCAGATGGAATGCGGTCAATTACCGTTCCGTCTTTGATTGCTGCAACTATTTTTACCTGTTTGTTTTCTGTATTGCTCATTGTCGATAGGAATTAGAGTACCATTCCGAGCGTGAAGGTGAGGGAGTGGCGATTTAATGAATATTCACCAATGTGGCCTATTTCAGTCGTGAGGTCATTCCAGGGGGTAATGTGTTTAAACTCATATCCCAACGCCGCGGTAAAACATTGTTTTCCAGAGAAGAATTTATAACCAACACCCAGCGTTGTCCATGAACCTGGCGTGAAGGTTTTCCACCATTGAAGGCAGACTCCTATTTTTGCAAAGGCAAATGGCGTGTTTTTTGCATCAGACAAATAACCTCTGAAGTCGAGATATGTAGGTAGCGAAGTCGATTTTGGACCGGAATATTGCATTAAACCTACCCCGATACCGGCAGAATACAGAGGGGTGAAATGGTAACCAAAATTCAGAAAAGCACTGTACGACATTGGTGTATAATTGTCGTAGGTGGCCTTGATTGGCGTTCCGGCAGCTTTCACCATTGGATTGTTGGTGTCCAGAAAGCCATAGCCGATGCGTATTTCAGGAATAAAATACAAATCTTCGTTTTTATTGGGATCGCGATTCTGACGTGTTTGTGCCTGAGCCGACGATAATGTAAGAATGGATAGTGCAAGAATCAAAAATCTGATTTTCATAGCTATAAATAGTTTGATGTTTTTATATTTCGTAAATTAAAGTAGACCAAGAGAGTGGGAGATGACCGCCTGACGTACATAAAGCCCATTTTGTGCCTGATCGAAGTAGTAGGCTTTTTCGCTATCATCCACGTCGTAATCGATTTCCGTCACACGCGGCAGCGGATGGAGAATGCGCATGTTGTCGCGGGTATTTTCGAGCATTTTGAGCTTCAGGGTGTATATGTTCTTTACTTTTTCGTATTCCATCAAATCGGTGAAACGTTCCCGCTGAACCCGGGTCATGTAAAGAATATCGGCTTCATTTATGTTGTCGTTCAGTTCCTTATGCTCAATGTACGGAATCCCTTGCTCGTCGCAAAATTGCTTGTATTCATTGGGCATCTTCAACTCATCCGGTGCGATGAAATGGAAAGTGGGTTGAAAGTGAGCCATTGCCATCAGTAACGAATGTACGGTTCTGCCGTATTTCAGATCGCCCACCATGAAGATATTCAGGTTGTTGAGTCGGCTCTGTGTTTTGCGGATCGAGTACAAATCCAACAGTGTCTGTGTAGGATGCTGATTTGAACCGTCACCGGCATTGATAACGGGGACTTTGGCTACTTCCGAAGCGTAACGTGCGGCTCCTTCGAGATGATGGCGCATCACAATCAGATCGGCGTAGTTGCTTACCATTTTGATGGTGTCTTTCAGCGTTTCTCCTTTCGATGAGCTCGATGTGGCTGCATCGGAAAAACCGATGATGCGTCCTCCCAAGCGGTTTACGGCTGTTTCAAAACTAAGTCGGGTGCGGGTTGAGGGTTCAAAAAAAAGGGTGGCTATTACTTTGCCATCCAGAATGTGCTGGTTCGGATTTTTTTCAAATCCCGCTGCATAGTCCAAAATCCGAAGCATCTCATCTTTGGAGTAATCGGTAATGGATACTAAACTTTTTTGCATAGTAGAAGTTGTGTCAAAATGGATAGTTGAAGAACGTTTTTGGTTTAGTCGTGTCGTGTGAGGCAGAGCTGTTTACTCAAAAAGGTTATTCAACTCATTAGTTGGGCAAATTTACTTCTTTTTTTTAAAAGGTTCTATAAGAGGATGCGAATGTCGGTTTTTTTTGTTTTTTTTGTAGCAGAATAGGTTTGTCTGGCCGGAAGCTGCAAAACCATTCCGGAGAATTTCTTGTTTTTAATTGTTAGTTATTCATTGTCAATGCGTCCGATATTTTTGGTAGGGTATATGGGAAGTGGGAAGTCGACGGTAGGAAAAATGCTGTCGGCTCGTCTTGGTTTTCGGTTGGTCGATCTCGATGTGTTTATCGAAAATCGTTTTCATAAAACCATTGCACAATTGTTCGATGAGAAGGGCGAAACCGGATTCCGAAATGTAGAACATGCTTTGTTGCAGGAGGTTTGTGGCTTCGAAGATACGATTGTTGCAACCGGAGGTGGGGCGGCTTGCTTTCACGACAACATGTCTTTGATGAATGAATCGGGACTGACGGTTTATCTGCGAGTACCCGTGGATATTTTGGTGGAGCGACTCAAACACGGGCGTTCTCAGCGTCCGTTGGTAAGTAAGAAGTCGGACGAAGAGTTGCACTCCTTTATCGAAGAGATGTTGCGGATTCGCGATCCCTTTTATTCCCGGGCACAACTGATTGTAGACTCGAAAGCGTTGCTCGATTTCAGCTTTGTCGACGATATTGTGGCTCGTGTTGAAAAGGAACGTCTCGGCTACGATTAAATTCCCAGACAGTCGGCCAGAAAATCGAAAGCCTCGAATATCTCCTCTTTTGTGGCGTGTTGATTAATTCGGATATTACCGATGCCCGCCATCAATGTAAAATTGATTCCCGAACGATCGTTTTTCTTATCGTGAGTCATCAGTTCGTACAATGTATCGTAGTTTTTACAACTGTAGTGAATTACGCCATAGTTTTCTTTGGTTAACTGTACCAGTTGGGATAACACCGGAGTGGGGAATCCGAGTTTTTTCTGCGAAAGATAGATTTCACAGACCAAGCCGAATTCAACAGCGAACCCGTGCAGGAGCGGCTGACCGGAGATGTGAGAGAAACTCTCGAAAGCGTGCCCGAAAGTGTGTCCCAAATTGAGGGCTTTGCGAATATTCTGTTCGGTAGGATCTTGCGCTACGATTGCTTCTTTGATCGCAATGGAGCGTTGTGTGAGATCTCCTAAACGGTCATAGTTGATCGCATCGAAGTCGAAAGCTGTTACGGCATTCCACTCCTCTTCCGATTTCAATAGTGCGTGCTTCACCATTTCGGCATAGCCCGAAAGCAGGTTCTTTCGGTCGAGCGTACGGAAAAATGGGGAGTACAGAATAACGGCATCTGCTGGTTGTATAACGCCGATCTCATTTTTCAACCCGTTAAAATTGAACCCTGTTTTTCCACCCACGGCAGCATCCACGGCTCCTAACAGCGTGGTTGGAATGTTTATATAATGAATTCCCCGTTTGAAGGTAGATGCGGCGAAACCTCCCATATCGGTTGTCATGCCGCCACCAATATTGATTAATATTGATTTGCGCGTAGCTCCGTGTGAGGAGAGGTATTCCCAAATGCTAGAGACGGATTGCAGGTCTTTGTGTTCATCTCCGGCCGGAATTTCGATAACGGGATACGATGTAAGAGTGCTATCTGTGGACAGTAAGGGTAGGCATAGGTTGCGTGTGTTGGTATCGGTGAGTAGAAAAACCGAATCGGGATTTAGCTTCTCGATCTGAATGGAGAGCTCCTGAGCCAGATTGCTGGTGAAGATAATCTTTTTGTCCATATATTTGTTTGAAAATGGTTGCTTTATGTGTTATTGCTTTCGTTTGTGGTAAAATTGCTTGCCACAATAAAAAAAACCTGCAAATAATTTATTTGCAGGTTTTTGTGGTCGGGGTGAGAAGACTCGAACTTCCGACCTCCACGTCCCGAACGTGGCGCGCTAGCCAACTGTGCTACACCCCGATTTTTGCGCTGCAAAGGTACAATTTTTATTGCAAAAATGTACTTGGCGCTTGTTTTTTTATCTTCTTATTTTGCCGGCTGAGCTGGTTTTGCCGGTTGTTGCTGGGGTTGAGCCTGAGGTTTGGCGTTCTCGTTGAAATTCGGGATCTTAGTCTTCGAAGCTTCCTGTTGCTGAGCAGCGCTTGCGCCTTCAGTGACTTCAGAACCTACCTGCATTGATTGTTTTTCTACATAACCTGTAGCAACAATGCTCAGAAAAACGATTGCGATAGCCAATGCCCATGTGGCTTTTTCCAGAAAATCGGTTGTCTTGCGAACCCCCATGATTTGGTTGGAAGAGGAGAAGCCCGATACCAATCCACCGCCTTTGGAGTTTTGAACCAGCACGACGAGTACCATTAAAATGGCTGCCAAAACAATCAAAATAGTTGCTAAAATATACATATTGCTATGATTTATTAAGAGTTGCGATAATTTTTTCTAAATACCGAATTTGGTCTGCAAAGTAAACACTTTTTTCTGGAATATTCAAATGCAGAACCCGTAATATTTTCAATGCCGATTCAAATTTCTTTGCTTTGATGAGCCGTATGGCCTCTTCTTCTGTATAAATAATAGCCTCTTCTACCGCAACCGGAGTCTCGACTTTTGGCTCTGGAGTGGGGACTACTGCAGCAACTGGCTTGAGTTGTGCTTTTTGCAGTCGGGCGTCTTTTAATTTTTGAGCCAGACTTTTAAGCGACTGTGATTTGTCTGACGGCTCTTTGGTTTCTTCCAGACTGAAATAGTCGTGCGGTATTTCGTTGTAGAACGATGCCGAGAATTCGGGAGTCGGGTTTTTCGTTTCGGCCAGAGGGTAAAGAGCAAAGAATAGTTTGCGCCGGTCGTAACAATAGGTTGCCGTTTTTCGGATTTCCGTCTCAAACAACACGTCGTCGGAGTTTTGAAGTGCTTTGGTTAAAAGCATTCTGGATATGGAGAAATAGGGAAATTCTTCACAGAGTTTCCTCAATTCCACAAGATGCTCTTTGTTGAGCGTCTGCGGTTGGCGCATCCATTGTGAAAATTGTTCTATTGTCATAACCGGGTTACCAGCGAGCTACTGTTTGATTGTAAATCTTCTCTGTAATCTCTTTCACCATTTCGTTGGCCAGAGCTTCCTGCACAGCGGTCAGCATTTTCGAACTGTCGAATGTTTGCGATGCCGAGAGTGTGGTCTCTATGTCGTCTTTCGGATTTCTTGTATTCGTAAATTTGAACCGAATAGTCATCGTCAGTTGAGTCTGTGCAGCCAAGGCATTTGCCTGTATCGATAAGGGTGTCAGTCTGTACTCGGTAATCTCTCCTTCAATTTGCATGTCTCCGTTTCTCCTTACCTGCTGTAGTTTTGTGCGACGATTGAAAATATCTTTCAGCGCCGTGTTCAATTTGGGTGCTAATTGGGGATAAACCAGCGTGGCGTTGTTCGGAAAATCGGCAATGGTAATGGTTTTCGTCTTGGTATAATCGAGCGAAGAGCCGTTGAACTTGTAAGAAATGGAACAAGAACTTAAGATTACTCCAGTTAAAATAATCGATACAAAACAAATTGAACGATTGTCCGAAAAACAACGTTTGAGACGGGAAAGCATATTGAAATTTATTTTACAGGCTTGATTTTATAACTGCATCTGACAGTGCCTTTGGTAATGGTCAACAACTTGCCTTTGATTAATTGTCTCCGTATCGGCGAGATATGGTCGATAAACATATGTCCGTCGATGTGGTCGTATTCGTGTTGGATTACACGTGCCGTATAGCCTTCGTAGGTTTCGGTATGTTCAACGAAGTTTTCATCGCAATACCGGATCACGATTTTGTCTTTTCTGGGCACTGTTTCATGAATGCCGGGCAGACTGAGGCATCCTTCTTCATCTTTGGTTTCTTCACCGCTGCGTTCCAGTATTTCGGCATTGATTAATACTTTTTTGAAATCGCGGAGCTCAACTTTGGTCTCCGAAAGCGGGGCCAGGTCGATCACGATGAGTCGAATGGAGAGGCCTACTTGAGGAGCTGCCAGTCCGATGCCATCCGAATGGTAAAGCGTTTCAAACATATTTGCAATCACATTGCTCAAATCGGGGTAGTTGGCATCAATAGGCTCTGCTACTTTTCTTAAAACTGGTTGTCCGTAGGTGTAAATAGGATAAATCACGTATAATAAACTCTTTATAATGAATAATTCAGAATTGTCGGCTTTCAAGATAAGATTGCAACAGAATGGTGGCGCTGATCTGATCGACCAGTGCTTTGTTCTGACGGGCTTTTTTCTTCAGGCCACCGTCGAGCATTGCCTTATGAGCCAGTACGGAAGTGAATCGCTCGTCGTACATCTCGATTTCCATGGAGGGAAACCGCTTTTTGAATGAGTTAACGAAAGGCGTGATGTAACGCATCGATTCCGAGGGTTGGTTGTTCATCTGGCGGGGCAATCCCACAATCACTTTATCGACCGGCTCGTTTGAAAAATAGTTTGTCAGAAAATCAAAAATCTGAGCAACGGGCACCGTCGTTAGTCCATTGGCTGTGATCCGCAACACGTCGGTAACAGCTATTCCAACGCGTTTTTGGCCATAATCAATGGCGAGTAGTCTGCCCATATTCTTATAATTGAAATAGTTTACAAAGTTAGTAAAATCGAGCCAGATTGCAATTGCATGATGACGGATACTTATTTGTTGACTACATCAAGCGTGTGCTGCAACAATTCCAAACCTCCGGCATCTCCGTGTCCGGGAATAACGATACGAGCCGACGGAAATTTTGCCATTACTTTTTTGATGGTGTTTGGCCATGCCTTTAAGTCAGCATCAGCAAGGTTTCCTTTGGTTGTTGCTTTCATCTCTTTTGCCATGCATCCGGCAAACAGAATCTTCTCGGAGGGAATCCAAACTATGATATTGTCGGTCGAATGAGCTGCTCCGAAATAGTAGCATTCGATAGGCTTGTCGTTCAGCTTTAATTTTAAAGAGTCTTTGAAGCCTTTATCCGGGAATGATAGATGGTTTTTCTTTGCAAGATCGATGGTCATCCGGTTGGCGTAGGATGGAATCTGTCGGGATTTGATATAAGATAGCCCTCCCATGCAGTCGCCGTGCCAGTGGTTCGGAACGAAACCGACGAATGCAACCTGTAAGTTTTTTTCAACCCAGGTAATCAATGTTTTGGTTTGGGCCTCGTCAACCGGCGAGTCAAACAGGAAGGCTTTTCCTTTGTCGATAAAGATCAGTCCGTTGGAAGATACCATACCGAATGATCCCATGGCTGCCCGCGAAACATGAATGTAGGCATTGGACGATAGGCGGATCAGATCGATATCGTTCGATATTTTAATGGTGTGATTACCTGTCTGCCCCCAAAGAGCACAATGGGATAATAATAAACTAAAAATGATTGCTTTGTATTTCATTTTGAATGATGAGTTTGTAGTAAATCGTTTAGAGCTTGTTGCAGAGTGGGATGGCGAAATTCATAACCGGAATTGATTGTTTTTTCGGCCGAGACCCTGCTCCCTTTCAGTAATATTTCGGACATAGAGCCTAATGCCAGTTTTAAAACAGAGGCCGGGATTCGGTGCAGGCGAATCTCTTTGTGCATTGCAAGAGCTAAGGTTTGCATAAACTGTCGGTTGGAAACAGGCTCTGGGGCAACAGCATTGTAAGCTCCGGTCATGGAGGGATCTTCGATTGCTTTCAGATAGATGTGACACAAATCGTCGATATGAATCCACGGTATATACTGATCTCCCGTGCCGAAGAGAGTGCCTAGACCCATTTTCAGCGGAAGCCTCATCTTTTCGAGTACGCCGCCGGTTGGTGAGAGTACTATTCCGGTTCTGATTTTGACGGTTATGATACCGAGCTCTTCAAATTTATCGGCTTCGCTTTCCCACTGACGACAGGTGTTGCCCAGAAAATCGTTGGCGGCAGGATCTTGCTCGGTGAAAATATGTTCGGAGGTGATGGCTCCGTAATATCCTATGGCCGAAGCCGAGATAAAAGCCATGGGTTTGTGAGTGCTTTTCGAGACCGCGTCGAAGAGCAGTTGCGTGGGTAGGATGCGGCTGCTGATGATCTCTTTTTTGCGTTCTTCCGTCCAACGTTTTTCGCCGATGTTTTCACCGGCTAAGTGAATGATAAAGTCGGCCGATAGAATGGCTTTCGGGTCAATGATTTGCTTGTAGATATCCCAATAGTAAATCGGGAAATCATCCTTTTGTGTGCCCGACCGGCTCAATATTCCGACCGTGTAACCCTTTTCCTTCAGAAGATGCGACAGATGCCTGCCGATCAATCCGGTTCCTCCTGTTATTAAAACTGTTGCCATGGTAAAAGTTGTATGCAAAAGAACAAACCTCAAAGGTGATTAATTTCTGCTTCAAAAGCAAACATTTAGGCATAAAAAAAACCTTTGAATGTTTTCGATTCAAAGGTTTTTGTATGTAAAGGCCTCATCCGTTGATTATTCGCTAAGGAATATATAACGGGCTACTACCAAGGTGAATAAAAGATACATCATCCAATGTACTTTCTTTCCCTGACCGGTTGCTACTTTCAACAGTGTATAGAAAACGATTCCGCCAGCAATACCGTTGGCAATGCTATAGGTAAAAGGCATCAGCGTGAAGGTCATAAATGCAGGAAAACCTTCGGTGAAGTCTTTGAAATCGATTTCCAAGATTGAAGATGCCATTAAAACACCTACAATAATAAGTGCCGGAGCCGTAGCAGCATCGGGAATCAATTGTGCCAGCGGGGCAATAAACAAAGCCAAAAGGAAGAGAAATCCAGTGGTGATGGCTGTTAATCCGGTGCGGCCTCCTTCGCCGATACCGGCAGCACTTTCTACATAGGTGGTAATCGTTGAGGTCCCCATCAAAGCTCCGAAAGAGACTCCGATAGCATCTACCAACATCGCTTTCCCGATTTTCGGAGACTTGCCGTCTTTGTCAATCAGTCCAGCTTTATTTGCGGTGCCGACAAGCGTTCCGAAGGTATCGAATAGCTCAACAAAAGTAAAGGTGAATACTACCGTCCAGATGCCCATGTTGATGGCTCCTTTTATATCGAGAGCGCCAACTGCGAGGTTATGGAAATCGGGTAGGGCAAAGAAGGTGAAATTGGCCGGAATAACGGTTACTCCCATAGGAATCCCGATTAAGGTGGTCACAACAATTCCGATCAACAGGGATCCCTTGATTTTGCGTGCCATTAAAATTGCTGTAATTGTCAGCCCGATGATGCAAAGCAACATGGCTGGATTTTTGAAGGATCCGATGCCGACATTCCACTCAAAATACTTCAGCAGTGCATGACCTCCGTTTTTGCCCATCGCATCAATCGTGGGTTGAATGGCAGCCGTACTGACAGTCATTATTTCGGAAAGCTTTAATCCGATAATGGTGATAAAGAGTCCGATACCTACCGTAATTGCCAGCTTTAGCGAATTGGGAACGGCAATCACCAGTATCTGTCGTACTCTTGTTACCGTGAGTATAATGAAGATAAGTCCCGAAATAAAAACGGCACCGAGAGCAACCTGCCACGACATCATGCCCACACCAGCTACGGCAACCGTAGCAAATAGTGCGTTGAGTCCCATTCCGGGAGCCAGAGCCATCGGGAAGTTGGCAATCAACCCCATGGCAATGGTTACGATACCTGCTCCAACAGCAGTTGCAAAGAATACGGCATTTTTGTCCATTCCGGTTACCGAAAGAATGTTCGGGTTGAGGAACAGGATATATGCCATCGTCATAAACGTGGTGATACCGGCAATCACTTCCGTACGGATGGTAGTTTTGTTGTCGGTTAGTTTGAAAAAACGATCTAACATAGTAATTTGGTTATAAATGTTTTTTGAGACAAAGTCGTTGTTTTATGATCTTTATTTGAGCCCGGAACTTAGAATGTCCATTTAGCGGCTAAGGTTGGATCGAAATAGAAGCCTTTGTTATTTCCAAAGTTCGTACTCAAATCAATTTCGGTACCAACAGAAAGATGTTTGTCGTAATTATACCAAAACTGAGGTTGTGAAACCATGGTAAATTTTGTGTTAGTGGCATTGTTATATTCTCTCCAGAAATCAATAAATCCACTAGCAGTAAATTTATTGTTGAAAAAATTCAATGTCCAAACGCCAGTAAGTTGGAATGAGGCATGATAATTAGATCGTATTGTTTTATACATGGCCTGTAAGGTGAAAATTTTTGAAAAATCAGCGGTGTTCCAAGTGTATTTCCCCCCCAATAACCATGCGTCATTGATGGTGTAGGCACCACCCACATTTCCTGATTTCCACTGGCCCAGACCGCCATCGTATTCTACGTGAATTTCGAAAGGAGCTTTCCAAAATTTGAGGCCACGCGAAATTTCCCAGTATCCCGAGCTGACTCCATGAACATCGCCAACACCATAATCCATATCAACGAAGAAATAGTTGCTCCCATGCTTGTCGGTTTTGAACATTTCAACGGTGGTAGTAAGGTGTTCTTCTCCATTTTTAAAATGATAGAGAGCCTGCACGTCGGTTTGTGCTTTCATGGTTGTTGCCGAGATCAGAACTGCGGCTAAAATCAGAAACTTTTTCATAATTTGGTTTTGTAGTGGTGAATGATAAATTAAAAAACAGCCAGAATATGAGGTTCATAAAATGGCTGTCCGAAAAATCAATAGATTTTGCAAAGGTGCGTATTTTATTTTTAATCACAAAACGAAGACGAAATTAATGTTTGTTTTGTTTTATTGGTAAAATTCACACTTGGCATAGAGGCGTTTGTGTCCCGAAGAAAGGTAGTTCTCGTATGCTGATGGTTTGCGTAAAAAAACAAGAAGAATCGGGAAAGCCCGATTCTTCTTGTTATAAATAGAGATAGTGTTTCTCTGGAAAATGCACAATACGCTTATTTCAAACTCCACCAGTCGAAATTGAAGAGATTGTCGCCTTCGCCTTTGAAAACGAAGTAAACGTCATGCACTCCTTTGGTGTTGCTGATTTTACACGATTGAGTTTTCCAGTTGTTGTCGCTTCCGGTTGCCTGTACGTTGAGTGTACCCAACAATGCACCCTCTTTGTGGTCGATTCGCACTTCGATTTTCCCTTTTGAAGCGGCTGCAGCAACACTTGCTACAAAGGTTTTAGCACCCTTGCTAAAATTCACACTGCGTACTTTGATGTAATCGTTGTTGCTAATATCCGTAACATAAACGCCGGTTTCGGGATTTTGATCTGTTTCAATTCCTTCTTCCCAACCAATTAGTTCCGCTTCGACTCTTTTGTATGGATTTAGCGGAGAGGCGCTTTCGGTCACACCCTCTTTGGTCGGTGTAATTAACGGAATAGACCCGTCGGCATTGAATTTGAACGGTTCGATGCAAACGGAACGTTTGAAGCCTCCTCCACCGGGCAGCGCGCCGCTGTGGTAAAACAGATACGATTTTCCTTTAAAATCGATATATCCCGGATGGTTGGTAAATGCTCCGCCTTCTTTGATGACGTGCATGATGGTATCGCCGTAAATCCACGGGCCGGTGGGGCCTGTGCTGGTGGAGTAGGCAAAATGTTCGGGAACACCTCCGGCCGGATAGAGCATGTAATATTTGCCGTTGCGTTTGAAAAACCAGGGGCCTTCTTCGTAGGTGGTAGTTCTTTTTTCGGTCGAATATACCGTGCCTTTAATTTTGGAGGCAAACCACTCTTTCCGATCTGCCGGAACCTGTCCGATGGTAAGGGTCGGATCGCACGAAATCATGTCGTTGTTAAGTTTTGCGTACCATAGCTCCGCGTTACCCCAGGTGAGGTAGGTCGTTTTGTCTTTGTCGACTACAATTGTGGGGTTGATGTTCCCTTCGTCGCAGTGTTCCGTAATCAGCGGTTTACCCAGCAAATCGGTAAAAGGCCCGATGGCTTGATTGCCCACAGCCACCCCGATCACTTTTTTATTGCTGTTTTTATCAATGGCGCTTACATACCAGTAGTACTTGTTTCCCGTGCCTCTGACGCTGTGCGATGCAGCACCGCCGATGGATTTTGCCCAGGTGAAAGTTTTGTGCGCGTCGATGGTGCGTAACTTAAAGCTCTCTTCTGTCATTGGAACTTGTGCCACACCCACTTTTTGGTTGTACGAAATCATATCCTGGTTCAGTTTTACATACCACAGATGTGGATTTCCCCAATAGAGATACGCCTGACCATCATCGTCGATATACACCGAGGGGTCGATGTAGCCATACCCAATAAGCAACGGCTTGCCAATGGCATCTTTGAAGGGGCCTGTTGGACTGTCGGATACTGCCACACCAATGGCATTGCCCCCGTTTTTCATGTTGATGGGGACATAGAAATAGAACTTCCCGTTTCGATAAATGCACTGACCAGCCCAGGCATCGCCTCGTGACCAGCTAAAATCTTTGAACGACAAAATAGCGCCGTGATCCCGCCAGTTTACCATGTCGGTCGACGAATAGCATCGCCAGTCGTTCATGGTGAAAAAGTTGCGAACGGTTTTATCTTCGTCGTGAGTAGTGTAGAGATAAACCGTGCCGTTGTGTACCATTGGAGCCGGGTCGGCCGTGTAATTGTTTTGAACAATCGGGTTTTGAGCGTTTAGTCCGAACGGGATAAATGAACTCAGGATAGCAACTGCGAAAGCTGCTAGTGTTACCGGTGATTTAATCTTCATGGCGTCGTTATTTTGTTGCAGAGAATTTGTAAAGCAATACCCCGTGAACGGGAACTTTGATGGCTAATGAACCGGATGGTGTATTGACGTTGCCAATGTTTTGTTGTCTCCACAGGTCGCGTACGACAAATTGCCCCTTCAAGCCGAGTTTAGCGAAATCGGTGTACTTAAGATCAATGGGGTCGAGACCAAAATTACAGAAACCTATAGCTTTGCTCCCATCTTCGAGCTCTTTGACGTAGATGCGCAAATCGCCCATTGTCTGTAGACAGGTGGCTTGTTTGCCGAGCGGATCCTGATTGATTTCGATCACTTCGTCGTTTGTCAGCAGGTTTAACGTGAAGTCATCGAGTTTTTCCATGTCGCAACCGATGAGAAGCGGTGCCGAGAAGAGGCTCCAGAGGCTGATGTGAAGGTACTGCTCGTCCGGTTTGAGTTTGCTCGGATGCGGATTGCCCCAGCCCACATGGCCTACCACAAGCATGTCGGGGTCGTTCCAGTTGCCGGGTTTGGCATACGGAGCCGATTTGTCCTGATCGAGAGCAATGTTTTTTACACTTGTCCAGGTGTCGGTAATGTCGTTCGTGGTGCGCCAGCAGTTGCCATTGACCGAATCGCCCCATTTCCATACATCCGACATGCCGTACTGGCATACGCTAAACACAATATCACGGGGTTGCTGGCGGAGATACTCTCCCATCAGCTTGAACGGTTTGATAGCAGTGTTCAGTACGCTACCGCCATTATAAGACAAAGAGGATACTTTGCTCGGATCGTTGTCGGGCAAGCCGTCAATGACGTTGCCATAGCTACACCAGTCGTATTTCAGGTAGTCGAAGCCCCATTTTGCGTAGCTTTCGGCATCCTGTTTTTCGTGGTTGTAGCTGCCGGCGCATCCTCCACATGTCCACGGTCCCGGGCTGGAGTAGAGTCCGATCTTCAATCCCAAACCATGTACATAATCTGCCAATCCTTTCATATCGGAAAACCGTACGTTCGGTTGGATATTGCCATCCTTGTCGCGAAACTCTCCGCGCAGCGACGGATCTTTCGAATCACGGTTGTTTTCCCAAAAGTCGTCGATGTTGATGTAGGTCCAGCCATGGTTGATCAATCCGCTTTTTACCATAGCATCGGCAGCCCGCTTCACTTTGTCGGCCGACACCTCTTGGGCAAAACAGTTCCAGCTGTTCCATCCCATGGGCGGAGTCAGGGCAATGCGGTTGCCGCATTCGATGCGGAATTTCCGGGTTACCGTTCCTTTGGCATTTTTTGCTTGCAGCATAACGTTGTATGTCCCAGTTTTTGCAAGTTTACCGGTGATAATGCCTGTTTTTGCATTTATGGCTAATCCTTTGGGTCGACCGGATGCCGAAAAGGTCATGGGACGGTCGCCGGTTGCCGTTACAATAAACTGGAAAGGAGAACCCGGACGTACGCCAAAAACTTTAGCGCCGGTTATGTGGGGTTCCGCTGCCGGTTTCGGGGTGAGAATGTAGGGCTCGCTTGCTACCGGATTGAAGGTTTTGAATGTGGTTACACCTGTCGTCTCAAATCGGGCATCTACCCAATCCACATGGTCGTAGTAGTTTCCGTTGCCACCGTCGGTTACAACCAGTTCAAGTTTTTTGATACCTTCGAGTCGAACGGAGCATGGTCGGGCAGTATCGCCCAAATGCATTATGCCACTCGACCATAGTTTTTTGCCATCGCCATTGATGACAAACTCTGCTGCCGGTCGTTGGCCTTTGACCTCATCGTCGATACCAACCCGAGCCGTGAACAGCGTAGCTTTTCCATCAAGCACAATCGTTAATAAACTTTCGGAATGGCTTCCAAAACCACGTTCGAATGATTTTCCCGCAATGGTGAGAGCCTTGCCGTCGAGCGATTTATTTTTCATCGGAACTCCATACCCCTGCGTTGCCGTGCTGAGATCGAGTCCGTCTAGCCACACCGTTTGTGCGGATAGGTGGCTCGTCCCGATTAAACTTGAAACGAGGATGAGGCCTGCAATGGCTGCATTCCTGATGTTACTTGATGTTTTCATGAATGTTTTTGATAAGTAAAATGGTTCTATTTTGTTGTATTTCATTGTGATATGGCTATTGTTCGTTGGACCTTTTCTAAAAAACAAATTTAGATTACTCTTTTCAATGGAAATAGAGCAAATGTTGCAAAAAATATCATTTTAGTTGAATTGAACGTTGCGAAGATCGCCGATGCCCTGCCTATCGCGTATTTTGCTTAATTTTGTTCCAAAGTTTCGTTCGATGAAAAATGCGCTACTAATTATTTGTTTCCTTGTTTACAGTTCGCTAATAGCTCAGAACCACTACGTTTTTTCTCCTATTAATAGTGGTAACGGACTTTCGGACAACAGGGTGCGAGCCATATGCCAACTGCCTGACGAACGGATGGTGGTTGTTACCGAAGGTTTGGTGAATATATACGATGGTGTCCACTTTCGCTATATGCATTATGATGACCGGAGAGCATACAGCCTGAGAGATTATGCAGGATGGCACCATGTTTATATAGACAAAGATAAATATTTGTGGCTGAAGAATCAACACAAACTTTTTGTTTTCGATATCCGAAAGGAGTTGTTCGTGCCCAATGTGGATAGCGTATTTGTATCACAGGGGGTGAAGAGCCATGTGACCAATTTTTTCATGGATACGGAACGTAATTTTTGGTATGTAACCAAAAACGACGAACTTATTTATCGGAATACGGGACAAAATAAAACCATGGTGTTTTTGACTCATGTTTCGAAAGTCGGAGGGCTGAACGACCGGTTATACGATATTGTTGTACACGACAAACAGCTTTTTCTGTGTTATCAGTCGGGACGCATGATTTGTTATAATATGCATACCCGCCAAAGACTTTATGTGGAAGATCCGTTTAATGGCAACAATAAATATGTGGGCACTTTAACGGTTTCTCCCTATAAAAACTACTTGTATCAGGTACGCAATGGCCGTAACATCGGTTTGCTGTCGCGATTTAACATCAAGAACAGAAAGTGGGAACGGATTCTGGAAACCAATTACTGGCTAAATACCTTAACGATAGATGGTAGTGGAAATTGTTGGGTTAGCTCGTTTGTGGGACTCTGGTTTGTCGATCAAAGTTTGCAAAACAAACGTTTGATGTCTCCTTTGCATCTGGTTGACGGGCGTGTTTTGGAAACCGAAATCAGTACGCAGTTTAGTGATAACAGAGGTGGATTGTGGGTTGGAACAGCGGATAGAGGGGTGCTGTATTATCATCCCGACCGGTTTAAGTTTCGGAATTTCGGACATTCGTTGTTTAATCTTCCGGATGCCAGAAAAATCAGTGTGCGCTGTTTTGCCGAAAAAGACGGTTCTATTCTGGTAGGGACTCAAAATGGGCTGTTTCGTAAAGAGCGAAATTCTTCTACATTGGAACGGTATAATGCAATACCGGCCAACTCTATTTGCGAAATGCTTTTAAAAGACAGTAAGCAGCGCATTTGGCTGTGTACGCAAAATAACGGACTGTATTGTATTGAAAATAAAAGTATCAAACATTTCAACAGTCCGGCCTATTGCTTGTCTATTTTCGAAGATTCCAACAACCGGTTATATCTCTGCACCGACAAAGGTGTTGGACTTTTCGACCCGCAAACTGGAGCTTACAGGCTCGCGACGGCTTCTTCCGGTCATGTGCCGATGTTTGCATATCAATTAATCGATTTCAAAAAGGATATGCTGTTGGGTTATTCCGACGAAGGCCTGTTTCTGTACGATTGTCGCCGCAACACTACCTCTGTGCCTGATAGAAGAAGTAGCCTGCAACAACACAGTTGTCATCATTACCATTGCCTGTTTTTCGACAGCCGCGGCCTGATTTGGCTCGGTACAATGGATGGGCTTAGTGTCTATAATCCCGCAAATAACGTTACAAAAAGCTTTTCGGAAAAAGAGGGCCTGATCAACAACAGCACCCGGTCTATTATGGAAGATAGCCAGGGACGCATGTGGATCTCTACTTCAAATGGAATTTCACGTATCGATGTTACCGAAAGAGGTGAGTCGTATCAATACGCTTTTTTCAACTACAACAAGTTTGATGGCGTTATCGAAACTGAGTTTTTGCCCCGTTCTGTTTTGAAAACTTCGTATAACAGCATGTTGTGGGGTGGTCTTGATGGTTTTAATGAAATCAATCTCGATCAGATTAATCGTCGGGAACAGGCATTGCCCGTTCCGCTGTTGACGAAACTGCTTCTTTCCGGAACCGAAGTGCGGCAGGACGAATATTATGATGGCAACAAAATATTGCAACAGACCATTAGTTCGACTTCGGAGATCAGACTCAAATATTTTCAGAATTTTCTGGGATTTGAGTTCTCTGCGCTCAACTATGTAAATCCTACACAAACGTATTATCGATACAAGCTGGAAGGCGCCGATAATGCGTGGAACGAAATTAAGACGACCGATGGTGTGGGTCACGCAAGCTACACCAATTTGTCCCCGGGGACTTACCATCTGCAAGTATTTGTAGCAAATAATAGCCGTCATTGGGGTGATAAGTATGCCGAGATTACCGTAATTATCGAGCCTCCATTCTGGAAGACTCCGTGGGCCTACGCGTTTTATATATTGTTGATTGCGGCTGTTTTGTATTTCTCCATTTCATATTATGTGCGGTGGAACAAGCAAAAGATGGAGCAGCAACAAAAAATGAACCTCGATCAGTTGAAATATTCGTTTTTTACGAATGTCAGTCATGAGTTGCGTACGCCACTTACCCTTATTCTGACGCCGCTCGACTCCATATTGAAAAAGATCGACGATGAGCCCTTGAAAAAACAGTTGAGCGGAATTTATAGGAATGCGAACGAATTGCTCAAGTTGGTCAATCAGTTGCTCGATTTTCGGAAACTCGAACTGAAAGGCGAAACGCTGGAATTAAGCTATTGCAATATTAGGGATTTTCTGGAGGTTATCGCCTCCTCGTTTGCGGAAGTGGCGGCGAATAATGGCCTCGAACTTGTGTTGGAATGTGCCGACGAAAATATTTATGCTTTTGTCGATAAGGATAAAATGCGGAAGATTGTAAATAATCTTCTCTCCAATGCGCTGAAATTTACACCTGCCGGTGGGAAAATTCGGCTGAAAGCATGGAAGGAGCCCGAGGAACCGATGTTTGCGCTGCAAGTAACAGATACCGGTATCGGTATCCCGGCGGTGGATGTTAGTCAGATATTCGATCGTTTTTATCAGGTGAAGAAGCAGTCGCAAACAAATACCGGTAGTGGAATCGGATTGCATCTGGTGAAGGAGTATGTGCAGTTGCACAATGGCACTGTCGAGGTCGAAAGCCGGGTCGATGAGGGGAGTTCGTTTACGGTACATATACCTACCGATCTGCATTCTACGGATGAGCCTCGTATGGAACCTGAGGTGACGGAAGGAGAATCAAAATTGAAAATTCTGGTGGTGGAAGATAACTTTGAATTTAGGGCATTTTTGCAGGGTGAGCTTTCGGAAAAATACAGCATTATTGTTGCCAATGACGGAAAGGAAGGTTTGGAAAAGGCGTTGGCTCACCAGCCCGATCTGGTTATCACCGATGTCATGATGCCCGAAATATCGGGAACAGAGTTGTGCCGTCGATTGAAAAAAGAGATACAGACATCGCACATCCCGGTACTGTTGCTTACTGCCAAAACCTCCGACAAAGCGCAAATAGAGGGCTTTGAGGCTGGCGCAGATGCATATATTTCAAAGCCGTTCAACATGGATCTTTTGATGCTTCGTATCCAGCATCTGATCGAGCAGCAGAATCAGCGTAAAAAAGTGTTCAAAAATACCATTGCAATCGATCCTGACAATTTCACCTCTTCCCATGTGGATAAGAAGCTGATAAAGGATGCCCTGCGGCACATCGAAAACAATATTGACAATGCGTCGTACTCGGTAGAGCAACTGAGTAAAGATCTGTTTATGGATCGAACCGGACTTTACCGTAAATTATCGGCTATTGTCGGCCAGACTCCCAGTGAGTTTATCCGGTCGGTTCGTCTGAAAAGAGCCGCTCAATTGCTTGTGGAAGGATTCCCTGTTGCTGAAGTTGCTAGTAAAGTGGGCTTTGGTACTACCAGTTATTTTACAAAATGTTTTCAGGACGAATTTGGAATCAAACCGTCTCAATACAAAAATGGAGAGCGTTGAAGTTTGAGCCTCAATTAATAACCTCGCTTGATGTCGTTTTGTGTTGAAATATCCTTATTTATAGGGATTGAGGTGCGAGACTTAATTATGTATCTTTGTGGTCTGATAGGAAAAAGGCAAAGCTCTTGTTGAGCATTAATTATTGAAATGATTACCGTGCGAAGGGCTGGTGTTTGTTGGTTGCATTGTTAGTCATTATTATCTGATAGGTATGAGTGAATTTAAGATAGGAAAGTGGCAGGGCACGATCGATGTCCGCGATTTTGTAGTTAACAACATTACTCCGTATGACGGCGATGAATCGTTTTTGACGGCACCGTCAGAAAGAACAAAGGCGCTGTGGCAAATTTGCCTCGACGCTATCAAAGAAGAACGTGAAAATAACGGAGTGCGTGCTATTGACAATGAAACAATCTCCTCCATCGTATCGCACGGTGCGGGGTATATTGCCAAAGAGCACGAAGTGATAGTCGGCCTTCAGACCGATGTACTACTCAAACGTGCAATGAAGCCTTATGGTGGCATTGCCGTAGTTGAAAAAGCATGCCAGGAGAATGGCATTGAAATCTCTCCCCGGGTGAAAGAGATATTCACCAAGTATGCAAAGACCCACAATGAAGGAGTATTTGAAGCATATACAAGCGAAATCAGAACTTTCCGTTCGTTAGGTATTCTTACAGGATTGCCCGATAATTATGCTCGGGGCCGTATTATTGGTGACTATCGTCGTTTGGCATTGTACGGTACTACCCGTTTGATAGAAGGTAAACAAAAAGATCTGGCTGGCCTCACTGGGCCTATGAGTGCCGAGCGTATTCGCCTTCGCGAAGAGGTATCGGAGCAGATTAAAGCACTGAAAGAGATGGAAGAGATGGGGCGTATCTACGGATTCGATCTTAGCCGTCCGGCCGAAACGGCACAGGAGGCCGTGCAGTGGGTTTACTTCGGATATCTGGCTGCGGTAAAAGAACAGGATGGTGCTGCTATGTCGCTTGGTAATGTATCTTCGTTTCTTGATATTTATATTGAACGCGATCTTGCAGAAGGTAAAATTACCGAAGAAGAGGCGCAGGAACTGATCGACCAGTTTGTTATGAAATTGCGCATGGTACGTCACCTGCGCATGGGGGCTTACAATGATATTTTTGCCGGCGATCCTACATGGATAACCGAGTCTATAGGAGGCACTTTGGCCGATGGTCGTCATAAGGTAACCAAAAATTCTTTCCGCTTTTTGCAGACACTGTATAATTTGGGCTCGTCGCCCGAACCCAACATGACCGTGCTGTGGTCGCAACGTTTGCCCGAACCGTTTAAGCTCTTCTGCGCCAAAGTTTCGGCAGATACATCTTCTGTTCAGTACGAAAACGATGACCTGATGCAAAGCAGCCGTTGCAGTGACGATTACGGCATTGCCTGTTGTGTTTCTTATCAGGAAATCGGGAAACAGATACAGTTCTTCGGTGCACGTTGTAATCTTGCCAAGACTCTGTTGCTGGCCATTAACGAAGGCCGTTGCGAAATTACAGGGAAACAGGTGCTTCGGGGTATCCCGCCGTTGAAATCGGATGTGCTCGACTTTGATGAGGTGATGGTCAATTTTAAGCTGGCCATGGAGCAGGTTTCCCGTGTGTATGCCGAAGCGATGAATATTATTCACTACATGCACGATAAGTATTACTACGAAAAATCGCAGATGGCACTTATCGATACCAATCCACGCATCAATCTTGCCTATGGAGCTGCCGGTCTCAGCATTGTGGCTGACTCGCTTTCGGCTATTAAATATGCCAAAGTCACGGTCATTCGTAACGAACAGGGTGTATCGGAAGAGTTTAAAATTGATGGAGAGTTTCCCTGTTATGGTAATGACGATGATCGTGTGGATGTTTTTGCCCGCGAAATTCCGGCTCATTTCGATGAATTGCTCAAAACGCATGCTACATACAAAAACGCGGAACCAACCCTGAGTATCCTTACCATTACTTCCAACGTGGTGTATGGCAAGAAAACAGGAGCCACTCCCGATGGGCGAGCCAAAGGGGTACCTTTTGCCCCGGGAGCCAACCCAATGCATGGTCGCGATACACATGGAGCACTGGCTTCGTTGAGTTCGGTGGCTAAATTGGATTACGCGCACTCCAAAGACGGTATTTCCAACACGTTCTCTATCGTTCCCAAAACATTGGGACCTACCGATATGCAACGCCGTGAAAACCTTGTGAGCATCATGGACGGCTATTTCTCGAAAAATGCACACCATCTTAATGTGAATGTGCTGAATCGCGAAATGCTGGAAGATGCCATGGAACATCCCGAAAACTATCCGCAGCTTACGATCCGTGTATCGGGCTATGCCGTGAATTTTGTGCGGCTTACCAGAGCACAGCAGCAGGAAGTCATTTCGAGAACCTTCTTTGATGCAATGTAACAGTAGGTGGCAAAGTGATAAGTATACAGTCCTCAGGACATTGAGCAAGAGATTAACTGTCTTTATTCTTTGTCCTTTTTTGAATTGTGATATATCATTTCCATTATGATAAAAATCCACTCCATCGAATCCTTTGGCACGTATGACGGGCCGGGGGTTCGGTTGGTTCTTTTTCTGCAGGGATGCAATTTCAGGTGTTTGTATTGTGCTAATCCCGATACAATCGACCTGACAGGGGAATCGCGGCTTTATGAGCCCGAAGAGCTAATGAGGATGGCTCGTAGCCAACGCCCTTTTTTTGGAAAGAAGGGAGGCGTCACGGTGTCAGGAGGTGAGCCTTTGTTGCAGGCCGAGGCGTTGATTCCATTTTTTAAGATGCTTAAAGAAGAGGGGTTTAATACCTGTATCGATACAAACGGTAGCGTAATGAACCGGCATGTTGAAGAGCTGTTTACATATAGCGATCTGGTGTTACTCGATATTAAGGAGTTCGACAATGCTACGCATCGCACCATGACTGGAGCATCCAACCGGGCCACTCTCCGGATGGCCGAATATTTGCATGAACAGGCTATTCCGGTATGGATACGCTATGTTTTGGTGCCAGGATATACCGATAATAGCGACCACCTTCATCATCTTGGCGAATATCTTAGCCGGATGGAAAATGTGCAAAAAATAGAGATACAACCTTACCACAAGTTGGGGGTGCATAAATACGAGGCATTGGGTTGGCATTACCACCTTTCCGGGGTAGATCAGAATTCATCGGAGCAGTTGAACCGGGCGGCTGCCATATTCCGGCATTATGTAAAAGAGGTGATTGTAAATTGATCCAACTTTTATAGGTGATCCGAGTTGTAGGGTTTAGTTTCGGGCAGAAACAAAAAAGAGCAAGCCAAATCGGCTCGCTCTTTTGCAACTAATGGCGGTATGGACGGGACTCGAACCCGCGACCCCCTGCGTGACAGGCAGGTATTCTAACCAGCTGAACTACCACACCATTATGTTGTTTTATTGAGATCGCAATTGCTCTCAATTGCCCTGCAAAGGTACGATAATTTTTGAAATCTGCAAATGTTGAAGTGAAAAAAATGACTATTTTTTTGAGGTCTGTTTTAACTTTTTGTTTCTGAATAGGGTAGGGATCATCTATTCCCGTTTTTTACGCGAAAAGATGAATTTTACACCATACAAAAAAGCAAATGAAGACTAATGCCGGTAACATATTCGTTACTTTTATCTTTTTTACCTCCAAAATCGATAAGGCAACGCCGATTAAGAGGATGCCGCCGACGGCTGTCAACTCGTTGACGATGGTCATCGATATACTTGTTCCGAAGAACATGGCTAGTAGGGTGAGCGCGCCCTGAAATAGAAAAAGCGGAAGCGCGGTGACGGCAACACTTGCCCCGAACGTGGTGGCCAGCACCAACGACGAAAAGCCATCCATCAATGCTTTGGTAAATAAAAGTTCGTGTCCTTGTCCAAGTCCTTCTTGAATGGAACCCAAAATTGTCATCGAACCGGAACAGAATAAAAGGAACGAGGTAATTAATCCCTCACTGAATTTTTCGTTGTTGCCTTTGAGTCGTTTTTTGCACCATTCTCCAAACTGATCGATGCGTTTATCCAGCTTCAACCATTCCCCGGTTAATGAGCCGATGATAAGCGAAAAAATAATCAGCAGGATCTCGTGCCCTCCGAGCGCCATTTTAATGCCAAGCGCCAACGTGAATAATCCGACGGCTTGAAAGAAAATGCCGGTAAATCGCTTTGAAATGTGATTTTTGAAGATGACTCCCAACGTGCCGCCAAGCAGTACGGTTGCTGTATTGACAATTGTGCCGATCATTTTTGCAAATAGATTATTTAAGCCGACAGAAAATCGTTGATGGAAACAGAGATACCTTCGGCATCCAGGCCTATTTCGTGATAGAGTTCGGCCTGCGTACCATGCTCGATAAACCGGTCGGGTAAGCCGAGTCGTTTAACCGAAAGAGAGTATCCGTTGTCGGCAAAAAATTCGAGTACGGCACTGCCAAATCCACCGCTGATAACGCCGTCTTCGATGGTTATTACTTTGTTGAATTTCTGTGCAACCGAGTGCAATAACGCTTCGTCGAGTGGTTTGATAAAACGCATGTCATAATGCGCTATCGATACTCCCCGGCCATTTTCAACGGCCGTGATTGCTTTTGACGCGCTATTGCCAATTGTTCCGAGTGAGAGTATTGCCAAATCATTTCCTTCCGTCAAACAGCGACCCTTACCAACGGGTATTTCGCTGAACGGTTGTTCCCATTCGCAATGGCAGAACACGCCGTTCCCTTTCGGATAACGGATGACAAATGCCCCTTTTTCGGGCAACTGAGCTGTGTACATTAGGTTGCGCAGTTCCAGCTCGTTCAAGGGAGCCGAAATAGTGAGGTGGGGGATGCAACGAAAATAGGCAAGGTCGAACATGCCATGATGGGTCGCTCCGTCCGGGCCGACCAAACCGGCTCTGTCGAGACAGAATACCACGGGTAGTTTTTGCAGGGCGACATCGTGAATCACGTTGTCGAAAGCACGCTGCATAAACGAGGAATAGATGTTGCAAAATGGAATCATCCCCTCGGCAGCCATGCCGGCCGAGAAAGTAACGGCGTGTCCTTCTGCAATACCCACATCGAAAGCACGATGAGGCATCTTCTCCATCAGAAAATTGAGGGAGCAACCGCTTACCATAGCCGGTGTCACACCAATGATTTTTTCATTCTGTTCCGCCAGTTCAACCAGTGTTTTGCCAAAAACATCCTGATAAAGAGAGGGTTGTCCGCAGGGATCGCTGATGATGCGTTCTCCGGTTTCCTTATTGAACTTGCCAGGCGCATGCCATTCGGTGGCCGATTCTTCGGCAGGTTTATAGCCTTTCCCCTTTTTGGTTACGATATGTAACACTTTGGGACCGTTATAATCCTTAATCTCGTCCAGTATGCGTACCAGATTGATACAGTCGTGCCCATCGACGGGGCCGAAATAGCGGATGTTCATTCCCTCGAAGATATTACTCTGACGGGCAAACGAAGCCTTTATCTGATTGCTTATCTGCGTGATTTTTCGTTTCTTCCCTGAGGTAAGAATGTTGAGATCGGCCAATAATTGCGATAACTTGAATCGCAATTGGTTGTAGGTGCGCGAGGTGGTAATGTTTACCAGGTAATGGTGCATTCCTCCACGAATCGGGTCTATGGCAATCTGATTATCATTCAGTATGATTAGTAGGTTATTCGGGTTGATGGACGCATTGTTCAATCCTTCGAATGCCAAGCCTCCCGTGAGGGAACCGTCGCCGATGACGGCTACGATATGCTGGTTCTTTTCGTGTTTCAGATTGGCTGCTACCGACATGCCCAAACCTGCCGATATGGAGGTAGATGCGTGACCCACGCCAAACGAATCGTACTCGCTCTCTTCCGGTTTCGGAAACCCACTGATGCCTTTATACTGGCGGGTGGTGTGGAACTGGTCTCTTCTTCCGGTTAAAATTTTATGTCCGTAGGCCTGATGACCGACATCCCAAATAATGCGATCGTACGGAGTTTTCATTACGTAGTGTAATGCAACGGTGATCTCTACCACTCCCAGACTGGCTGCAAGATGACCCGGATGTTCCGATAATTCATCGATAATGAAATTCCTGAGTTCATCGCAAACTTTCGGAAGTTCATCGATCGACCTCTTTTTTAGGTCATCGGAAGTATTTATTGTATCAAGTATTGGATATGTATTTTTTGACATGTGACTTTTTCCCATTAGTTGATAAGAAATAAATTGGAAGGGCTATGACAGATACTTACTGATACCCTCAGTGCACTTTACGGTCTTCAGCCGCTGCGCCTCTTTCAATAATTGATTGTTGCGTTCGAGCCGTCGGTTACTTATTTTTAGCTTATGGTGTAAATGGTAACAAACAGCTCCGAACTTAATGACTTTGAGTTTCACTCCGGAATTATAAAGCCGTACGGCTAACTCCTTGTCTTCGCTACCCCAACCAACGAAGAGCTCGTTATAGCCATTGATGTGTATTAAATCTTTTTTCCAAAACGAAGCGTTACAACCTCGTATGCGCCTTACTCCCTGCGCATGAACTCTGGTGAATATTCTTGCCAGAAATGGAGCTGAAATGGTATTGTGGCGGTTGTAGATAGCCGGATTGAAATATGAAATACGGGCGTCGCCATTGCGCAGCATTTTTTTTGATGCCGTTTCGAACAGAATCACGCGGCCGCCCTGAATAAAACATCCGGGCTCGGCAAAAGCTTTGTGATCGCGAATGAAATGGCGGTGCAAAATAATATCGCCGTCGATAGAGACCAGATAATCGTACTGAGCCTGAGCAATCGCTTTGTTGCGGATATGTGCCAACCGGAATCCTTCGTCGGGCTGCCAAATGTGAATCAACGGAACCGGGAAGAGCTCTTTTTCTTTGGCAATAAGCTCTTTGGTGCTGTCTCCGGAACCGTCATCGGCTACAATTACCTCTTCCGGCAAAATGGACTGCAGACGCACGCTTTTGAGCAGCAGAGCCAAAGCTTCCGTGTTGTTGTAGGTCGAGATTATCAATGATGTTTTTGGTTCCATGAGCAATCACTGGTTGGTGGTGTACAATGTTTGCAACTTGCTGGCCAACCGGAAACAGCGCCCGTTGTGCTTGTCTATCAGTCGGGGATCCAGTTTCGGAATCCGTATTTTAGTTCCCGGAGGCAAAACTCCCGGATCGCGTAGTTTATTTTTGTTGGCTTCGTAAATATAGACCCAAAAGAGTTTGTGACCATAATATTTTAACGATAACATGGTGAGCCAGGTTCCTTCGGTGGCTGTTTCGGTTGCAATAAATTCGTTATAAACACGTGGCTCGGCAAAGACATCTTTCGGTTTTTCCGGGGCCGGTTTTTGAACCGCAGGTGTTTCGGGCTTGACTACGGTGTCCTGTTTCTGTGCAATCGGAACCGGAGGTGTGGGTTTGGCTACGGCTTGCACTACAGCTTGTTTTGGCTCTGCCGGATGTGAAAATAGTTCCGGGAAACAGAAATAGCATGCCGCTCCGGCACCAGCCAATAAAATGACGATGCTCACTGAAATATAGAGCCATTTGAGGTTTCTTCCGGTGGGCTGTTCTGCCATTCTCTCAACCAGCAGCGATTCGGTACTCTTTGTCGCGGGAGCTGCTTCTTCCATTGCGGGTGTGTCCGTTGGAACCGGAGTTTCTGGTGTCGGTTCTGCTTCTGGTGTTTCCGATTTTTGCGGTTCTGGTTCCGGATTTATGTTTTCTGTTTTAGTTTCTTCAATTTGAACTTCCTCTTGCGGTTGTTCAGTTTTCCTATCAGGCTGTTCTTCCTGTATGGGCTCTGGTACCGCAATGGGTTCGGTTACTTCTGGAGTAATGATTTCTGCTTTCGATTCTTCTTGCACGGTCGGCTTTACCTTCTTTTTGGGGTTGAAGGCTTGCATGTCGGCGATCAGACTGACGATTTCGGATGCTTGCTCCGAGAAACGCTTCATGTGCGGATCTTCTTCCGGTAGCTCAGCCGGTTTTTCTACGGTAGACCCGTCCATATTAATCGGCTCGAGATGGGCATACGGGCGGTTCACAATTTCAGAGACTTCGTCGTCGGGAGTGAATGTGATTTTATTATGACCGGCAATCTCGTACCGTTCGCCGGTATTTACATTGATACTCGATCGACTTTCGTTCCACGTTATTTTGAAAGTACCGAATCCCTTAATTTTCACAATACCGTCGCGCAACAACGCCTCTTCAACAGTTTCGCTAAACTGTCGCATAAAGGCAGTGGCAACCTTTTTGGTGGTGCCTGTCTGTTCTGCAAGTGCTGAAATCAGCTCAAGAGATGAAATCTTGTCGTTACTCATGACGGTTACTTTGTTTCGCTTTTTCTTTTAATAAATTGCTCGGCTTGAATACCAAAACTTGTTTGGGCGGTATCAGCGTGCGTACTTTGGTACGTGGATTAACGGAGACCCGCTCTTCTTTACGTCTCGATTCGAACACCCCGAATCCCTGCATATTGACAGAAGTTCCTTTGCTGAGTTCTTCGGCCATTAGTTGAGCTGTGGCTTCGAGCAAAGCATTGATTTTCTCTTTAGGTAACTCCAGAATGCGTGTCAGTTCAGTCGTCAGTTCTTTATTATTCATGGCTTTGCGAGTTAATAATATCTCCGAATAAATCGTAGTCGTCAAAGGAGGTGATTTTTACCGGATAAAAATGGCCGGTTTTCAGTTTCGTATCCTTGGATATCAGCACTTCGGGATCTACTTCGGGGGAGTCAAATTCGGTACGACCGACGAAATATTCATTTTCTTCCCGGTCGATGATTACTTTGAATGTTTTTCCCACTTTCTTTTCGTTGTGTTTTCCTGAAATCGGGCGTTGCAGCTCCATTATTTCATCTACACGTTGTTGCTTTACTTCGTCTGAAATATTGTCTTTGTAGTGTTTGTAGGCATACGTACTCTCTTCGTGCGAATAGGCAAACACCCCGAGTCGTTCGAATCGTTGCTCGCTGACAAATGCTTTCAGGTGTTCTATGTCCTCTTCCGTCTCCTCCGGATGACCTACCAAGAGTGTGGTGCGCAGATGAATTCCCGGAACCTCGTTGCGAATACGCGCCAACAAATCTTTCGTTTCGGTAGTCGTTACGTTCCGGCGCATCAGCTTGAGCATGTGGTCGCTGCTGTGTTGTAATGCAATATCCAGGTAATTGCACACATTGTCGCGTTCATGCATTACGGGTAAAATATCGAGCGGGAAATGTGCCGGGTAGGCATAATGGAGGCGTATCCATTCCACTCCATTGATGTCCGATAAACGTTGTGTCAGTTCCGCTAATTTCGATTTTTTGTACAAATCGTAGCCATAATAGGAGAGATCCTGCGCGATGAGCTGGAACTCTTTTACTCCTTGACTGACAAGCCATTTTCCTTCGTTCACAATCTCTTCGATGGGGCGCGACTGATGCTTGCCCGTTATGATGGGGATGGCGCAATAGGAGCAGGTTCGGTCACAACCTTCCGAAATCTTGACATAGGCATAATGCGGAGGTGTGGTTAACGTTCTTTCGAGTTCAAGATCGGGTCGGTAGGCTTTCCCCAAATCGGAGATTATCGATTTGAAGTCGAATTTGCCATAAAAATGATCCACCTCCGGTAGTTCGAGTTTGAGTTCTTCCAGATAGCGTTGCGACAGGCAACCCATCACAATCAACTTGTCGATCTTTTTCGCTTGCTTCAGTTCGGCAAATTGCAGGATGGTGTTGATCGATTCTTCTTTGGCATCGCCGATGAAACCACAGGTATTGATAATGACAATGCCGCCTTCAGGTTCGTTGGAATCGTGTTTTACCCGATATCCGTTCGATTCGAGCTGGCGCATCACATGCTCCGTATCCACAAGGTTTTTGGAGCAGCCCATAGTGATTATATCTACAAGATTGGATTTCTTCATGCTTTCAAATGACACTAATTACACGAATATATACTCCGGTAATTTTTGTTAGTCTCTTTTTTTGTTGGGATGCTTTCGTCGTTAATTTGTGCTATTTGTGTAATTCGTGTCTACAAATTGCGAAGTTTCATCTCCAGATTATATTCGTCGCAAATAAGAACCTGACGGGGTTTGCTGCCGTCGGGCGGTCCGATAATACCGGCAGCTTCGAGCTGATCGGCAAGTCGTCCGGCACGGTTGTAGCCAATAGAGAATTTTCGCTGAATCAGCGAGGTCGATCCCTGTTGGCTGGCCACAATCAGGCGAGCAGCCTCTTCAAACAGCGGATCGCGTTTCGAAAGATCGACATCCGACAGGTCGCTGCCTTCACTTTCGCCACCTACATATTCGGGCAGATAGAATGCCGTTGGATAGGATTGTTGCTGCGAAATATATTTGACAATATTCTCAACTTCAGGTGTATCTACAAACGCACACTGCACGCGAATAAGGTCTCCACCTTGCGAGAAGAGCATATCGCCACGCCCGATCAACTGGTTGGCGCCCGGCGTGTCGAGGATGGTGCGTGAATCGACCATCGCCATTACGCGGAAAGCCACGCGGGCTGGGAAGTTTGCTTTGATCACACCGGTGATGATGTTGGTCGACGGACGTTGGGTGGCAATCACCATGTGAATACCCACGGCACGTGCCAACTGAGCAATACGTGCAATCGGAAGTTCCACCTCTTTGCCGGCTTGCATAATCAGGTCGCCGAACTCGTCGATAATCACCACGATATAGGGTAAAAATTTATGCCCTTTTTCGGGGTTAAGGTGCCGCGAAACGAATTTGGCGTTGTATTCCTTGATGTTTCGTACATGCGCTTTCTTTAGCAATTCATAACGGTCGTCCATCTCTTTGGTGAGTGAGTTCAGCGTTTGTACCACTTTGGAAACGTCTGTGATGATAGCCTCTTCTCCGTCGGGGAGTTTGGCAAGAAAATGCTTTTCGATGCCCGAATAGATGTTGAACTCCACTTTTTTTGGATCGACCAACACGAATTTCAATGTCGAAGGGTGTTTTTTGTAAAGCAACGAAGCAATGATGGCATTCAGACCCACCGATTTACCTTGTCCGGTTGCACCGGCCACCAGTAAGTGAGGCATTTTGCACAGGTCGAGCATGAAGATTTCGTTGGTGATAGTGCTTCCGAATGCTACTGGTAAATCGTAGCGCGATTCCTGGAATTTTTTAGAACTGATGACCGATCGCATCGATACAATCTGCGGATCGCGGTTCGGTACTTCGATACCGATGGTGCCTTTGCCCGGAATCGGCGCAATGATACGGATGCCCAATGCAGCCAGACTCAACGCGATATCGTCTTCCAGGTTTTTAATTTTAGAGATACGCACACCCGCTTTCGGAACGATTTCGTAAAGTGTAATGGTCGGGCCGACAGTCGCTTTGATGCTGTCGATTTCAATTCCGTAGTTTTTGAGCGTATTGATAATTTTGTGCTTGTTGGCGTTCTGTTCGTCCATATCGACGGAGGTGATGCCGTTGTTGTACTCTTTCAACAGTTCTAGAACCGGGAATTTATAGCGCGACAAGTCGATAGTCGGATCGTATTCGCCGAGCGACGATTGATCGTATTCATCGTCATCGTTAAGCGGTTTGTTGTTATCGAACAGATGATGCGCCTCGGCATTGTTTAACGCCGGTTGGTACGTTTCTGGCTGCGGGGCAACTACTTCAAAATCGTTCTCTTCCGGAACTGGAGATTCTTCGGTGCTGACAACAAACGCTTCCTCCTCATCCAGATCGTCGACCTCGATGGTTAAGGTTTCTTCGGCCGGTTCGGGCATAACTTCCGTTTCGAAGCCTGCAACAGTCGATGCGATAGGCATCTCAGCAGCAACAGCCGGTTTTGCTTTTCGAGAGAATAGGCTTCGGAGGAAGGGTAACGTTCCGCTGAAGATGATAATGCAGAAGATCAAGCAGGATACGCCCAACACGAGCACCGTTCCCGACCATCCGAATTTACTACGCATCCATTCTCCCAGATAATATCCGTGTTCACCGCCCAAAAAGAGGAATGTGTCTTTGTAAAGATAGGAAAGTGTCGTGCCCAAAAAGAGTGAAAGCCATATCATGACAAGCATGGGGTAGATAAAGGCTTTCCAAAGTTCAATCGTTCTGACCGACATGAGGCGCAGTCCGATCGCAATCGGAAAAAATAGCCATGCAAATGCAGCAACTCCGAATCCCCGATTAATCATGGTTTCGGCAATGTGTGCCCCGATAGCGCCAGTCCAGTTCTCTATGTTTTTGTCGTTGCCACCCATGTTCGAGTACCACGGCTCTTGTATTTTGCTTTGGTCGGCAGCGCCGGTGTAGAAGAAAGAGGTAAGCGACAGTGCAACATATACAACGCCAACCAATACAATCAGTCCGAGGATAAAGTGGGTGCGTTCGTCTTTCAAAAGCCGGACTACCTTGTTGGAGACTGCATTGGATTGGTTATCTTTAGATTGTATTTTTTTCTTGGAAAAATTGGTCTTAGCCATAGGTGTTATGCAAATTATCATACAAAGGTAATAATTTCGCGTTGTTCTACCGATGAAATCTGCAAATTTTGTCGGAGTGATATGAGGCATCTTCGTTTATCCTGATAGCAATGTGTTTTTCAGCATGAATATTCCGTATTTTTGTAAAAAATATAAATGACATGACCGGACAAAACAGAAATGATATAAAGGCGGGCCTGGAAGTTGGCATTGTGTTGAAAGCAGATCAACGATCGGGCCATATAACCGAAGGAGTTGTGCAGGATATTCTTACCAAAAGTATGTTTCATCCTCACGGCATTAAAGTAAGGCTTACGTCGGGTGAAATAGGCAGAGTGCAGTATCTAAAATAAATTTTGTAAGCAATGAAAGCGGCTTCTTTGAAAGAAATTAAGACCGAACTGGATCTTTTACCCTCCTCGCAACTGAAAGAACTGTGTGTTCGCATGGTTAAATTCAAGAAAGAAAATAAAGAGTTGCTGACCTATCTCTTGTTTGAATCTCAGGAAGAGGATGGCTATATTACAGGCATAAAGGGGCAGCTAGACGAACAGTTCAAAGAGGTGAAAAAAGGGCGAGTCTACGAAGCAAAAAAACAGATCCGGAAAATTCTTGCTTTTGTCAACAAACAGATAAAGTATTCCGGATCAAAGCGTACGGAGGTAGAACTGCGCATCTATTTTTGTCAGAAGATGAAGAAAACTGGCATCACGTTGTCGGCCAGTACTTTTCTGGGAAACCTCTATTTGAGACAATACCTCAATATTCAAAAGGCAGTGGCAACTTTGCATGAAGATCTGCAATTTGATTATGCGGAAGAAATTAAATTGTTGTAAATTAATTGTATATGAAAATATATTTGGCACCCTTACAGGGTCTTACCGACTGGATATTTCGTGAAGCCTTTTCACAACACATCGGGTTGTTCGACAAAACGTTCACGCCGTTTGTGCGGGTTCAAAACGGAGAGTTTTACCGTCCCAATCAATGCAACGACCTGTTGCCGGAGCATAACCGTTTTCAGAAGCCGGTACCTCAGTTTCTGGGAAATGATGCCGCTTCCTTTTTCCGGTTCGAAGAACTGTGTCTTCAGTATGGTTATGACGAGGTAAACATCAATTTGGGATGCCCTTATCCGATGGTGACCGGCCGGCAGATGGGAGCCGGATTGTTATCTTATCCGGAAGAGATCAGGAAATTGCTGGAACAGATATTTCAAGAGACATCAATGAAACTGTCGGTGAAATGCCGCTTGGGACTGGATAACGAGACTGAATTTGAGCGGTTGATTCCTGTTTTCAACGAATTTCCTTTGGAAGAAATAATCATTCATCCGCGTGTGGGCAAACAACAGTACAAGGGCGATGTTGATTTTGAAGCTTTTCTAAACTATGCGTCGGCTTTGAAAGCCCCGATTTGTTACAATGGGGATGTTAATAGCTACGAAGATGCGACTCGCATTCTACAAAAGGCTCCGGCGATTCAGGGGCTGATGCTGGGACGCGGTGTTTTGACGAATCCCTTTTTGCTATCTGAAATAAGAAACCAACCTCTTACTGCAAAAGATAAAGCGACGAAGCTGAAAAATTTTCATGCGGGACTCATTGCGTATTGTCAACAAAAATATTCGGGCGATCATCATTTTCTGAAACATTTCGAAGAGTTGTGGAGTTACCACTCTGGCGTTTTTGAGAACAGTCATAAGTTGTTTAAGCAGATCAAAAAGTGTAAGTCGCGGGAACAATATGAATCCATTATATTTCATGCGATTGAAATACAGAATGGCTCAAAGTAAATCTGATTTTTGAGTAACGGTTGCCGCGAAAAGCATGGAATTGAGTAGCTTTGTGTGAAATTTAGGATAATTGAATAATTGAGATGTTGTCACAGAAGGAACGGGAAGAAATAGTGGGGTTGATGCAGCAGGAGGTGATTCCTGCTATCGGATGCACCGAACCGATGGCTGTTGCTTTGGCAGTAGCTAAAGCAGTAGAAATATTGGGCGTTGTGCCACAAAAAATCGATGTCTACCTGAGTGCCAATATGCTGAAAAATGCGATGGGCGTGGGAATTCCGGGAACCGGCATGGCGGGCTTGCCCATTGCTATTGCGATGGGAGCCTTGGTTGGAAAATCGGAATACGGCTTGGAGGTGCTTCGCGATATTACGCCCGAAGCTCTGGAAGAGGGCAAACGGATGATAGATCAAAAGATAATCAACGTTCATTTGAAGGAGAATATCAGCGAAAAACTCTATATCGAAGTCATGGTCGTTGCTGACGATAATTCGGCTAAAACTATTATCAGTCATGAGCATACCCGCTTTGTTCACTTGGAAAAGAACGGAGACATACTGATGTCTGAAAAGTGCGAAACAGAAGGCGAAGTGGTTATTGAATCCGAATGGCAACTTTCATTTGATAAGGTGTGTGATTTTGCATTGGAAACACCGGTGGATGAACTTCACTTTATTCTTAAGGCCGGCGAAATGAACAAAGCGGCGGCGATGGAGTCGATGAAGGGCGAATATGGTCATTGTGTGTCGCATACGCTGGCTAACGGCATGTTGGGCAATAATGTATTTACCCGCATGTTGTCGGTGACGGCAGCTGCCTGCGATGCTCGTATGGCAGGAGCTATGTTTCCGGTGATGAGTAACTCGGGGAGCGGAAATCAGGGGATTGCCGCCACTTTGCCGGTATCGGTTTATGCCGAAGAGACAGGTAAGTCGGAAGAAGAGCTGGCACGGGCGCTTACGTTGAGCCACCTAATGACGATCTATATCAAACAAAGCCTTGGGCGTTTGTCAGGCCTGTGCGGTGCGGTGGTTGCGGCTACCGGTTCGGCCTGCGGAATTACCTACCTGATGGGTGGAAGCCGCGAACAGATCGGATATGCCATTAAAAATATGATTGGTAACATAACCGGAATGATTTGCGACGGGGCAAAGCCCAGTTGTGCGTTAAAAGTTTCAAACGGGGTTTCTACGGCAACGCTTTCGGCCATGATGGCCATGGAGAACAAAGTGGTGTCGGCAGTGGAAGGTATTACCGATGAAAATGTGGATAAAACCATTCAAAACCTTACCAAAATAGGTCGTGACGGTATGTGCGAAACCGACCGGCTGATTCTGGAAATTATGACCAATAAATAGAAGCTAATTTCTAAACAGTTACTAAAACAACAATCCTCATTAGGAAACGTTTTCGTAGCCGATTATCTTTGTACTCAATTTATAGTAATTAGAAATCACCAAAAGAGAGATAGAGAATGAGAAGATTCAGTGCATTATTCGTCGCATTGTTGTTGGCAATCGTAGCTTTCGGACAAATTGAACGTCCGGTTACCTGGTCGTTCAATCAAAAAAATGGCAAAGGACAAGAGGTTCAGTTTGTTTTCAAAGCAGCCATTGATCATCCCTGGCATGTTTACGGAATGAATATTCCGGCTGGCGGACCGATTGCAACCACCATCCATTTTGATAAAATAGCGGGAGTGAAGCTCGTGGGTAAACCCGTTTCGCAATCTAAGCTGGTGGAAGAGTACGACAAGTCGTTCGACATGAAACTGTCGTGGTACGAAGGGTCGGCTGTGTTTGTGCAGAAAGCCATTATTACCGATCCGAAATCGTTTGGAGTATCGGGTTATGTGGAGTACATGACGTGTAACAATGAAAACTGTCTGCCGCCTACGAAAGAGCCCTTTACCTTCGGAAAAGCTCCGGCGACTGCAAATTCAGCCCAACCGGTGGCTAATCCTGCACAGCCAGTAGCCATGCAGGCTATTGCTACGCTGAAAACCGATACGCCGGTTGCTGCAGTGGCAGTACCCGCAACATCTTCCAATCCGTCTTCTCCTACCTGGGCTCCGGTTATCGATCAAATGAAAGCTTTCGCTTCGGGAGGTGCCGAAAATAAAACGGGAGGTTCTTTGTTGTCCATTTTTCTGTGGGGCTTGTTGGGCGGCTTGCTGGCATTGTTTATGCCGTGTATCTGGCCGATTATTCCGATGACGGTGAGTTTCTTCCTGAAGCGTACAAGCGACCGGAAAAAAGCAGTGAAAGATGCCACTATGTATGGATTGTCAATTATCGTGATTTACCTGACACTCGGCTTGCTGATTACGGCTGTTTTCGGAGCCAGTTCGCTCAATAATCTGGCAACCAATGCCTTTTTTAATCTCTTTTTCTTTGCCTTGCTGGTGGTGTTTGCCATTTCGTTTTTCGGAGCCTTTGAATTGGCTTTGCCCTCCTCCTGGTCCACCAAAATGGATGCTAAGTCCGAGTCTACTTCGGGGATTTTGAGCATTTTGTTGATGGCATTTACGTTGGCATTGGTTTCATTCTCCTGTACCGGACCACTCATCGGCTTGTTGCTGGTTGACGTTGCCGTGAAGGGATCTATTCTCGGTCCGGCAGTTGGCATGTTTGGCTTTGCCCTTGCTTTGGCTATTCCTTTTATGCTGTTTGCCATCTTTCCAACCTGGTTGAAGTCGCTTCCAAAATCGGGCGGCTGGCTCAACACGATTAAGGTGGTACTCGGTTTTCTGGAGCTTTTCTTCGCGCTGAAATTCCTGTCGGTTGCCGATTTGGCGTATGGCTGGCGCATCCTCGATCGTGAGGTATTTCTGGTAATCAGCATCGTGATTTTTGCTTTGCTGGGTGCTTATCTGCTCGGCAAAATCAAATTGCCGCACGACAGTGACGTGAAACACATTTCGGTGACCCGCCTGTTTCTGTCCATCATATCTTTCGCTTTTGCCATCTACATGGTTCCGGGTTTGTGGGGCGCACCGCTGAAAGCTATCAGCGCTTTCGCACCGCCACTCTACACCCAGGATTTCAAGCTCAATGAGGCGAAAGAGATTCATGCCGAATTCAAAGATTACGATCAGGCTATTGCTGCATCGGCACAGAGTGGAAAGCCGGTGTTGATCGATTTTACCGGTTTCGGGTGCGTGAATTGCCGCAAGATGGAGGCTTCCGTCTGGACCGATCCGGAGGTGAAAAGCCTGTTGACCGATAAATTTATCTTGGTTTCGCTTTTTGTGGATGATAAAACGGCGTTGTCGCAGTCGATGCAGGTGACCGAAAACGGACGATCAGCCTTGTTGACGACGATCGGCGATAAATGGAGCTATCTGCAACGGTATAAATTCGGCGCGAATGCGCAGCCATTCTACGTGGTGGTGGATGCAACCGGTAAGCCACTCAACGGTTCTTTTTCGTTTACCGAAGACCCGAAAAAATTTGTCAACTTCCTTGAAACAAGCTTGAAAAATAAGAAATAATAAATCAGCGTCGGGTCAATGATCCGGCGTTTTTTTATACTTTGGTTTTTGAGAAAAAGACGGAGCCGATAATCATCGGCATCACCGCGTTTACAAACCAAACCAGCACGCCGGCCAGCGCGATTCCCACGCTGTTGTCGGAGAACATTCCCACGCAAATAACCGCGTACGATCCCCGGATAGCTGCCTCAGAAAAGGCAATGGAGGGCGTAAATGTCAGAAAAAGATAGAAGGTTGAGATGGAAACCACTCCTTGCCACAAGTTGATGTCGATGCTGCAAAACCGCAACATGCAGTAAAGTTGCAGGCAAAAAACAAGGTAGCGTCCGAAAGCCAGCAGCAGCACATAAGCCAGTTGTTTGGATCGGAAAGTACTGAGCCATTTAAGCAGGGTGTTGACCTTGACTGAAATATTCCAGCGGCTGAAGAAATGGGAAAGTTTCGGGAGCGATAGGTAAATGGAAAAAGCGATGGCCATCTCCGTAATAAAAATCACCATCAGCAAGCTTTTGTCTGCAAGAAACGGCATTTGCCGGTGCCCCATCAGTAACATAAAAGAGAAGAGGCCGAACAGAGAGATAATGATAGTTTGCGCCAGTGTTCCCACCATCCCGAAGGTGATGGCCTGCCAACGGACATTGCTTTGAAGATAGACGGCTCTTCCCGGATATTCGCCTACACGGTTCGGGGTGAAAAACCCCGTGGCATAACCGCTCATCACCGATCTCAGTGCTTTTCGGAAACTAAGATCTTCAAGACTGGCGATGAGATAACGCCATTTGGTAGTCTCGATTAAAAAATTGACCGGCATAAAGACAACGGCTAACAGCAGCCAACCCCACTTGTGCCATGACAAATCGCTCCAGCCCGAAGCCGAAGAGGGACTTTGAATAAACTCGTAGATTTTGTACGCTAAAAAACCGTACGAGAGTATCAAAATCAGCCATTTAATCACCGGGTAATATTTCTTCCACGCCGACATAATGGTTCTTTCAATGAAACGATTCAGAGTTCAAAGTTAAGACGGAAAACAATAAATTGTGCTGGAATTAGCGGAAAAAATCATTGAAACTACAGATAAATACACTCCGTTATTTTGACTGTTTGCCAGTAATGATTTTCTTTATTTCGTTGAGTTTATTCAATGCCTCTACCGGAGTCAGGTTGTTGATGTCGGTGCTCTTGATTTCGTCACGGATTTGCGCCAGTACGGGGTCATCCAACTGGAAAAAACTCATCTGGAAGCCTTCGCGCGTAGAAGCGATTTTGTCTACCGGTTTAGCAATGCCCGATTTGCGGTTGTCGCTTTCTAATTGTACCAGAATTTCGTCGGCGCGTTTTACCACGCTTTGCGGCATGCCCGCCATTTTGGCCACGTGAATACCGAAACTGTGTTCGCTGCCTCCGCGTACCAGTTTGCGCATGAAAATCACCTTCTTGTCGACTTCTTTCACCGAAACGTTGTAGTTCTTCACTCGTTTGAATGACTTTTCCATCTCGTTCAGTTCGTGGTAATGGGTAGCAAACAGGGTTTTGGCATTTGCCGACGGATGTTCGTGAATGTATTCCACAATGGCCCACGCGATAGAAATGCCGTCGTAGGTGCTGGTTCCGCGGCCGAGCTCGTCAAAGAGCACCAGACTGCGGTCGGAAATGTTGTTCAGGATGCTGGCCGCCTCGTTCATCTCCACCATAAAAGTCGATTCGCCCAAGGAAATATTGTCGCTGGCGCCCACGCGGGTAAATATTTTGTCTACCAGACCAATCGTGGCGCTTTCCACGGGTACGAAACATCCGATTTGTGCCATCAGTACTATCAGAGCCGTTTGGCGGAGCAGTGCCGACTTTCCGGCCATATTTGGACCGGTAATGATGATGACCTGTTGGTGTTCATTATCGAGGCAAACATCGTTGGCAATGTAATTTTCGCCGGCAGGTAACTGCTTTTCAATTACCGGGTGACGACCTTGTTTGATGTCGATCACGTAGCCGTCATTCATTTGCGGACGGACGTATTTGTTTTGTGCCGATACTTTGGCAAACGACAGCAGGCAGTCGAGTTGTGCCAATAGATTGGCATTGAGCTGAAATGCCGTAATGTAATCGGCCAGGCCGACGACAAGGTTGTTGAAAAGTTCCGTTTCCAAGGCCAGAATTTTATCTTCGGCACCCAGAATCTTCTCTTCGTACTCTTTTAGTTCCTGCGTGATATAGCGTTCGGCACCAACCAACGTTTGCTTGCGAATCCAGTTTTCGGGAACCTTGTCTTTGTGAGCGTTACGTACTTCGATATAATACCCAAAAACATTATTGAAACTAATTTTGAGGCTCGGAATGCCGGTGGTTTCGCTCTCGCGTTGCTGGATGTGGAGTAGGTAATCTTTGCCCGAATAGGCAATCTGCCGCAATTTATCCAACTCATCATTGACTCCGTTTTGAATTACTCCGCCACGATTGACGGCATTGGGTGGATCGTTTTGTATCTCACGGGCAATAAGTTCGCGAATTTTTTCGCAGGGATTGAACTGCTCGCCAATTTTGTGCAGCGTGGCATTTTGCGTCGTCAGACAAGCCTCTTTGATTGGTTCGATGGAAGAGAGCGCCACTTTCAGTTGCACCACTTCGCGGGGAGAGACGCGTCCGACGGCAATTTTCGAGACGATGCGTTCCAGATCACCCACCAACGCCAGTTGCTGACCGAGCATCTCTTTCATCTCAACGTCTTTGAAGAAATGCTCTACCACGTTGTGCCGCTCCTCTATCTGTTTCAGGTTCTTGAGAGGGAATGAGACCCAACGTTTCAATAGACGGCTACCCATCGGGGTAACGGTTTTGTCAAGCACGTCGGTTAGCGAAATGGCACCTTCCTGTTGGCCTGAGAATAGTTCCAGATTGCGCACTGTGAAGCGGTCGAGCCAGACGAAGCGATCTTCTTCGATGCGGGCCAGACGCGTAATGTGGCCGTTATTTGTATGCTGGGTGTGATCGAGATAGTAAAGAATGGCTCCGGCAGCAATAATTCCGTTCGGCAGGTTGTCGACTCCGAATCCTTTGAGGTTGGAGGTCTCGAAATGCTTCAGCAATCGATCTTTGGCGGCATCGGCGGTGTAAATCCAGTCTTCCTGTTCGTAGGTGTAGAGCTTATTTCCGAATGTTTCGGCAAATTCTTTGCGTTTGTTGCGTTCGTGTAGTACCTCTTTGGGTGAAAAACTGTTGATCAGCTTATCGGCATATTCGGGTGTCCCTTCGGCTGTCAGAAATTCACCGGTAGAGATGTCAAGGAAAGCCAAACCAACCGATTTTCCGTTGAGATGTACGCTGGCAAGAAAATTGTTTTCCTTGTGATTCAATACATTGTCGTTGATGGAAACGCCTGGCGTAACCACTTCAGTAATCCCTCGCTTGACGATAGTCTTCGTCTTTTTGGGGTCTTCCAGCTGATCGCAAACGGCTACACGCATTCCGGCACGCACCAATTTGGGTAGGTAGGTGTCGAGTGCATGATGTGGAAATCCGGCCAGTTCTACCGATTGCGCCGAACCGTTGGCGCGGCGGGTGAGGGTAATGCCCAGAATTTCGGATGCTTTGATCGCATCGTCCGAGAAGGTTTCATAGAAGTCGCCCACCCGAAAGAGCAGGATGGCGTCGGGATGTTTTTCTTTTACCTGATAATATTGTTTCATCAAGGGTGTTTCCACCGCTTTCTTTTCCATGTATGAAGTGTGATTTATTGCTTAGTAATGAAATCGATAGACAAAACACACAGGCTTTGCTATCGGTAATTCAAAGATACAAAAAATCTCAATCCAGTGATAGATAAAATTTGATAGGTTGAATCTTGCGGTGCGCAGCGCCTTAGCGGATGGAGATGATTACCCTTTTTACACAGAACTTATGCGTTGCTGTTGCATTTTTCAGAAGGGACTATCTTGCGTGTTGTTGTCTTTGTAAGCGGCAGCGCCGCGAAATATTTGTAGAAAATGAATAGAGAGGTTAGCAGAGGTGCAGCGCACCGGAAGAAGATTATCTATTCAATCTCATGAAAGTCGAATAGATAATCTTCTCTGAACTCAATATTGTTTTTTTTGAGAATTTCCAGATATTCTTCTTTAAAGGATTTTCTTGTATGATGCTGTTCTTGAGATAAAATGTAATTGATTACAGTGCTTAATTGTGAACGGGAATGAGAAAAAGCTCCATATCCTTTCTGCCATTCAAATTTGAATTTCGACAGCTTATTCATTTTAATCCATTCGTTGCTTGAAGTTTTGATCTGTTCTACCAAATCAGGAATAGTTTCAGTTATGTTGTAGCCAATTAAAATATGAATATGGTCAGCCATTGTTCCAATGGCCAGTACTTTGTGCTTTCTGTTTTGAATAATGCCGGTGATATATTGTTCAAGAGTCTGTTGCCATTCCTTACGAATGAGGGCATCCCTGTTCTTGACGGCAAAAACCAGATGAATGTAAATTTGCGTGTAGGTGTTGGCCATAATGATCTTAAAAGGTTCTTCTTTCGGTGCTCTGCACCTTATTGGTAAAAGCGATTTCAGTTGCTACAGAGCTTATGCGGCGCTGCCGCGTAATGTTTGTAGTAGAAAGATTTGTTTTTTGCGAACATAAAGATACAGCGCACCGGAAGATTATGTCATCCCCATTTAAAAAACCGCAATCCCAGGATAAAACAGAGTACCCCGAAGGCCGACAGTGCCAGAGTAGGAGTGGCAACGTCCATCCAACCGGCACCTTCGTTGAAAATACTGCGCACTCCGTCGGTGAGGGCAGTGAGAGGTAACAGTTTTATTGCCTTGACTGCTAAGTCCGGGAAGTTATGGTAGCTGAAGAAGATACCGGAGAGAATCATCATTGGCATGGTAACGGCATTGATCCATCCCTGGCCTACTTCGGTTTTAGCTGTTCGGCAGGCAACCAATACCGAGATGCCGGCAAAGGCAATGTTTCCGGCAAGAAGCAGAGCCAACAAAGCAGGAATGTTACCCTGAATGGTGATGCCGAAGAACAACCACGAGAAGAAGAACAGAATGCCAGCCTCCACGAGGTTCATCAAGAAACGAACCAGCATCATGGCGATCAGAAAATTTGACTTTTTCATTGGCGTGGCTACCATGCGGCGTAACAGTTTTTGCGAACGGCGCTCAATGATGGCGTAGCTAATGCCCCACATAAGGGCGTTGAGGATGCCGAGTGTAATCAAACCCGGAATCAGGAAGTCGATATAGCGAACGCCTTTCAGGGTGAGCGGTTCGATGCGTCCCTGATCGGTCGTGGCGACGGTTGTCGGATGCTTCATCAGGTAGGAGAGCTTCATGTAGATAAGCTGCGCCTGCGAATTATGCGGATCGAAACGGTAGCATATCTGCCCCAGCGAGTCGGAAATAATTACATCGGCTTCACCCCGTTTGAGTGAGATAATGGCACTTTTCCAGTCTGTGTGCAAGAAGTTGAGTTCGGTACTGCCCAGGGTTTTGTCGGTAACTTTCCATGTTTGTACCGTCTGCCCTTTGTGCTGTGTGGGTTTTGCGTATATTTTGAGCAACGAATCGAGTTGTGTCGGTTGCTTTTCGACTACGACAATGTGGAATTTCGATTCGGACGTTTGCGTAAAGGCCAGTCCCAGCCCGATGGAGATGAGGATGGGGAAAACGATACCCCAGAATAGTACCGATGGTTCACGCACCGTCTCCAGAAACTGGGTAAGCGTGAGTTGATATAGTTGGTTGGTTTTTATTGATTTCATGTGAATAATGTGCTAATTTGAAAATATGCTAATGCGCCAATGCAAGTTACAGAGTACTATAGACCGCGTACTGTTTACTTGATTTGGGGTTCTTCGCTCAGTTTTTTGCCCGTCAGGTTGATGAACAGCTCGTCGAGGTTGTGGGAGTTTTCGTCCAGCAGTTCGTGCAGTTGCCCTTCGCGGAGTATTTTGCCTTCGTCGAGAATGATGATGTGGTCGCACAACGATTCGGCTTCTTCCATGTAGTGGGTGGTGAGGATTAGCGTTGTTTTGCCCTGGTCTTTCAGTCCCTTCAGAATGTTCCACAGGTCGAGGCGGGAGTGCGGGTCGAGACCGGTGGTCGGCTCGTCGAGGAAGAGCACTTCGGGATGGTTAAGCAGCGCTACTGCCAACGCCAGCCGTTGCCGTTGACCGCCCGATAGGGTACCGGCATACGATTTTTCCTTGCTTTCGAGTTCGGTGAGGGTGATTACCTCGTTCACTCGCTCTTCGCCCAGCTTGAAGAAACTGGCAAACAAGCGCAGGGTTTCGCGGATGGTCAGTTTTTCTGTAAAACGGGTCTCCTGTAACGAGAGTCCGATGATTTTGCGAAGTTCTTTCTCGTGCTTGTGCCAGTTTTTACCCTGAATGAGTATTTCGCCCTTGTCGGGCTTTTTGAGCCCTTCCATCATCTCGACCAAGGTAGTCTTCCCGGCTCCGTTCGGACCCAGCAGGGCAACAAATTCGCCGGGTTGTATGGTGAGTGATACGCCGCGCACGGCTTTGGTATCTTTGAATGATTTCTCTACGTTTCTGACTTCTATCTGATTCATAAAATTTGATTGAATAAAAAATTGGAAAGGAGGCCTTTCCTTAAAAATATATTACTATCGGTCGGTTGCTGCGTCCCCCGCAAAAGGGAAATGCCCGACCTGTGCTCTCACAGAGCAAAACGATTTAAGGGGTGGTCTGGCTTGTTCGGGGGTATCTACCTTTCGATAAAAGGAATCTTCCCGAAGGTTTTGGGTATCCTCCTTTTTTAAAAAGGCATTTGCCTTTTCCTTTCGGGCACTTACCTTTTTCTTTTGGGAACTATTCTTTTCTTTCTGAGCATTATCCCGAAGCTCTCGGGCATCATCCTTTTAAAAAAAGGAACTTGCCTTTTTCTTTCGGGCACTTGCCCTCCGACAAAAGGAAGCTGTTTTTTTACTTCAGTCCGAAGGATTGTGTTCGCGATGTTGTGCATGCCAAAACCGGTGCAAAGATAATGCAAAGAAAAAAAATCAGGATGGCTGTCGTTAAAAGAAAATTTCCATGGCAGTGGTCGGCTTGGACTGTAGGCCATGGAAATTGAGTTCTGTATAAGAAAGTGTGGTCGTTACTCTTTCCTTTTGGGTTTTTTTGGAAACCACCCTTTTTGTACCCGTTTACGTTGTTCGAAAATTTCGAGAATGCTCCATAACGATGAGAAACCTGCAACGGCAAGGATTGCCCTCAGAATAAAGAAGGAAACGAAAACTGAAGCTCCACAAAAAATAAGTCCTGCCAAAAGAAACAGAGGCCATATTTTTACTCCGAAATAGTATTCTCCCTTGATGACTAACGGGTGAAATAACCCGATGATAAGAAATGAAGCTAAGCCTATGATAAGTCCGTCGAAAAGCATTGAAAGTTATTGTTTGGTACCTTGCCAGATAACTCTCATGTCGCAGGTTTTGGATCCGTTGTTGTAAGCTTCAATAATATAGCTGACGGTAGGTGCGTTGGGATCTTCGTCTATCCAGGTGACGCTGTATGGTGTAGCTGTTTTGTGAGAATTAGTACTATTTATAGTCGCAACCGCGCGGTATAGAAGATCCTTCTTCTCTTTTTTGTATATTTTAAATTGGCTGAATTGATCTTGATTCGGAATGAATATGGTATTTTTTGTATTGCTATTGTTGGTTACAAAAGCCGGTTTGCCGGAGTCTGCATTGCTTTGCCCAAGGGCAATTGCGCACGATAGAATAAGGAAAGGAAGTACAAAAAGAGTGCGCATTTTTGAGGTGGATTGTGTTTTCATTTTTTGAAGAAAGTGAAAAATATTTGCAAATATAATGTAAGTTTGAACAATATGTGTTTTAACTGTGTGTGTATTTAGTTTTTTTATTTATTTCTTTTCTGAAAAGAGTGGGAAATGAGAGGAATTCGAATAAAACGATGCAGGTTTGATTAAGCCGCTTTATAGCTGATTGGTGTGTGTGAAAAGCAATCTGTTTGCGCATGAGTTCTCTTTGGATTATTTTTGGTGATAACTAAAAAGAGTCTTAATAGTGAATGCTGATTTTTTTTATTTTGATTGAATTCACATATTTATCTTGTGTGCAAAAATAGCGGAATTCAGGCAAGACAACAAGTTGGATTCGATAAGTCGGTGTTTTTCCCTGATCGATCGCCAAAAATGGAAGTTGAATCAGATTGCGAATGGATGAGCTCTTGTTATGCTTGGTCGGTGAGAACCGGATTTTGGAACTGCCCCAATAGGTGAAGTAGAAAGGAGAGAGAGAGGAGAAGGGGAGAAGGTGTTTCGGGATGAAACAGCTTCTCCCCTATTTTTTACAACAATCCTAATTTTTTCCGAAGATTGTTGGTTGCGATGTCGATATGGTCGGGAGATTGCTGCAGTTCTTTGATAAACTGGCTACCGATGATTCCGCCATTCGCATTGGCATAAGCAGCTTGCAGGGTTTCCGCATTGGAAATGCCAAAGCCAATGAGCAGCGGATTGCGAAGTTTCATTGCATGAATCCGGCGAAAATAGGCCTGTTTGTCTTCATTAAAATTGTTTTGTGTTCCCGTAGTTGAAGCTGACGAAACCATGTAGATGAAGCTGTCGGTATGCTTGTCGATCAGACGGATTCGCGCCTCTTCGGTTTGAGGAGTAATGAGCATAACAACGGAAACACCGTATTTGTCGGCAATAGGTTTGAATTCCGTTACATATTCGTTGAAAGGCAGATCGGGGACGATTAATCCGTCGATGCCCACCTCCTGACATTTTTTGCAAAAGGCTTCAAAACCGTATTGCATAATCGGGTTGAGGTATCCCATCATTATCAGTGGAATGTTGATGTTGTTGCGGATATCTTTGAGTTGATCGAACAATACATGCAGACTCATGCCATTGTTTAACGCCGTTTGACTACTCTGTTGTATGACAATGCCGTCGGCCATTGGGTCTGAAAAAGGAATTCCGATTTCGACCAGATCGGCGCCCTGCTTTTGCAGTTCGCTTAAAATGGTTGTCGTGTCGTTGAGTTTGGGATAGCCCGCTGTAAAATAGACGGACAGAATGTTTTGCTGTTTTTGCTGAAATAGTTGTTGTAATCGGTTCATTATATGAGGTAGTTTGATTGTCAGAATCGCGTCTCGGAGCGTAGTATCCGGATGAAATTGGCCAGTTTTTGTACGTCTTTTATTCCGGGGGCAATTTCAAAGCCGCTATTTACGTCGATAGCATGTGCTTTGATATGCCGGTATTGCATCAGTAGATAGATATCGCTTGCTCCTATTCCTCCACTCAAAAAGAAAGGTAATCTTCCTCTGTATGTGTTGAGTAGTTCCCAGTTGAACTTTTTTCCGGATCCTCCATAAAGATCAGTTTTGGTGTCGAATAACAGATAATCACATACCGAAGCATATGCTTTGGCAGCGTCAACTGTCTCGGCTTCGCCAACAGGTAAGGCTTTGATGGTGCAGATGCCTGTCCTTTTTATGAGTCGGCATGTAGCTGGTGTCTCGTCTCCATGGAGTTGTACCGCCTGTAACTGATATTTATCCACTGTTTTAAGAATCTCAGAGGCTGTTTCGTTGACAAAAACGCCGACTCTGCATATTCGGGATGAAAGTTTTCTTGTTACTATCGGATCGAGAGAGCCTGCATAGCGCGACGATCGCTCGTAAAAAATGAAACCCATATAATCGGGATCCAGATCTGCTACTGCCTCTATGTTTTCGGGATCTTTCATCCCGCAAACCTTAATCAATAAATCGGTCATGACTGTGGTTGCATTTTCCTCGTTTTTGCAATTGTAGCATTAATTCAAAGCCTTGATAAAGTGATCTAAAGCAAGTGCCGGATCGTCTTCCTTCATAAAAGTTTCGCCGATAAGAAAACCGTTGAATCCGGCACCCTTCAGTTCTTTGATTGTATGTGGATCGCTGATGCCGCTCTCCGAAATTTTGACAAATCCACTAGGGATTTTTTCGCCAAGCTTGAAAGAGGTTTCCACATCGGTGACAAAGGTTTTCAGGTTGCGGTTGTTTATGCCGACAATATCAATGTTCGGTGAAATATATTCTAATTCGGCTTCTTCGTGAACTTCGAGCAGAACTTCCAGATCCAACTCTTTGGCCTCTTTGGCCAGATCGGCACAGGTAGTTTTGTCTAATGCAGCAGCGATCAGCAAAATGACGTTGGCGCCAATTGCCTTTGCTACGTGGAGTTGGTATGGGTCTACAATAAAATCTTTTCGCAGAATAGGGATATTTACCGAGGGGCGGGCTGTTTGCAAATCGTTGAGCGAACCTCCGAAAAACGACTCGTCGGTGAGAATCGATAACCCAGTGGCGCCCACTTGTTCATAAGATGCCGGAATGACCGTAACGTCGGCATCCGGATAGATCCATCCTTTTGAAGGGGACTTGCGTTTGAACTCGGCAATAATTCCAGTGGTCGATTTCTCTAATGCAGTCTTGAGCGATAGTTTGGGGAAGTTTTTATTTCCAAGAGATTGAAGATAACCTTTTTCTTTCTCGGCGGCCACTTCCGACTGCTTTTTTGCGATGATGGTTTCCAGAATGTTCATGGTCAAAATAATTGAGTGTTTGTAGTTAGGTATTAGGTGATGTTCAGGGTAATTGTGATTAAGTCAAAATTGCAGCGTGTTTGAATATTTCATCAATCAGAAATCAAATCACAAAAAAACACAACTGAACAATGATAATGTTTTAACCGTTCAAAGCTACAAATTTTTTCAATATTTTCAATGCGGCACCACTTTCTATCGAATTTTTAGCCTGATCGATACACTCTTCTATCGAAAGCTCAGGATTGATCGTCTGTATAGCGAATGCCGCATTAGCGATAACTGTGTTTTTTTGTGCCGGAGTGGCGGTGTTGTTGAGTACATTATCGAAAATTTCGGAGGCATTTTCGGGAGTTTTTCCTCCGTCGAGCGCTTCTTGTGCAATTCGTTCAAAACCCAACGATTCGGGTGTGTACATTTTCTCTCCGAATTTGGTAATCACTTTAAAGTCGCTGGTCAGTGAAATTTCGTCGTATCCGTCGAGACTGTGCACGATGGAAAAGTCGCCTCCGGTTTGCTGGTATAGGTAATAGTAGAGGCGCGCCATTTTCAGATTGAACACTCCCAACATGTTGCGCCTAGGCTGAATGGGGTTCACCAACGGACCTAGTACATTGAAAAAGCTGCGTACCTGCAAGGCCTTGCGTACCGGAGCTACGGTTTTCAACGCCAGATTGAACATTGGAGCGTGCAGGTAGGCAATATTTGTCTCTTCAATGGAACGCCGCAGCTGATCGTTGTCGTTGGTGAATTTCACGCCGTGTTGCTCCATCACGTTGGAGGCTCCGCTTACCGAGGTAGCTCCAAAGTTACCGTGCTTGGCCACTTTGTAACCGGCTCCGGCCACCACAAAGCAACTTAGGGTCGAAATGTTGAAGGTGTTGTGGTTGTCGCCGCCGGTCCCTACGATGTCGATAGGGTCGTATTCGCTCAGGTCTACCGGGACACGCATTTCGAGCAGCGCTTCGCGGAATCCGATCAGTTCGTCGACGGTGATGCTGCGCATCAGGTAAACGGTAACAAAAGCTGCAATCTGAGCCTCGTTGTATTTGCCTTCCGCCATGTTGGTCAGTACGGTTTTGGCCTCTTCGCGACCAAGGTACTGGTGCTCAAAAAGGCGGTATAGAATTTCTTTCATAATCAGTTCTGTGTTTGATATTGTACGAAATAAGCATAGTGAATTTAAAGAAGTTACCTTGCAGCATTCTCACCTCTTCACATTAGCTTAGCTGAACGTTGTTTCTAAAATTTTTAAATTAGTGAATTGTTTGTTTTTGCTTTTAACCAGTTGGCAATCAATGTTTCTCCCAATGGAGTGAGTACCGATTCGGGGTGGAACTGAACGCCGCGCACGTCGTACTCTTTGTGGCGCAGCGCCATGATGGTTCCCTCGCCGGATTCGGCAGTTACGCGAATACACTCGGGAAGACCGTCCTTGCTCACAATCCACGAGTGATAACGCCCGGCTTCGAAGGTGGTCGGCATATCGTCGAACAGCAGGTCAGGATCGACCACATGCACCGGTGTGCTCACGCCATGAAACACTTCTGAGGTGTTTTCGAGTGTGCCGCCGAAGCTTTCGGCGATGGCCTGATGACCCAGACAAACGCCCAAAATCGATTTGGTTGCTGCATATTTTTTGATTAAGGGCAATAGAATTCCAGCTTCCGAAGGAATGCCGGGACCCGGCGAGAGAAGAATTTTATCGAAACGATCTACCTCTTCGAGATCGATTTTGTCGTTGCGGATTACCTCCATGTTGGTGTATCCCAGTTTACGAATGGCATGTACCAGATTGTACGTGAACGAGTCGTAATTATCGAATATCAGTAGTTTTTTCATTGTTGCTTTTTTTTAGAGCCTCACCCCAACCCCTCTCCTCAAGAGAGGGGTAATCTGGATGAGTTGTTTTTATTCATTAATAGCTATCTGTTGTTATAAATGTCCGATTTAAGTTCCTCTCTTGTGGAGAGGGATTTAGGGAGAGGCTATTTAGTTTTTAAGCGTTGCGGCCATGTCGATAGCGGTTTTCAGTGCGCCGAGTTTGTTGCTTACCTCCTGACGTTCGCTTTCGGGTACCGATTTGGCAACGATGCCGGCTCCAGCCTGATAGTAAAGTTTGTTGTTTTTACTCAGGAAGGTACGGATGGTAATTGCCTGGTTTATATCGCCATTGAGACCGATGTAGCCGATGCAGCCTCCATAGATACCCCGGGTGGTCGGTTCTATTTCGTTGATCAGTTGCATGGCGCGTACTTTGGGTGCACCCGAGAGTGTTCCGGCCGGAAATGTGTCGGCAAAAAGTTGTATCGGATTAATGCCGGGAAGCAGTTTTCCGCTCACCCGCGAAACCAAATGAATTACATGCGAATAGAACTGTACCTCTTTGTAAATTTCCAGTCCTACGTCCGAGGTGTTGCGGCTCAGATCATTACGGGCCAGGTCAACCAGCATCACGTGTTCGGCATTCTCTTTCGGATCTTTGAGCAAGGCTTCGGCCAACTGACGGTCTTTGTCGTCGTCGCCCGTGCGGCGGAAGGTGCCGGCAATGGGATCGATATAGGCTTTGCCGTTTTTGATCTGAACGTGTGTTTCGGGAGAAGAGCCGAAGATGCGGAACGATCCGAAATCGAAATAGAAGAGGTAAGGCGAGGGGTTGATGGAACGAAGTGCGCGGTACACCTTGAAATCGTCGCCGGCAAACGGCTGGCTGAAGCGGCGCGAAAGGACGATCTGGAAGGTATCGCCCCGTTTGCAGTGCTGGATGCCTTTTTCTACCGACTGGCGGTACTCTTCATCGCTCATGTTGGCGGTTTCGGCATCTGTCAGTTCAAAGTTATACGAAGCAAAATTCCGGTTATCAAGCAGTTCTGCAACAGAATCAATATCGCTTTGTTCTCCATCAAAAAGGTTTTCGATGATTTCGAGCTCGTTTTTGAAGTGGTTCACCACGATAATGTATTTGTAAAGAATGTAATACATGTCGGGAACCTGCGCTTCGTTTTTGTCGGGCACAATGTCTACTTTCTCGAAATAACGAACGGCATCATAAGCTGTAAATCCGAAAAAGCCATTGAATGGTAGGTGATTATTGTTCTCCTTGATCTCGAATGATTTTACGAATGCATTCAGGTGCTCGGGCAACGGATAGTTGTTGTCGATTTCCTTGCGAACAATCTTTCCATTCGGATAATACTCCGAAATAGCTCCGTTTTCGACAATGAATTTTGCCGCGGATCGCAGTCCAATAAACGAGTAGCTGTTTTCACCTCCGTGATAATCTGAGCTTTCGAGTAACACCGATTCGGGATAAATATCCCTTATTTTCAGGTAAATGGAAACCGGCGTGTGGAGGTCACCCAACAGTTTTTTTGAATATGTTCTGATATTTGTTTGCATAAATAAATGGTATTTTAATACGAAGATACGAAGTCTCAAAGAGAAATAAACTTAGGGTTTTTGTGGTTGTTACTTCGCATTTTGTATATAGGTTTCCATGTCTTTGTCTCCGCGTCCCGAAAGGTTGACTACCACCACATCGTCGGGTTTGAAGTTCAGTTTTTCGAGTGCCGCCAGCGCGTGAGCCGATTCCATTGCCGGAATGATGCCTTCTATTTTGGTGAGCAAAAATGCTGCTTCCAGGGCTTCGTCGTCGGTAATGGCGAGTACAGTCGACCGTTTTGTCTTGGCCAGATAGGCATGTATCGGACCGATGCCCGGGTAGTCGAGACCGGCCGAAATGGAGTAGGGTTCCTCTATTTGCCCGTCTTCCGTCTGCATAATCAGCGTGCGGCAGCCGTGGATAATTCCTTCGCGTCCCAAGTGAATGGTGGCGGCGGAGTATGGCGTGTCTATTCCTTTACCGGCAGCCTCCGCCTCGATAAGTTGTACTTTGTTGTTGTGGAGGTAGTGGTAAAATGCTCCGGCAGCGTTGCTTCCGCCTCCCACACAGGCAACGATATAGTCAGGATAGTCGCGGCCTTCGTGTTCCAGCAACTGTTTTTGCATCTCTTCGCTGATTACCGATTGCAGGCGGGCCACCATGTCGGGATAGGGGTGCGGCCCGATGGTAGAACCGATCACGTAGTAAGTATCCTCGGGGTTGCAGCACCAGTCGCGGATGGCCTCGTTGGTGGCATCTTTCAGGGTTTTATTGCCACTGTGAACCGGAACGACCGTTGCTCCCAGCATCTCCATTTTCTGTACGTTGAGGTGTTGGCGTTGTACGTCAAGCTCTCCCATGTAGACAAAGCAAGGCATATTGAGCAGGGCGCAAACCGTTGCGGTGGCCACCCCATGCTGACCGGCACCGGTTTCGGCCGTAATACGGGTTTTGCCCATGCGGCGTGCCAAAAGTACCTGGCCCAGTGAGTTGTTTATTTTGTGAGCGCCGGTATGGTTGAGGTCTTCGCGTTTGAGGTAGACCTTTGCACCGTACTTCTCCGACAACCGTTTTGCGAAGTAAAGTGGCGAAGGACGACCTACGTAGTCGCGCATCAGGCCGTTGAACTCTTCCAGAAAAGAGGGGTCACTAAGAATTTTCAGATAGTTATTCCTCAAATTTTCAACATTGGCGTGGAGAATTTCGGGAATGTAAGCTCCGCCGAATTCGCCGTAGTAGCCGTTTTCATTTACATCGTAGTTCATCTTGATTGTATTTTATGTTTTATTTTTTTGCCGGATTTGGAATGCTTTTTTGTGTTTTGTGAGAAAAAAAGAATAAAAAAAGCCCGTCGTGATTGCGACGGGCTTTATCTTTTTACCTAATAATGATATTTAGTGTTCAAACAGATATGCGACGGTGCTACTCACGACTTTTTGAAGTTGTAAGCGCCACCACCAAAATTTATTTACTGCTTGAAATGACATACTTTCGTTGTTTTGTGAGGGCAAAGGTAGAGCTATTTTTTGAACCGACAAATAATTCGTCGGAAATTTTTCAAAAAAATTACTTTTTGCTGTTTTATTGCGTGTTTGGGTGTTGATTTGGAAGTAAACGTTCTGTGTCGGGATTAAGAAAAAAAAACACCTACAATGGGTTGCAGGTGTTTTTGGTTGAAGGGTGCATCTGATTTTTTAGTGGACAGGTACCAGTTTAATCACATTCACCGAATTGACCGGCAGCGTAACTTTGAAGGATACGGAAACAACGCCTAAATCCGATTTCTGGGGAGTGATTGCTTCGTTGTAATTACAGTTTTCTGCTTCCGAAGCTGATGCATAAACATTCTGGTCACCCTGATTTTTAATAGCGGTATCGGTCGCTGTAAGGTACTCGATGGTTGCTTTATAGCTCTTTGCGGCTCCTCCATTGATCTGAACGGTGGTCTCTTTGTCCGCGTTTTCCGAATTGACCACTTTCAGGTAGATAATGCCGGTTTTGGTGTCGAGGGTTGGCGAGGTGTATACCTTCGTATCTTCCGACTGGTCTGCTGTTTTGCAGAACGGCGAAATGCCGATGGCTTTGTTGCCCATATTGTTTGCAAACAGGTACTGGTAATAGTAGTTGGTCGTACGCCAGAGTCCGCGGTTGTCGAACCAGATGAGGTTTGACCCCCATTTGGCAAAGCCTTTTTTGCAGAATAGAGGGGCGTAAGCCGCCATTACAACCATGTCCGAGTTACGTTCCAGCCCTATTGAGTAAGCTGCTTCGGCAAGTGTAGACATATAGGCATTGTTGGTTCTGTTGTTGGCAAACTCGCCCACAAATACCCGCGTCGGTTTTTCTCTATTGTAGGTGTTGCCTTGGTTCCCGCGTACTTTGTCCGAATCGTAGCGATGCGTGTTGGTATAGAACCAATTATCGGTCGAATAATAGTGCTCGTCGACAATGCTGACCGGATATTTTTGATCGATGATAGAGTAGTTGGTGTCAAACTCTTTTCCCGAAGCGCCGGCTCCCGAGGTGGTAATCACGTTGATGTTAGGGTATTTCTCCTTAACGGCTTTGTAAATAATATCAAAGCGTTCCCAGAATGCTTCGCCGCTGTTTTCATTCCCAATTCCGATGTATTGGAGGTTGAAGGGCTTCGGATGTCCCAGAGCAATACGTTTCGCACCCCATTCGGTAGAGGCGTCGCCGTTGCAAAATTCGATCAGGTCGAGGGCGTCTTTTACATAGATATTGTAGAAACGTTGCTTCTCTTCGTCCGTGCCAAGGGGGGCAATGTACGAACGACCCGCAAACTGGCAGGTGACTCCGTTGTTGATGACCGGAAGCGGTGTTGCTCCGAGGGCTTCCGCCATCTGAAAATATTCGTAAAAACCGATGTGTTGCGACGTCCAGTAACCCCAGTGGTTCCGGATGCCGATTCTTTCTTCAACCGGGCCGATGGTGTTTTTCCAGAAATACTGTCCCCAGTAATTGGAGCCTTCCGAAGCACAGCCTCCGGGAAAACGCATGAATTTCGGATGCAGCTTTTTCAACGCTTCGAGCATATCTTTTCTGAAATCGCCGAACTTGCCATCGCGCCACAATTGCGAAGCCTCCGGCACCAGCGTTACAAAGTCAAGATAAAAGGTGCCGGGTGTTGCGGCCAGAATAACCAGACGGCTGTCTATGCTTCGTTGCGCGGTAAGTTGTCCTTTGAATTTTTTCCAGTTGTTGTCTATCTTTTTGAAAGAGATAATGTTGGAGTTGGGTTTTCCGGTGGCGTCTTCCAGATATACGCTGATGGTTCCTTTGTATTTTTCGCCCAGAAGGTAGAGTCCGAGATCGTATTTTACCCCTGCGTTTACGGCAATCGATGGTGTTTGTGTGTTGTTGGAGTAATAATTGCCTTCTTTTTCAGGCCCTTGTTTGGCAATGCCGAATCCATTGGCCGCCAGTCCGAATCCCTGTCCGGCTTTTTCAATTTTGAATTGCACGCAATATTGCTTGTACTTCAGGGCATCGTCGTATTGATCTTTTTCGTCAAAATTGTAGAGCTTTTTATAGGTTACCAACGGCTTGGTGTCCACTGTGGTTACTGTACCCACAGCGCCGCCTTTGTTGACAACCGTCCAACCGTAAATTTCGGTGGGCGATTTGGAAAATTCGGGAATCTTTTTGCCGGCAGGGCCATATTCGGATGATCCCGGAACATTGTATGCCTGAAAAGAGTTGTTCTGAATCAGTTGCGCGCTGATGCCCCCATCGTTGGATTGGTTGATGTCTTCAAAGAAGATACCGTTGAGCGTAGGACTGATATCGATCCCTTGTTTGTCGACATTTAGTTCCACCCGATAGGGCGTTGTGGCTGGAGTAGTTGCATTTTGCGCGAATGTTGATAAATTGCAAAGGCCCGATAAAAGAGCAGTGGCGACTAACGCGAAGTTGATTTTTGGTCTTGTCTTCATGGTTGTTTTTCTGGTATTGTTGAATGAGGATATTGTGTGTTCGGTTTTATGGATTTTGCCGGAGCGGGAACTACTTTTGCTTTTTTGCTTTCTCCGGTACGGCCAATACCGCTTCCAGAGCCAGTTTTGGCGTCTTGTCACGCCGATAGAGCAGGGGGTAGTTGATGCGGCCGGGAACGGGGTAGTCGTTTTTCCACGACATGCCGTCGTGCAGTCCCCACACGGTAACGCGGTCTATTTTGTCTCGTTTGTTGTAGAAGATGCCAAACAGTTCGGCATAGCGGTCGGCCAGTTGCTTCTCCACATCAGCCGGGAGGCCGTTGCGATACGGATCGAGGAAGGTCTTAAACTCTTCGTATTGCCATTGCGGGTCGCTCATTATTTTGCCGATAAGCTGCCCCTCTTTGGTGATGGGCAACACATCCACATCCAGTTCGGTAATCATCACCTTCACACCCAGCGTGGCAAAGGTGTCGATGGCGGCTTCGATATATTCTTTTTTGGGAAAATTGAGTCCCCAGTGCCCCTGTATGCCGATGCCGTCGATGCGGATTCCCTCTTTTTTGAGCATACGCACCATGCGGGCAATGCCATCGCGTTTTGACGGGCGCCACACGTTGAAGTCGTTGTAATAAAGCTCGGCATCCGGCGCGTATTGATGCGCAAATTTAAAAGCCAGCTTCATCAGTTCGTCTCCGTTGCCGATGGCGTTTACCCACGAGGTGGAGCGGTAGGCTCCGTTTTCGTCTATCTGCTCGTTGACCACGTCCCAAGCGTTGATGCGGTTTTTGTATCTGCCCACTACCGTTGCAATGTAGCTTCGCATCTGTTCTACCATGGCATCGTGCGACTTCGGGTGCCCCTCGGCATCCTTGAAAAACCAGTCGGGCGTTTGGTTGTGCCAAATCAGCGTGTGTCCCACCACAAACAGGTGATTGGCTTCGCCCATCTTGACAAAGGCATCACCCGGAGCAAAATTCCATACATCCGGACTCGGGTGCACGGTCTCTGCTTTCAGTACGTTTTCGGGCGTAATGGCGTTGAACTGCTGAAGTACCAACCGGCGCGAGATGGAGTCGGAACCTCGGACGATCGCATCGTTGACGGAGCATCCGATTTTAAAAGCGCCTTTGTAGGCCTCTTTCAATGTCGGGACGGCTTTGTTGACGGTTTGAGCGGTGATGGTATTTGTCAGCAGCAGTGCGCAGGCGATGTAAAGTAGCATTTTTTTCATGAACGGGAGTGGCTTTTCGTGTGTTTAAAAACGATAGTGGTCTCCCTGCAAAAATACGAACTTATGCGACTATCGCCAAATGGAGTTCCTTCTAAAATAGCGCTTGCTTTTTGTGCGAGTCGGAGCTCGCACGACCCATGGGTGATACTGCTGGGTGATGCGAGTTCCGACTCGCATTGTTTTATATGCCGGATGTGCGGCGTTGTGTTTTGTCTTGCAGGCAAATGAGCCCGGAGTGTGTTGATCCGCAGGTCTACGACCCGCGGTTATGGAGATTCGACTTTTCAAGTCACTCCTGCCTGCTGTATACGAGAAGTAAAGTCTTGTTTTTCAAGTTGCTTGTATCAGCTGCTTGAAGGATATAAAGAGTTGTTTATGTCTGCTTTTTATGTTGCGGATAGGCGTTTGTCTATGGTCTGAAAGACCGGATTTTCATAACCGTGGGTCGAAGACAACCCTCAATTTCTGCCTGTAAGGCTGGACTGCATTACTCTTTCAGAAAGTAACGCTCATCGATCTCCACTCCGTTTTCTATCAAAAAACTGCGGAGTTCTTCTTCGAATGAAACCGACTTGTGGTGTTCTTTCTGGTTTTTGATATAGTTTATGATGGTTTCCTTCTCCTTCAGGTTGTATGTAAAGCCGGCAAAGCTGACGGCCCAACCTTCAAAGTGAGGAAAGTTCGGGTTCTTGTCCATCCATTTACTGGAATACTCTTTCAATTCTTTCATAAAGTCGGATAGCGCAATGGTGGGATGCAGGTCTATTAGCAGATGGATGTGGTTGGCTGTGCCTCCAATGCGATACAGCGTCGATTTTTTGTTGTTGATAATGCCCATAAGATAGGCATACAACTCCTTTTCATGGGCTTCCGGAATAGTGTTTTTGCTGCTTTTTGTCCGGAATACGATGTGGTATAATAGGCGTGTGTAACTCATGGAATTCAATATTTGTCTTGCCTTACAGGCAAATAAGTTTGGTATTCTGTTCTTCCGCAGGTCTACGACCCGCGGTTATGGAGATTCGATTTTTCAAGTCTCTTGCTTTTACGTTTATATTGCAGGTGAACATTATTTCACAGTCTGAAAGACTTGCTTTTTATACGACCCGAGGGTGATGCGATCTCCGACTCGCATTTTTTGCATGCCAGATGTACGGCGTTGTATCTTATTTTATTTTAGTCTTGCCTTACAGGCAAATAAATTCGATGGTCTATTCTTCCGCAGGTCTTTGACTTGCGGTTATGAAGATATGACTTTTCAAGTCATTTGCTTCTGTATTTGTATTGCGTGCAAACGTTATTCAAGAGTCTGAAAGACCGGATTTTCATAACCGTAGGTCATTGACCTACGGTAAAAAGCCGAAGCGCGACCTCTGCCTGTAAGGCAGTACTTGCTCTCTTTGAACTATAATAAACCTTCCTGTATGGAATGGGCACGCTTTACAAAAGCGTGCCAGCGACAAATCTGCGTGATTGGGGATGTCAAGATTAACCTTTTAGAATCTCATTATCTTTGATTTTATAATAAGATTTTAGGTTATTCATAAATTGAACGTAATACATCGTATCAAGATAATATAAGGTGCATCTTTTGTTAATTGAGAGTGTGTGTGAATCCAATTTTCTAAATGTTGGCACATTATTCATAATTCCGTCAGTTAGTACATTTGGTTTGAAATTCACAATCTTATTTATGAATGAAAATAGGCATGAAACATTAAATTCAAAATGTTCTATTAATTCTTCGCTGGAAATGTTAGTCTTAAATTTTTCAATATGATTTTTGTGAAAATCAAAATCTAAAATTGAAAAATGCGAATATTCTTCGGAAATTTCTGAAAGCATATTATTAAAGTGCAGATTAAACCATGTTATATTCTCGATTACATGAGTTCTATTCCTTTTTATGTTGAAGTATCTTGGTAAATAGATGTTTAAAAAATAGAAAGCTCTTGATGCTAATATTGAAGTGGAAATTATATATATGATATCTCCAATTTTATCAGCTCCTTCAAACAGTGACTGTTTCATAACAAATAAAAACTTGTAAAAAATAATCCAGACAAAGCAAAGCACTGTTGATACAAAAATGATATAATCTTCTTTGTTTAAGTAATAAACTTTCATTTCCATTTTCTTTAATTCGTTACTATTGTATTATTGAATATTCTATTGAGTATTCCTTCAATGTTAGTGAACCTAAAATCTTTTGAATGTATATGCTTGTCAATGTCTTCATAAATTAACGTGAAGTTTAATGTGGTTTTTTCACTCCTTTCACTCACGTTTTTATATCTAAATGAAATATCTTTTTTTTTACCTTCACCGATATTCTGAAAAGGAATGATTATCTCGAAATCATTTGGAATCTTTTCTTTGATTTTTAGTATTTTGGCAGGTCTCCCATTGTTTATTAAACTTGCAGAAATTAATCCTCCGTCATATGCGTCAAATTCAATAACCAGAATTGGTTGAATTTCGATATTTCTATGTGAAAGTGATAAATCATTTTGATATTTTTGAAATTCTAATTCATCTTTTAAAATCTCAACTTGGTTTGTTAATAATTTTGTTTGTTTGACACTCTGAACTGCGATTGTGTCTAATCTGTTTATTTGATGTTGCAATTCTTTGTCTTTCTGAAAAAAAACAATACAAGCGATAATCGCCGCAGGAATTGAGATTGCCGCAGATATTGCTTGAATCCAGTCTGTTGTTTTAGGTTTGTTTTTTATCGTACTTGATTTCATTATATTCTTTGAATTTTGCTCATTACAAAATAATAAGTGCAATTATCTTTCTGTTGATTACGCATATCCTTTATTGTAAAGGTATATGATAAATAGGTCAATGACTATAAATCAACTGCACAAATGTAAAAAATAATTATACAAAAGCTATTTTTATGCAAAAAAAGTTATGAACATGGATGTGAATAACTGCGAGAAGAGAATAAAAACAAAAAAAGCGAACCATTTTTATGATTCGCTGATTGGACGTTTTGTAGAGGCAAGACATTGCCTTGCCTCTACGGTGTACGGTTGGTTGCGTAACGTTTACTGAATATTTTCGCGTACTTTCTTCAGGTAGGTTTTCATGCGGTCGGCATCCTTGTGTTCGATAATGTCGAGCAGGTTGCCGAGCTCTTCGCGGATATTGGTCAACTGTTCCGGCGTGTAGGGGTTGAAGAGGATCTCCTGCAGCAGGTAATCGTCTTCCGACAGCAGTCCGTGGGCAATGGCCAGATGGCGCTTGAAGGTGGTGCCGGGCGCTTCCTGATGCTTCATCACCGAGGCAAAGACCAGCGTGGAGGCAAACGGGATGGAGAGCGAGTAGGCCGTGGTTTCGTCGTGTTCGCGAAAGGTGTATTCAAAAATGTTCAGTTTCAATGAACTGTAGAGGTCTTTGAAGAATACCTTGCCCAGGTGGTCGGACTCGGCAATGATGATGGCGCTCTGCGTGGAGAGGTCGCTCAGGCTTGCAAAGGTGGGGCCGAACATGGGGTGCGACGATACGAAACGGAATCCGCAGTTCTGGTAAAATTCCGGCAATCCGGTTTTTACCGAAGCAATATCGGACAGGATACAATTTTTTGAAAGAAACGGCATCACGTTTTTAAATGCCTCCAGTGTGTGTTTGATAGTCACTGCGTTGATAACCAGTTCGGGATCAAATTCCTTGATCTCCTCCAGCTGCGACATGCGGATGGTGTTGTAGACAAAACGCAGGCGCTTCGGGTCGGCATCGTACACGGCCACTTCGTGCTGAAAGCTCAGTACGTCGGTAAAGAAGGAGCCCATCTTTCCGGCTCCGAGAATTAGAATCCTCATGATAGTTAGTGATAAGTGGTAAGTGGTAAGTGATTAGTAAACGTGTTTGTAGGCCAACTTATACCTTATCACTTACAACTTACAACTATTGATTTATTTTTTGTTGATTAATTCGAGCTGCACCCGTACCGATTCTTCGTGGATGGCTTCGAGCACGGTTTTCATAAAGTCTCCGTTAATATCCATGCTTTCGGCCTGTGAGATACGGTCTTTCAGAATTTCATCATAACGGGTGGCTTGCAGCACAGCCATGTTGTGTTCTTTTTTGTAGGTGCCTATTTCGCGCGAAACGCGGAAACGTTTTGCCAGTACTTCCAACAGTTTGTTGTCCAGTTCGTCGATTTGACGGCGTAAAACTGAAAGATCCTCGGTGGTCTGATTGGTTTTGCGGACTACCAGATGAGTCAATATTTCAGCCAATATATCGGGCGTAATCTGTTGGTTTTTGTCGCTCCATGCCTCGTCGGGCGTGCAGTGCGATTCGATAATCAACCCCTCGAAGTTGAGGTCGAGCGCCTGTTGCGAGATGGAGGCGATCAGTTCGCGGCGGCCACCGATGTGGCTCGGGTCGCAAATGATGGGCACCTGCGGCAGGCGGCGACGCAGCTCGATGGGAATATGCCATTGCGGCGTATTGCGGTAGATGGTTTTGTCGTAGGTGCTGAAGCCGCGGTGAATAACTCCGAGGCGACGGATGCCTGCATTGTAGATACGTTCCAGTGCTCCGATCCAGAGTTCGAGGTCGGGGTTCACCGGGTTTTTGATAAGGATGGGAACATCAACGCCTTTCAGCGCATCGGCCACTTCTTGTACGGCAAACGGATTTGCTGTGGTACGAGCGCCTACCCAGAGCAGATCGACACCGGCATTGAGAGCCTCTTCCACATGTTTGGCTGTAGCCACTTCGGTGGATGTCAACATGCCGGTTTCCTGTTTTACGGTTTTCAGCCAGGGAAGCCCTTTGCTGCCCACGCCTTCGAATCCACCCGGTTTGGTACGGGGTTTCCAGATGCCGGCACGAAATATTTTAATGCCTTTTGATGCCAGTTGTTTAGCCGTTTCCACGGTTTGTTCTTCTGTTTCGGCGCTACAAGGGCCGGCAATCACCAAAGGACGGTTCTCTTCGGTAATCGGTTCGAAAATAGGTTGTAAGTCCATATCGTATAGATGTTTAATTGTTTTAGTCGTTAAATTGTTGAATCGTGGCTCATTAATCATTAATCACTTTGCGAATGCGTTCAAGCGATTCTTCCAGCATTTTCTCTGTTGCGCAGAGCGAAAGGCGTACGTAGCGGTTGCCTTTGTCGCCGAAGATAAACCCTGGTGTCACAAATACATGTGCGTTGTACAGCACTTTGTCTGCCAGTTCGCCTGCATCTTTGTATTGATCGGGAATTTTGCCCCAGAGGAACATGCCCACCTGTTTGGGGTCAAAGATACAACCCATTTGTCGCATTATTTTTTCGGCAATAACACGGCGTCTCCGGTAAACCTCAATATTTTTTTCGTGGTGCCACTCTTCCGTATTTTTCAACGCTTCGGCAGCGGCTACCATCATGGGGCGGAACATGCCGGAGTCGATATTGCTCTTCACGCGCAGAATCCATTCGATAAACTGAGGATTGGAAGCCACCAGCCCCATACGCCAGCCCGACATGTTGTGTGATTTGCTCATGGAGTTGAGTTCGATGCAAATATCTTTTGCTCCTTTGGCAGCCAACAGGCTCAGGCGGTTTTCGTTGAGGATGAAGCTGTAGGGATTGTCGTTGCAAATAACGATGCTGTGCTTTTTGCCGAAGGCTACCAGTTTGTCGAACAGCTCTTTGGTGGCCGGAGCACCGGTCGGCATGTTGGGGTAGTTCACCCACATCAGTTTTACATTGCTCAGGTCGAGCTTTTCGATGACCTCAAAATCGGGTTGCCAGCCGTTGTTTTCGTCCAGATCGTAGCTGATGACGTTGGCCTCGGCCAAACGGCTCACCGATGTATAGGTGGGGTAGCCCGGATTGGGTACCAGCACGCCGTCGCCCGGATTGAGAAATGCCAGCGAAATATGCAGAATGCCTTCCTTTGACCCGAAGAGTGGTTGAATTTCGTTTGCAGGATTCAGCTCCACTCCGAACCATTTTTGATACCAGTCGGCAAAGCCTTTGCGCAATTCTGGGATGCCGACATAGCTTTGGTAACCGTGAACATCAGGTTTGAGCGACTCTTCGTTCAACGCCTTGATGGTGTTTTCGGAAGGAGGCAGGTCTGGTTTGCCGATTCCCAGACTGATAACATTCTTGCCTGCTTTGTTCATCTCGTCTATTTCGCGAAGCTTTTTCGAGAAATAGTATTCGCTGACGGTGTTTAACCGGTTGGCCGGCTTGATATTTGAGTTCATAAATCAGAAGCCCCTCCCTGCCTCCCCTCAAGGGAGGAGATTGAATCTGCATGAGGAGGATTTTGTTATTATGGTTAAAAACTATGTGCTATGTTTTTTGCTCAGTTATTTGTCTTCATCCCGATTTTTCGCCCCTCTTGTGGAGGGGTCGGGGGAGGCTTTTATATTGTCTGTTCTCCTTCCGCGTATTCGCCCAAGATCCGTAGTTTCTTTGTTAGCGGGATGATGGCGTCGAGCGATTGGCGGTACCGGACGAAGTCGTCGAATTTTACGTCGATGTAAAAAAGGTATTCCCATTCGTGCCCCATCACCGGTAATGACTGTATTTTAGTAAGATTGATGTTGTAAAAAGAGAGAATAGTGAGTACTTTAGAGAGGCTGCCTTCTTCATGAGGCAATGAAAAAACGAGCGATGCTTTGTTCTTTTCCCGCTCTCCGGCCAGTTTGTCGCGCATGATTTCATTTCCGATAATCAGAAAACGGGTGAAATTGTGCTTGTTGGTCTCGATCCCTTTTGCCAAAATCTCCAGTCCGAACAGCTCGGCGGCATATTTGCTACAGATGGCGGCCTGTCCCATCGCTTTTTCCTGCGAAATGCGGAGCCCTTCGGCAGCAGTATCTTCGGCCTCCACGTGTTTGATATGCGGATGAGCGGCCAGAAACTCTTCGCACTGCAACAGCGCCATGTAGTGGGAGTGTACCTCTTTTATTTCGTCGATGGTTTGCCCCGGCATGGCAACCAGATTATGGCGGATACGTAGTTTGTGTTCGCCGATAATGGTGAGTCTGCTTTCTCTCAGTAAATTGTAGTTCGGTAGCAGGCTGCCGGCAATGGTGTTTTCGATTGCCACGATGCCCACCATGGATGCGTTTTCTGTCAGACAGGCAAACAGGTCCTTGAATGTGGTGCAGGGTACCAACTCGATATTTTCTTTTCCGAAATAACATTGTGCGGCAATATCGTGAAACGACCCGGCGATTCCTTGAATAGCTACTTTTACCATGACTGAGTTCCTGTTAATCGTTTAATATTCAAAACTGTTTGGAGTTGTTCTTTGATTATATATTCTCCAACGTCAGATTTTGCCTTCTCCTTGGGAGAAGGTGCCCGGAGGGCGGATGAGGTCGGATAAAAAAAAATCCCGCTGTGTGAGCGGGATTTTTGAACAACCTTAAAATTGATTACTTATGGTTAAGACACAAACTCCCGCTCTTACTTTGGCTAAAAAAGTAAAAGTAAAAAAAGTAATATGCGAAATAGTGTGTCATCAATAAAATCATTATATTTTCGACTGCAAAAGTAGAAATTTATTATAAAACCACCAACAAAATCGATAAATATTTTCTCAAATCTCCTTTTTTATCAAAAACTGCTTTTCTACACGTATGTAGATAGCACTCTTTGCTGATGAAAAAAATCATAAACAGGGCAAAAAAGCAGCGCGACGGTAGACAACCCTCTATTTTAAATTGTAAATTTGTCTCAATCTATATTTTTATGTCTAAATAATTAAACGCTTATATTTCAATGTATTCAAAATTTAAACAACATCTTCAAAACGAACTTTCAACCATACAATCGGCCGGTTTGTATAAAAATGAAAGAGTAATAGAATCGGCTCAGGGAGCTGAAATAGAGGTGAATGGACGCAAAGTACTGAACTTTTGTGCCAATAATTACCTCGGGTTGGCTAACAATCCGAAGTTGATTGAAGCTGCCAAACAAGCGTTCGATGCCAGAGGTTACGGAATGGCTTCCGTCCGTTTTATTTGCGGTACGCAGGATACCCACAAAGCGCTCGAAGCCAAGATTGCTCAGTTCTTCGGCACGGAAGATACTATTTTATATGCCGCCTGTTTCGATGCCAACGGCGGCGTGTTTGAACCTTTGCTGGGCGAAGAGGATGCAATTATCTCCGATTCCCTTAATCATGCTTCTATTATTGACGGAGTTCGTTTGTGTAAAGCGCAGCGTTTTCGTTACGCCAATGCCGATATGGACGATCTCGAAAAACAGTTGCAGGCAGCGCAATTGTGTCGTTTCCGCTTGGTGGTTACCGACGGCGTTTTTTCGATGGATGGCAACGTGGCACCGTTGGATAAAATCTACGAACTGGCAAATAAATACGATGCCATGGTGATGGTTGACGAGTCGCATTCGGCAGGTGTGGTCGGCAAAACGGGCAGGGGAGTGACCGAACGGTTTGATCTGCGTGGCAAGGTGGAAATCATTACCGGTACGCTGGGAAAGGCCTTCGGAGGTGCTATCGGCGGATTTACAACCGGCAAGAAAGAGATTATCGAGCTGTTGCGTCAACGTTCGCGCCCGTATCTCTTCTCTAACTCGCTGCCGCCTTCGGTTGCCGCAGCTGGCATCAAAATGTTTGAGATGATGGACGAAACCAACGAATTGCAGGATAAGCTACATGCCAATACCGACTATTTTGTGTCGCGCATGAAGGCCGCTGGGTTTGATATTAAACCGACCGAATCGGCTATCTGTGCGGTGATGTTGTACGATGCCCGCTTGTCGCAGGATTTTGCGGCTAAGATGCTTGAGGAGGGTATTTATGTAACGGGATTCTACTATCCGGTTGTGCCACAGGGTCAGGCCCGCATCCGGGTTCAGGTATCGGCAGCACACGAAACCGAACACTTAGACAAAGCAATCGCTGCGTTTACCAAGATAGGAAAAGAGCTGAAGGTGATTTGAAAATTTGAGAATGTGGGAATTTGAAAATGGAATCTGCTCACCACAAAGAACGCAAAGAATATCACAAAGTTCACAGTATTTCTGTTGTCGTCCTGTTTTTTTTTGAGCGTATCCGATAAACCCAAATTCAGATTCTAATCGTAAATTGTAAATGATTAAATCGTAAATAAATGAAGGCTTTAGTAAAACTTCATCCCGAAAAGGGAATATGGATGGAAGATATTCCCATGCCGCACGTGGGCATTAACGACGTGCTGATAAAGATACGGAAAACGGCTATTTGTGGTACCGATTTGCACATCTACAAATGGGACGAGTGGTCGCAGCAAACGATCAAAACGCCGATGACCATTGGCCACGAGTATGTGGGCGAGGTGGTTGATAAGGGGCGCGGGGTGCGTAATATACAGATCGGCGACCGGGTGACCGGTGAAGGGCATATTGCCTGCGGACATTGCCGCAACTGCCGCCGGGGAAAACTGCATGTGTGCGAAAATACCATCGGCGTGGGGGTGAATCGTGACGGCGCTTTTGCGGAATATCTTTCACTTCCGGTGCAGAATGTCGTTAAGCTTGATCATCGTATTTCCGACGAGATGGCCGCCATCATGGATCCGTTCGGTAATGCGACGCATACAGCGCTATCGTTTCCGTTACTGGGTGAAGATGTGCTGATTACTGGTGCCGGATTGATCGGGTCGATGGCTACGGCAATTTGCCGTTTTGCCGGAGCCCGCAATATCGTGGTGAGCGATTTGAGCGAATACCGCCTTAAAATTGCAAAAAAAATGGGTGCTACGCTGACGGTGAATCTTTCTCAGGGTGAAACCATTGAGCAGGCTGTGAAAGATCTGAAGATGCACGGGTTCGATATCGGACTGGAGATGTCGGGATCGCCTGCTGCGTTTAAGAGCATGGTCGATAATATGTACAACGGTTCGAAGATTGCATTGCTTGGAATCTTACCCAATTCTACTGCTGCCGACTGGAATAAAATTATCTTCAAGGCGTTGACGCTGAAAGGAATTTATGGTCGCGAGATGTGGGAAACCTGGTATCAGATGGAACAGATGCTTATTACAGGTATTGACCTGACTCCGATTATTACCCATCGTTTTTCGATCAACGAATTCCAGAAAGGGTTTGATGTGATGGAAAAAGGCGAGTGCGGAAAAGTGATTTTGAATTGGTAGAGAGAACGTGTTTTCTTGCAGGGGAGAGTAGCAATGCTCTCCCGTTTTTGTTTTTAAAAGCGGATGTCGTATCGGATAACTCCCTTCGCGTTATTTACACCCGACGTGAGAGTAATTCTGTAGATGGGTTGCCCGTTCCATGAAGTGGTCAACCCTTTTTCTTCCGGAATATTTTTCTCTACTTTTTCAACCGATACTTTCCATAGTGACGCGTCGTAGGTGAGTGTCACTTTTTTGTTGTTGGGTAGCATCAACCGAATCAGTCCGGGTGCGGATATATCCGCCGGGCAGGTGGTCATAAACGATTGGAAAAGGCTTTTTAAAGGTGCGTTTGCCAAATAATGATCTGTAATCGAGATTCCGTTTGTTTTATTCATTTCAATAGTTCGTTGCCACGACTGAATGCCGCTTTCGCGCGGATAGGCATTGGCCATGTCGAGCGTGAGTTGCGAACGGTTGCCTTTGCTTCGATACGTCACATCCGAAGCGGCAAACTGTCGGCCGTCCGATTGCTGGTAGCCGTTGACGATCGGCAGGTTGTGGTATGCCGATGTGTTGAACCAGATATCATACCGGTTGTTGGAAAATGTTCTGGAGGTGTAGGTTCCTCTTCCCACGTCAATAATAACAGGGTAGCCATCGGCATATACCATAAAATCGCCCACATCGTTGTGGTTATGACTTTCTCCGTTGTCACCTCCATGCGCGGCAACAAATAATCCATGTGCCGATCGGGAGGCCATAAGCTGTACGCTGGGGAGCCATACGTCAGGCAGATCGCTGACGGTTCCGTTGTACTGTTTGCAATCGCCGATGGCTTTCAGGTTGTAGAGTTGACGGGTGCGATAGAATCTTTCGTGAGGTAAGGTGTCGTTCACAGAAGCCTTGAACGACATTGCCCCGAAACTTTGCAGCGCGCTGTTGCCGGTTGCCGATCCGAAACGATAGAGTAACAAGCCGTCGGTTTCGAGCGAAGGTGCCGCATCGGCTACATTGATAAAATAGTTTCCGGCAATGTGCATTTTGCCGATATACGCTCCTATCTTTTTGATAAAGTCGTTTTGAAAAAGATCGATTTTGCCGACCGTAGCGTCGCGCAGCAGAACCAGCCCGTCGAATACGCAGGCTCCCGACGCAAACCAGTAGTGAGGCCCCTCTTCGGTGCTTCCGTCGTCGCCCAGACTGTTGATATACTGGTCGATGATTTTTGTTGCCCGGATAACGCCCTCGGTTCGGCGTTGCGCGTTTTGTTCAAGCAGTAAGTTTGCCGTAAGGTAGTTGGATGCTACCCATGGAGCCCAGTTGCTGAGCTTCTCTTCCGGATTGCCTCCGCCGAGGTAACTATACCGTGCCGTAATCATCGGGGTGAGCACCCTTCGGTCGATTTCGTAGCGGATGCGTTGTCGTATAAGTTTCGATTGTTTATCAAGGCTGGATCCGAGAAGGTAGTCGGTCCACGAAAGGATAGCGGCTGTTTCTGCAGCAAAAAGATCGACTACGGGTTCCTGCACGTCCGGTAGTCCGTTTCCCGCTTTTTGCATTCCGATGTGGGCATTGATTCCCCAAAACGACTCTTCGCATACCGACCAAATGCCATCGATGATATGATCGGTAAAGCGCCCTTTTCCTTCAATAGCTTCGGCCAGTACCATATCCCAAAGCATGTACCGTTTGTCGAAAGAGATGGCTTCGTAGTCGGTGCGGTTGCCCGTGCGCAAAAATTCGAGCGTAACGGTGGCAGGAATCGGTTGAAATGCTTTATTTAGCGCTTGCTCTCCTTTCTGAATCAGAATTTGTTGTGCTTCTGCCGGAATTATCTTTTGCCATTCATCAGCCGCTTGTGGAAAAGGTTTCCATTGATCGACAGGAATCAATTCGGATGTTATCTTGCTCTCAAAAGGTGCCAGAATATTGCGGTGGCTTATTTGTGCAAAAGAGAACGAAGAGAGTAAACACAAGAGCAGCAGGAGGGAACGTGTTTTCATAGTGCGATTCGCAGAAGGGTGGTGCAGACGGTTTTATTGAGCGCCTATTTTTTGTGTGCTTCGCACCTCGACGGTCATTGTTTTTCCAGTGACGATGTAGTTGACCTCCACCCCGAATTTGGCCTTTTCGTATACCCAGTATTTCAGAAATTTTCCGGGAACCAATTTTCCTTCAGCATTGTAGTAGGGCGATAGGGGCATAGAATCAGAGGGAGTTACTTCCATGTATCGGTCAACAATCTCTTTCAGTTCGGCATCTTTTGCAACGCTCACATTGTTCCAGGTGTACAATATGTCACTTTTTTTGAACTCTTTCTTTTCGGCTTCGGTTCCTATCGCGTTATTGAACTTTCGGATAATGCCGCTTCCAGGCGAAGAGCATGAGATGATAAACAGGACACAAACAGCGAACAGGATTAGTGAAGTTGGAGTCAGATTTCGTGATTGCATGTCGGATAAATGGTTAGATTGTGTGAATAATGGCTACGGGAGTGTTATTGCTACAAAGTTATGACCAACTTGTCATATTTGCTAATGATGCGGGGAGAAAATTTATTGTGAGTATGCGTAAGCCGTTTTAATCAGATAAATGAATCTCCTACAGAGAAATTAAATTCGGGGAGAATATTCGAGTTCTATTAGCTTCGCTGATCTTCGATTGATATTATGACGTACCGACATGAGTCTGATAGCCCGTCAGGGCTTGCATGTCAGTAGAGATTTTCGAATATGGGAATAATACCTCGTAGAGGTTTAATAGACGTTTAAAAGCATAAAACCTCTGTCCGAAGAGAGAGGTTTTATGCTTAGTGCGAGATCGTTTTTTAAAACTTCACAAGGATGCGGAACACTTTTCCCGGTTCGGCTTGCCACTGTTTCATGGCTTCCTGCGCCTGTTCAGGTTCGTAAATACCGCTTATAAGTTCCTCTTTCGGACAAGTACCGCGTTTCATGTATTCGATCACAGCACGGAAATCCTCGGGCATCGCGTTGCGCGAACCGCGAATATCCAACTCTTTCTGTACGAAATATTTGGTTTCGAAAGCAATCTCCGTCTTGGCATAACCGATGCACACCACACGGCCTGTGAAGGCTACTTCGTTGATGGCCATCTGGTAGGTAGGAGGCGCACCCACGGCTTCAATCACCACGTCGGGACCAAAGTTGTTGGTCATCTCTTGCAAACGGGCATGCACATCTTCCGTTTTGGAGTTGATGGTATAAGCCGCGCCCAGACGCTTTGCCAAAGCCAGTTTGCTGTCATCCACATCGACGGCAATGACGCGCGCACCACGCAAGGCCGAACGCACGATGGCACCCACGCCGATCATGCCGCAACCGATTACCATCACCACGTCGAGATCGGTAACCTGACCGCGCGATACGGCATGAAAACCGACACTCATCGGCTCTATCAGCGCAAAATCTTTGGAACTGATCTCTGCGTCGGGAATCACTTTGCCCCACGGCACGGCGATGTATTCGCTCATGGCACCATTGCGTTGCACACCGAATGTCTGGTTGAACTGGCAGGCATTGGGACGTCCGTTACGGCACGAAGGGCAACTACCGCAAGCGGTGTAGGGATTGATGGTACAGGGTATGCCCGGCTGAATATGCGCGGGAACACCTTCGCCCACGGCTTCGATAACCGCGCCAATTTCGTGTCCCGGAATAACGGGCAGTTTTACCATCGGATTTTTGCCTAAGTAGGTGTTGAGGTCGGAACCGCAGAAACCTACGTAGCACAATTTTACCAATACTTCACCTGCTTTTGCAACAGGTTTTTCTACCGAGACGACTTTCATCTCGCCCGGTTGAATAATTTGTAATGCTTTCATTATTATAACAATATAATCAAATAAGAAGTGGCGGTTTTCTCTTTACGTTGAGTGTGCCGGAGTACGACGCCATTTCTACTGAATGAAAAATGTAGAGAGCAGCGCATTGTATCGATGCGCTGCCCGGGAACTTTATGGTTTATTTTTTATGATTATCAGCACACAGTCATAATCTATTATTCTATACAGTATCAAACCCCTCCCCCGTTCCGGGTACTCCCCTTCATCTGAAGGGGAGACCAACCAATGGTCACCGCAAGCTAATCTGTATTTGAAAGTAAATCAATAGATTGAGCCAAAATATAGCATACACGTGGTGTCCCCTTTTAATAAAGGGGACGAGCGTAGCGGAGGGGTTAGAATATGGATTAGGACACATTGCGGATTATTCTATTATTTTTTAATCACCAGTACATACGTTTTGCCGGCTTCGGTCGGAAGGTCGTAAACGAAAGTAGGAGCCAGTTTTACCGGATTCAACTTGGCATCCGGCGAAATCAACGGATCTTTCACTTTATAGATCGCAAAGAACGGGTTTGGATTCTCGCCTTTGGCCAATTTGAGGCTTTTGCCACCTGCCTGAACCAATTCATTTGCTACACGGATGCGGCAGTTGCCTCCCAGTTTGGATTTGATGGTGATTTTTTGTGCTTTGTTTTCGTCCCAGCCGATGCTTATTTCAAAATCTCCATAAGCTCTCAAACCGGAGATGGTGCCCTTTTTCCAATCATCGGGCAAGGCTGGTAGGATATCGATTGCTCCGTCCTGAGTCTGCAACAGCATTTCGGTGATTCCCGAAGTACAACCAAAGTTTCCGTCGATCTGGAAAGGCGGATGCGCATCGAACAGGTTCGGATAGGTACCGCCTCCGCTACGGAAGCTACCTTTCGGATCGACCAGTGTCAACTGATCTGTGATAAGTTTCTTTGCGTGGTTTCCGTCGAGCAGGCGTGCCCACAGGTTAACCTTCCAACCCATCGACCAACCGGTGGAAACGTCACCACGGTAATTTAACGATGTTTTTACCGCATCGAAAAGTTCGGGTGTTCTGTATGCCGAAATCTGATTGCCCGGGTACATGCCATACAGGTGCGACACGTGGCGGTTGTGATCCTCGGGGCTATCCCAGTCGCCCATCCACTCCTGCAATTGGCCCAAACGGCCGATCTGCATCGGTGCAAGACGATCTTTGATTTGCTGAAACTTAGCCATCAGATCGGCATCTTTGTTCAATATCTTAGCCGTCGCAATGGTTTTGGTAAAGAGGTCGAAGAGCAGTTGATTATCCATGGTAGCACCTGCCACCAAAGCGCTCGGATGACCCGGAGGGGTATTTTCGGGAGAATTGGAAGGACTAACCACTAACCATTTGTGTGTTGGTTCTTCAATCAGGAAATCCTGATAAAATTCGCAGGCTGATTTGAGAATCGGATAGGCAAATTCGAGGAATTTTTTGTCGCCACCATAGAGGTATTTCTCCCAGAGGTGTTGCGACAACCAGGCGCCACCCATGGGCCACTGTCCGGCATCGGCAAAGTCAACCACCCCTGAAATACGCCAGATGTCGGTGTTGTGATGGGCTACCCATCCGCGACTTCCATACATTACTTTGGCAGTCTCCTGTCCTGCCTGAGAAAGTTCCTGAATCAACTTCATCAACGGTTCGGACAATTCGGTCAGGTTACACTTCTCTGCCGGCCAGTAGTTCATCTCTGTATTGATGTTGATGGTATACTTGCTGTCCCACATCGGGTTGTTACTCCCGTTCCAGATTCCCTGAAGGTTGGCAGCCTGCCCACCGGGCTGAGAGCTACAGATAAGCAGGTAGCGTCCAAACTGATAGTACATGGAGACCAGTTCGGGGTCGTACGATTTGGAGAAATTCTGAATACGGATATTAGTCGGTTGTTTGGCAGCTTCCGAGGTACCGAGGTCGAAATTGACCCGTTTGAAATACTTTTGGTAAGCAGCGATGTGGTTTGCCTGCAAGTTTGCATAAGGCTTATTGCCAACGGTTGTCAGGTATTTTTGACAACGTTCGGTTTCGTTGGCAGTCAGAGATTTGTAATCGGTAAAATTGGTTGCCATCGAAATAAGAATAACCACTTCGGTGGCTTTGCTGACTCTGATTTTGTTCCCTTCGATGCTGGTAGAGCCTCCCTTGTTGATGATGCGGGCGCGGCTATCCACTTTTACCTGTCCCGTTACACCTTCGTGCGTACTGGACAAACCGGTCATCTCCAGTGTGTTTTTGTTAATCGGTTGATTCGATTTTGTTAGTTCGCTATCGAAGCCGGCTACAAAACTGAGGCTTCCGGGCTTGCTGGCCGTTAGGCGGACAACAATTACCTGATCGGGTTGCGAGGAGAAAACCTCGCGTTTGTACGTTACTCCGTTGGAGACGAAGGTGGTGGTAAAAAGCGCCTTTTCAAGATCCAGTTCCCGATAATAATTCGTATACCCGTTGTTTCCGTCAAACGTCAGGTTTAGATTACCGACGCACTGGAACTTGGATCCGTGCAGTTTTTTTGCCGTCAGATATTTGTTTGAAAGGTCGTTTGCCAATTTGTAATTACTGGCAAAAATAGCCTGACGAATCGAATCGAGCCCTTTAAATCCATCGGGGTTGTCGTTGCGCGACGGGCCTCCCGACCAAAACGAACTCTCGTTGAGCTGAAGCTTCTCGTTGGACGGATCTCCGAATACCATTGCTGCGATACGTCCGTTTCCGACCGGAAGTGCTTCGTTCCAAACGGTAGCAGGCTTGTCGTACCACATTTTCAGTTTGCCTCCCTGCTGCGACCATCCGCATACGGCAGCAAAGAGGAAACTTACTACTAATAAGAATTTTAATTTCATGGGTTAAATATTTTAAAATCAATAATTAATCGACTACTTTATAGCCTTTCCATCCGTAATATGCACAAAATGCAAAACAAATCATCGGAATAACATAGGCAATGTAATAAACAGCACTATTCCGATCCATGATGTAGGCCGTCAACTGTGGCAAGCAGGCATTTCCCACAATGGCCATTACCAAAAAGGCCGAACCGCTCTTTGTGTTTTTGCCCAGGTCGGTCAATGCCAACGAGAATTGGGTGGGATAGATAATCGACATAAAGAAGGCAATAGCTAACATAGCATAAAGACCGACCATTCCGCCACAAACCATAATCACGATACAGAGCAATACATTCAGCAAAGCATAAACCACCAACATATTTTGCGGGCGGAATTTCACCATTAGCAATGTTCCGATCCAACGCCCGCCAAGGAACGCAAGCATATACAAGCCAAAGAATGTTGTGGCCGTACCTTCCGGCAAACCTGCATATGTACAACAATAGACCAAAAATAGACTGTTGATTGCCGTTTGTCCACCGTTATAGAAAAACTGTGCGATAACACCCCACCGCAAATGCGAACGTTTCAATACGTTGAAGTCGATCAGTTTATCGTTCGATACTTCACCTTCCACATGGTCACCTTCCTTGATTTTAGGCAATTTGGAAAAGATGAAAATAACGGCGATCACAATCAGTACCGTTGCCAGAATCAAATACGGCAGTTTCATCGCGTCCGACTCCTGCTGTATGTAACCGGTCCATCCGCCGGGGAAATCGGTTGGCAGGGTTTCACGGGTGAATTTATGACCGCTCAACACTAGCTTGCTCAGGAACATGGCCGAAATAAAAGCGCCCAGACCGTTGAACGACTGCGCCAGATTCAACCGACGGGGAGCCGTAGCCGGATCGCCCAGCACCGTAACGTAGGGATTGGCTGCCGTTTCGAGGAAACACATGCCGGTGGCAATAATAAAAAAGATACAAAGGTAAGCCCAATACTCCTTAATCATTACTCCCGGAAAGAATAAAAGGCCACCGAAAGCAGCCAGCACCAACCCGAAGATAATACCGGATTTGTAGCTGTAGCGTTTCATAAACATCGCAATCGGAATCGGGAAGATGAAGTAAGCCAACCAGTAAGCCGATTCGGTAAAGGAGGCTTCAAAAGTTGAGAGTTCGCATGTTTTCATCAATTGCCGTATCATGGTAGGCAAAAGATTGCTGCTGATAGCCCAGATAAAAAAGAGGCTGAATATCAACAGCAGGGGCAAAGCATAAGGTCGTTTAGACATAAATGATGGTTTTCAATAAATGGTTATTCGGACATGTTTTTAATATAGGGTAACTCTACCAAGTCGGTAAAGCCGTAGAACGATGCGGCGTTTTTACCCAGAAAGGCTTCTTTCTCCTCCTGAGTCAGTTCATCGGATTTCAGTACAAAATCGAACGACATGCGGTAGGTAATTGCCGTGATGGTGCGCGGATAGTCCGAGCCCCACATCAGCTTTTCGATTCCCACTTCATCCGCCGCCTCTTTGATGGCAGTCACCGCTCCTTTGAAAGGATAAAACTCGGAGTTGAAGAGCCATGTGATGCCGCCCGATTCGATGCGCACATTCGGGTGACGTGCCAACCGGATTTGATCCAGCCAGTTGGGTTGGGTTACCATGCCGAAGTGTCCGATAGCAATGCGCAACTTCGGAAACTCTTTGATGATCTCCTCCATCTCGGCTACCTGTTCGTTGCCGTCGGCCAAATCAACTGAGAAGAGCACATCGTTTTGCTCCATCCGACGGAAAAGCTGCATCATTTCATCGCAAGTCAACCACACCCGTTTATCGGACATAATCAACCGTCCGGCAGGCAGTTTGATCGCACCAAAACCTTGCTTAATCAATTCCTCTCCATGTTTCAGGTAGCCCGGCACACGGGCATCCACCATGCCGCAACAGCGGAAACGGTTCGGATATTTATTCTGAACCTCCCACAAGTAGTCGTTTTGCAGTCCGTCGATATACTCTTGTGTGATGACGGCGGCCGACACCTGCGCGTAGTCCATATTGGAGAGGAAAATCTCGGCAGTGTTGCGGCCGTCGGTAATAAACGGAGGCACCATTTGCCGGATTTCGCCCATAAAAAGCGAACGCCCATTCTCCAGTGTCTTTATTTTCATTCCGTTCACCTCGGTATCCTGATGAAGCCAAAGGTGAGCATGTGCATCGATAATTTGCATACTTTACAAGTAGTTAGTAACAGGTAGTTAATCTGCTAATTTTACAAACAGACAAGTTCTTTATTAACGATTGTGGCTATAAAATGTGTCGGATTGTGGAACTGCGAATGCATCCTCGCTAAGCAATCTACGTTGCGTAACAAATTGCTCTCAAACCTATTCAAATCGGCATATTCTATGACCCGTTGTTGGCGGCAGGCTATTCAATTTTAAACACAATAGATGACTCAAAGGACATTTTTGTCGGACAGGTTATCACAAGTCCATCAGATTCCTGTTTCCATTGTAATTGCCCCTTGTATCCTAGAAGGTTTACCGTTTTGATTGGTCTTTCTAAATGTTTTGCATCCGTACCAAGCGATTTAATTTTCAAAACTGTTCCAGGGGAAGGCGCAACCATACAAAATGAATAGAGAGCGCCGTTTTTGCCTATTGTAAAACGGAAGTCCTGGCTGTCGAATTTAAATTCAGCTTGTTTGCGCCCCAATCCTCCACCGGGAAGCATTTTTAACTTACCGTTGACTATTTCTCCTTCGCCAGGAATGATCCATGCGTGGCTACCATAAACTGCTTCGCCATTCCGCCGCATCCAAACGCCCACTTCCTTCAACATTTTCAGGCTGCCTTTGTCAAGTGAACCATCGGGTAGAATGGCAATGCAAATAGCCGCATTTCCATCACGAGCAATGGCTTCTATAATATACCGGATCATCATGGTAGATTGGTAAATGAAGCCCGGTGCATAAAACCAATCGCCTACGGGGGCTTCCCCAATCCATGGTTGATCGGTTTTTATTTTTTCCGGAATAGCGAATTCCTCTGTGGTAACTGTGCCATTGGTTTTGCTGCGAAATTTTACAATGCTAAAGGTATTAACCTGTCCGCGCCTTTCAAGTGCGCGATTGTAATAATAAGAAATTACTCGTTGTGCTGCATCGGCCTTGATGCCAGTTCCAGTTCCGTTACCTGTGAATGGCCCTTGTACTGTACCATCAGTAAAGATGCAATCAGGATCGTATTTATCCACGGCATCCATGATTCTTAATGCCCACTGTGTGGTATACCACTTAGCATAATCTAAGTGATTAGTGAATATGCCTGCTGGAGCTGGCGACCAATCTGTAAATGATTTTTTGTAAACGCCTTTATATTCACGTAGGTCAATGCCATATAACAAACGAGGGTCATATCCTTCCCACCATTTGCCTTTACCATCGGCGAGGGTTAGGTTGCCATCATAAGGAATGCCCTTCTTGTTGCCTATTGAATCGCTGCCAAACGCTGTTTGCCACCACCACCAAGTATATTCGTGATGGAATGTTATGCCAAAATGCATATTGTTTGCGCGACAAGCCTTGGCCCATTCGTCAACTAAATCACGCTTTGGGCCAATATTTACTGAGTTCCATGGTTGATATTTTGAATTCCATAAATCGAAATTATCGTGATGCACACCTTGAATCAGCAGGAAACGTGCACCTGCATCTTCGTATATCTTTGTAAGCATAGCAGGATCTAATTTAATTGGATTCCAATTGTGCAGTACCTCTTTATAGCCTATTTCAGAAGGATGCCCATATTTTTTTAAATGATTTTTGTAGGCACTTTTTGTAGGCTTGTAAAGATTACGGGCATACCAGTCGCCACTTTCGCCGGCCGATTGAGGACCAAAATGAACCCAAATACCAAATTTAGCTTCACGAAGCCACGAAGGTTCACCAGGGTAATTTTTCTCAATGGATTCCCATGTTGGTTCGAACGGACCAGGGGCAATTGGAAGATCAACAAGCTTCAATTCTGGAAATGATTTCCAATCGCCCAATGACACACTATCTATTGGTCGCTTAGCTGGTATTGCTGGAAATGGAGGAAGTAAATTTGAACCGTCTGCTGATCGTTTTCTTACTGTATTTTGGGCATTTGAGCATAATGCAAATAACACTAAAATATAGATGGCTAATTTTTTTTTCATTGTTTTGTTTGTTTTGTTAATGAGTGTATCATGTAATTGGGTTCTTTGTTTTAGATGTAACGAGATTGCCATTAATTAGTAGATATGATAATTTCTTAATATTAATCTTGATAATAAAATATTCTATTGCCAAGAAAAATCCATTGTCGACAATTTATATCGTCGTTTTTCAAATATCTCTTGACGGTATAAATGTAAAGCGCTTTTTTAACTGCAAAAAAGGTCGTTCAAAAAATCTATAAGAAGTCATGGAAATACCTATTGTAGTTACTAATGCAATTAAAAAGCCTATATTATTGCGCCATTCATATAATCCAATCAATTTGTAGAAAACAGCTAATTCATCTTTAAATATATAATAAACAAAATAAAATGTTGTAATATGGAATATATATAAACCATAAGATATCCGACCAAGATAGACAAAAGGAGAAGGAAGAAATTGGCTCGGTGTCCCATATAATGAAAGAAAAATGAGTAATACCCCAATAAGAATAAAAAGCCATCCAAAAATAGCTTCTGGGATATTAGACAGGTGTGGAGCATCTGCGCTAATTCCACAAACAATTGAAGCTACCAACCAGCAAGATATTCCTCCAATGAATACTAAAATTCGAGACGAAATGTGCCAATTAGGTTGCCAGCCTTTTAAGTAGACCGAAAGAAGTATACCCGCTGAAAAGAACTGAAATTGCACAAAACTATTTGTCCATTCACCACTAAATCCAGTTGTAGGCTGCTTGGCGTAATTTATTATTGTCAAATATGATATTGCAATTGCAATAAAAGAAAAAAGCTTTAGTGCTTTTTTGCCTCCCCAAAAAGTTAACAAAGGAATTAAAATATAAAGCTGTTCTTCAACTGAAATACTCCAGAGCGGATTTAGAGGATAAGAAGAAAGCCAGTGATTAAAAGTTATATACCAGTTGCCAGAGAATAAACTGAATGCAAGCTGACCTTTTAAAGGAATGACCCCAAACTTATTTGAAATAAAGGTTAAAAAAACGATACCAAAAAAGAATATGAAATATAAAGGCCAAATGCGAAGAATTCTTCTTATATAGAATGATTTAATACTAATTTTTCCATTTAATTCCTGTTCTTTTGTCAGTAATTCTGTTATTAAAAAAGCACTAAGAAAAAAAAACAGAGGCACACCAAATACTCCAATCAAACTAAGGTGGTAGCCCCAATAATATTTTGAAATGTCTATTGGGGCAAGATCCATTCGATGCGTGAAGAAGATAAATAGAAACGCAATCAAACGAAGAACATCTAATTCTGGTCGATAATATTTGGGACCTGCCATATCTTGTTGTTTAACTTATATTAGTGCAAATTTAAGAAGATCGGTTTGCTTGCCGCTAAAGCAAGAAACAAACTGTTGGTATATTTTCAGATTTCTACTGACTACAGACTACCCACTACTATCTACTGTAATTAGCTGTTCAACCAGGTATCTCTGAATCGCGGTTCAAGGATTGCCTGTACCTCTTTCAATAGTTCTTCGTCCAAAGGTTTGTCGGCCCAGCGGATATTGTCGAGCACCGCTTCGGAGCGGGTGGTACTGAAGAGCGTGGTAGCAATGCGTGGATTGGTCGCCGAGAACTTCACGGCAAGTTGTTCAATCGATTTGCCTTTGCTTTGGCAGTGAGCCACCGCCTTGCGGCAAAGATCCTGCAAAGGTTTTGGAGCCGGATGCCAAGCGGGAGCGCCACGGTCCGTCAACAATCCCATTGAAAACGGAGAGGCGTTGATTACACCGATACCTTTTTCTTCGAAATAGTCGAGATAATCGACCAAGGCATCGTCATTGAGACAGTAGTGGCAAAACGAAAGGACGCTTTCCACCGTACCGGCCGGCACGTGATCGATCACATATTTGAAGTGACGGAGCGTCAGGTTGGTGATACCCACGTGTTTCACAATGCCTTTGTTGCGCAGTTCCACCAAAGCGGGTAATGTTTCATTCACCACCTGGTCGAGGTCGGCAAATTCGATATCGTGCACATTAATCAGGTCGATATAGTCCACGCTGAGACGTTCCAGACTTTCGTAAACACTTTCGGTAGCCCGTTGAGCCGAATAATCCCAGTAATTCACACCCTCTTTGCCGTAACGGCCCACTTTGGTCGACAGGTAAAATTTGCTGTGGTCAATCTCTTTCAGCGCTTTCCCGAGTACCTGTTCGGCTTTCAAATGTCCGTAGTAAGGCGATACGTCGATAAAATTAATGCCATTGTCTACTGCGGTATGAACGGCAGCAATGCCCGACTCTTCTTTTAAAGAATGAAAAACGCCACCCAGCGACGAAGCGCCGAAACTGATAGTGGAGACTTTCATGCCGGTTTTCCCGATCTCTCTGTATTCCATATTGCTTTATATGTTAGATAATTATATTTGTTTTGTGAAATTCAAATTCATATAACTCCGTCCTTCAGGGCGGAGTCAAAATGGGACGATTCCAATTTGGTTTTAGCCTTGATAAATGCAAACTGATTATCTCGACTTGGTTGTTATCATGGCTAAAGCCTAATAGTATACTCGTGGTGCATTTGAAGAAAATGCTATAAAATGTTGTATGTTAATGAATTCATATTTTAGTATTATCTAACCCCTCCGCTTCGCTCGTCCCCTTTAGCAAAAGGGGACACTACTGACTGCGAAGTTTCATCTCTATTTTGTAATTTATCACTAAAATAGCAGATTTATCTCCCCTTCAGATGAAGGGGAGTACCCGATAGGGGGTAGGGTTTGATAAGCCTAATTATAACAGAATATTATGATGTTTGATCTATTTTCGATTAGATAAAGAACTGATTTTTCTCCAAATGCACCATGGGTTAATAGTATTTCTTTTTTTATCTCCGCCCTGAAGGACGGAGTTATTCGACATAGCTCGATTCGTCGAATTCATTTTTTGAGTACCACTTTGAACGCTACAACCGAATAATCGGGAAGTTTCGCGGGTTTCTTGATGACCAGCGCGTCGTTGTTCTGCGTCCAGCTGATTTTTTCTCCATTGCCCAGCAGCGTAACAGATGCAATTTTCTTTCCAGCCAATTTGCCGTTTTTGCCCAACGACTTCAAACGAATATTCTGCGTCGGATTTTCCATGCAAAATGCGTAAACAGCTCCCTGTTTGGTGGTGTAACGGATATCGTCGGCGGTGTATTTACGTACATCTTTCAAGCCTCCGAATTGTCCTTTCTCCTGCGACTGGGTTGTCGATGGCCCTTCGCCGTAAACTTTCCAGGGACGTGAGCCGTAAATTCCCTCGCCGTTATTTTTGATCCATACGCCAATACCTTTGAGGATAGCCACCACGTCGGGTTCAAGGTCGCCTTCGGGTGTCTGCACCACGTTCAGCAGCAAGTTTCCGTTTTTGCTGACAATGTCCACCAACATCTGAATGACCTCAGGTGCGGTTTTGTATTGCTGACCGGTACGGTAAAACCAATCTCCGATAGAGGTGTCGGTCTGCCACGGATAAACGCTGATCGAATCGAGTACGCCCCGTTCCACATCCTGCACAAAACGGTGACCCGACGGTTCTTTGCAGGTGTATACCGCTTCGAGTTTACCGTTGTGTTGTGTGATGTTTTGATTATAAAAGTGCGCGATAAGGCTTCTTCCCACCTCGTTTTCAAACGGGGTCTTACTATCGGAATAGAGGAAATCGGGATGATACATATCCACCAACTCTTTGATGCGAGCGTACCACTTCTTTTGCCACGCGGGATTTTTCGTCATCCAACCGGTATCGTCGGCAGCTGCTTTGCCATGATACAAATCTTCGTAGCGCGGATCGTTGCCATCGTAGGGAACGCCCGCTTTTTCACCGGTTTTGTCAGCGCTATGCGCTTTCTGAAACCATGTGTAGCTTGCTGCAAGGTGTTCGGAAACGCCAAAACGCAAACCCTCTTTTTTAGCGGCTGCCTGCCAGAGACCGACCACATCTTTATGCGGTCCCATATTCACCGAATTCCATTTGTGTAGCTTTGAATTCCACAAAAAGAAATTGTCGTGGTGCGTGCCCATCGAAACGAAATATTTTGCTCCCGTCTTTTTGTAAAGTTTCATCAACGCGTCCGGCTCCCATTTTTCGGCTTTCCACAAGGGAATAATATCTTTATAGCCCTTTTCGGACGGATGTCCGTAGCGCTTCAGGTGATCTTCGTAATAACCTTTCTCCCACGATTGGCCCTCCTGTATGTACATATTGCGAGCGTACCAATCACCCTGACGAGGAACAGCCTGCGGACCCCAGTGCGCCCAAATACCGAATTTGGCATCGCGAAACCATTCGGGATAACTATACTGTTTCAGGGAGGCATCGGTCGGTTTGAATTTTCCCGGTGCAATCGGCAGATCGTTCTGTTGGGCAATGGACGGCATGCAGATGCTCCCAAAGAGAATGATCGGGATAAGTTTTTTGAGATAATGCTTTTTCATGGAAGTATCAGATTAGAAAATTGAGCCCTAAAGTCAATACATTTGTGTAATATCCCATTTTATCGACCACAAAGATACTTGTAAACCAGATAGAAAGGTTGTATATAAAAATCAATTTTGTGTACAGAATAAACATTTTTAAATTTGCAGAAGAATTTCAAGAGAACAAAGAGCAAAGAACAAAGAATAAAGACGGAATCTGAGATTCCAGCGCTTGAACAACTCAAAAGCATCATTTTAAGACACTATCGTCAGAATATTCGACTCGATTCTATTTGCCTATCAGTCTAACATATTTGTCTTTTATCTTTACTCTTTGTTCTTTGCTCTAAATACCAAATCTATGTCCACCCAACACGAACAACAAAAATACGATCCCTGGGAGTTGCAACAGGAGATTGCCAACTTCAAAGTGACGGTTCACTGCTGCCGCTACTGGATACTATCCGAGTGGGAGTGCAAAAATATGTCGTTTCCTTTCTGGCGATTGTATCATAGCCGTCTGGGTGGATCGTATGTTCTGTTTGAAGGAAAAAAGATAGAACTTTCGCCGGATAAGATCATTATCATCCCGCCCTATACCTCATTCTCGTCGCAGTTGAAAGGAACGGAACCCAACGAAAACATACAGGGCATCCGGATTCAGCACGAAGAGGAGATTGCGCTTTATCAGAAACGGGGGATGACCGACCAGATGTTCGTGCATTTCAACCTGGGCTATCCCTACGACCAGATACGACCGGATGTGTACGAAATAACCATCGACCCCGAAAGAGAAAAAATTGTGCGCGAGATTGAAAACGACCGCTTGCAGGAGCCGAATGCGATCGGTTTTTCGTCCAGTTTAAAGCTCGTCGGTTTCATTCTATCGGCACTTCAGCAGATTTCGCCTCTCTTGTGGCAGCAGCCCGAAACCGACAACCGCGTTTTGAAAATTATCCGGTATATCGACAAGAATCTGGACAAACCCTTGAATAACGAAACCCTGAGCACACTGGCCAATTTGGCTACCAACTCCTTTGCGCGGCTCTTCAGGGAGTGCATGAATAGTTCGGTGCAGCAATACATTCAGCAACGGCGCATCGATCAGGCGGTTATTCTGCTCCACCACTCCGACCTTTCGATTGATGAAATTTCTTCCCAATGCGGCTTCTACGACCGCCACCACTTTTCGCGCGTATTCCGCCAACAAACCGGCATCCCGCCGGGATCGTACCGTCAAAAGATGAGGGCGAACTGATTCTATTTACTTTAATTCATTATAATTCTAAAGCAAAAAGGGAATTATTATGTTACTATCCTGCAACAAAAAAAACAGCGTTCCGATGATCGGACATGCCAACAATACATGTTAATTTTGCAAAATAAAATATTGATCAATTATTAACAAGGTTTTTTTGTCTTTATCTGTCTGTTTTCCTACTTTTGCATGATTCCATTTTGTGCGTTACTCCTATTTTATTTAATCGTTATGAAAACACGCAACATTTTCACCTTATTATTTGGATTAACTCTTCTTGTATTCACGAGTTGCCAAGACGACAACGAGCCAAAAGATTGGACAGAAACTGTCACGATAAACGTCTCCGCAGAAACAGTTATGTACACCCCAATTCTAAGTACAATTCCAATAGAGGGGATGAATATTAAAGAAACAACCGAGACCCACTGGATCTCAACTTATTTCAGTTCCATAGCTGGTTTTACCTATGAAAGGGGATATGATTACCTTCTAAAAGTTGAGAAGACGCATTTGGTAAATCCACCGGCAGATGCTTCAAATGTCAGTTATAAATTAATCGAAATTCTATCGAAAGTAAAACAAACCAAATAGCTTTTCATCCGGATTTGACTATTGTTATTTCGGCCCGTCGTAATCGTAATGAAAGAAATTAAAAGCCGCTGTACCGCCATCATTCAGCATATTGTACGAAAACAACGCCACCCGGGCTCCCTTCCAAAAGCCCCATTTCGGTTCAAAGTCGGAACCTAACGGTAGGAAAGTTTTGTTGTCGAAGCTGTAATAGAAACGGCTCTTTGCCACGGGAATATCCAGTTTTAGTTTCAGAAAGAGACTCTTTTTTGAGATGGGTATAGCCGCAGATTCTTTGCCGTTTGTTTCAACGAAAAGAGACAACTTACCCGCCTCATTCTTTACCCCAACAGCGACAAATTCCTTGCCCATGCAGGCCAATCCGGCTTTTTGTCCCGGTAACATTCCGCGGGCATCCAGTTGTGTCATTGCCTCGCCACGATTGCCCATTATTTTCTGGGTCAACGTGTTTCGCGCATTCTTCAGATCGGAAGCTTTCAGGGCGTTCAGCATCAACCAGCCCGGCTTTGCTGTCAACGACCAGGCTGCATCCACCGGATTGTGATTCCATTGCCATTGCAAACCCAATTGAGGAGCGCTAAACTCGTCATCGGTCATCGGAGCGCTCACCGGCGACGTGGTTCCCGTAACCGGCTTTTTCCAGACATACACCGGTTCACCAATACCGTTTCGGTCGATGTCGACACCTACCACGGGCCAGTCGTCGTGCCAATACATCGGTTGCAGGTGCACCACCCGCCCCACAGCTCCTGCCGACTGGAAATGAAAGAACCACCATTCACCCTCCGGTGTATCCACCATCGCACCCTGATGCGGGCCGTTAATCGCGGTGGAGCCTTTTTCCAGCACTACCCGTTTTTCGTACGGACCATACATGTTTTTAGAGCGCAAAACCGTTTGCCAACCTTTGTCCACGCCTCCTTCGGGAATACTCATATAATAATAGCCGTTGCGTTTGAACAGTTTCGTCCCTTCGGCAACAGGACCGGTATACACCGTTTTGCCTTCATCCAGCAGTTTGGTGCCATCGGCACTCATTTTGTGCACAATGATCGGACCGGCGCCATAAAGACTGTGCCCTAAATAGGCCTGTCCGTCCTCGTCCCAAAACGGGCAGGGATCCTCCCATTTTGCCACACGGTTCACGCAAAGCAACGGCGTCCACGATCCTTCGGGCTTCTCTGCCGATGACATAAAAAGACCTTCGTCTGGCGTACAGAAATAGACGTAAAACTTACCCTCGTGATAACGCAGCGCCGGTGCCCACGATCCACCGGCATACCGTTGCATGGAATCGTATTCGGCTCCCTCAATTTTAGTGTAAATCCGTCCCACAATGTGCCAGTTTACCATGTCGTCCGACTCCAGCATATTCATTCCCATAAAATGAAATTCGGAGCACACCATGTAATATTTTTGTCCCACCCTGATCACATCCGGGTCGGAATAGTCGGCGTTCAGCACCGGATTGATGTACGTTCCGTTGCCCTGATCGCCCCACGAACCGGTATGGTGTTGGGCAAACAAAGTCTGAGCAAGAATCCATAACACAACAACTATTCCCCTGCGTTTTATAAAAAGACCATTCATCAGCAATGTTATTAATATTTTCAACGTAACAAAAAAAAGCACGCCGCACAAAGATAAAGAAAACTTATCATCCTGCGTTGCGAAGAATCACCAAGTCCAGCTCTGCAACATTTGCTATTTTGCCTGTATTGCAGTAATTTTGCACTCCAAAATTAAACTGCTATTATGACCTTTCAGGAAGAGATCAAACGCCGACGTACTTTCGCTATTATCAGTCACCCGGATGCGGGAAAAACCACTCTAACAGAGAAACTTCTGCTTTTCGGGGGCGCCATTCACGTGGCCGGTGCCGTTAAATCGAATAAGATTAAGAAAACTGCCACATCCGACTGGATGGAGATTGAAAAACAGCGCGGAATCTCCGTTGCTACCTCCGTGATGGGATTCGATTATGGTGATTACAAGGTGAACATTCTCGATACTCCCGGTCACCAGGATTTTGCCGAAGATACGTTCCGTACCCTGACTGCCGTCGATAGCGTTATCATCGTGATCGATGCGGCCAAAGGGGTGGAGGCACAAACCCGCAAGCTGATGGAGGTGTGCCGGATGCGCAAAACGCCGGTGATCGTCTTTGTTAACAAGATGGACCGCGAAGGTAAAGATCCGTTCGATTTGCTCGACGAAGTGGAAGCCGAACTCTCCATCAAGGTACGCCCGCTGAGCTGGCCGATCAATATCGGACAACGTTTCAAAGGTGTCTACAATCTTTTCGAGCATCACCTCGATCTTTATACTCCCAGCAAACAGACCATTACCGAATCGATTGCTTTCGACGATATTAATAATCCGGAACTGGAGAACTATATAGGTGAAGCCGATGCGGCTAAACTGCGCGAAGATATGGAACTGATTGAAGGGGTTTATTCCGAATTTACTCCGGAACCGTACCTAGCCGGTGATATTGCTCCTGTCTTTTTTGGTAGTGCGCTGAACAATTTCGGCGTAAAGGAACTATTGGACTGTTTTGTGAAGATAGCTCCCAGTCCGCGTCCGATTCAAGCGATTGAGCGGGTTGTAAATCCGGAAGAAGAGGGATTTTCAGGTTTTATCTTCAAGATTCATGCCAATATGGATCCCAATCATCGCAGTTGCATTGCCTTTGTGAAGATCTGTTCCGGTAAATTTGAACGTAACGTCAACTACAAACACGTACGTCATAATAAATTGCTGCGATTCTCCAGTCCTACTGCCTTTATGGCTCAAAAGAAAGAGGTAGTAGACGAGGCATATCCCGGCGATATTGTCGGTTTGCCCGACACCGGAAACTTTAAAATAGGGGATAGTCTTACTTCCGGAGAAAATGTTCATTTCAAAGGGTTGCCGAGTTTTTCGCCCGAGATGTTCAAGTATATCGAAAATGCCGATCCGATGAAGGCCAAACAGCTGAATAAAGGTATCGATCAGCTGATGGATGAGGGGGTCGCCCAGGTATTTGTTCATCAAAATAGCGGTCGGAAGATTATCGGTACGGTGGGACAGTTGCAGTTTGAGGTTATTCAATACCGCCTCTTGCACGAATACAACGCTCAGTGCCACTGGGAGCCGATATCGCTCTACAAAGCTTGCTGGATAGAGAGTGATGACCCTGCTGAAATTGAGAATTTCAAAAAGCGGAAATTTCAGTATATGGCTGTCGATAAAGAGGGTCGCGATGTCTTTCTGGCCGATTCGGGCTACATCCTACAAATGGCGCAGAACGATTTCCAGAAAATCAAGTTCCATTTTAGCTCGGAATTTTAAAGCCTCTCCCCCTCCCTCCACAAGAGGGGGGGGATCTGCATTATTCAACAAATGTGGGTTGACTAAGTAGTGGGTAAATAATATCCTATTTTTGATCACTGCTGCTTGTTCTACCGCAGCTCCCTCTCCATGGGAGAGGGCGGGGGGAGAGGTCTCAATTCAAAATAGCATATGATACTGCTCATGGCACCTATTTGTCTATTATTAACTTACAAAACAATCTATTAGCCAATTCTAATGGCACATTGGCATACTAACTCATTAGCATATTTATTATGGATATCCCTGTTGGAACAACGCTCAAAAGAACAATGACAGTAGGTGACGAACACCTGGCAAGCCGTGTCGGCTCCGGTGGACTCGATGTATTTGCAACCCCTTCGATGATTGCCTTTATGGAAGGCACGGCCTTGCAGGTCGCTCAGGAGTTTTTACCCGAAACATCCAGTACGGTCGGAACGCTCGTTAATGTGAAACACGTAAAGGCCTCTCCGCTGGGAGCAACTATCACGTGCGAAGCTACGATTACCGAAGTCGACGGTCGCCGTCTGGTGTACGAAGTAAAAGCTTTCGATGATCAAGGACTGATCGGAGAAGGTACGCACGAACGTTTTGTGGTGGATTGTGCCAAATTCATGGCGAAGGTTTCGCTGTAGTCAGTAGCATTTCTCTGCATTATCAGAGACTGTATAAAATAAGAAAGGGACTACCAGTTTTTTGGTTAGTCCCTTTTCTATTTACTGTGGAGTATAGCGGACTCGAACCGCTCACCTCGACACTGCCAGTGTCGCGCTCTAGCCAGATGAGCTAATACCCCCTCGCTTTTTTGCGACGCAAAGATACCGTTTTTATTCGGAATAAAATGCTACTTTTGTGAAAATTTTGAATATGTATATTTACAATACAACATTCTGCCTGGAAGATAGTGTGTTAGATGCGTGGAAACAGTGGCTCGATGAGGAATATGTTCCCATGATGACAAGCGAAGGTTCCTTTTCTGATCTGCATATCTTTCGCGTGTTGACCGAAAACGCAGGAGACGCTTTATCGGTTTCGGTACAATTTTCAGTTGAGACGTTGGTGGCAATCGATCGCTGGAAAAAAGAGAAAGAACAACAGCTGGCGGCATCCGTCACTCACCTGTTCGGTACCAAAGTGCTCTATTTCTCTACAGTGTTGGAGGTGTTGGTATGACAACAACAGCCGGAGATCGGATTATTATGGGTATAGACCCCGGAACGACCGTGATGGGCTATGCTCTGCTTCGGGTAAGCCGGAATAATCCCTCTCTGTTGGCAATGGGAGTGATCGATTTGCGCAAAATACCGGATCACTATGCCCGTTTGCACCGCATCTTTGAGCGGACCCTTTCGCTGATTGACGAATTTCATCCGGCAGAACTGGCAATCGAGGCTCCTTTTTTCGGAAAGAATGTACAGTCGATGCTTAAACTTGGCCGAGGGCAGGGCATAGCCATGGCTGCGGCGCTGCACCGTAATATGGAGATCACCGAATATGCTCCGTTGAAAATCAAAATGGCCATTACCGGCAACGGAAAGGCCTCCAAAGAGCAAGTGGCCGATATGCTGCGGCGTATACTCTCTATTTCGCCCGACGACATGCAGGCACGACTCGATGCTACCGATGCGTTGGGTGCGGCGCTTTGTCATTATTACCAAACGAATCGACCGCAAAGCGATAAGAAATATAATGGATGGAAAGATTTTGTGGAGAAAAATAAGGACAAGGTAGTTCGGTAGTGTTTGACGCTCCGTGTAAAAAGTGTGTGTTTGTATAGAGAAGTCCGTTCGAACTCATAACTAAATCGTTATATTTGTGTGTTGTTTCAAAAATCATAATCAATGAATCTGAATTTTGAGGAAAGCAAGAAAATTTGGCTGAAGATTGCTCTTTTTCTGTTGGCCATTGCTTTGATCGTAGAGCTCTTTCCACGTCAAAATCGCTTTAACTATAACTTCAGTGTAGGTAAACCCTGGCATTATGAGCTGATTACTGCTGCATTCGATTTTCCTGTTTATAAAGATCCCCAACAATTGAAGATTGAGCAGGATAGTGCCTTACGTCAATATACACCCTATTTCCGTTTTAATTCGTCGTTGTTGGATACCAAAATGGCCGAACTGGAGCATTCCGGCTCGTTGATTCTGTCGATGGCAACTCCTTACCGGCAATATCTTCATAATCAATTTGAGTATGTCTATAACAAGGGCATCATGCGTGTTGACGATTATGAAAAGATGCAGAAAGAGAAGGTGCAGATGGTGGCTGTGGTCAAAAATAATGTGGCTACCACGGTGCCGCTTGCCGAATTATTCACTGTCAAAACCGCCTACGAGTATATTTTGTCCCATGCCACCGGAGGTCTGAGTAATCGAGTGCTGCAGTCGTGTAATTTGAATGCCTACCTTACCGACAATTTAGTGTATGATGTTTCTGTGTCGGAACAGGTGAAAAATGAAGTTCTGCGTACCGTATCTCAAACCGAAGGGATGGTGCAGACAGGTGAACGAGTGATTGATAAAGGAGATATTGTCACCGAAGCATCGTATCGTGTATTGACCTCACTTCAAAGCGCGACGAATAAAATGCAGGGAGAAATAACGCAGTCGTGGATTATACTACTGGGCGAGATTCTTATCGTGACAGGTCTGATGACGTTGCTTTTCCTTTATATATTCTTGTTTCGTCGCCGCGAGATTTTTGCCCGGTTCAAGAACATCCTGTTCATCGTAATGATGATTGTGCTGATCGTCGGATGTGCTTTTGCGGTAATTTCCTTTACCAGTTTTAGTATTTATCTGGTGCCTTTTGCGTTGCTGCCGGTAATGATTTGTACCTTCTTCGATTCCCGTTCGGCATTGTTTGCGCATATTATTACGGTGCTGATGGTCTCATTTGTGGTTCGTTCGTCTCAGTTCGAGTTCGTGGTGCTGCAAATTGCCGTGGGTATGACCGTTATTACCAGCCTGCGCGACCTGACTCAGCGGTCGCAACTTGTTAAAACGGCCGGTTTGATCTTTATTACCTACAGTGTGGGCTATCTGGGAATCTCTTTGGTACAGGATCATAGTTTCGAGAAAATATTGTGGGTGCGTTTTCTGCTGTTCGGTATCAATGCTCTGTTGCTGCTGTTTGCCTATGCCTTTATTTATGTGGTCGAAAAATCGTTCGGTTTTTTATCGAACGTTACGCTTATCGAGCTCTCCAATATTAATAGTCCCCTAATGGTTCGCTTCTCGGAACAGGCGCCGGGAACCTTCCAGCATTCGCTTCAGGTGTCCAATTTGGCCACTGAGGCAGCACAAAAAATCAATGCCAATACCCTGTTGGTGCGTACTGGAGCTTTATATCATGACATCGGAAAGATGGCGGCACCTTCCTATTTTACCGAGAATCAGGTGGGCGGCGTTAATCCGCTGGAATCATTGCCCGATGAAGCAGCGGCCAAAATTGTGATTAACCACGTAACGGAAGGTGTGAAGATTGCAACCAAAAATAATCTGCCCCGTCAGATCATACAGTTTATCCGGATGCACCACGGCAAGGGTAAAGTGCGTTATTTCTATCAACGATTTTGTACGCAGTTCCCGGCAGCCTCTCCCAACGACGAAGCATTTACCTATCCGGGACCAAATCCACGTACCAAAGAGACTGCTCTTTTGATGATGGCCGACGCGGTGGAAGCTGCTTCGCGTAGTTTGACAGAATATTCGGAAGAAAGCATCTCTTGCCTGGTAGAACGGATCGTGCAGACTCAGATCAACGAAGGTGCATTTCGCGATGCCCCGATCACTCTCCGCGATATTGAGACGGTCAAGGCTGTGTTTAAAGATAAGCTGCGCAATATCTACCATAGCCGGATTGTCTACCCGGTACCAGTGCAAGAAGAACAAAAATAGAGGTACTATACTATAAAGAAAGCGGAACAGTCGGGTGTTTATAAACACCCGACTGTTTTTTTTGATGCCATGAGGTAAGAATAATCGAAATTAATGCCGGTTGTCGCGGTGTTTTTCGCGTTTGACTGGAGCGTGAAAGGCTAAAATGAAGAGAAAAATGCAATTTTTGGATGCCAACAGCACCTCTCTGAGAAGAAAATTACCGTGTATCGGACAAAATATGCTCTTTGGGGATAATGAATAGTGCCATTCTGGAGGTGGATCTTTCGATTTTGTGGGGAAAATAGCATCGCGTCCTGCTTTTTTTTGAGTCTCGATACGGGAATGGTAGGGGAGGGTGGTAAATCATTAAAAAATAGTGTGTTCAAACCTATTTTACGAAAAAAATGACTCATTTTGGAGTGTTTGTGATGCTCAAAAAGCACTATTCAATCTATTTATTGATAGATAATTAGGGGGTATATCGACATGTGTATTGTTGTAAATTGTTGAAATATAGAGGTGTAAAACAAAGTTCCATTTTTCTCACAAAAAAGGGTAAGGGGTATTTGGAATTATCGGAAAAAGGGCGTTACTTTGCACCCGCTTTGAGAGAGTAACACGGAGGTGTTACGGATGTTGAAGCTGAGAAAAAAGTTTTGAAAAAAAGTTGCAAAGAGATTTGGTAGTTCAAAAAATAGCAGTACCTTTGCAATCCCTTTCGCTCAGAAATGACGAGGGGGTCAAAACAAGAGATCTTTGAATATAACTGAAACAACAAAATGTAGTATAAGGAAAGGTTAGTGTGAGAGCTAACCGTCAATTTACTTAAATTACACCCGATAGAAATATCGAGGAAGTCATCTTGAGAAGAACACGAATGCAGTCAGTGATGATTGTATTCACAAGGAACAAAACAAATTTATACAATGAAGAGTTTGATCCTGGCTCAGGATGAACGCTAGCGACAGGCCTAACACATGCAAGTCGAGGGGCAGCACGAGGTAGCAATACTTTGGTGGCGACCGGCGCACGGGTGCGTAACGCGTATGCAACCTACCTATAATTGGGGGATAGCCTTCTGAAAAGGAGATTAACACCGCATAAGACAATAGCTTCGCATGGAGTAGTTGTTAAATATTTATAGATTATAGATGGGCATGCGTCTGATTAGATAGTTGGTGAGGTAACGGCTCACCAAGTCTACGATCAGTAGGGGTTCTGAGAGGAAGGTCCCCCACACCGGAACTGAGACACGGTCCGGACTCCTACGGGAGGCAGCAGTGAGGAATATTGGTCAATGGGCGAGAGCCTGAACCAGCCAAGTCGCGTGAAGGAAGAATGTCCTATGGATTGTAAACTTCTTTTGTAGGGGGATAAAAAAGGCTACGTGTAGTCTCTTGTAGGTACCCTACGAATAAGGATCGGCTAACTCCGTGCCAGCAGCCGCGGTAATACGGAGGATCCAAGCGTTATCCGGATTTATTGGGTTTAAAGGGTGCGTAGGCGGACTGTTAAGTCAGTGGTGAAAGGTTGACGCTCAACGTTAACATTGCCATTGAAACTGGTAGTCTTGAGTGCAAATGAGGCAGGCGGAATGTGTTGTGTAGCGGTGAAATGCATAGATATGACACAGAACACCGATTGCGAAGGCAGCTTGCTGGAATGTAACTGACGCTGAGGCACGAAAGCGTGGGGATCAAACAGGATTAGATACCCTGGTAGTCCACGCAGTAAACGATGATTACTAGCTGTTAGCGATAGAATGTTAGTGGCTAAGCGAAAGCGATAAGTAATCCACCTGGGGAGTACGTTCGCAAGAATGAAACTCAAAGGAATTGACGGGGGCCCGCACAAGCGGAGGAACATGTGGTTTAATTCGATGATACGCGAGGAACCTTACCCGGGCTT
>Ga0183099_1000017_pt2 | contig 179768 bp, 151 predicted proteins | sample Biomet1_FD_127788 | JGI IMG/M metagenome (GOLD analysis project Ga0183099, IMG submission 127788) | Microbial communities from bioreactor (seeded with anoxic lake sediment) at LBNL, California, USA - Biofuel metagenome 1 | ecosystem: Engineered > Bioreactor > Anaerobic > Unclassified ...
GCCCGTGAGCAATTAACAAAGGTTAGCCGGGGAGGGAAGGAGACAACTTTTGGTTTTGATAGCAAGGGACTGCCTCTTTCTATAGTGTCGGATAACAGGATTAAGCTGTATTATTCTTTCGACTCAAAAGGAAATCTTCAGCATCGCACCGACACCCTCACAAACCAGAGAGAACAGTTTTTGTACGATACCCACAACCGTTTGACAAACTGGAATATTTACCAAAACAATGTGTTGTCAAAGCAAAATAGCATTGCTTATGATTCAAATACGGGTAACATTGTCCAAAAGAGTGACCTGAATAACCTGACTATGAATTACGGGGGGAGCAGGCCTCATGCCTTGACATCTATTTCTGGTACTCCTGGTGCTATTTCGTTGGATTCTTTAGGGGTAACCTATACTGATTTCAAGAAGATCGCCTCTCTTACAGAAGGCAATAAAGGTTATACGATATCCTATGGTGTGGACGAAGAACGCCGCAAATCGGTGTATAGTGTGAATGGTGTAGTCAATCGTACCCGCTATTATCTGGGTGATTATGAAGAAGAAGTGGACGCCGCAGGAAATATCCGAAAAATCCATTATCTTAGCGGAGGAGCCGTCTATATCCAAAACAGCAGCAGTGACAGCCTGTTGTACGGTTATTTCGACTACCAGGGTTCTTTGATAGCATTGACAGATGCAAATGGCAACGTACTTGAACGTTACGCTTATGACCCGTGGGGCCAACGTCGTAATCCTTCCGACTGGAGGCAGACCGATTCCCGTACCAGTTGGCGTCTGAACCGCGGCTACACAGGTCATGAACATCTTGACGCCTTTGGCATCATCAACATGAACGGCCGTGTTTACGACCCCCTGACCTCGATGTTTTTCAGCCCCGACCCTTATGTGCAAGCTCCGGACAGTTGGCTGAACTACAACAGGTATGGATACTGCTATGGTAATCCGTTTAAGTATACGGATCCATCGGGTGAAATAGTTTGGATGCCAATTATAATTGGTGCTATTGTTGGTGCCTATATTGGAGGCTCCACAGCAAATGGAACTTACGACCCTACTATGTGGGATTATAATTCAGGTAAAACTTGGGGTTATATGTTAGGCGGTGCTGTTGTTGGAGGTGTTTCTGGAGGACTTGCCTATGGCGTAGCAACATCAGGTATCCCTTTTGCAAATACTGCGGCAATTATGACAGGTTCATTTACAAATAGCGTAGGCATGAATATAGTTACAGGTGAACAAACTCCCGTTTCTATTAGTTTTGGCGTAGTATCTTACAATTTCACTTCAGGAGATTGGGGTTATTTAGGAAAGAAGGGTAATTCAGCTCTTGAGAATATAGGGTATGGATTAGGAGCATTAGCAAATGTATCTGATATACTGGCGGGCTTTAAACCAGGAAGTGTGGAGCTAAGGACTGAAAATGACCCAAATTATAGTAAGCCAGAAGGTGTTTATGATGAAAATGGCAGATTAATAGGCACAAGGGATGTTCCCCGTAAAGATTTAATAGGACATTCTCAGTTAAATAGAAATGGAAAACCAGTTGTTGATTGGGGCCCTACAGAAGGGGTTAGTGGTTTTGGGGATTGGGTGCCAGGTACAAATTCTTATGAAGGGGGAGTGCCAATTGCAGCTGCAAAAATGAAATGGAGTCCGCTTACAATTGATGGTGTTAATGTTAGTAGAATATCCAGTTGGAATCCTTCTGGTAAATATAATCTTGCGTTTAATAGCTGTGTTTCTCAAACTTCGAGAGCTCTTAATGCATCCGGAGTTTTTAATGTTGGGATACATCCATATTTATTACATGCTCAGATGTACTTGCGTTCGATAGGATTTAGGCCATCACTTTTTTCATCATACATGTATCAATATTAAAAAAAACTATGATTTGTAAAGCACTTATAATTGCACAGCTAATGTTCTTTAGCTGTGCATACTCTCAAACACAAGAAAAAATGCATGATGTTAAAATTTCTGATGCCAGGGTTTATCTATATTCTGGCAATAAAGGGTTTACTACTGCGGGAGCATATTCTCATTTTGATGATATGATTAAGACAGGCATAAAGACTAAACAATTAATTAATATTGATATAAAAAAAATTCAATCTATTTTGAATAAAGCCGAACAAAAGAAGCATTGGCAAACTAAAGTTGGAATGAACATTACTTTTTGTGAGATAAGTTTTAAAGAAACAGGTATTTTAAGTAAAGTAATTATACGAACGGGAAGGGAAAAAACAATAGTTACTGACTTAACTCGAAATATTGACTATAATATAACAGACTCAGAAGATATAAGTTGGCTACTCGCTTTTACCAATGGATTCAAAACTGAGTACAAAAAAGCCGGAGCAATCCGGCTTTTTGCGGGACCGTCCAGAATTTTGTGTAAATGAAAAAATTGGGTCGTGAAGTTTTAATACTTAAAACATGGTAACACGGATCTCGAGAAAAGTTTTTTTGATATGTTTATTGGCTATTTTGGCGAATGCTATGTGTCAGGCACAAAAAAATAGGAAGATTTATGAATTTAATTCATTTCGATTCGACTCCTGTATGTTTGTTTTGAATGAATTTAATAATAAATTTGAAACTGAGAAGCTCTTTCCAAGCTATGTTCCGGATGTGGTATATTCAGAAGAGCCTTTTTCGACTGGAACTGTAAATTATGGGCCTCGTTATGAAGGCAATTTATCTTTTACTGTTGCAGGAGTAAATATTGGCGGAACTGGCGTTTTTGGAAGACATTCTGATGGTGTCGGTTTTACAATTGGATATGGCGTAACACTTGGTGTAGATGCGGTACCTTTTAATATTGGATTCAACCTTAATAGAGGTGCAAGTAGCCAATATTTTAATAAATTACCTATTGAACTTAAAAATGCAGTGAAAACATGGTGGTGAATCATAATAATACTATTAAGTTGAGCCCTAAAATTGCTATCTCAATAATAGTCTTTGTTATATTAGGCTTTCTCTCAATGGTTCTTATTTCAAAACAGAAAGTTAGTAAGTATTTTATAGCAAATTTTGAAACTAAAATTGTTTCTACAGTTGTAACGGGCGAATTTGGCGGAGGTAGAGGTGGTATTGGTTATAAAAAAAATCACTTCATCAGCACCTCTGCCATCTTGATTGAGAACAAATCAAGGTATAATAAATGGAAAACCAATGGGCCAATTATCGATTTAAACTCGGATCCCCATTCCTATACCTTAGATGATTTAGCATTGCCTTATACAATATCAAAAAATGCTTATAGTGATACTCTTTTTGTTGAAAAAGAAGGCAATGTATTACTATTTTTAATGGTTAGAGAAGATTAGCTCTTTGTTGAGCCGAGGCTGTTAATTAATTAAAAAGCCATGCAGCATTTTCTTACGTGCCTTGATATCTGTCTCTGTTGGTTCTATCTTTATTGAATTCCATAAATAATAAGATTATGAAATATTTAGCAATTACAGTGATGTTATTTTTCAACATAAATTTATTCGGGCAAGTACGATACTTTAATGATATTCCAAAGGATATTTTGGAACAGTTAGGCAAAATGGGCATTGATGACTCTCCGTTGTTAAACAGTCAAGAAAGTGTTTTTTTTAATGCAATTTTCAAAGACCCTTTAAAAGGGTTTGATTTTACAAATAAAAGAATTGGATTTCTTTCAGCTGGTAGCAAGCGGAATAAAAAAGAGTTTTTTAAAGAAGAGAGAGAAAGATATAATAATAACTCTACTACTATCAACGGCACATTGTATATTTTTGATTTATCTCAAAAAGAAGAATCAGGCGGTTATGATGCGGCGATTGTATGTTGGAGCAAGCGTTTAATGCCAATACAGGATATAGTTAAAAGATTGAAATAAAATACTAAAGGCATCAGGAAACCCGAGCTTTTTGCTTCGCAGGGCAACAATATGTTTAAGCTTAATAGATTTTACAAACCCATATGTATCATTCAACTTGTCCAGTTCCAATATATAATGGCACACATGATCTTAATGATTGCCTTCAAATCTTATTCGTGTTCAATAATAAATAGAGAAAAGCAATGAAGACAGTACACTTATTATACGTATATTTATTTATATTTTTGCAATATATTTCTGGTCAAAATATTGTTTTATATAGTTCTAATGATATTAGAATAAATATAAATTCAGATAAAGAAAATTATACTGTATGGCGAAAACCCGTAGATCAACTAATTAAGGTTCCTTATATTTCAACTGGTAAGGTTTTGTTTTCTAATGATTTGTTAATATGTATTGACACTATTACAAAAGAGAGAATTATTCTAAAGAAAGTTGATAAATACAGATTAATTGTGAATAATAAAAACAGCCTCTTTAGTACCAAGGAAATATTATATGCGATAAAGATTTCTGACAGTAAGGGACATCTTTTAGAAAATATTGGGTGGAAAAATGGAAAACGAAATGGATATTGGTGTTTCTATTCCGATAAAGGAGTTGATTTTGTTTTTTATGAAAATGGCAGAATTATAAAAAGATATTTTAAAACACATAAGGAACTTGATGAAGAGGCGATGAAAGGCTCAGCAATATTGTAATGGCTCTATTTTCAATATATCAGACTATTTAAAGCTTACACTAGTGTTCCGCTAAAAGTCGCTGAAAATGAATAATATAGGATAATCATCCGAGATTAGCTCAGTTGTAGTTCTGTTAAACATTTCATTTATAGGCATTTTCTCAAAAAGGGTTAAGCCTATAGTCTGAAAAGATGATATGTCCGTAATCTGTATGTCTAATACGATTTATTTGGCAACCTGACCGAAGTCAGAGATCAAAATAGCCGTTCTATCTGGAAACCTTTGGAAGAAAATGCCCGTGAGCAATTAACAAAGGTTAGCCGGGGAGGGAAGGAGACAACTTTTGGTTTTGATAGCAAGGGACTGCCTCTTTCTATAGTGTCGGATAACAGGATTAAGCTGTATTATTCTTTCGACTCAAAAGGAAATCTTCAGCATCGCACCGACACCCTCACAAACCAGAGAGAACAGTTTTTGTACGATACCCACAACCGTTTGACAAACTGGAATATTTACCAAAACAATGTGTTGTCAAAGCAAAATAGCATTGCTTATGATTCAAATACGGGTAACATTGTCCAAAAGAGTGACCTGAATAACCTGACTATGAATTACGGGGGGAGCAGGCCTCATGCCTTGACATCTATTTCTGGTACTCCTGGTGCTATTTCGTTGGATTCTTTAGGGGTAACCTATACTGATTTCAAGAAGATCGCCTCTCTTACAGAAGGCAATAAAGGTTATACGATATCCTATGGTGTGGACGAAGAACGCCGCAAATCGGTGTATAGTGTGAATGGTGTAGTCAATCGTACCCGCTATTATCTGGGTGATTATGAAGAAGAAGTGGACGCCGCAGGAAATATCCGAAAAATCCATTATCTTAGCGGAGGAGCCGTCTATATCCAAAACAGCAGCAGTGACAGCCTGTTGTACGGTTATTTCGACTACCAGGGTTCTTTGATAGCATTGACAGATGCAAATGGCAACGTACTTGAACGTTACGCTTATGACCCGTGGGGCCAACGTCGTAATCCTTCCGACTGGAGGCAGACCGATTCCCGTACCAGTTGGCGTCTGAACCGCGGCTACACAGGTCATGAACATCTTGACGCCTTTGGCATCATCAACATGAACGGCCGTGTTTACGACCCCCTGACCTCGATGTTTTTCAGCCCCGACCCTTATGTGCAAGCTCCGGACAGTTGGCTGAACTACAACAGGTATGGATACTGCCTCAATAACCCACTCATTTATACTGACCCATTGGGTGAATTTATACAGATCATTGTTGGTGCTGTTATTGTTGGAGTAATTAATGTGGGAATAAAAGCTTATCAGGGTAAAATAAATAGTTTTGGCGATGGCATAATGGCCTTTGGAATTGGAGCGGTTGCCGGGGCAGTTGGGGTAGCTACAGGAGGTGCAGCCTTTGTATCAATGGGAGGAGCTGCTGGCGGCGCAGGAGGTTTCCTTGCAGGAACAGTGGGAGGAATGGTTGGCTCTGCGGCGTCTATGCCCATACAAAGCATATGCAATTCCATGTATTTTGGTGACCCAATGATGACAGAGAAGCAATATCTTATGGGTATTGGTATCGGTGGTTTGCTTGGAGGAATTATTAATGGGGGTATTGCTTTAGGCAATGGACGAAGTTTTTGGAATGGGACATTACTACCCTCTACGCCGACTCATACACCATTACCAATTTCAGTTCCAAGTAAATCTAAAATACAGTTGCCAAACAACGGAAGGGCAACACCATTAGAAAAACCTGATGGCAACTCCTTTACATTAAGAACGACGACCACAGAAACCCCAAATTATTCTATTGAGGGGCAAAGCATAAAGATTAGTATGCAAAGACCGGATATAACCGGCTATGACGCTCCATTAGCAGGTAAAACGGATTTATATCATAATTTCCCAAAACTACTTGATAAAACTATAGTACAACAGGGTAGTATGGCTTATCGAATTTCAGATGGTTCATATATGTTTACCGCTCCCGGTACAATTAACAATGTACAAGGTGTTTATACGATTGGAGTGAACCAGAGTGGCGTTATTTATCATAGGTGTTTTTATGAATGGTCAAAGTTTTTAAATAATTATTAGAACTATGGGTACAGTTAATTTTTTTGATAAGGAAAGAAATTTAATAATGCAGTTCAAAGATTTTCGATTTATGACAACGGAAGCTTTGAATATAGTAACTTTTATGGGTAAAGTTGATTTCGATTTTTTTCATCTCGAAACTAACTTTGAAGTAGAAGAATTTGACCTAAAGAATCTCCTGCTTTTATTGGAAAAAATGCATAATAGAGAACAAAAGTATATCACATTTAATCCTTTATCAGGCAAAATTATAATTAGGCTTTCTGAAGATGATGGACAAATAAATGTTAAAGGTGAAATCTATAATGAAATGTCTACTTGTAAATTAGAGTTTAAATATGATATAGACCAATCTTTTATTCCTGATTTGATTAAAGAGATAGAAATAGTGATGAAGGAAAACGCTTAAAAAATAAAAGCCTCGGTTCGCTGTGACATTTTGCTTATAGTGCCGCAATATTTTTTTGCAAAATTTTTTTGGCACTGTCCAACCGTATGTGTAAATGAAAAAATTGGGTCGTGAAATTTTAATTTTTAAAACATGGTAACACGGATCTCGAAGAAAGTTTTTTTGATATGTTTATTGACCGTTCTGACGAACTTTATGTGTCAAGCACAAAAAATTATGAAGATTTATGAATTTAATTCATTTCGATTCGACACCTGTATGTTTTTTTTGGTATGAATTTAATAATAAATTTGAAATTGAGAAGCTATTTCCAAGCTATGCTCCAGATATAGTATATCATGAAGAGCCTTTTTCGACTGGAACTGTAAAGAAAAATAAGGATATGGTTCTCTGTTACGATTTCAAACTGAAAAGAATGTATACTTTTAAACAGATAAATGACTCAACATTGGTGGCCCTGAAACATACGGCAGTCTTTGCTAAAGGAGACAAGTTGCATAAGGTAAGAGAAGTAACCTACGATACTCCATGAAATTTTAATAGAAAATGATTAGATCCAAAGTCGCAAAATGGAAAAGACTGTTGTACGATTCTTCTGGCGAATAAAATGCTTTAAACAAGAACATGCATCTTGAATAAGAAGCAAAGGGACTGCCTTTATGAGACAGTCCCTCTTTGCTTATATGAGATGATCTTTTTTGCTTACCTCACCTGTGAGCCGTTGGCTACGGATTCTGAAGGTTGTACGAAAACCAGCTTGCCGTCGGCATTTTCGGCCATGAGGATCATTCCCTGGGATTCTATGCCCCGGAGTTTCCGGACTTCCAGGTTTACGAGCACGCAGACTTGCTTGCCGATGATTTCTTCGGGTTTGAAATGTTCTGCAATGCCTGATACGATGGTGCGCTGGTCGATGCCTGTATCTACTTTCAGCTTCATGAGTTTGCTGGTCTTGGGCACCAGTTCGGCTTCCAGTACTTTCCCGATGCGAATGTCCATTTTGGTGAATTGTTCGAAATCGATGTCGGCTTTGGCCGGCTCTGCTTTCTTTTCTTCTGCCTCGTTGGCTTTTTTGGTGTCTTGGAGTTTCTGCACTTGGGCTTCTACCACTTCGTCCTCTATTTTTTCGAAGAGCAGTTCGGGTTTGGCTGTTTGGTGTCCTTCGGCAAGTAGCTCTATGCTGCCCAGATTTTCCCATTTAAACTCTTTGATTCCCAGCATTTCGCGAAGCTTTTTCGAGCTAAACGGCAGGAATGGCTCGAAGGCGATAGACAGGTTGGCGGCAATTTCAAGGCTCAGATTCAGGATGGTCCCGACGCGTTCCATGTCGGTTTTGGCCAGTTTCCAGGGTTCGGTGTCGGCCAGGTATTTGTTGCCGATACGGGCCAGGTTCATGGCTTCTTTCTGAGCGTCCCGGAAACGGAAAATGTCCAGGTAAGATTCGACGCTTTTCTTTACGCTGTCAAATTCGGCGATGGTGGCTTTGTCGTAGTCGGTCAGTTGGCCTCTGGCAGGTACTTTGCCGTCAAAGTATTTGTGGGTGAGTACCATGGCGCGGTTGATGAAGTTGCCGTAAACCGCCACGAGCTCGTTGTTGTTTCTGGCCTGGAAGTCTTTCCAGGTAAAGTCGTTGTCCTTGGTTTCGGGTGCGTTGGCGGTGAGCACGTAACGCAGCACGTCCTGTTTTCCGGGCAAATCTACGAGGTATTCGTTCAGCCAAACGGCCCAGTTTCTGGAAGTGGAAATCTTGTCTCCTTCCAGGTTCAGGAATTCGTTGGCCGGAACGTTATCGGGCAGGATGAACGATCCCTCTGCTTTCAGCATGGCGGGAAACACGATGCAATGAAATACGATGTTGTCTTTGCCGATGAAATGCACCAGGCGAGTATCTTCGTCTTTCCACCATTTTTCCCAGCTGTCTGGCAGGAGTTCGGCCGTATTGGAAATGTAACCGATGGGGGCATCGAACCAAACGTAAAGCACTTTTCCTTCGGCGCCTTCTACGGGCACGGGAATGCCCCAGTCCAGGTCGCGGCTTACCGCACGGGGTTGCAATCCCATGTCCAGCCAGCTCTTGCATTGTCCGTAGACATTGGCTTTCCATTCTTTGTGGTCTTCCAAAATCCATTTCCGCAAATAGGCTTCGTGCTTGTCGAGCGGGAGGTACCAGTGTTTGGTCTCGCGCATTACCGGCTTGCTGCCGCTGATGGTGGAGTGTGGGTTGATCAGGTCGGTCGGGTTCAGGGATGTTCCGCAGGCTTCGCATTGGTCTCCGTAGGCGCGCTCGTTCTTGCAATGCGGGCAAGTCCCCATGATGTATCGGTCGGCCAAAAATTGTTTGGCTTCCTCATCGTAGTACTGTTCGGAGGTTTGTTCCACAAACTCCCCTTTTTCGTAAAGCTTGCGGAAAAAATCGTTGGCAATCTTGTGGTGGGTTTTGGAAGAGGTACGGGAATAGATGTCAAAGGTAATACCGAAATCCTCAAAGGACTTTTTGATGATGCCGTGGTAGCGGTCAACGATATCCTGAGGAGTCACCCCTTCCTTTTTGGCCTTGATGGTAATGGGTACGCCGTGCTCGTCGGACCCGCCGATGAAGAGTACATCCTTTCCTTTCAAGCGAAGGTAACGGACATAAATATCTGCCGGGACATATACTCCTGCCAGGTGTCCTATGTGTACCGGACCGTTTGCGTATGGCAATGCTGCTGTTACGGTGGTCCGTTTGAATTCTTTGGTCATAATTTTATCAATTTGACCGCAAAAATACGAATTTTATTTCAGATTAATCAAATCTTATACCCTTGACTTTGAGTTGGTCAATGTAGGTGGCAATGTGCCTGTCGCGCTTCTCGGCAAAGATTTCTCCGACATTGATCATGATGCCGGTTTCTTCGGCATTACCCAACTCGTCGTTGACACAGGTGCCGAACACCCTCATGGTAGGTGAGAGGTTCATGTAAGCGTTTACCAGGGGTGGGATGTTCCGGCTCAGCTGTCTTACATGGGTGTTGAGTATCTTGTAGTTGGATTTGAAATCTCCGCCTGAAAAGAGTTTGCTTAAGCCTGCCAGGTCCATGTTGGCCTTTAATGGATGTATGGGGTAAATAATGCGTTCGGGATCCGGGAAATGCTTGTGGAGGAAATACAGGATCATGTTGCGGCCTTCCTCTCCGAAATTGGGGTACATCGTCACTTTTCCGAAGAAATATTTCAGTTCCGGATATTTGACAATAAGCGCCCCGAGCCCGTCCCAAAGGTTGTCCATGATGAACAGGGCTTTGGAGCCAGCCAGCGAGGACTGATATCCTACTGTTACGAAGGATCGTCCCAGCTCAATGGTGTTTGGCAGATACTCATCGATGAAAAGGTCGGAATAGGCGAACAGGTGTGAGGAGGAAAACCGGAGTTGTCCATTCTCAAAAGTGCCGACATCCTTGCCGTTGATGTAACGGTAGCCCCCCATTATTTCTTTTTTTTCGGGATTCCATACGATAAGTTGATGGTAGGGGTTTTCCATGGTATCGTAGATGTCGATGTCAATGGACATACCTGTCCCTGCTCCGGAAAAGCGGTAAGCTTCTTCGCGCAAACGTCCGATTTCCTGCATGACATTGGGAGCATCGTGCGCTGTGACTACATAAAGCTCATTGTTGGCCTTGTTGGTTGTTCTCAGCAGCTTGTCTTTGGTTAGCTCTGCTCTGAGTAAATCTTTAGAAATGGGGTCAATTATCTTTTCCATTGTTTTATGGCTTTTTTGCAAGCAGGAGCGATTGTTCTCTTACCCAATTAGCCCATTGCTGGGTTGAACGGCTACTGTCGAATTTTTGATAGGGTATGGGGCTTCCGAATTTTATATAAAAGGTGTTGCCTCTTTGCTTGAACATTTCGTCGGCAAGATACAACATTTCGATGTTGGCTTTGATGCCCAGTTTTGTACGGATATTAGCCAGTTTATAAAAGAAATTGGAATTTCGTCCTTCAAAATAAACGGGGACGATGTCTCTTTTTGATTCGATGGACTTGGCAATGAATGATTTGGACCAACTCATTTCCGATATCTTGCCATTGATACGCCTTGAACATTTGCCAGCCGGAAAAATGACCATTTGGGTATCGGACATATAGGCTTCGGTAAGGCGTTCAGGCAGTGAGCGATTTTGGGACTGGGATCCAACCTTGTTGATTGGTATGAAAAGGGGTGCGAGGTTGTCCAGGTATGAAAGCAATTCGTTGGACAAAAACTTGATGCCTTGTTCGGGGAAACGTTGGGCTACGGCATAACCTGTACTCAAGCCGTCTATCCCACCCAACGGATGGTTCCCAGCGAAAGTGTAGCGTCCATCCGGTATGTTTTCCAACCCTTCGGCGTGAATGGTCAGCACCAGGAAACGCATGCTTTGTGCCACAAAGTCAATGCCGTAAAGGTGTCCATATTCGGATAAATATTGGTTTATTTCATCCTGATGCACGATTTTCTCCAGGTAACGGACCAAAAAGCCCGGCACTTTCGTGTTTGGCGCTTTGGAATGGAGAATATCCCTTACGTTGATTGTCAGCGTATCAGCTTGAGACATCTTTTAATTCCTCTTGTTCATTTTATAATCGCAACAAAAGTATGTTTTTTTTGATAAATGTCCAACTTCTATTTTTAACACAGGACTTTTGACGGTAAATGTCGTATTTTTTTGGATTAATTTTTTTGGACTGATTTATGAACCAGAAAATTATCAACATATTGTTTATAACTTAGCTATAGGCCAGATAAACAGTGAGGTATAATGTTCAAAAATAGTTGATAACGATTTGAATTCTTTTGTTGATAAAAAATGTGGGGAAAAGTGTGGTAAAGTGGTGTGCAATATGTATTTTTGCCTGAAAATTATTTGCTTAACTGCGCAAAGATGCGATTTTTAGGAAACATAGAAGCCAAGCTGGATACGAAAAGCCGCGTGTTTATACCGGCTCTCTTCCGGAAAGTACTTGTTGCGGAAAATCAGCAGACACTTTATCTGCGAAAGGATGTTTTCCAAAAATGCATTACCCTTTATCCTCAGTCTGTATGGGAGGAAGAGCTTGCTCTTCTACGCTCCAAGCTGAATAAATGGGATCCCGAGGAACAGGATTTGTATCGTCAGTTCATGCTGGAAGCCGAAGTGGAAGAGCTGGATGCCAGTGGACGCATACTTATCTCGAAACATTTGCTGAGTATTGTCGGAATCGAATCGGAAGTTCGCTTCCTTGGGGTTGACAATACCATTGAGATTTGGCCAAAAGAAGCTTTGGAGAAGCCACGGGTGGAACCTGAAGTATTCCGGGATAAAATGCGGGCATTGATGGCGGGATCTTCGCAGACCCACTGTTGAATGTGATAAGTATAGATTGCGTTAATCGATTTAGTGTGAAATAAGAATGAGTGAGTACCATGTACCGGTTTTGTTGCATGCATGTATAGATGGCCTGAATATCAAGCCTGAAGGGACGTATGTGGATGTTACTTTTGGAGGTGGGGGCCATTCCCGTGAAATTATTTCACACCTGACGTCCGGAAAACTTTACGGATTTGATCAGGATGAAGATGCGGAAAAGAATATACCTCAGGATCCGCGTTTCGTTTTTGTCCGAAGCAATTTTAAATACCTTTCCAATTTTCTTCGGTATCACGATGTAGAAGAAGTAGACGGCATTCTCGCCGATCTTGGCGTTTCTTCCCATCATTTTGATGATGCCCGCAGAGGTTTCTCCTTTCGTTTCGAAGAAGGTCTGCTCGATATGCGCATGAACAAAAGGGCTGTCATGACTGCCGCCGATATTGTCAATACTTATTCCGAGGAAGACTTGGCCAATGTCCTTTACAAATACGGAGAACTCAAGAATTCCCGACGTCTGGCTTCCGCTTTGGTCAAATATAGAACGACCACACCTGTCACGACGGTGGCCTCTTTCCTGGAAATCATCAAGCCTTTTTTTGGAAGAGAAAAAGAGAAAAAAGATCTGGCAAGGGTCTTTCAGGCACTTCGAATAGAGGTGAACCAGGAAATGACAGCACTGGAACAAATGCTTCTGCAAGCCCTTGAGGCTCTCAAACCCGGAGGCCGTCTGGTTGTTATGACTTATCATTCTCTGGAAGACCGTTTGGTGAAAAATTTCATGAAGACTGGCAATTTTGAGGGAAAGAGTGAACAGGATTTTTATGGAAATTTCCAGACACCATTTCGTCTGATCAACAATAAGGTGATTATTCCCGATGCCAAAGAACAGGAATTGAATCCCAGATCCAGGAGTGCGAAATTACGTATAGCTGAAAAAAAGTAAGTTGAGATGGAAGCTGTCGAAAAAAAAGAGAAGAACCAGAAAGGCAAGGTAAAGAAGAGCTCTTACCGCGCTTTTGTCAATGAAATTTTTGATGGAAGTTTCATGACCAAGGACGGGCTGAGGCGTAATATAAAGCTCATTCTGCTGCTGGTTGCATGCATTTTTGTGTATATCAGCAACCATTATGCTGTAATCATGAGTCTTTCCGAGATTGATACCTTGCAAAAGGAATTGACCGACGTGAAATTTGAAGCGTTGACCATCTCCTCCCAACTGATGCGCGAAAGCCGCCAATCCTTTGTGCGGGATATGGTTGTGAAAAGGGGGCTTGAACTGGAGGACTCGACCATGCCGCCTTATACCCTTAAAAAGGAGTAACTTTTGAATAGCGTTTTTTTATGAGTGATCCTACAAACAAAAATAATTTCAGTGAGGAAGTCCGCAAGGAAATTCGACGGCGCTACACGGTGGTAGTGCTGTTGTTTTTCATTCCTGTGCTGCTTATTTTGTTTACCATTGTCAAGGTTCAGGTCATGCAGGGTGACGCTTGGAGGAAACTGGGCGAAAAGTCGAAAATGGAAGATGTGCTTGTTCCCGCAAACAGGGGCAACATCTTTTCAAGGGATGGCCAACTGATGGCCAGCACGGTACCTTATTATGCGCTTTACATGGACTTTCAGGCTGTGGATCAGGACACGTTCTTTCACTACCTGAATCCACTGTGTGCCAAACTTTCCGCCAAGCTTCAGGACAAGTCTCCGGCCGGCTATCGCCAGCACCTGCTCAAAGGTTACCGAAAACAAAGCAGGGAATTTCTTATTAGCAGACGTAAAGTCTCACATACCGAACTCAGGGAAATCCGCTTGTTTCCTTTGTTTAAGAAAGGCCGTTTTCAAAGCGGTCTTTATGAGAAAAAATACCTGCAGCGGCAGAAGCCTTTCGGCTCTTTAGCCTCCCGTACCATTGGTGATATTTACGGCGATTTCAACAAGGGTGGAAAGAATGGTCTTGAGCTCAGATACGATTCGTTGCTCAAAGGCCAGCCTGGTATTTGTGTCCGCCAAAAAGTGGCCGGAAAATACATGGGTGTGAACGAACTTGACCCGGTGGACGGCACAGACCTGGTGACCACACTGGATATTCGTATTCAGGATATAGCCGAAACGGCGCTTGGGCGGGAATTGCGCAGAGTCAAGGCTGCATCAGGTACCGTCGTCCTGATGGATGTGAAGACAGGAGAGGTTTTGGCTATCAGTAACTTGGGCCTTTCTTCTTCGGGCGATTATTACGAAACCCAAAACTATGCCGTATCGGACAAGAGTGAGCCTGGATCCACTTTCAAAACGTTCTCCATGATTGTGGCGATGGAGGACGGATTGGTCAATCCGGAAGATTCGGTTGATGCCGGAAATGGAGTGAAACTGATGTACGGAAGGCGTATGACAGATCATAAGAGCGGTGGCTATAACATGTTAACCGCGGCCAAGAGTATCTGGTATTCTTCCAATATCGGTGTATCCACCTTGATAGACCGGCATTACAAGAATCAGCCCTGCCGTTTTGTGGACGGATTGTATCGCATGGGACTCAATAACGATATGCAACTGGATATCCCAGGTTCGGGTAAGCCATATATCCCATATCCGATTGCGAAAAACCGATATTGGGCCAGGACCGATTTGCCGTGGATGTCCATCGGGTACGTGACCCAGATCCCTCCCATCTATACGCTTGCTTTCTACAATGCTATTGCCAATAATGGAACCTTGGTGCGTCCTTATTTTGTAAAGTCTTATTCACGCAATGGAAAAACGGTTGAAGAATTTGGACCACGTGTACTCAAGCAAAAGATTTGTTCGGACACCACACTGACAAAAATCAAGGTGATGCTCGATAGTGTTGTTTCCTCTGGTACAGGAAAGCCGGCATTCAGCAAGGTGATAAAGATTGCAGGAAAGACAGGAACGGCACAGCTTTCAAAGGGTAGTTCCGGTTACCAGCAAGGTGGAAAGACCCATCAGGTTTCTTTCTGCGGATTTTTTCCGGCCGATAATCCCAAATACAGCTGTATTGTGGTGATCCGAGAGCCCAAAGGGGAAGGCCCTTCCGGCGGCAAGCAGGCAGGAACGGTTTTCCGCGAAATTGCGGAACGCATCTATGCCCAGAAAAAGCGACTGATACCTTATGACAGAAAAGCGATAGAACATGTGGTGTTGTATCCGTTGCCAAAGGCTGGAAAAATCAAAAGCCTGAAAGAAGTTCTTAAGGAATGGAATATTCCTTATATTTCAGAAATTCCGGCTAAAACAAATTATGTTCAGGTAACTAAGAATGAGAGAGGGCTGTTGCTGACACCTCAGCAACCAAGAAGAATGCTGGTCCCCAATGTCGTGAACATGGGAGCCAGGGATGCTGTTTATTTGCTTGGAAATGCAGGACTTACCGTTTCGATTTCCGGAAGGGGAAAAGTCATCAACCAGTCCATTGTTCCGGGCTCATTTTATAGACGGGGGCAACACATATCATTGATATTGGAATAAAAATAAAATAGAGAGGAGTTCAGGAAAAACCTGAATTTTTTCCAAACTTTAAAACAAGTTTTATGAAACTGAAGGATTTAATAAAAGGAATCTCCATCAAGGCCAGTATCGGCTCAATGGAATGTGAAGTCAGCAGCTTGTGCTTTGATTCACGTAAGGCGGAATCCGGAACGTTGTTTGTTGCACAAAAAGGGACCCAGTCAGACGGGCATGTGTATATCCCTTCTGTCATAGAAAAAGGTGCTTCTGCTATTGTATGTCAGGAAATGCCTGAGCAGATATCGGAAAGTGTATGCTATATTCAGGTAGAAAACAGTGATGAGGCTTTGGGTAGATTGTCCTGTGCCTGGTTTGGAAATCCTTCGGAAAAGTTGGAGCTGGTTGGCGTGACCGGAACAAACGGCAAGACCACCATTGCAACCTTGCTTTATGAAACTTTCAGGCATTTTGGGCATAAGGTTGGTTTGCTCTCCACTGTATGCAATTACGTGGATGATGAAGCCATTCATGCAACACATACTACCCCCGATGCTTTTGCCATCAATGAACTTCTTGCCAGAATGGTGGATGCAGGATGTGAATATGCATTCATGGAAGTGAGCTCCCATTCCATCGATCAACGTCGTATAGCTGGTCTTCATTTTGTAGGGGGAATTTTTACCAATCTGACGCGCGATCATCTGGATTATCATTTGACGGTGGAAAACTACCTGAAAGCCAAGAAACGTTTCTTCGATGACCTGCCTGCCGAAGCTTTTGCACTGACCAATGCCGACGATAAGAACGGTCAGGTGATGTTGCAAAATACCAAGGCTGCAAAATATGAATATTCGACCAGAAGTTTGGCCGACTTTAAGGCTAAGGTCCTGGAAAACCATTTCGAAGGGATGCTGCTTGATATCAATGGGCGGGAAGTGACGGTCCGGTTTATCGGGCTTTTCAATGTCTCCAATCTTTTGGCCATTTACGGAGCGGCTTGTCTGTTGGGTAAGAAGCCTGAAGATGTTCTCCTGGTTATGAGTACGCTCAGACCTGTTTCCGGACGTCTTGAATTTATGCGTTCGCCAAGCGGATTCCTTTCTATCGTGGATTACGCCCATACGCCGGATGCCCTGAAGAATGTACTGAAAAGCATCAATGAATTGGTGCAGGGAGGGCACAATGTCATTACGGTGGTTGGAGCCGGTGGCAACCGTGACAAGGGAAAGCGCCCGATCATGGCCAAGGAGGCCATCGCCGGCAGCAACAAGGTGATTCTTACTTCCGATAATCCTCGTTTTGAAGAGCCACAGGATATACTCAACGACATGTATGAGGGTGTGGATGCCGGAGACCGTTCCAAGGTACTTTGCATTGTAGACCGTAAGGAAGCAATCCGCACCGCCTGTATGTTGGCTCAGCCCGGGGATGTCGTTCTGGTGGCAGGAAAAGGCCACGAAGACTATCAGGATATCAAAGGTGTTAAACATCCTTTCGACGACAAAAAAGTTATTGCCGAAGTCTATTCCTCATTACAATAAATGCAATTCGATATGTTAGTACCTCTTTTTCAATACCTGGATCAGTTGGATTTTCCCGGAGCGGGTATGTTTCAGTACATTTCCTTCCGATCCGCCCTGGCCTTTATTCTGGCGATGGCTATCTCAACCAGTGTCGGTAAACGCATCATACATTACCTTCAGCAAAAACAGATTGGTGAAACCATTCGAGATCTTGACCTGGAAGGGCAGATGAGCAAGAAAGGAACTCCGACTATGGGAGGTATCATCATTTTGTTGGCGATCTTGATTCCGGTGCTGCTTTTTACGAAACTCGGAAACATCTACATTATTCTGATGCTGATATCGACGGTCTTACTTGGTAGTCTTGGCTTTGCCGACGATTATATTAAGGTTTTCAAAAAGGATAAGGAAGGACTGAAAGGTAAATTCAAGATTATCGGTCAGATCGGTATCGGTCTGATTGTTGGTGTTGTGCTTTATCTCAGTCCTCAGGTGGTGATACGGGAAAATGTGGAAGTGGTCAAGAATGAACAAATAGAACGGGTGCATATCCGTTACGACGAAGTGAAATCGACCAAGACCACCATTCCGTTCTTTAAGAACAACAATATGGATTATGCTGCACCGTTCGAGTCACTGGGTGAATACAAACAGATTGCCGGTTGGCTGCTCTTCATTATTGTTACCATTTTCATCGTTACCGCTGTTTCCAACGGTGCCAACCTGACGGATGGACTTGATGGCCTGGCTACGGGATCTTCGGCCATCATTGGAGTCGTGCTGCTTATTCTGGCGTATGTGTCCAGCCATGTAACCTATGCTTCCTACCTGAATATTATGTATATACCGGGGTCGGAAGAACTGGTGGTCTATATGGCCGCCTTTATCGGGGCGACCATCGGCTTTCTGTGGTATAATTCCTTTCCGGCCCAGGTTTTTATGGGCGATACCGGAAGTTTGATGCTGGGTGGTGTGATAGCGGTTTTCTCCGTCATCATCCGTAAGGAACTTCTCATCCCGATTTTTTGCGGTATCTTTCTGGTTGAAAACCTATCTGTGGTTTTACAGGTTTCCTATTTTAAACACACTAAAAGGAAAACAGGTGTAGGAAAAAGGCTTCTTAAAATGTCCCCTTTGCATCATCATTATCAAAAAGCGGGCAATGGGGCAATCGATGCCTTGGTACAATGGCCTTATCAGGCCATACCCGAATCCAAGATTGTTATTCGGTTCTGGATCATAGGAATGATTTTGGCCGTTATTGCAATAGCAACGTTAAAAATGCGATAAGAATGAAAAGAATGGTGATTTTAGGTGCTGGCGAAAGCGGCACGGGTGCAGCCATACTGGCTCAGAAAAAAGGTTTCGATGTATTTGTTTCCGATAAGTCGGAAATCAAGGAAGAATACAAAAATGCCTTGGACGAGCGTGGAATCAAATGGGAAGAAAAACAGCATACCGAAGAGTTGATCCTCAATGCCGACGAAGTTGTAAAAAGTCCAGGCATTACAGATAAGTCTCCCATTATCAAAAAGCTGAAGGAGCAAGGTACACATATCATTTCTGAAATAGAGTTTGGCGGGCGTTATACCAACGCCAAGAAAATATGTATTACCGGTAGCAACGGAAAGACTACCACCACCCTTTTGACCTATCATATTCTTAAGAGTGGAGGTCTGAATGTCGGTTTGGCCGGAAATATCGGCAAGAGCTTTGCCTGGCAGGTGGCCGAAGACAATTACGATTACTATGTATTGGAGCTAAGTAGTTTCCAGTTGGATAATATGTACGATTTCAAGGCTGATGTGGCTGTGATGCTGAATATTACGCCAGATCATCTGGATCGGTACAACTATGAAATGCAGAACTATGTGGACGCCAAGTTCCGGATTATCCAGAATCAGACGGAAAAGGATTCTTTCATCTATTGGAACGACGATCCGCTTATTCGTGCAGAGGTGGCTAAGCGGGATATCCGTGCGCGTAAGTTTCCTTTCTCCCTGACAAAAGGGATAGGCATCAAGGCTTTTATCGAAAACCATTTTCTGGTTATCGATACGCCAGAACAACAGTTTCAGATTGAACAGGAAGAACTTTCGCTCAAAGGAACCCACAACCTTTACAATTCCCTGGCAGCTGCTGTTTCTGCCAATATTGCCCAAATCAAGAAGGAAAACATCAAGCAGGCGCTCAATAACTTTGAGGGCGTAGAACACCGTCTCGAGTTTGTGGCCAGCGTACGTGGAGTGAACTATATCAATGACTCCAAGGCAACAAATGTGAATTCCTGCTGGTATGCGCTTGAGTCTATGCGGACACCTGTAGTCCTCATCTTGGGTGGTACCGATAAGGGAAATGACTATAGGGAAATTGAGAATCTGGTAAAGGAAAAAGTCAAGATACTTGTATTTTTGGGTGTAGACAATAAAAAGCTTCATGCGTTTTTTGACGGAATGGTGCCTTTGATTTTTGATGCAGGCTCCATGACCGAAGCTTTGAACATCTGTTATGAAAATGCTGAAAAGGGCGATACCGTCTTGCTTTCTCCTTGTTGTGCCAGCTTTGACCTCTTCAACAACTATGAGGATCGTGGTGAACAGTTTAAAGAGGGAGTTTTAAAACTGTAAAAAACGCTTTGTATGGATTTGCTACAGAAAATATTCAAGGGTGACAAAATTGTGTGGCTGGTGTATGCCACCTTGTGCGTCATATCTCTTATTGAGGTCTTCAGCGCGTCAAGTACCTTGGCATATTCCACCCAGAATCCGTTTGGACCTATCATCCGCCATGCATCATTCTTGATCATGGGAACGGTGGGTGTCATTCTTTTGCATAATTTCCATTATAAGTATACCAAGATATTGGGTGTTTTCGTGTTGTTTCTGGCGGTAACGCTGCTGATTCTGACGCCGCTTATCGGAGTTCGGGTCAACAATGCATCCCGTTGGATCGAGCTTTTTGGTATTCAGTTCCAACCCTCAGAGTTTGCCAAACTGGCTATGGTCATATTGACTTCCTTCGTACTCAGTAAAAGCCAGAGAACTCAGGAAGACAGGGACAAGGCTTTTTGGATCATTATGATCTTTACCGCCGCATTTGCTGCCCTGATTCTGGCTGAAAATCTTTCCACGGCCATCATGCTTTGTGTGGTGGTTTTCATCATGCTTTTCTTTGGGAGGGTATCCTGGAAAAAGCTTGTGGTATTGGCTGGTGGCGTCATTTTCGTTGCCGTGGTCTTTCTGCTTTTGCTCAAGTTTGTGGACAGTGTGCCGGGAATGAGCCGGTGGGCGACCTGGCATAACCGTATATTTGGTGAGGAGTTGAGTGTCATGGATGCCGGTTTTAAAATCAATGATGACAATTATCAAAGTGCCCATGCCAATATCGCCATTGCCAATGGCACATTCTTTGGCTGTTTGCCTGGAAACAGCACGCAACGTGACTTTTTGCCTCAGGCTTATTCCGACTTTATCTATGCCATTATCATAGAGGAAACCGGTTGGCTTGGAGCCATAGCTGTGCCTTTGCTCTATATGATCCTTCTATACCGTGCGCTCAAAATTGCCAGAAAATGTACCAAAGTCTATCCTATGCTTCTTGTTATGGGATCTTCCTTGATTGTGAGCTTTCAGGCCATCGTCAACATGATGGTTGCGGTGGGTGCGGGGCCGGTAACTGGCCAGCCAATGCCTTTGGTGAGTAGGGGAGGAACATCGACGCTTATCACTTGTATCTATTTTGGTATTATATTGAGTGTAAGCCGTTATGGTGTTCCAAGTTCCGAGCAGGAGGCTGATTCCGGAGATGAGCTTGATGAAGTCAAGGAACAGATGTTTGAAACGTCTCAAGAATACGGAGTATAAAAAACGGAAATAAAATGAAGGAAATTCGAGTTATAGTTTCAGGTGGAGGCACAGGCGGACATATTTTTCCTGCCATCTCCATTGCCAATGCCATCAAGACCAAGTGTCCCGAATCTAAAATCTTGTTTGTCGGAGCGGAAAACAGGATGGAAATGGAAAGGGTGCCTGCGGCCGGATATGAAATAGTAGGCCTGCCCATCCGTGGCTTTGACCGTTCACATCCGTTGAACAATATCAAGACCCTCTGCATGGTTGTTAAGAGCATGCTCAAGGCAAGACGCATCGTTAAGGATTTCAAGCCAATGGTGGCTGTCGGAGTCGGTGGTTATGCCAGTGGTCCCCTGTTGAAGGCAGCAGCCTCCATGGGGGTGCCTACTGTTATACAGGAACAGAACTCCTATGCCGGTGTTACGAACAAATTGCTGGCGGCCAAGGCGGCCAAGATCTGTGTGGCTTATCCCAATATGGAACGTTTCTTCCCGAAAGACAAAATCCTGCTTACCGGAAATCCTGTTCGTCAGGATTTGCTGGAAGGCGAGGACCTGAAATGGAAAGGACAGGAATATTACCATCTTGATCCTGCCAAAAAAACCTTGCTTATTGTTGGTGGAAGCCTGGGAGCCAGAACGCTCAACGAAAGCGTTATGACTCATCTGGATGAACTGGAAACAGCCGGTGATGTTCAGGTGATCTGGCAGACTGGCAAGTATTACTACAAGCAGATCGAGGAACGTCTGAAGGGCCGTGAGCTTAAAAATGTCCAGGTGCTTGAATTCGTCAACAAGATGAATTATGCCTATGCGACGGCCGACCTGATTGTTTCACGTGCAGGGGCAAGCTCCATATCCGAACTCTGTTTGCTTGAGAAGGCTGTCATTCTGGTGCCTTCACCCAATGTGGCTGAAGACCATCAGACCAAGAATGCACTGGCTCTGGTTGAAAAGAAGGCTGCCTTTATGATCCGGGACTCCGAAGCGAAAGAAGAACTGATCGGGAAAGCCCTGGAGCTAATACATCAGCCGGAGGTGCTGACAAGTCTGAGCAAGAACATACTAACCCTTGCGCAACAAGACTCTGCAGGACGCATTGCAGATGAAATTTTAAAACTGATTAAATAAGCATTATGTCAAACAAATATACGAACATCTACTTTATTGGCATTGGCGGCATAGGCATGAGTAACCTGGCCCGTTACTTTGTGAGCAAAGGAAAAAACGTTGCCGGTTATGACCGCACCAAAAGCAAGCTGACCGAGGATCTGGAAGGCGAAGGCATTGCCGTGCATTACGCGGACGATGTGGCAGCTGTTCCGCTCGATTTCCTGAACAAGGAAACCACTTTGGTCGTTCGTACCCCGGCTGTTCCTGAAGACCATAGTGAATTGCGTTTTTTCAGGAAAAACGGATACAAGATTCTTAAACGTGCCCAGGTGTTGGGAGAAGTCTCCCGCAGCAGCCGCGGCCTTTGTATTGCCGGAACGCACGGCAAGACCACGACCACGACTATGACCGCTCATTTGCTGAAACAGTCCAGTGTGGACTGCAGCGCCTTTTTGGGTGGCATTTCCAACAATTACCACACCAATTTGTTGTTGAGCGATCACAGCGACCTTACAGCCATTGAGGCCGACGAATACGACAGATCCTTTCATCAACTCACACCTTATATGGCCGTTATCACTTCGGTGGATGCCGACCATCTGGATATTTACAAGACACATGCAGAGTACCTGGAGAGTTTTGCCCGTTTCACGGAGCTTATCAGGCCGGACGGTTGTCTGATTATCAAGAAAGGTTTGCCTCTCAGATATAGGGTTCAGGAAGGTGTCAAGGTCTTTTTCTACAGTGTGAAGGAAAAGGCGGATTTTTTTGCTGAAAATGTTCACTATGCTACAGGCCGCTTGTTGTTTGACTTCAATTACCCTGGAGGTAAGATCTGTGATATGGAATTGGGTGTCCCCGTGGAGGTTAATGTGGAGAATGCGGTGGCTGCACTCGCTTTGGCTCACCTCAATGGCGTTACAGACGATGAACTTCGTCAGGGGCTGGCCAGTTTCCGTGGCACCTGGAGGCGCTTCGATTTCCAGATACGTCGCGATGACTTTGTCTATCTGGATGACTATGCCCATCATCCGGAAGAACTGAGGGCAAGCATTCGTTCCATCAAGGCTCTTTATCCAACCAAGAAGATTACCGGAATTTTTCAACCGCACCTCTATAGCCGTACCAGGGATTTTGCGGATCAGTTTGCCGAAGTGCTTTCAGAGCTTGATGACCTGATCTTGCTGGATATCTATCCGGCAAGGGAGCAGCCCATTCCGGGGGTTACATCTGAAATGATACTTGAAAAGGTGAATCTTAAATTAAAAACAATCACATCATTAGATAATGTTTTTGATGTATTGTCAACAAAAGAACCGGAAATTCTCGTAACTTTGGGAGCTGGTAGTATCGATACCCTGGTTCCTTTGATAAAAAGACGATACGAAGCATGCTGAGAAAGATACTGGGCATATTGGCTGTAGTGCTGATGTTGGGCTATATGGTATTTGCCATTGTGACATATTCTGACGGGGAAAATTCTGTCAGGTGCAAGAAAGTCATTGTGGTGGTCAAAGATAGTGCCGAACATCAATTTGTGCGTGCAGCCGAGGTTCAGAGCATCTTGAAAAGCGAAAATGTCAGGCTGATAGGGAAACGGCTAAGCAGTATTAATTATGCCTCTGTGGAGGCTGTTGCCGCATCTCACAAGCTGATAAGCCGAGCGGAGTGTTATTCAACGCCGTCCGGGATGGTCTATATCAATGTTTGGCAGCACGTTCCGGTATTAAGAGTCATGAGTGGCTCTGAAAATTATTATTTGAATCAGGAAGGGAAGAAGACTGGTCTGAGTTCTTATTCAGCGGCAGACGTGGTGGTGGCCTCCGGATTCATAAGAGATACAATGACGGTGAATGCCTTGTACCGGGCAGCCCTGCTGATGAAAAAAGACTCGTTTTGGGATGCACAGATAGAACAGATTTATGTGGAACCAAACGGGGAATGGATAATACTTCCCAGGGTTGGAGATTATGAGATATTGCTTGGTTTGCCCGACAATTTTGAAAAGAAACTGCAACGACTGCGTGTTTTCTATCGGGAAGGCCTTCCAAGGGTTGGCTGGGAGAGATATTCCACCATTAGTCTGAAATATGAGAACCAGATAGTGTGCACAAAAAAAGAACAGTAATATGAAAAGTGGTGTATCTGATTATGTAGCAGTGATTGATCTTGGAAGTTCCAAGATTGTCGGATGCTTAGGCAAAAAAGAGTTGGATGGCAAGATGCGTGTTCTGGCCTTGGAGCAAGTCCCTGTAAAGACTGAGGTTCGCCGCGGTGTCATACACAATATAGAAGAAGTTTCAAAAACCATTCAGGATCTGATTCAGCTTCTGAGTGACAACGAAGAATATCCCTGCAAGATCGATCAGGTCTATGTGGGCCTGAACGGCTATACCATTAGGACTGTTGATGTGAGCAGTACGGCGATGTTACCGGGCGATGTGCTGGTTACGGAAGGTGACTTGTTTGACCTTCAGGACGATGCTAATTCCCAGATTCCCGAAGACCTGAGCATTATGGAGTCCTTTGTCCAGGAATTTATTGTGGACGGAATGGCCGATCTGAATCCTGTAGGATCCATGCCTCAGCGTGTAGAAGGCCATTACAAGATTGTGGGCGGAAAAAGCGCGATTCTGAGAAATCTTGAGACCTGCATGGGCATTATTCCGTTGAACTATGAAACCCTTCTGGGACCGGTCGCATCGGCTGAAGCTGTACTCCGGCCTGAAGACAAGTCCAAAGGAGCTGTAGCCATTGACTTCGGAGCACAGACAACAGGTGTTTGTATCTATAAGAACAACCTGGTCAGATACGTGGCAGTTTTGCCTTTTGGAGGCAACCATATAACTAAAGATCTCCTACAGCTCAATATAGACGAGGAGGAAGCGGAAGTTCTCAAAATTTCCAAAGGAACGGCTATCCATTATACACAAATGTCAGAAGACGATTCTTTTGAAAATGAACTGGGAAAGCTGAGCGATTTTGACAAGGAAGCCAACGATATTGTGGTTGCTCGAATTGAAGAAATCGTCGAAAATATCTGGGCTCAGATACGTTATTCAGGCATTGATCCTCAGAAGCTGGCCGAAGGCATAGTTCTTACAGGTGGTGCTTCACAATTGAATGGCTTGGTGGAACTGCTCCGTAAGAAAACCGACATGCCGGTGCGTATTGGCAATCCCGTTGAATACGTTGATCCTGAAATCTCAAGATTGTATGCCCGACCTGAATTTGCTTTGTGCATGGGCTTGTTGTTGCTTGGTAAGCAAGGCTGTTGCAGCGATGTTGAAATTCCGGTGATTGAAACTCCGAGAGTCGTGGAAGAGTTAAAAGAACCCACCTTGGGAGGAGAATTCAGTACGGTTGAGACGCAGAAACCCAAGCCCGAGAAGCATGAAAAGCCCAAAAAGGTGAAGGAAAATAAGAAGAGTCGCTTTGGTGACATGTTCAAGACACTGTTTGCCGACGAAGATTTATAGACTATCTAATACGAATAAAGATGGAAGATTTTTTGAATTTTGAATATCCGACCTCAACACCGACCATCATTAAAGTTATTGGAGTTGGCGGTGGCGGCGGCAATGCAGTCAGTCACATGTACAAAGAAGGTATACACGACGTTTCGTTCATGTTGTGCAATACCGACAATCAGGCGCTCATAACCTCTCCCGTGCCTCAAAAACTGCAGTTGGGCAAACAAACGACCAAAGGTCTTGGTGCCGGCAATAAGCCTGTCAGGGCAAGGGATGCAGCCATGGAGAGCATTGACGACATTCGCCGCGCACTTAGCGATGATACCAAGATGGTTTTCATTACTGCTGGTATGGGAGGTGGAACCGGAACCGGTGCCGCTCCTGTTATTGCTCAGGTTGCCAAGGAAATGGAAATCCTGACCGTTGGTATTGTGACCATACCTTTCCGTTGGGAAGGAGATCCGAAAATAGATCAGGCACTGGACGGTGTCGAAGAAATGAGCCAGCACGTGGATGCGCTGCTGGTGATCAACAACGAACAACTTTCCAAAATATATCCAGACCTTACAGTCATGAACGGCTTTAAAAAAGCCGATGATACCCTGACTGTTGCTGCGAAGAGTATAGCGGAAATCATTACTGTACCGGGTTACATCAACCTTGACTTTGCCGATGTGAATACGGTGATGAAAGATGGTGGAGTAGCTATCATGAGTACAGGTATGGGAGACGGTGAAAGGCGTTTGGCCGATGCGCTGGACAATGCGCTGAATTCTCCGTTGCTCAACAATAACGATGTATTTAATGCCAAAAAAGTACTGTTCAACATTTCCTGCAGTCACGACGGTGAACTCATGATGCATGAAATGAACCAGATCCAGAGCTTCATGAGCAAGTTTAAGAGCGGCATGGAAGTGATCTGGGGTATCTATTTTGATGATGAACTGGACAAACAATTGAAGGTAACCCTGCTTGCCACCGGTTTTGATATCCAGAATGTTCCCCAGATCAAGGACAGGAAAGATCATATCACCGATGAAGAACTTAAACGTCAGCAGGAACTGATTGAGAAGAGAACCCAGCGCAAGGAAAAATACTATCCGGAAGCGTCGGGTAATCAAGTTCGTCACAATTCATACGTGCCATTTGTTTTGGGGGCAGATCAGATGGCCGATGAGGCTTTGATAGACCTTATGGAGCAGATACCGTCCAATAAACGTGATAAGAAGTTTCAGGATAAGGTTTCTGCCTGATCCTCAGAAAATGGATTCTAATTATATACTAAAATGACTTTAACAGAAAAAATTGACGCTGACCTGAAGGAGGCCATGAAAGCCAGGGACGAAGTTAGGAAACTGACTATCCGTGGTATAAAGAAAGAGATCATCGAGGCAAAAACAGCTCCCGGAGCTAATGGAGAAGTGAGTGATGATGCCGTTTTGAAAATAGTGGCCAAGTTGCTCAAGCAACGCAAGGATTCAGCTACCATATATACAGAACAGGGCCGTGCGGATTTGGCCGAAGGAGAATTGGCTGAAGCTGCAGTCCTGGAATCGTATATGCCCAAACAATTGTCCGTAGAAGAATTGGATGCGGCCATCAAGGAACTGATTGCCCAGACCGGGGCGCAAGGCCCCAAAGATATGGGAAAAGTGATGGGCGTGGCTACCAAGCAACTGGCCGGAAAAGCAGAAGGCCGTGCCATTTCAGAAACCGTAAAACGTTTACTGAATTCTTAGGAAATAAGCGGTGGGGAATCAAAGAACCCTGGTCCCCCCACCTGCAAAAATATCATCTGCCCTGGTGATGATCACTTCCTTCACCCCGGCATCAATCGCTTCGTAAGCATTTTCCAGTTTGGGGATCATTCCTCCCTGAATCACTCCTTCAGAAACAAATCTGGCAAAATCTTCGCGTGTGATTCTGGAAATCACACTTTCGTCATCTTCTGCATCCATTAGGACACCTTTTTTCTCGAAGCAATACATCAGTGTTACGTCGAAATGTCTTGCCAATGCTTTTGCTGCCTCTCCGGCTATCGTGTCCGCATTGGTATTCAGTAGGTTTCCTTGTTTGTCATGGGTTAGTGGAGCCAAAACCGGCACGACACCTTGCTCTATGAGGTTTGCCAGAATGGATGACTGAACTTCCTTTACATCGCCTACAAAGCCATAATCCACGTCTTTTACAGGACGTTTCTCCGAACGCATATAGTTTAGATCCGCACCTGTCAATCCAAGAGCATTCACGTCAAGCGCCTGAAGGCCTGCTACGATGTTTTTGTTGACCAGTCCTGCGTACACCATGGTCACCACTTTAAGTGTTTCTGCATCGGTGATTCTGCGTCCATTCACCATTTGGCTTTCTATACCAAGGCGTCCTGAGAGTTGGGTCGCCGATCTGCCGCCTCCATGCACAAGAACCTTGTGGCCTTCAATTTTGGCAAAATCATGCAAAAGAGCCTGCAATGATTCAGGCTCTTCTACAATCTTTCCACCTACTTTTATGATGGTAAGCTTTTTCATCTGTTTACTTATTGTCCTTGTTGCGTATTTCCACACGGCGGATTTTACCGCTGATGGTCTTGGGCAGCTCGTCAACGAACTCAATGACACGCGGATATTTGTAGGGGGCAGTCACTTTCTTGACATGATCCTGCAATTCCTTGATAAGGGCATCCCCGGCTTTTTCCTTGTATTCCTTGGATAAGATGATGGTTGCCTTTACAATCTGACCGCGAATTTCGTCGGGAACGGCGGTGATGGCACATTCCACAACGGCAGGATGGGTCATCAAGGCACTTTCAACCTCGAACGGGCCGATACGGTAACCGGAACTTTTAATGACATCGTCCGCACGTCCGATAAACCAGAAATAGCCGTCTTCGTCACGATAGGCAAGGTCTCCGGTGTAGTAAACCCCATTCTGAAACGCTTCGTTGGTGAGGGTTTCGTTTCGATAATATCCTTTGAAAAGGCCTATGGGGTAATTTTTGTCGACGTGAATGACGATCTGTCCTTGTTCTCCGGCTTCGGCTGAACGGCCGTCGGCTGTGTATATATCCACATCGTAGTTTGGACTTGGAACGCCCATGGAACCGGGCTTTGGCTCGATCCAAGGGGTTGTTATGACCGTCGGGGTGGTTTCGCTCTGCCCATAAGCTTCGTGAAGCTTGATGCCTGTCAGCTTATAAAACTGCTCATAAACGGCAGGGTTTAAGGCTTCTCCCGCGATGGTGCACCATTCCAGGCTTGAGAGGTCGTATTTGGAAATATCCTCGCGGATCAGAAAACGGAAAATAGTAGGAGGGGCGCAAAGTGATGTTACTTTGTGCTTCTCCAGCATAGCCAGCATATCAGCCGGAGTAAATTTTTCGTGATCGTATACAAAAACAGTGGCTCCAGCTATCCATTGGCCATAAAGTTTTCCCCACACAGCCTTGAGCCAGCCGGTATCGGCAATGGTGAGGTGAAGGCTTCCTTCATGCAGGTTATGCCAGAAACTTCCGGTAATGATATGCGCTAGCGGATAAACGTTGTCCAGTAGTACCATTTTGGGGTCTCCGCTGGTGCCTGAGGTAAAACTCACGATGAGCGGATCGCTGTTTTTGGTTGGTTCTGAAGGACGCACAAACGGTGCAGCATTTTCGATGCCCTTGTGAAAATCTTCCCAACCTTCGGGAATGAATGGCCCTACCGAAATCAGTTTCTCCAGAGACGGGGAATCCGGAAGCGCGTCGTTGATGTGGTTGATGATGATTTCTTCTCCGTCGGCAACGATGGCCTTAATGTCGGCTGCGTTGGCGCGGTATACAATATCTTTTTTGGTCAACAGGTGGGTGGCCGGAATGATCACAGCACCGATCTTATGAAGGGCGATGATGGTGTACCAGAATTCATAACGGCGTTTGAGGATGGCCATGACCATGTCGCCTTTTTTGATTCCAAGCGATTGGAAGTAGGAAGCGGTCTGGTCTGTTACTCGTTTCATATCGGCAAAGGTATACTCACGTACTTCTCCTTTGTCATTGGTCCAGAGTAAAGCTTTTTTGTTTGGTTCGGTAGCAGCCCAGCCATCCACTACATCGTAAGCGAAGTTGAAATCTTCTGGAACAATTGGTTCATAGTTGGCCATGAAGTCCTCTTGACTTGAAAACTTGGTCTGTTTTAAGTATTTTTCAATCATGTTCTATTCTTTCCAAAATTAGTAAGTCATTTTAATTATCTCCTTTTTTTATCCAACGATGACAGCGAGAAACTTAACGGTCTTGCCGTTGAGGGCTTTCATGCCATGTTCCTGTTCTGCATTAAAATAGAGGCTGTCTCCTTCGTTCAGGATCAAATCCTTCCCATTGATTCTTAAAAGCATGCTGCCTTCCAGTACATAGTTAAATTCCTGTCCGGTGTGGGTATTGAGGTGGATGGGAGTTTCTTCGGACTTAGGCTCTACCGTTACGACGAAGGGATCTGCCTTGCGCTGGGCAAAACCTGCGGCCAGAGATTGGTATTTGTAGGCACTTGTGCGTTCCATAGCTGTTCCAAGTCCGGAACGGGTCAGGTAGAACGATGTCATGTTGGGCGTTTCTCCAAAAAGGAGGTCAGTCAATTCCACATTGCAGTGTTTGGCAACTCTTTGCAGAATGCTTACCGGGATATCCTCATTACCGCTTTCGTAGCCGATATAATCCTTTTCAGACACATGGCATATTTTTGCAAGTTCGGCAGTGCTGAGATCCATTGCTTCCCTCAGCCCACTCAGGCGTTGGGCGATTTCTTGAATTTGATCGTTCATAAATGTGTAGGTTTATTTTTCCTGAAATGTTACAAATGATAGGCAAAGGTACATTTTCTCTTTCAGAATTTGTAGTTTTGTACTTTAATTCTTCCACTATTCATTCTTATCAAACCTGACTATGAAAATACTCGTTACATATGCGCTGGAGGCGGAAAAAGGAAGCATTCTGATACCAGGCAGCTCATTGGCCTTTTGTTGTACTGGGGTTGGCAAAGTCTCCACAGCCATCAACACCTATGAAGCTTTGCTGAAAGATAAGGCGGATTTGGTGTTGAATGTTGGAACGGCAGGGACACTGAATCATCGGGTTGGAGATATCCTGGTTTGCTCTGAGTTTGTGGACAGGGATTTGGCCAAGATCTCAAGTCTGGGTATAAACAGTCGCCTGGATTTTAAGGAAGAATTGAAAAAGGCAGGGATTCTGAAACAACTGCCGGCCAATTATATTGTAAGCACTGGAGACACCTTCCAGACGAATGAAAAGGAAAGTGGCGCGGATGGTGATGTCTTCGACATGGAGTCTTATGCGGCTGCTCAAGTTTGCAAAAAGCTGGGAGTGCCTTATGTGTCCGTCAAATATGTCACGGACATCATAGGCAAAAATTCCATCAAGCATTGGGAAGATAAGCTGCAAGAGGCCAGGGAAGGTTTGGCCGTGTTTTTAGGAAATCTGTGTCTCTGAGTCAGGCAATCCACCCCAGAATATACTGCAAATACAGGAATCCCATAGACAAAGGGAGCGTGATAAGCGTCACGACAATACCTATCCTGAAAAAATCCATGAAACCGATGCTGTAACCTTGCTTCTCAGCCGATTCGATGACAATGAGGTTGGCCATGGCGCCAATGATCGTGGCGTTGCCGGCCAGCGTGGATGCCGATGCCAGCGCCATCCAGAGCATGTCGCTTCCAGCAGCTTTCAACATAGGAAGCATCAACACGGCAAACGGAACATTGCTTACAATTTGCGATAAGACAAGGCTTAATCCGTGAACGAGGCCAAGACCTTTCAGGTCTGCACTTAATACATTCGCTTTGAGCAAGCTGCTAAAAAGTCCGGTTTTTTCAACGGCTCCCACAACAATAAAAAGAGATGCAAAAAATAGCAGCAATACCCAGTCAACCTTTTGTATCACTTTGGAAGGTTTGGCCTTACCAATGAGCATGATGAGTGCGGATCCTGTCAATGCCACCAAGGGAATGGATAGGTTGAAAATTTTTCCGAAAAAAAATCCTATTACAACCAGGATAAAGACTGCAAAAGAACGGCTCAATTTTCTCAGGTCGTAGGTCTCTTGTTCGACAAAATTCAATGGCTCTTTGTCGCTGAATTCTTTCCTGAAGAAAAACCGAATGACCAGTACGACGATGCCCATCCCGAACAATGAAATGGGGAGCAGATGTACTAGAAAATGGGTGTAGGACATACCTGAGGAAATGCCTATCAGCATATTTTGGGGGTTTCCGGTGATGGTCATGGCACTGCCGATATTGGAAGAGAGGATTTCCGCTATTAGGTAAGGCATGGGATTGATTTTCGAGGACAGGCAGATGTGGATGATGACGGGTGTGAACATCAGGACCACGGCATCATTGACCAGAAAAGCACTGGCAATACCGGTCACCAGTACAATGAGGACCAATAGTCTGAGCCTGGTTCTGGAATAGGCAATGGTCTTGTTGGCAATGAAAGTAAAAAATCCGTCAATCTGCAGGGATGCGATGATGATCATCATACCCATCAGCAAGAAAATGGTATTGAAGTCAATGGCTGTGACCGCTTCTTCAGGGGTGAGTATGCCAAAAAGCACCATTGCCACTGCTCCGGAAAAAGCCGCGGATGGCCTGTCGATATTGACTCCGGGCAAGCGTGTGAAAATGATGCCTAGGTAGGTGATGACAAAAATGCAAAGCGCAATGATCTGGATACTATCCATTTTTATTCTATTTCGAGCATCCTGTATTCCAGAACACGATCAATGGTGAAATCTTCTATTCCCAGATAATAATTTGCAGTGTCCACCAAAACGCCCAAGGGTAAGAGGCCTATAACTTCGCTGCCGGCCACGGAAACGCCGTAACGGGCGGCTTCCATTTTGACCATCTCAAAGGCCTGATAAACGCTGGTTTTTGTAAAATCAGTCAGGTTCATGGATACCTGAACCATGTTTTTTTCCTTAAGATCAACTCCCATAGCTTTGCAATACCTCAACCCGCCACCAATGTGGCGCACCTTTTTGGCGATGGCTCTGGCTATTTCAAGATCGTTGGAGCGAAGGTTTACGTTGTAGGCTACCAAAAAATTGCGCGCACCGATAATGGTTGCACCGGCAGTCGGGTGTGGTATGTCGGGGCCGAAGTCTGGTTTCCAGAGCGGAGATTTCATTTTTTCGGCCAGGCCTTCAAACTGGCCCTTCCTAACGTCGGCCAGATTTTCCCTGTGAGGGGCGCTGGCTGCCTTTTCATACAGGTACATGGGAAGGCTGAACTTTTCAGCTGCTTCACTGGCTGCTTCTTTGGCAAGGTTAACGGCTTCTTCCATGGTCATGTTGCTGACGGGAATGAAAGGAACGACGTCTGCTGCACCCATTCTCGGGTGTTGTCCTTGATGTTTGGTCAGGTCAATTTCTTTCACGGCCGTGCCAATGGCTTCTACCATGGCTTCCTTCATGGGTTCGGGAGCACCTATCGCTGTAATGACCATCCGGTTGTGGTCGATGTCGTTGCTATAATCCAATAGTTTTACGCCGTTCTTGCCCCGGAAACAGTCGATGATCCTTTCCATTTTTACGTTGTCCCTGCCTTCACTGAAGTTGGGTACGCATTCGACAATTTTGTTGTTTGATGTCATGGCGATGATCCTATAATGATGTACGAAAGTACCCATTTTATTTGAACTTTTTAAATTTCTGATTGTATTAAAAATTCTATCTTTGTTTTCCCCAAATCCATGACAGATGAATCAGAGGCAACTTTACATAACCATGTTCCTTTTGATGGTACTCTGGCTGATCCTGCAAAGAAATGCCTGGATCAATCCACGACATGCCAGGTTGCCGCAAACAGATCAAATATCTTATCGTCAAGGTATGACGGCAGAAGAGACCTATCGGTACAAGTCTGGAAAAAGCTATCCGCTTGGCCTGGCTCTGAGTGGTGGCGGCATTAAATGCCTTTGCCATGTAGGCGTGCTCAAGGCTATGGAGGAAGAGGGTCTCAAGCCCGATGTGATTTCTGGTGTGAGTGCCGGTGCCGTGGTTGCAGCACTTTATGCAGACGGTTATTCTCCCGATTCCATACTTTCCTTGTTTGAAAATGTAAAATACACCGATTTCTTCCGGTTGGAAGTTCCTGATGGAGGCCTTTTCACCTTGACCGGTTTTAAAGAATTTCTGGATACAGTGCTGCATGCAAAAACTTTTGAAGAGCTAAAGATCCCACTCAGAGTGGTGGCTACCGATCTGGACGCTGGTCGCAGTGTCGTTTTTGACAAAGGCCCTCTGGTGGATGCACTGGTGGCAACTTGTTCCGTACCCATTCTATTTAGTCCTTACACGATAGACGGGGTCAATTATGTGGATGGAGGTGTCCTTCAGAATTTACCTGCTTCTGTGATTCGGCCGGATTGCAAATACTTGGTCGGTGTCAGTTTGGGGCCCCTCAAGGCAGATCCTTATGAAAAATCTATTACCAACATTGCACTTCGTTCTTACAAATTTATTTTCCGTTCCAACGCCAACTACGATAAGGGACTGTGTGATCTTTTGGTAGAACCCGATGCCATATCCCGATACGATGGGGGTGACGTGAACAGTGTGCACGAAATATTCAATATCGGATATCAGGAAACAAAGCGGATGATCCGGTTGAGAAAGGTGCAAAAAGGCAAGATCAGGCAATAATTGTAGACGATACAAACAAGAACGGCTGCCTCATGTGGGGCAGCCGTTCCTATAATTGGGATGTAAAATTTAATTTAGTTTGGCCAATGCATCTTTTACACGTTTCATGGCTTCGACGATGTTTTCATCGGAAGTGGCATACGAGAAGCGGATGCAGGAAGGTGCACCGAATGCGGCACCACCAACTGCGGCTACATGCCCTTCTTCCAGTAAGTACATGGCCAGGTCTCCGGCATTCTCAATCTTTCTTCCTTCGAAAGATTTTCCAAAGAAAAAGTCACATTCCGGGAAAATGTAGAAAGCACCTTCGGGTTTGGCCGTTTTCAAGCCGGGAATATCCTGAGCCAGTTTGACGATCAGGTCGCGACGGCGTTGGAAAGCGACACGCATGTCTTCTACGGGTTGCTGTGTGCCGGTGTAAGCGGCTTCTGCTGCTTTCTGGGAAACAGAGCAAGGCCCGGAGGTGTATTGCCCCTGAAGCTTGCTGCAGGCGGATGCAATCCATTGCGGGGCTGCGATCCAGCCAATACGCCAGCCAGTCATGGCATAAGCCTTGGAAACACCATTGATGATGACGACGCGTTCTCGGACATTCTCAAATTCAGCCATGCTGGTGTGTTTGCCTACGTAGTTGATGTGTTCGTAGATTTCGTCCGAAAGAATATATATGTTCGGGTATTTGGCCAAGACGTCGGCTAGTCCCTTCATCTCTTCCCTGCTGTAAACGCTTCCGGTTGGATTGGAAGGAGAGCAAAGAATGATGGCTTTGGTTTTTGGAGTGATGGCTGCTTCCAGTTGAGCAGGTGTAATCTTAAAATCCTGATCAAGACCGGCGCTGACAACCACATTGGTGCCTTCCGCAAGTTTGACCATTTCCACATAACTTACCCAGTATGGGGCAGGGATGATCACTTCATCTCCGGGACCGATAATGCTTAGCAATACATTGCAGACCGATTGTTTGGCACCATTGGAGCAAACAATTTGTTCAGGCTTGTAGTCCAGACCATTTTCTTTTTTCAGTTTGGCAACAATGGCATTACGCAATGCAGGGTAGCCGGTGACAGGAGAATAGAACGAGAAATTTCCGTCTACGGCCTGTTTGGCTGCTTCTTTGATGTGTTTGGGCGTGAAGAAGTCGGGTTCTCCGACACTCAAGTTGATGACATCAATGCCTTTGGCTTTTAATTCATTGCTCTTTTGAGACATTGCTAAAGTCTCGGATGGCGAGAGGCTCGCTAAGCGCTCAGAAACAGGATTCATAGTTTTTAATTTATTTGTGATAGATCAACAGACAAAGTTATTAAAAAGTCAGGATATTTCAATATTCACTTGACAGAATAATCTTTAATTGGTTTTTCAATAACAATTAGGCTATTTTTCGAGGTTTTGAAGATTGACCAGTGTTTTATTGTCAATCTTGAAGGCAGATCCGTGTCTGACGCCCTTGGGGAAACGGATGATACCGGTGATGTCTTCCCATTGGGGTTTGCTCAGATTTCTGCAGCGTACACCACCGTAATGCCCTTCTGTGTAGTTGTCCCAATAAATATAGGTGTAATCCCTGATTTGAACCGCTGTAGGACCTTCTGCCCAAGCTTTTCCGCTGATGGGGCCGGATACTTCTTTGGGGAAACCTTTCATTCTTCCGGCTGATGTATACCGAATGTTTTTTTCTACCGGATCCAGGGTCTCGTTTTTCAGGAACATGTAATAGGTGCCTTTCTTTTTGAGAAAACAGGCGTCAATGACACTGAATCCCGGATCGTATAACAGACTGGTCTTTTCGAACTTCTTGAAATCCTTGGTGGTTGTATAATAAAGGCGATGGTTGTAACCGTCTTCCGATTTACCGTTTTCGGGGAAGCGACCGGGGATGGTAGAGGCCCATACAATATAGAACTTCCCGGAGAGCTTATCGTACAGCAGTTCCGGAGCCAAGGTATTCCTGACGGTCGGTTCGTTTGCCATGACGGGTATCTCTGCTTGTTCCGACCAGTTTATCAGGTCTTTGGAAGACGCATAACCAATGCTGTTTCCATTCCATCCTGTAGTCCAGACCATGTGATAGATGCCCTGCATGTCGCGCACGATACTGGGATCGCGCATCAGTTTTTCTTTTCCTATGGTTGGTTTCAGCAGGGAATTACCGTGGTTGAGTGTTTGCCAGATGATACCGTCGTGGCTGTACATCAGGTGAAGACCATCTTCTCCGTTTCCGGTAAAGTAACTGAAAACATAGGCATCGGGATCTTTTTGAAAATTTGACAAAAGGCTTTTCTCCTTTTGGGTTGAACTTCCTGCAACGATCGATTGTGCCATCAGGATCAAAGAAAACAGTAAGAATCTAAAGTGTCTAAAATTCATCTTGGGCAGTTTACGATTATAGTATATTTTTCAAGTTGTGTCCCATGCGCTCTTTCTTGGTCCTCATATAGGACTCGTTGTATGGATTGGTCGGGATCTCGATGGGGATGATTCCGGTAATGGTTAGACCGTAGGCTTCCAATCCAATGCGTTTTACCGGGTTGTTGGTCATCAGGCGCATTTTGCGAACACCTATTTTCTGCAGAATTTGTGCGCCGACACCATAATCGCGCTCGTCTGCGTCAAAACCCAGGTGAAGATTGGCATCAACGGTGTCCAGCCCTTGTTCCTGAAGTTTGTAGGCTTTGATCTTGTTCATTAAACCAATGCCTCTCCCTTCCTGATTCATGTAGACCAGTACGCCCTTGCCTTCTTTCTCGATGGCTTCCATGGCTTTGTGAAGTTGGTCTCCACATTCACAGCGCATGGAACCGAAGATGTCTCCGGTCATGCAGGAAGAATGTACCCGTACCAAAATGGATTCATTTTCTTCCCAGCTGCCTTTGACCAATGCGACATGTTCCAGTCCGTTGGAAATCTGGGTGAAGGGGATTAGCTGAAAGTGACCGTACTTTGTCGGCATGTTGACTTTAGGGCCTATCTCAACCAGCGATTCCTGTTTGAGGCGGTAAGCAATCAGATCCTTAATGGTGATGATCTTCAGGTTAAACTTTTTGGCGATTTCCACGAGTTGTGGCATCCTGGCCATGGTTCCGTCTTCGTTCATGATCTCTATGAGGGCACCTGCCGGATTCAGTCCTGCCAGACGACAGAGGTCCGTGGCTGCTTCCGTATGTCCTGCTCTGCGCAAGACACCTTTTGACTTGGCATAAAGAGGGTTGATATGACCGGGACGGCCGAAGTCTTCGGGCTTTGTCTTTGAATCTGCCAGCGCGCGGATGGTTGCCGCCCTGTCGTGTGCGGATACACCAGTGGAGCATCCTTCGAGCAGGTCAACCGTTACGGTGAACGGTGTTCCTAACAAGGATGTATTGTTGGATACCTGCTTCTCGAGTTCCAGTTCCTCGCAACGTTCTTCGGTGATGGGTGCGCAGAGAACACCACGTCCCCAGGTAATCATGAAGTTTACCTTTTCCGGAGTGATCAATTCTGCTGCTGTGATGAAATCCCCTTCGTTTTCGCGATCTTCGTCATCAACTGCGATAACGATCTGGCCATTTGCTATATCTTCGATCGCTTCTTCTATGCTATTTAACTTGAATGGGGCCATTTTTTCTATTTTTAAATTTGTAATACTTTCTTTTTGAAAACCGGATCAGATATTTGGGATATAGATATTTCTTGATGAACATCATGTATGCTTCCCCGTTGAAGATGGCTGAGTCGTTGATGGCCTTGTAGGTAAGGAAAAGTCCAAGGGGGAGCAAGGCTGCTGAGCTGAGCCATCCGCCCAAAACCGGATGCCATACGCCGTCACGTGCAAATTTGTAACCGGTCACATCAACCATGTAATAGAAAATGAACAGGAACACAGAAACAACAGCTGGCATCCCAAGACCTCCTTTTCGGATAATGGCTCCAAGCGGGGCACCGATGAAAAAGAAAATGAGACAGGCGAACGAAAGTGTAAACTTTCTGTGAAATTCGATGCTGCTCCGCCGGTACTGGTAAGTTTCGTTGGCGACGGCAATTTGTTTGTATTCCAGATCACTTCCTATATTCATAGCGTTGCTTTTGGCTAACGTTATGACACGTGCCCGTTCATCCCTGTTTAGGGAGTTTAGCAGACTGTCAATGTTCGGGTAGTAAGGTTTGACCAGAGAATGGTGAGAGATCGTTTTGATATTCGCCAACTCGTGTCCTTCATTTCTGTTCCTGCCCATATATTTGCTCTTGATGTAGACTGTTTCTGTCTCTTTGTCCAGGCTATCCAGAATACTTTTGACCGAATCGATGACGTGATTCAGTTGTTTCGTATTTTTGCTGAAATGCATGGAGGAAAAGTTGGATTCATCCACCATATTAAAGTTTCCGTCAAAATCCATGACCAACTGCTTGGTTCTGAAACTTTCTCTTCTATACGGGATACCAGCCGAGACATTTTGCTGGTTTCTGAAATTGCTGAATCCTTCTCCGTGATGGAGCGTGAATACAAGGTCTTTCTTGTCTGCCGTGAATTTTAGTTGTCCATATTTGGCCGTGGTTACGGACGTGTTGTCGTACCCGTTGGAAAAATCGTAGATCATAATGTCTTTCATCATGTTCTTTTCCGGATCTTTGGATTTGACATAGATCGTGACTCCTGGAATCTCGGAATAAAAAGCACCCTCAGGAATGGACAGTTCCGGTGATTTTTGCTTGAAGGAAGCTATTAAGGAAGCCAGTTTGACCTGAATAACAGGCATGGCTTTATCCTGAAAATAGAAAGCACCGATGCTGATCCCTATCATGAGTACGATGAGCGGCTTCATGATGTTGAGAAGGGAAATGCCGGCTGCTTTCATGGCCAGAAGTTCCAGCTTTTCCCCAAAATTACCGAAAGTCATCAGGGATGCCAGTAAGACGGCAAGAGGCAAGGACATGGGAACCAGCGACAATGCAGCGTAACCGAAAAATTGCATAAAAGTAGAGAGATCAATACCCTTGCCGACAATCTGGTCCACATACTTCCAGAGCATCTGCATGACCAGTATGAAGTTACTGATCAGGAAAGTCATCAGGAAGACCGGTAAAAAACTCTCAATAACAAAGGTGTGAAGTCTTTTGATACGAAACATTGACCATGGTTTTGGGACACGCAAAAGTAGTTGAAAAAACCCAAAAGAACATGGGTTATAAGAATTTTTCACATACCCGTACGGCGTGCCAGATTTTCAATCTGGGAATTCCATAATTCCATACTGCCTTTTTTCTCGGATGTATCCGCAAAATCAGTGACACTTAAAGTGATGGATCCAGTTAGCTCCGAAAAGTCTATTGAGAATTCAAAATAGTATTCTGCAGGATCGTCAAGCCAATGAAACCTTATGGAGGTACCCGGATTTACAGACAAGACTTCTGCGTCTTGAAAGGAATTGTCCCATCTGAAAGTGTAAATCTGGCCTTTTTGTTCGACATCGTCTGCAAACCATTCGGAAAGGCCGAAAGGTGTGCTTATGCATTTCCACAACAAGCCTGCCGATCCATTTTTTAATACATAATCCAATTTATACAGATCTTTTTTCATTGTGGCCTATTTTCGCACAAAATACAATTTTTTTTCCAATGTTTGAGGCTTTTATCTCTCTAATCTGATTTTCTAATGAAAAAATGGAAATGGAAATTTGCGAATAAGGGGAAAACCACTATCTTTGCACCGCTTTTGAAAAAGATGGCGAGATAGCTCAGCTGGTTAGAGCGCATGATTCATAATCATGAGGTCCCCGGTTCAATCCCGGGCCTCGCTACAAAGAATGACCAAATGCCTAAATGTTCTGTTTAGGGGTTTGGTCTTTAATTTTTCAGGCCTGGATCTAAACAAGGATCAATCATAAACAATCTGTGTCTTTCCAGATTTTGTTCCCTATCTCCTGTTTCTTTCTGTTCATTGATTTTTTTTGGGGGTGTCATGCAGTCTTTTACCATGATTCTGCATCTATTGTTCAGCTAATATTAAAATCAATGAACAATGAGAAAAACAACACTATGCGTTTTAATTGGTACTCTTTTTGTACTGACTTCTTGCTTGAATGACGATGATAATGTCATTCAGTGTGCCCAGGATCTTGGCTACATCAAAACGGTGAACAATACGGTTTGTGCTGCAACAAGCTATGGCTATGTTACTTCCCCTGAAATTCAGCGTTTAAAACCGAACGAGTGCTATATTCTGGGTTATACCATAACTCGTGCGGCACAAAATGACATATACACGGCGGACAATGTTTTTAACATATCGACCAAGCCGCTTGGTCAAACGAGCCTTTTGCAAGCTGCACCTCCAGTTGAATCGGTTAACAGCGCGTCTGTCAGCAATCTCAATATTCCGATATATTCATCTACGACCTATATGGGAGACAGATGGATGTTTAATTACAGTGCTTTGGCAAAGGACAGTACCAAAATTACGGCCTATTTTTATTACGACAAAGATAATCAGGTAGATAAAGACGGCAAAAATGTCAAGCAGGAAAATAAGGTGATTCTAGACGTGGCTTTTGTTAAAACGGAAGTAAACGGAGATAATAGTGTAGCAAAAGAAAGAAGGTTCGCATCTATAGGTAATCTGGAAAGTTTACGGACATTTCCGAATTTCAAAAAAGTCGAGTCAAATCCTGGAGGAGGTCTTTATGCCACCTTGTTGGTTCAGTTCCGGTATCACAAATACATAAGCACTGACAAATCGGAACTTTCCTATTTGGGCGCATGGAATCTCGATACCACCAAACCTGACAGGGTTTATTCTCTAAAAGAAATATTGTATACGAATGATTGATTGTCTAGCTTTTTCAGGCGTTGCTCCTGTCTCTTTTTTGTAAGAATATGATTATTGATGAGTGATCAGGAACTAATAGAAGGATGCAGGAGTAACGACCCATTATCTCAACAGGCATTATACGAGGCATATGCTCCCAAAATGATGAGTATATGCTATCGATACGTGAACGATACGGATATTGCCAAGGATCTTTTACAGGATGGATTCGTCAAAGTGTTCACCAAGATTGATACTTATACGGGTGACGGAAATTTCGCAGGATGGATACGGCGTATTTTTGTTACCACAGCGTTGGAATATTTGCGGCAAAATGTGTCAATGAAATTTCATGTGCCAATTGATGAACACGATTATATAGAGGATGATTTAAACGTTTCTGCCCTTAGCCAGTTAACTGCAGAAGAACTTTTGGCGTGCATAGCCAAACTGCCGCCTGGATACAGGACTGTTTTTAATCTTTATGCCATAGAGGGCTATTCGCATGGCGAGATTGCTCAATTGTTAAAGATTAAGGAAAGTTCTTCCCAATCCCAGTTAGTCAGGGCTCGTGGGATTCTTCAAAAAAATGTACGATCAATAATGGGTCAAGATTATGCGAGACAAAAGAGTAAATAAAAAAAATCCAGATAAAGAGGATATTTTCCTTGATTGCTTCAGGGATAAGCTGGAAGATCACCAGATGCCTGTTGATGAGAGATGCTGGGAGAATATTAGCCGACGCATACAACCCGCTCATACGCAAGGGAGACGAAGGCGCATGCTTTTTTATTCCGTCGTTGCAGCCGCAGCAACCGTGTTGGCCTTATATTGGGGAATACATGCCGGTCTTCCCAAGGATGAGATCTATCAGAATAAACCTGTGTCGGAAAAAATAGATGGAGAGAACCTGCCTTTGAAGAAGGCTCAGGAAAGGTCGTTGTCCGATGAAGTAAAAGCGGCCATGTCAAGTAACAGGCCTTTACGTTCAAAAATAAAAGTTTTGAAAGAAGAAAATCTCCGATCGGGAAATCCGGAGACAAAAGAAATAGGCAAGACTGACCGTCAGCCATTCTCAGAAGCAGTTGCCGTAGCAGAAGAGCAAAAGCAGGCTGTCGCATCGGTTTCTTCTTCGGATACGAGCTGTAGGAAACAAAGGTCCGGTTCCTTGAACACCCGGAAGGAAAGAATGGATGATCAGCAAATAGCCTTTGTTCCGGAGCACCATCAAGCCTGGGAGCTTGGTGTCTCCATGAACGCGTTTGGTTCAAGTTCTGTATCGAACGCCAACAGTGGCTATCCCCAGACTTTGTCTGATCTGGCCGATTCAAAGGTTGAACAACAATTTTTTTCTGCCAGTCCGTCTCAGGAAATCGTGGATTTTGCACCTCCATTTTCAATCGGTCTGTTGGCCCGTAAAAAAATGAATGAGCTGCTAAGTATAGAAACTGGATTAACCTACAGCTTTCTTTCTACGTCTTTCCGATCTTTGGACAGGCATGCTTATACTGCGAATCTTAAACTGCATTATATCGGAGTTCCGGTAAATCTGGTTGCCGATGTGTGGCGCTTTAGTCCCCAATGCAAAATCTATGCAGGTGCTGGCGCTATGGTCGAAAAAGGCATAAAATCCGAATATTCGCAAGACGTCTCGGTTACACGGCAATATATTACCAATGTTGATGATATTGGCGGATTTCAGTGGTCATTAAACGCCTCTGTTGGCATATCCTACAGCATGTACAAAAATCTGAGTTTCTATCTTGAACCCCGCGTTTCGCACTATTTTGATAACAATCAACCTGTAAGCATCAGGACGGAAAAAGAAACCATCGTTGGAATGAGTGCTGGGTTTCGATATGATTTCAAATGACCGATCCATGCTCTCGTATTATCAAACAAAAAGCTCCAGCATTGCTGGAGCTTTTTGTTTGATGAGTGGTCAGAGGCTTTTGATCGCTATTTCACGTTGTGAACACTGATTTCCTTGACTGGGAGATTGGGATACAAAACATGGTTCGCTTTTTCTACCACAATATTTTCCGGCAAATGGAAGGATGCTTCCTGACGGATGTCTCTGGAGGAAACACCAATCCTGACCTTGTAGTCTCCCTTGTCTGCTATCCAGGCACTTATGCCCGACCAGAAAGAGCTGAGGGAACGCTTGTCGAGGATGAAGCTTAGTTGCTGGCTTTCACCCGGTTTGAGTAGCTTTGTCTTGGCAAAGCCTTTCAGCTCCTGCATCGGCTTTTCTATTTCCGTGTTGGGCGCCGAAAGGTAGAGCTGGACAACTTCCTTGCCGGCCCTCTTGCCCGTGTTCTTGACGGAGAGGGTAACTGTCAGCTCATCTTTAAAGGTTGTGGAACTCAGCTTGAGGCCGGAAACCTCGAAATCGGTATAGGAAAGTCCACGACCGAATTCAAAGGAGGTAGGTACCTTGAAGGAATCGTAATAACGGTAACCTACGTATATGCCTTCGTTGTAGAATGCGTTGATGGGGTTTTCCCTGGGTTCGCCCGGAAAAGAGCTGGCGGAAGGATCGTCCGAATAGTTGACAGGGTAAGACATCGGAAGCTTTCCGGATGGATTTACGTTGCCTTTCAATACGTCGGCAATAACGTTTCCGATCTCCTGGCCCGGCTGCCATGCTGTGATGATGGCGTCTACCTGGTTTTTCCAGCTGGCGGTCTCGATTACGCCTGAGATGTTCAGGATGACAACGACTTTCTTGTTGAGCGCATGGAAAGCATCAGAAACGTTCTTAATCAGTTGGTGCTCTTCCTTTGAAAGAAGGAAGAAATTGGACTCCTGTCTGTCAGAGCCTTCTCCAGCCATTCTACCCAAAGTAATGACGGCCACATCCGATTTTCTGGCTTGCTCCTTAATAATCGATTCGGGAACGGTGATTTCGCGGTGATAGTTGAGTGGAGAGTTGCTTGGATATTGCCAGACGTTGGTGTCGTAGGTGTTTATCGGAGTTATCAGACCGCTTGGGGTGTTGGCAATGATGGAATCGATAAAATGGTGGTGGAGTCCGGCGATGGATTCGTTGAGTTTGTAGCCTGCGCTCAATAGTCCTTCGTCTATATTGACGATGTGCTTGTAGTTGATGGAGCCGCTTCCAGTGCCTCCGGCGATGGATTTGTAGGAAGTCTTGCCGAAAAGGGCAACATGCTTTATTTGGGAAGTGAAAGGCAATGCTTTTTCATTTTTGAGAAGTACCATGGCTTCTGAGGCGGCTTCTCTGGCCATTGCTGCGTTCGCTTTGGTATCGACCGGGGTGGTTGGGAAGCTGTTTTTAAAGTGGGCGGTCTTTTCGATCATATGGAGAATGGGAACTAGGTTGCTGTCCAGAACTTTTTCATCCAGCGTTTTATCTTTGAGCGCCTTAATCAGGTCGTCTCTATAGGAAGGACCTCCCCTCCATTTACTGCCAGGCATGACCATATCATTGCCTGCGTATCGTTGGGCAACGGCATCGTCGCTGCTCCACCAGTCTGTCATGACCATGCCGTCAAATCCCCATTCGTCGCGGAGCACCGTTTTGAGAAGCTCCTTGTTCTGAGAAGTGTAAAGGCCGTTCAAACGGTTGTAGGTGGTCATAACAGCCCAAGGTTTGCCTTCCTTGACGGCTATTTCGAAACCACGCAGGTAGATTTCACGCAGGGCCCGCTGGCTGATGACCGAATTACTGGTCCAGCGATTGGTCTCTTGGTTGTTTCCCGCAAAATGTTTGACGGTGGTGCCTATTCCTGCAGACTGGAGGCCTTGCACAAAAGCCGCCCCGAATTTTCCAGAGAGAAAAGGATCTTCGGAAAAATATTCAAAATTGCGTCCGCAAAGTGGATTGCGCTGGATGTTCATGGATGGTGCCAATTGAAGGTCGACGTGGTATCCCAATGCTTCGCTGGCCATGGTTCTGGCCAACTTCTTTTCAAGTTCGGTATTCCAGGTGGCGGCCATAGCTGTGGCTACGGGAAAAGCTGTAAAGTAAATTTTGTCTGTGCCTTTGAGGTTCATCAGGCGAATTCCGGCTGGGCCGTCGCAAAAGATGACGGTGGGAATACCCAGACGTGGTATGCTGTAGGTGATGCCCTGCACACCGGGAGCAATTTTTGATAAAGCTTCTTGAGCCTCGTTTTCCAGGCCTCTTCCTATGACAAGGTAGGCTTTTTCTTCTGGGGTCATGGCTGCAATAACGTCTTCAACCTTGTCCTTGCCAAGCTGAGGCGTTCTTATCTGTCCTGATATTTGTACCGAGAACAGGATACAGGCGATGGTGAAAAGTTTGTTTTTCATTTTGAATTGTTGTGTATTTGTGTTTGGTTTTAAAGATTGTCTTTCAATAGGAAAGGCCCTGCTATGGATCTGTTTTTCCATATTAAAGTGGTCCCTTTCGGAATCTGTATGGTGATTTTCCCGTTTTCAACATCTACTGTAATTTTCCCATAGTTGGTTGGCAGGCATACAGATGCCCATTGAAGCTGTCCAAGGTTTGGCTTTACGGTAAATTTTCTCCATCCGTCTTCCAGGGGAGTCAAGCCGAAGATTTCGGAAGGCATGAATGCCGCTGGTCCTGCACTCCACGCGTGACAAAGGCTTTTGGCATAAGGGCGGCCGTAAAAACTGTATTTTTCGTTGCCCTTCTGCGTGGCATCGTAGGCTTCCCAAAAAGTAGTGGCGTCCTGTTTGAGCATGGCACCCCAATACTCTTTTACCTTGTCAAGCATCGTTTGCATGTAACCGAGCCGCGCAATGGCCATGTTTTCGAATCCGGCCATGTACGGGGTTCCGACAGCACCGGCCTGGTCTTTGACCAGCATGCTACGGATGCCTTCAAACTGGTTCTGGGAAGCAAGACCGGAAAGGACAGCCAAAAAGTTGGGATGCCTTGAAATGGAATCCGGGTTTTGGGGATCCGACAGATACAGTGCCTTGTCTTTGCTCCATGAACAAGCGATCAGATTTGTTTTCAACTTTTCGGCACTGGCTTTCAGGCTGCTTTCCGTGGCAGTGTCTCCTGTGCGATGTGCCAGTCTGGCACCGCTTTCCTGAGCCCACCACCATAGTATCTGGAGGGCTGTCCATTTCTTTTGATTCACCCAATCGATAAACAACCAGCTGTCTTTGGGCAGTAGGAATCCGGACGCATCGCACCGTCCGGAGAGCGAATGAAGAGTTTCTTTGATCAGCTTCCATTCTGAATTCAAATGCGTGGCATCACTGAAATAGAGCTGGTACTGATCTTGTGCAATTACCCACCAAAGGGAGTAGTCTATAATGCCATTGATATCTTTTTCGTTGATACCCGCACGTCCGAGAGCAACCAGAGTCCTACGTACCATTTCTGCATTGTGGAAAGTATATGCATTCACAAGCAGGCTCATGGCCAGGTCACCCGTCCAGGGCAGGCGGTCGCGTTTGATGCCGTCCAGCAGAAAATCGTGCATGCAAAGCCGTAGGGTGTAGGCACTGCTCATCCAGATGCGGTTCAGGGTGGAATCTGAACAGGCAAAGGCTCCTTGGTAGGATGCCGGGTGAAAAAGAGCCCTGCATGTGATCTTGCTGTCCACGGACGTGTCTGTGTGAACATAGCGCAAGGCCAATGGGTTTTTGGTGATCCAGGAACCATCCCGCGTCCGGATCATTTCCAGAGACTGCTCGAGGTTCTTGTTGAGGGTGTCCATTGCTTCGGTAACGGATTCACCGACCATGATGACCGGTTTTCGATCGCTTTTGACGAGAACCTGACCAAACAACTCCCGACCGAAGTCATAAAGCCTGTTTTCTGACTTTACAGGTTTGAGTTCGACGGTAGGATCTTCCAGTTCATGTGGAGGTAAACCAAGCTTGTTTTGCGGAAAATGGGATGCGGCTTTCCAGTTCTCCGATTCGGTTTTCCATATCCAGTCCTTTTTCGAAGTTGAAAGATTTTTGTCCTCGAGTAGTAGGGCAGGAGGTTCCTTTTCGGAGTGCAACTCAAACTCTATTTCTTGTATCTTTTTGGTGGAAGTAAATGTGTGCCAGCTTGAGGATGCTTTAAAAGCGTTTATTAACTGATGGTCCAGGTATATTTTCCCCTGACCGATCGCTTTAAAACGAATTGCTCTGATTTTGAGCGGTTTTTCCAGCTTTAACCGAAAAACTGCACTGTGGAAAGGTTGATGAAAAACGCCCGGATAACCAACGTTGAGGCCAGCCGAATCTTTTCTCTGTATGAGCAGTTGCAGGCGCCAGCATTCCAGTTCCGACGGCCCGTAAATCCAGGTAGGAGCATTTTCGCAGATTTGCGGTTCTGGTACGGTCTTTTCCGAACAATAAACAGGGTCAACGATGGCATATTCCGATTTTTGATGAGCAATACTTTGAGCGGACAAAAAGAAAGGGTTCAGCGCAAGCAGTAGAAGGGTCGGTTTGACCAATTTCTTGGTAGTCATTTAATTAATGTTGTCATGTTTTATATAGTTGAAAAACAGAGCTTAATGAGCGCTTTAAATGTTAAAACCCTGCGTATTTTTTACCGCAAATGTAAAAATAAATTGATAGAGAACAGGATTATTAAATGAATTTTGTCTCGTGAAGATTTTTTCTCAATTTTGTGTTCAAATCCAAAGAATATGAAAAAGATCCTTTTTCCGCCGGAATGGTATCCTCAGTCTGCGGTTCAGCTGACGTGGCCTCACGAAGGCACAGACTGGGCATACATGCTTGAAGAAGTAACGCCGTGTTTTGTCCGTATTGCCAGGGAAATCCTGCAAAGGGAAAATCTGATCCTTGTTTGTGCGAATGCCAGTGCTGTTCGTGCTCAGCTGGGAGCTGTCGATGAAACCAAGCTGTTTATTTATGAATTGCCCACCAACGATACCTGGGCCCGCGATCATGGTGCTATTTCTGTGTTTGTGGATGGAATCCCTTGTTTGTATGATTTCACGTTCAATGCCTGGGGTATGAAGTTCGCATCCAATTTAGATAATCAGCTCACGTTTTCGCTGTATGGAGAAAAAGCGTTCAGTCCGGAAGTGGAATACGTCAACCGGATGCCTTTTGTGTTGGAAGGCGGAAGCTTGGAATCGGACGGGGAAGGTACTCTGCTTACGACGGCGGAATGTCTGCTGTCTGTTAACAGAAATGATTATTGGGGAGAACCTGAAATTGAATCTTATCTGAAGGAACAATTCGGGCTTAAGCGCGTTTTGTGGTTAAGGCATGGATATCTGGCCGGAGACGATACCGACAGCCATGTCGATACCTTGGCCCGTTTCTGCGATGCCAAAACAATTGCTTATGTGGCCCCGGGAGAGGAAGAGGACGAACATACCGAAGAACTTCGGCAAATGGAAGAAGAACTTCAGTCTTTCCAGACCTTGTCGGGTGAGCCTTATCGGCTTATTGCCCTGCCTATGGCCGATCCGGTCTATCATAATGAGGAGAGGGTTCCGGCCACCTATGCCAATTTTCTGATTTTGAACAAAGCCGTTTTGCTTCCTTTCTATGGCTCGCCCAAAGACGAACTTGCCAGGGAAAAACTGCAGCAGGCCTTCCCTGACCGGGAAATTGTAGGTATTTATTGTTTACCCCTGCTTTATCAACACGGTTCACTGCATTGTCTAACCATGCAATTTCCGGAAGGATTTGTCGCTGACGTTGTTGGGTAAAGATTCTTGTTAGGGGCCTTTTTATCTGGAAAGAGTCTCTATTTGTTTGTTCACTATATCCTGAACCTTTTCTATTTCGGTTTCGGCGGTTTCCTTTTGTTTGAGTCCCCGCTGCAGATTTTTGGAAACCAGGGCCAGCGCTTTCTGCGTTTCGCGGTAGGCTTCGTACCTGTTGGAGCAAGTGTCTGTCATGCTCATGGAAGGGGCCGTTTGGTAAGGCTTGAGGCTGATAGTGAGCAAAAGCAGCAGGCCTGCAGCGGCTGTTGTGAACTTCAGCCAGTTCATGCTCATGAACAGCTCCATCCGCTTTTTCTTTTCGCTTTTTCTGGATTCCTGATCAATCAGTGTGTTTAGCTTGTTTTTCAGCGAAGCGGGGACATTCTTCGTGCTTTCTGGTTCATAGCAGGAAATAAAAATCATTTTTTCTTCCTGTAGTTTGTCCGGTACTTGTTCTGACCGGAAGAACTGCAGCAATTCCTTTTCCTGTTCCAGGGAAGTATTCCCGTCGTAAAAATCCTTCAATAAGGTTTCAATATACTCGATTTTCATCCGATTATGTTTTTGCAGATTCTACATTACATGTTGGTAGAGGCTGGCCCTGCTTGTTTCGAAATGGTTCAACTCCATAAACTTTTCCCTGATGGCTTTTCTGCCTCTGGAAAGCAGGACCCTGATGTTGACGGCGCTCAGACCGGTAATCTGTTCAATTTCTTCCATGGAAAATTCATCGATATGTCTCAGCTTCAATATCATCTGTTGTTGTTCCGGTAATTGACTTATGATCGTTTCTACTATTGAGAGATCTTGTTTTGTTTCAAGTTCTGAAAGAAAAGATCGCTTGTCGGCCTGGTCATGAAATGAGACATCCAGAGAATCGACTTTGCTTTTGGCCGATTTCAGAATGTCCAGACAGCGATTTCTGACAAGAACGACACAGAAGGCTTCGGGATTTTCCAAATACCCCAGTTCCTCGCGTTTTTCCCACAGTTTCATGTAGGTTTCCTGCAAGACGTCTTCCGCATCGGATGCATTTTCCAGAAGCCTGAAAGCTATTCGGTAAAGCTTTTGATGGTAGGGAATGTACTGCTGTTTGAATGCTTCAGCGTCCATATTTCTTGTTGTTGCAGATTTTTTCCATATCTGACATGGTGAAGTATCCTTTGATCCTTACAAAAGCAGGGTCGTTTCCAGTGGTGAGCACAACAAATTCCCTGATGATACCACGTTCACCTTTGACATAAATGCGTACAGCCTCCTCCTTATCGTTAACCATGATCATGGGCTCATACCTTTCATCGTCTATTTGCAGGGCTTTTCTTGAGTAATTTTCCTTGACGGACGGGTTGCAACTACTCAGGTCCAGTACCTGCAAGGATCTTACTTTCATGCCTTCCATGTCGTGAGTCATCATGACAGGTCGTAGCAACGACATGAGTAAGGGGCTCAGGTTCACACATTCCACGTTGCTGGCTTTGGAAAATTCATAAAATAGTCCGTTTAATGTCTGTCCATGACTGAATATGCTTATACTCAGAAGGAGAATGCTTAGAATGTACCGTTTCAACATTTTTTTGAAATTTAAATAAATGAATGTCTGAGGCCTCAGAGGTATATAACAGAATGACGATTCAATCGCTTATTTGTAACACCGTTGAACAGGAAAATGAAGAAAAAAGAAGTTTTAATGCTTTTTAGGACAAGGAAGTAGGAGTATGCCCGTCCTTACAGGCAAGAACGAGCTTGCCGGATTGAAATTGAAAGATGATGGCGATGAAGCTTAAGGTTGCTTGCAGAGATTGGATGGAGAAAGCCGGATGGGGAGTCCGAAAAATCGGAAGCCAGGGCGGTTTTGTCTTCGTCCTGGCTTCTGTTTTTGAGGTATCTTAGGGGTTAGAGATTCAAAGGCTGGCCTTTGTAGAAGTCTAGTATCTTGACACTAAACAGATAATTGTATTTGGCCTGTAGCAGGTTGGATCTGGCTGATGCCAGATTCATCTTTGCCTCATTAAACTCATAGATGGTAGACTTGCCGTTGTTGAATTTTTCTTCGGCAAACCGGTAGGCTTCTTCTGAGTTCTGAATAGCCTCGGAGGAAGAGGTATATTTTTCCGATGCCGTTTTGGCGTTGAACCAGGCCTGCTGGATTTCTTTGTAGAGTGTCTTCTTTACATTTTCTACTTCCAGTTTGGCATTTTCTACTTCGAATCTGGAAAGCTTGATATTATTTTTGGTGTCGAAGCGGTTGAAAATAGGGATGCTCAGGCTAAAGCCTACAGCCGTTCTGGCATTGATGTTCATCTGGTCTGCCAGACTCATTTTGGAACCGTCCGTATTTTTCATATCCGGATAATAGTTGTTTGAATAACTTGCACCCAGCGATAGTTTCGGATAATAGGCCCCCTTTGATACTTCCAGGCTTTTTTCACTGCTCTTGAGGCGGTATTCCGAGGCCTTTACCGTAGATTTGTTTCCAACGGCATAGTCGTATACTTCATCGGCCGAACTGATCATCAAGGAAAGGGCTTTCATGTCGATCTCCGGTGCGACGATGTCAAAGCTGGACCATTCCTTTAGATCGAGCAATTGTGACAGATCCAGCAGGGATAGTTGCAGGGTGCTTTGACTCTCGGTGGCGCTGAGTTTATCTTTGGCCAGTTGTGCTTTGGCCTCGAAAATCTGGCCCTGTGGGATTTTTCCATGGGCGGCCAGATTTTCATAGCGGGTAAGCTGTGTCTGACTCAGTTCCACTTGTTCCAAGGCAACCTGGTAGAGCTCTTTGTTGTATAAGACCTGAAGGTAAGCGGAGGCAATGTTCATGGCCAGGCTTTCCTTGGCTTTGTTCAGATCTTCCAGGGTGGCTTTGAGGGTATAGTCCTGGACTGCAATGTTGTTTTTGGTCTGGAATCCATTGAAAATATTCATGGAAGTGGACAGGCCGGCCGAAGAGGACTGGGAATTCTTGTTTTCATAAATGCCCTGGTTGTTCATGGACTGGCCGAAACTGAAATATTGGGAGCCGGAGGCAGATAAATCCGGAAGTCTTTGGTTCCTGGCTTGTTGACGCCTGATTTCCTGAGACTTTGCACTTATATCGGAGGACTTGAGGCTGAGGTTATTTTTCAATGCGTAATCGATGCATTGTTCCAATGACCATTTTTGCTGAGCCTGCGAAGATCCGGCCGTCAGGAAGACGGCTAAAGCCGCAATGATGTATTTTTTCATATGTCGATGGAATAGGATGGTTGAAATAATAAACGCTTCAAATGTAAATATAATATTAATTATATAAAAATTATTTTTTATTCTTAGCTTTGGGGTCGATTACTGCTCCACGTAATTTTTCACCTTTTTTCAGGCCACTTTTCACTTCAATGTTTATACCGTCAGAAAGCCCGGTCTTGATGATTCTTTTCTCAAAGGTTTGAGGGTCTGTGCTTTTAAGGATTTGAACGGAAGCTGTATCCTTATTGAATTCTATGACACTTTCTGGGATCGTGATGACATCTTTGGCACTGTTTAGTACGATTTCAGCATTGGCGCTGTATCCCGAACGTACAAATACGTCTCTTGGAATTCTGGCTGCAGCCTTGATTTCGAACATGATGGCTCCATTTTCTTCTGTGCCTTTCGGCGAAATATATTCCAGATTTGCATCAAATTGCTTGTCATTAAGGGCTCCGATGCTTAATTTGAGCGGCATGCCCTTGCTGATCTTTCCAACTTCTGTTTCGTCCACTTTGCCGATGAAAAGCATGTCGTTCATGTTGGCGATGGTTGCGATGGTGGTCCCATCGTTAAAACTGTTGGACTGGATAACAGAGTTTCCCACTTTGACAGGAATATCCAGTATCATACCGTCGATGGTGGAACGGATGAGTGTATTGCTTTGGGCTCCAGACCTTTTGGTAATGCCGTTCTTGGTAATGTCCAGATTGTCTTTGGCCGCGCTGTATTCTTCTTTAGCAGATTTTAGACTGACCTGGCTTTTTTCGTAATCTTCTCTTGAAATGACATTCTTCTCAAAAAGTCCTTTCTGGCGTTTGAAGTCTGTTTCAGCCTGTCTGAGATTGATAAGAGCGACGTTTACTCTTGATTCCGCAGAATTGAGTGTTGCCATATCCGGAATGACTTTGATTCTGGCTATGATCTCGTCTTTTTTGACAGGTTGTCCGGCTTCTTTAAAGATCTCGTCGATGATACCGGCAATCTGTGGTTTGATTTGTATTTCGTTACGGGCTTCCACTTTACCTGTTGCTACGGCTTTTTTCTCGATGTTACCCTTGCCGACGGTCACAATTTCATATTTAACCTCAACAGGGCGGGATTTCTTCCATAAAAAAACAAAGGTTCCCAAGACGAGCACTCCAAGCGCTACCAATCCCAGAATTTTGAAATACTTTTTCATTTGTGCGTTTTTATTGATTGTTTTTAGTTAAAATTATTCTTCACTCAGTGCCTCGATAGGCTTTATTTGCATGGCCCTCCATGCAGGCAGCAGACCAGCAAGCATTCCGATGAGAATAAGTATCACCGATGCCAGAATGGCTACATTGAAATTGATCATGATGTTTTTCAAAAAGACACCGCTTTCAGGTGGCAGATTGTTGATGAGGTTGTCAAAGAAAGCCAGTATTCCTACTCCCAGACTTAATCCGAAGAAGCCGGCAATGGCTGTCAAAACCAGACTCTCGTTGATGATCTGGGATATGATGTCCTTGGGCTTTGCTCCCAATGCACGCCGGATACCTATTTCCTTGGTCCTTTCCCTGACAGAAACCAACATGATGTTGCTTACGCCAATGGCTCCGGCCAGTAAGGTGCCCAAACCTACGATCCAGATCAGGACTCTGATGCCTAGAAACAGGTAGCTGAACATCTTGAATGTTTCGCTGATGTTGAAACTTCCCACTGCCCTTTCGTCGTTAGGAGCGATGTCGTTTTGAGCTTTTAGTATTTTTTTGATTTCTTGTTCCACAAAGGAAGCATCAATGTTGTCCTGAGCCACGGCTGCCATGAAATGGACCGTATCGCCTTGATTGAAAGCACTCTGCATGGTGGTAAAAGGCAAAACGACCATTTCATCGCTCTTTCCGCCGATCTGGACATTGGTCAGTCCTGTGCCTACGCCGATGACCTTGTAGTAGATGCCGTTGCTTCGGATCACTTGTCCGACCGGGTTTTCTCCTGGTTTGAAGAGTGCATCGTAGATGGTTTTGCCGATGAAGCAGACTTTTCTCTTGTCCCTGATATCCACATCGTTGATGAAGCGTCCGTACAGGATCTTTTGTTCTTCAACATGGGCATAATCCGGATAACAACCTCTCACCCCGTAAGTGCCGGCAACGTCTCCTCTTACCGTGTTGTTTTCGGTACTGCCACCGAAAAGCATAGGTGCCAGGTACTTTATTTCGGGCACGTTGGCAAGAATGACCTTGATATCGGAGTTGTGCATGCTCCATTGACGACCCTTCTTGAGCCCTTTATAGTTTTCCGAGGTCCTGTCTGCATAAAAGAAGCAGGAATTGGTGGCAAACCCTTCAATATTGCTCATCATGCCGTTTTCCAGTCCATTGCCTGTACCAAGCAGGATGGTGAGCATCAGGATGCCCCAAAATACACCAAAAGCGGTAAATATGCTTCTGGTCTTGTTTCTGGTGATGGTCATCCAGATTTCTTGCCATTTATCTAAATCAAACATGGTATGTTTCTTTAAATTGTTGATGATTCTATTCGGCGCGCATGGCTTCTATCGGTTTGATCCTCACGGCTTTTCTGGCCGGAATATAACCGGCGATGAGGCCGGCGATGACCAGAACCAGTGTGGCGAGGAGTGCCGTGCCAAGGTCGACGGACGGATCCTTGAAGACGGACATGTTTTGTCCTCCTCCTTCTCCTCCACCTCCTGTAGCCATGGACATAGCCTTGCTGATCAATTCAAGCAATCCCACTCCGAAGAGCATGCCAAGATATCCGAAGGAAGTGGTGATGACCACCGATTCCAGCAGAATGGAAAGCAAAATGTTTGTTGGAGTTGCACCCAGCGCTTTTTTTATGCCGAATTCCCGGGTCCTTTCCTTAACGGTAATGACCATGATATTTCCGACACCAACAATGCCGGCAATCAGGGTACAAATCCCGATGAAGAGAACAAACAGGTCGATGGTGGAAAAGATATTCATGGTCTCTACATAATCGGCAGCTTGGTTCCATTGTCCAATGGCTTGGTCGTCATCGGGATTTACAATCAATATTCTGGAAAGCGTTTTTTTCAGCTGCTTGCCGAAGTCTTCGTTTGCCTCCTTGGTATAGAGTCCCAACACAGTAAGTGATATGTTGTCGGTCTGGTTTCCCCTGTTGTATATTCTTTGGGCAGTAGTATGCGGTATGTAGCTGTATCCGTTTTCATCGTTGGATGTTTTGGTGTCAATTCCAACGACCTCAAAAGAGAGGTTATCAACCTTGACCCATTTACCCAGAGGGCTTTTCCCCTTGAAAAGGGTCTTGACAATTTTCTCGGAAAGAACGATAACCTTGCGTTCCTGCAACATGTCTATCTGGTTGATAAATCTGCCGTTACCTTGTTCAATCTTGATGTTGTTGATGTTTCTATAGTCGGGCATGACGCCTTCCATGTTGAAATTTCCGTATTCGGTTTTGTAGCTGATTACCGGATTTTTGAATATTCGGCCCGAAATCTTGTCTATCTGGGGATACTGGGCCTTGAGAATGTCCAGTTCGCGTGTGGTGAACTGGGGCCTTCTGTGTGTCTTAAGGCCTTTATAGGGCATGGTGGTTTCTCTGGGCCACATTTCCACCGAATTGCTGGCCCTGTCACCAAAGTTCGAGGTGATGCCGTTCTTTAGACCGTTGCCGGCTCCAAGCAGGATGATGAGCATGAATATGCCCCACGCCACGGCGAAACCCGTCAAAAAAGTGCGGAGCTTGCTTTCTCGCATGGTTGCGAGAATCTCTTGCAATGTGTCAAACTCAAATAGCCTCATAATCGATCTGGTTTTGGCAATCGGATTCAATTAGTCCGTCTTTCAGGTGGATAATGCGTTTGGTCTTTTCGGCAACCGATCTTTCATGAGTGACAATCACCATCGTGATGCCGCTGTTGTTGACTTCGGAAAGAACATCCATTACTTCGTTTGTTGTAATACTGTCCAAAGCTCCTGTCGGTTCGTCGGCCAGGATGATTTTAGGCTGGGAGATCAAAGCTCTGGCGATGGCTATGCGCTGCTTCTGTCCTCCGGATAGCTCATTGGGAAAGTGATGCCACCAATCTTTCAGCCCCATTCTGTCCAGATACTCTAAGGCTATTGCCTGGCGTTTTTTTCTGGATACTCCCTGATAGTACAGGGGGAGTGCAACATTTTCCAAAGCGTTCTTGAAGGGAATCAGGTTGAAGGACTGAAAAATAAAGCCTATCATATGATTCCTGTAATCAGCCGAACGGGTTTCGCTCAGGTTTTTGATCAGCGTTCCGTTTAAATAGTAGTCTCCGGAATCGTAGTCGTCCAGAATTCCCAGAATATTGAGCATGGTGGACTTGCCTGAACCGGAAGCTCCCATGATGGACACAAATTCTCCTTCAGCGATGTTAAGGTCCACGCCTTTCAGTACATGCAGAGGCTGTGCGCCGGGATAGGTTTTGTTGATGTTTTCAAAATTAATCATGATGATGGCACAATGGCGTTTAATGGATTAATTGTTAGAAAATTGAAGTGGCTTTACCTGAAGACTCCAATTCGTATTTATGAAACTTTTCCAATATTTCTTCAGGCTTAATTTGAAGCAAAGATATTGTTTTATAGAAGGCTGGTAAGGTTATTTCGAAAAAATTAACTCTACGAATCTCTAAAATTTTCTTAACGGCGTCTTCTTCGACGAAATATCCTATTCCTCTTTTGTTGAATATGATATCTTTTTGCTGTAAATAGTCGTACGTGCGAAGCACGGTGTTTGGGTTTACCTGCAGGGTCATTCCCATCTCGCGGACCGATGGAATCTTCTCCTGGGGAGGCCATTCACCTGTAAGAATCTGTTCGCACAGGATATCTGCAATCTGCAGATAGATGGCTTTGTTGTCGTTGAATTCCATATCTAGATTTCGAGTTTTTTAAGTTTGAAGAAAGCTGCAGTCCAGCATCCGAAAGGAATGAGGTATAAAATGACCTTGAGAATCTCAACCAGGTTTGTCGAAAAGTCCGATCCGGGGAGATCAAGCATTAGATTGTTGTTGGTTGTGATATTCCAGGTAAATCCGGAGGAATTGAAATTGATGCCGGAGTTTTCCAGATACAGCTTTAGAATGTAACTGCTTATGATGGAGATGACCACGATGCATCCAAAGACAACGGCGGTAGTTTTGACGAAAGGGTTTTTGCGGTAGTATACCGATCCGAGAAAATAGATGGACTGCACAAACATGGTTCCGGTGAAAAGTTCCCAGAGTCTGCTCAGATCCATGCTTTGATAAGAAGCCCCGTATCCTGTAATCATGTTCCCCACACTGATGGACAGGAAGTGGATGATGTAATAGGCAACCAGATAAACAAGAAATGTAAAAAGGGTCGAATACAACCAGGCTGCCGAATATTTTTCCAGCGTGTTGGCTGGCATCATCATATATTGGATACCCGAATCCGTTCTGCGAAGTTTGGAAAAAACATCAATGCTGTTGATAATGCTCATCAGGCATAAGACAAAACCGGCTGAATCGAACAAATCCTGGTGGGAGGGCGCTCCTGAGTGGAAAAACCGATAATGTATGATAATAAGCCCAAGGCATACGATCAGTAGAAACATGCCATGGCGGAATGCATTCTGGAACAGATTTATCTTGAATTGTTCTGAAAAACGTTTGTATGAAAACATGATTGTCGTTGTTAAAGGTTAAACAAATGTTTGATCAGTGCCGGATGCTGCGTCGACATGTTGAACAGCACCTCAAGGTCTATTCGGCTGTCGAATGCCTCTGTGTTTTCAAAAACCGCAATATATCCCCTTGGTGTAAATTCGCTGTAAAGGATGCCTTGTTGGTTTTCGAGCGAAAGCAGCGTCTTAAAGACTAGTTTGTCGCAAATTTGCTCGGTGGTATTGTTCAGAAGCACTTCGCTGTTATCCAGTATGATGACAGTGTCGATGAGACATTCCAGATCGCGAACCTGATGGGTTGAAAGGATGAGGCAACGTTCGTCGTTGATGACTTCTGCAGCCAGTTTCCTGAATTGGCCTTTGGAGGGGATGTCTAGTCCGTTGGTCGGTTCGTCGAAGATCAGGATCTTGCATTGAGTCGCCAGGGCAAAACTTATGGCCACTTTTTTTCGCTGCCCGAAAGACATGTGTTTGAGTAGTTCTTTCGAATTGATTTCAAATTCGCTCAGGCAGCGGTCGAAAATCTGGTAGTCAAATTTGGGGTAGGAGCCTGCGTACAAGTTCAGGTAGCCAGAAACAGTGACTTCTGGAAGCCATATTTCTTCAGGGAGGAAATAGATTTCTTCAAGCATTTCTGCTTTTCTTTCTTTTGATTCCATTCCCAGAACGGTACAACTGCCGCTTTGTGGAAAGCGCAATCCGGCCATGTTTTTAAGAAGCGTTGTCTTACCGGCTCCGTTCTTGCCCAATAGTCCATAAATATGCCCTCCTTTAAGCGTGAGGGACAGGTTTTCAAAGATGGTTCTTTTCTTTGAATAGGCGAAATTCATATTTTTTACTTCTATCATGTCTTGTTGTTTTGGTGTATTAATGTACTAAGACACCGCAAAGAAAAAGTATATATTTGAGATCTCCAACTATTTTTGCAATTATTTTAAAAAAAGATGAAGTATAAGCCAAATGGATGTCATATGTGCTTTTTCTTTTACTAAATGGTCTTAATTTTTAAGGGGAAATGTGCGTTTAAACACGAAGAAATGTGTAGCTTTGCAGGCTATTACCAACATATCGTACAGATTCAATCAAATAATAGTATATGTCTGCAAACAAAGTTATTAAAACAGCCTTGGTTTCGGTTTACCACAAGGATGGTCTGGATGAAATCCTGACAAAATTACATGAACAGGGTGTAACCTTCCTTTCAACGGGAGGAACACAGCAATTTATCGAGTCTTTGGGGCTTCCATGCGAGGCTGTTGAAGACTTGACCGGCTATCCTTCTATTCTGGGTGGTCGCGTAAAGACGTTGCACCCTAAGATTTTCGGCGGAATTCTTACCCGTCGTGACATGGAAAAGGATTGCCAGCAGTGTGCCGAATACGAGATACCGGAAATTGATCTTGTTATTGTGGATCTGTATCCATTCCAGCAGACAGTTGCTTCAGGCGCCGAGGCTGACGCTATTATTGAAAAGATCGATATCGGTGGCATATCCTTGATCCGTGCTGCCGCCAAGAATTTCAAAGATGTAGTTATTGTCGCTTCAAAAGCCCAATATGCTCCTCTTGCCAATATTATCAACGAAAAAGGTGCCGAGACTTCTCTCGAAGATCGTAAGTGGTTTGCCAAAGAAGCTTTTGGCGTATCTTCCTTATACGATTCGGCTATATTCAACTGGTTTGATGCAAGTGAAGGCTCTGCTTTTCGTTGTGCTTCCGATAATGCCAAGAGTCTTCGTTACGGTGAAAATCCTCATCAACGTGGTTTCTTCTATGGCGACTTTGGTGAGATATTCGAACAACTTCAGGGTAAGGAAATTTCCTACAACAACCTGTTGGATATCGATGCTGCAGTTTCGTTGATCAACGATTTCGATGAAACAACCTTTGCTATCCTCAAGCACAACAATGCTTGCGGCCTGGCCTGCAGACCCACACTGATCGAAGCCTGGAAGGATGCTTTGGCGTGTGACCCTGTTTCAGCATTCGGCGGAGTACTCATCACCAATACGGTGATAGACAAGCAAACTGCACAGGAAATCAATGAACTCTTTTACGAGGTGCTCATTGCTCCGGATTACGATGTGGATGCTCTGGAAATTCTTACTTCCAAGAAAAAACGCATTATCCTGATTCAAAAACAAAAACCATCTCGGGACAAGCAGTTCCGTTCTTTACTCAATGGCGTGCTGGTTCAGGATAAGGATCTTCATACCGAAACGGCAGAAGAGCTGAAAATTGTAACCAACGTTGAACCGACCGATACTCAGATTGAAGATCTCCTGTTTGCAAATATTGTGGTTAAACATTCCAAATCAAATGCCATTGTTCTTGCCAAAAACAAGTCGCTTTGTGCCAGCGGTATTGGACAGACCTCCAGGGTGGATTCTTTAAAGCAGGCTATAGAAAAGGCCGGTTCTTTCAATATTGATTTGAATGGAGCTGTCATGGCTTCTGATGCATTTTTCCCTTTCCCTGATTGTGTGGAAATTGCCGACCAGGCTGGTATTAAGGCTGTGGTTCATCCCGGTGGTTCCATCAACGATCAAAAATCGGTTGATTATTGCAACGAACATGATTTGGCGATGGTTATGACCGGGTTCAGACATTTTAAACATTAATAAAGACTATGGGATTATTTTCTTTTACACAAGAAATCGCCATGGACTTGGGCACGGCGAACACCATTATCACCCATAATGACAAGATCGTTGTGGATGAGCCCAGTATCGTGGCTTTGGACCGTCGCACAGACAAGCTTTTGGCCGTTGGCTCAAAAGCACAGCAAATGCACGGTAAAACGCCGGAGAACATTAAGACCGTTCGCCCCTTGAGGGATGGCGTGATTGCGGACTTCTATGCAGCAGAGCAGATGATGAGAGGACTCATCAAAATGGCCAGTCCAAAGAAAAGACTGTTCTCTCCCAATCTGCGTATGGTTATCTGCGTTCCTTCAGGTTCTACGGAAGTGGAACTTCGTGCAGTACGTGATTCCGCTGAACATGCAGGTGGTCGTGACGTGTACATGCTTTATGAACCAATGGCAGCAGCCATCGGTATCGGTATTGACGTTGAGGCTCCGGAAGGAAACATGATCGTTGATATTGGTGGTGGTACCACTGAAATTGCCATCATCTCCTTGGGGGGTATTGTAGCCAATAAGTCCATTCGTATTGCCGGTGATGATTTTACGGCAGACATTCAGGAATATATGCGTCGCCAGCACAACCTGCGGGTTGGTGAAAGAACAGCCGAACTGATCAAGATCAATGTAGGATCTGCGCTCACCGAGCTGGACAATCCACCTGAAGATTACGTGGTGCACGGCCCTAATCAGATGACAGCATTGCCAATGGAGGTGCCTGTATCTTACCAGGAAATTGCCCACTGTCTTGAAAAGTCTATCTCCAAGGTGGAAATGGCGGTATTGAGCGCGTTGGAACAAACTCCTCCGGAACTTTATTCAGACATTGTTCGCCGTGGCGTATATCTGGCTGGTGGTGGAGCTTTGCTTCGCGGATTGGCCAAACGTTTGAGCGATAAGATAAACATCCCTTTCAATGTAGCTGAAGATCCGTTGCATGCAGTAGCACGCGGAACAGGTGTTGCCTTGAAGAATGTAGACAAATTCAATTTCCTGATTCGTTAAAAATCTTTTTAAAATCGTCCGGCATTGATGTCGGGCGATTTGGCTTTTGTTGGAACTCCCGAGGAAGCACCTTGACGTATGCAAAATATATTACGGTTTATTGCAAAATACAGCACTGTCCTGCTTTTCATTCTATTGCAGTCTTGTGCGCTATATCTGCTGTTTAATGATAACAGCTATCAGCAGAGCGCTTTTTTCAGTTCATCGAACAAGTTGAACGGAATGTTGTTCTCGGCCGAAGAAGCGGTGACCGGTTATTTCCATCTAAGGGAGAACAATGATGCGTTGATGAAAGAGAACAACGAGCTTCAGCTCAAGATCTCCAGGCTTGAATCGGCCTTGCTGCAGTATACCGATACTTCCGGTATTGCCCTGACACGGATGAAAGAGGCTGATGAATTTAGCCTGATTCCTGGCCAGGTCATACACAGTAATATTTCCCGCCTTCGAAACTATCTGACGCTCAATATTGGGAAAAAGGACGGTGTAATGCCGGAGATGGGAGTTGCAAACGCTCAGGGCATCGTCGGTGTAGTCAGCAATGTTTCAGATCATTACTCTGTTGTTATTCCAGTTCTGAATCCCCAGATTGTTCGCTTTAGTTGCAAGCTCAAGAGAATGAATGCCTCCGGATCACTGGTATGGGATGGGACGGACAGGCGTTACGCTTATCTGGAAGAGATTCCGCCATACGTGTCTGTTTCAAAAGGAGACACGGTTGTTACCAGCGGCTTTTCTGCTATTTTCCCCGAAGGTATTATGGTAGGAACCGTTGATGAATATGAAATAGGTGAAGATGCCAATTACCTGAAGCTGAAAGTGCGTTTGTCGACCAGATTTGACGGATTGTCCAATGTTCGTGTTATTCGTTACAAACACCGTCAGGAATTAAAACAAGTAGAAGAGGAGGCTGCTCAATGATAAGATTCATCAATCATTTGATCTGGTTTGTCGGCTTGGTGGCCTTACAGGTTTTTGTACTCGATAACATTCATTTTTTGGGTATATTCATGCCGCTGATCTATGTTTACGCACTTTTGCGCTGGCCCTCGGATATGTCGCCCAAAATGACGCTGATATTTGGTTTTCTTCTTGGACTCTCGGTTGATATGCTATCCAATACTCCGGGTATGCATGCTACAGCCACCACGTTGATGGCCGCTCTTCGATACCCAGTCCTGCGTCTGTTTGTTTCCAAGGAAGACCTTGGCAGTAAGGATGTCGGGGAGAGGTCTTTGGGTATGGGTACTTTCTGGAAATATGCCTTTATCCTTGTTTTCATTCACCACATCACCTTGTTTCTGGTTGAATCCTTCTCCTTTGTCAATTGGTTACTGCTTCTGGTCAAGATACCTTCCTGCAGCATGCTTACTCTCCTCTTTATTTTTGCATTGGAGCGACTAAACAGTAAAGAAGATGCAAAATCTTGAAGATCTTCGAAGAAAAAATGTCATTGTGGTCATCATCCTGGGCATGTTCCTGGTATATGTGGTGCGGTTGGCTACGCTTCAGCTGTTCAGTACCGAATACAAGACTTTTGCCGACAGTAATGCGTTTTACAAAAGGACGATTTATCCGGCCCGTGGTTTGATTTTTGACCGGAGTGGAAAATTAATGGTATACAACAAGCCTTCTTACGATGTCATGGTCGTTATGAGGGAAATGGTCAATTTCGACACGCTGGATTTCTGCAGGACCGTCGGTATCACCAAAGAGGATTTCATACAACATATTGAAGAGGTTAAGGACAGAAGGAAAAACCCGGGTTATTCCTCCTACACTCCCCAGGTTCTGTTGTCACAGCTACCCGTGGATACTTACGGAATGTTACAGGAAAAGCTCTTTCGATTCAAAGGTTTCTCCGTACGCAGTCGCACATTGAGGGAATATATGGTTCCTGTTGCCGCTCATGCTCTGGGTTATGTCGCTGAAGTGAACAGCAGGGACCTAGAAAAGGACCCATACTATGTGATGGGTGATTACAGTGGACGTTCTGGCGTTGAGAAACAATATGAAACGGATCTGCGAGGTGTTAAAGGCGTTGAAGTGCTGCTGCGGGATGCCCATGGACGTGTCAAGGGTAAATACGATGAGGGACATCACGATGTCAGGGCTGTTCCTGGAAAAGATTTGACGCTTTCAATAGACCTTGCGCTTCAGGAATATGCAGAAAAACTGATGGTCAACAAGCGTGGTGCCATTGTTGCCATAGAACCTAAAACAGGAGAAATCCTGGCCTATGTTTCAGCACCGACTTATGACCCAAATCTCCTGGTTGGAAGAAACAGGGCTAAAAATTACAAAGCCTTGGAGTCTTCACCCCATAAGATTTTCCTGAACCGGCCTATTCAGTCCAATTATCCTCCCGGATCCACCTTTAAGCCTGCTCAGGCCTTGGTGCTTTTACAGGAAGGTATCATTGTTCCCAGTACCATGTATGCTTGTCACCGTGGATACTATTTTGCTCCAGGACACAAGGTGGGCTGCCATGCACACGCATCTCCGCTTAATTTGACGGGAGCTATAGCCAATTCCTGTAATGCTTATTTTTGCGCAGGATACAGAGCCATGATGGATAGCCGGAAATATTCCAACGTACAGTCGTCCATGGATAAATGGAGGGACTATATGGTTGCTTTGGGCTATGGCTATAAGCTTGGTGTGGATTTGCCCTATGAAAAAAGAGGAATGATTCCCAACAGCAATTATTATAACAAATGGTATGGGAAGAGAGGCTGGCGCGGAGCAACCATTATTTCCAATGCCATCGGCCAGGGCGAAGTCCTTGCCACACCTATGCAGATTGCCAATTTTTGCGCCACTATAGCCAACAGAGGCTGGTTCGTCACGCCTCACCTTGTGAAAAAGATCAAGGGCGGGGCTCTGGATACATTGTATACCAAAAGGCATGAAACAGGCATTGATGCTAAAAATTTTGACCCGGTTATACAGGGTATGCGTGGAGCTGTCTTGGGCGGAACGGCAGGTGGAGTCCAGATTCCTGGTATTGAAATCTGCGGTAAGACAGGTACGGCTCAGAATACAGCTGGTGCAGATCACTCCATTTTCATGTGTTTTGCCCCCATGCAGAATCCGAAAATATGTTTGTTGGTTTTCGTGGAAAACGGAGGTTTTGGTGCCACCAACGCTGTGCCTATTGCCAGCCTGCTTCTGGAAAAATATCTGAATGGAAAAGTAGCCGAAAACAGGCTATGGATAGAGAATAGATTGTTGAATACTAATTTGATGTACTTTGTATCGCGCTGATAAGAAAAGTGTCTGGAAGTCTCTCGACTGGTGGACGGTCACCCTTTATGTGATCATCGCATTGGTTGGTTGCCTGAGCATCTATGGCGCCAGCTATGATTTTGATCATCCCGGTTTTTTTGACTTTTCACAAAGGTCGGGCAAGCAATTGGTTTGGTTGGGCCTTGCCATATGCATAGGTGTGGCCATTTTGCTTGTTGAGGCAAACAGCTATTTTTCATGGTCTTTTCTGATATACATCGGTATGATAGGCCTTTTGGCTTTGACTATTGTTGTTGCACCCGATATTAAGGGGTCGAGATCCTGGCTGGTTTTAGGCCCTGTCAATGTGCAACCGGCTGAATTTGCCAAGTTTGCAACATCCCTTGCCTTGGCCAGATTTATGAGTTCCTACAACTTTAGCCTCACTACTCCGAAAAACTTCATGACTGTAGGGGGGATCATTTTGTTACCTTTATTGTTGATTTTTCTTCAGAACGAGACAGGTTCAGCCTTGGTCTTTTTTGCCTTAATGCTGATGTTGTACAGGGAAGGCATGCCTGGTATCATCTTGTTTTTGGCTGTATGCTTTGCCAGCTTTTTTGTGATTGGTCTGCGCTTCTCTGAGACCTATTTCTTTACCCTGACTTCTGTAGGGCAGTTTGTGGTTTTGCTGATGATCTTGTTTGTTGTTTGCGGCATGTTGCTTATATACCGTAAAGATAGTGAGACCTCCAAAATTTTGCTTATTGGAAATTTGGGAGTCCTTGCTATAGGCATTGTGGTCAATGCACTGGGGTGGGCGACCTTTGACCTGTGTTATCTGCAGTTGGCGATGTTGGTCCTGGGATTCTTTTATCTACTTTTCCAGTTTCTGAGATACAGGAGTTCGGTCTATCTGATGGTCGGGCTTTTTGCTGTAGCTTCTGCGGGCTTTTTGTATTCTACAAACTATGCTTTTGAGAATGTGCTGGAGCCTCATCAGCAAATACGTATTAAAGTGCTTTTGGGTATGGAAGATGATCCCAGTGGGGCAGGATACAATGTCAATCAATCCAAGATTGCCATTGGCTCTGGTGGCTTTCTGGGGAAAGGTTTTTTAAATGGCACTCAGACCAAGTTAAAATATGTGCCCGAACAGGATACGGATTTTATCTTTTGTACGGTGGGGGAGGAACAGGGTTTTATAGGGTCAATCCTTATGATTGGCTTGTACATAGTACTTCTGCTAAGGCTCATCATGCTTGCCGAACGGCAATCCTCCGCCTTTTCAAGGATTTATGGTTACTGCGTAGTCAGCATCCTGTTTTTCCATGTTTTTATCAATGTGGGTATGGTGCTGGGCTTATTGCCCGTCATTGGTATTCCTTTGCCCTTTGTGAGCTATGGCGGTTCTTCCTTGTGGGCGTTTACCATCCTGCTGTTTATATTCCTGCGTCTGGATGCCGATCAGGACCAGCGCCGGTAACCGGTGAAGCTCCTCAATAGATCTTGATACCCACGTTCTCAATACCATTGAGGATTTTATCCTTCATTCCATGCTGAATGTCAATGGAGAACCAACGTCTTTTTCCGGCTGTTTTTCTGACCTTGATGTCGGGCAACCGGTAGGATGAATTGTAGAGTGATCCCCAACCTGTTCCCAGCCATTTTCCGTTTGGCTCTGCCAGAGTCCAGTTGATTGAATCTGTGCGGGCGGTACCGTCAGAACATTTGGTCTCGATATAGAGCCAGATGTTCTGGTAAGGGTACAGGGTGTTGTGTCTTAGTTCTATCTCCAAATGAAAATGTTCGGGGTCAGAGGGCATCAGGGTGTCCCTGAAGTATACCTTTTGATCCACCTTCCATCCCGATTGGGATATCGGTTTGACGTTTTGGTAATAGCTATTTTTTTGACAGGAACAGTAAATCAATACGAGCATGAAGAGCGGTATGAATTTCCGGATCATTTCGCTTCATTTTTAGGGGTATCGTTATTGGCAGCGCCCGGTTTTTGAGGCTTCTCAAAACGAGGCTTGCCTTGTTGGTTCCGGCCTTTGTTCCTTGCTTCGTTCTTTTGACTGCTTCCAGGGGTGTGCTGGTGATTCTTTTGTTCAGAAGCATTCTTTGTTCCTTGATCTTCGGAATGTTGCCTGGGCTGCCCGGACTGTTGTGGTCTGTTGTTTCTGAACGGTTTGCCAGGCTTTCCTTGTTTGTCGGAAACCTCTCTTTTGGGGCCCTTCTCGGAACCTTCAAGCTTTTCGACTTTTTCAGGACTGTCGGGTCTTTCCCCTCTTTCGGGTCTGTGACGGTTCTTGTTTTTGGATTTTTTGGAACGGTCAAAGCGGGTTAAGCCATCCTGGCTCAGGATATCGCCAAATTCCCGTTTTTGCTCTACTTCGATGACTTCTGAAAGGCTGTCCACCCGAATGCCTCTCTTATTGAGGGCAATGATTTGCTTGGCTCTTTCCACAGGTATGGTCACGGCGTTTGCCAAAAAGTCCTTACTGGTGGAATAGGTCATCTGACGTTTGAAAATGTCTGCCTTGAATAGGTAATAACTACATTCTTTGGCATCCAGTATGATGTCCTTGGATGGGATATCCTTCTGAGCTTCTACGTATACGTCTGTCTCATAATTGAGGCAGCACTTGAGCTTGGCACATTGGCCGGCGAGCTTTTGCGGGTTCAGGGAAAGATCCTGATAGCGGGCCGTGCTGGTGGAAACGGACACAAAGTTGGTCATCCAGGAGGAACAGCAAAGCTCTCTTCCGCAGGGACCAACTCCACCAATACGTCCGGCTTCCTGACGGGCGCCGATTTGTTTCATTTCGATACGTACGCGGAACGTTTCGGCCAAAACTTTGATAAGTTGTCTGAAATCGACTCTGTCGTCTGCTATATAATAGAAAATGGCCTTGTTTCCATCACCTTGGTATTCCACATCACCGATCTTCATGTTCAGTTTCAGGTTCTCGGCAATCTTACGGGACTTGAGCATGGTTTCGTGTTCCAGGGCTTTGGATTCTTCGTATTTCTCCAGGTCGACGGGCCTGGCCTTTCGGTATACGCGACGTACTTCCTGTTGCTCAAAGCGGTAATTGTTCTTTTTCATCTGCTTGAGTACAAGGGCTCCAGTCAGCGTAATTTCCCCAATGTCATGACCTGGACTTGATTCTACGGCGACAATGTCTCCTTTTTCAAGAGGCAATTTATTGCTGTTCAAAAAGTAGCCTTTACGGGTGTTTTTGAACTGAACTTCAACCCAGTCTGTCGATTCCTGCGCCTGCGGAAGGTCACAAAGCCAGTCGAACGTGTTGAGTTTTTTTATCTTGAGCCCGCTGCATCCTTTTTTCTTCATGCAACAGCCTGACATATTTAATTTGTATTCCATTTGATTCTGTTAAGTTCCGGCTAACCGGTGTTTAATAAACGAGTTGGATATCTTCCTTCCGTTCAGGGCCTTTGCGTTGAGAAACAAAGAGCTTGCCAACAAAAATAGACGAAAAACGTGAATGATGCAAATCTATTTTTTGAAGAGCATAATAGACTTCAGCGCCAGATCGAAAAAGACGATTTTGGCATTGACATTTTGTTCAATATGTCTTTCGGCCAGTTCCAGCTCTTCCATGAAGGCAAGAATGTTCTTGTGATTGATGAATGGTGAAAAATTGTTGGAGAAAGCCGATTCCGAAGGAGTCAAATAGTTGAGGTCTGCTTGTCCGATGTTTAGAATAAAGTTTTCACGTACCAGGCGCTGCGCATAATTCAGGTAGTTCTTGCTCTTCTCACGTCCCAGTTTAGCCATTTCTTCCGACCAAATCTTCAAGTCTTTCAGGCTTCTTTGTTTCTCCAGTTTCTTGGCCGGTCCAAAATTGGCGATGGTATATGCTCCCCGCATACAACGGATAAACTGTTCCAGGTAGAGTTTGTTCTCGTCGCTGGACTGGATATATTCCTGCGCTTTCAGCCAGCTACCTCCGGCCAGGTGTATGCAGGAACTGAGCTCGGCCTCTGGAATGCTGTACTTCTCCTGCATAGCCTTGCGCAGATCTTCGGCCTCAATCCCCTTCACGCGCAACATCTGCGCTCTAGAGAGGATCGTACTCAACAGCTGCTCGCTGTTTTCCGATACCAACAGGAATATGGTTCTTTCCGGCGGCTCTTCCAAAATCTTGAGCAGTCTGTTGGCACAGACGTCGCCCATTTTTTCCGGAAGCCAGATGATCATGACTTTATAGTCTGATTCAAAAGCTTTGAAGCTAAGTTTACGCAGGATTTCATCGCCTTCATCTCCGTAGATGACGCCCTGTGAATTGCCAGCCTTGATATAGCTCATCCAGTCGCTGTAGCTGAAATATTTGTTTTCCAGTACAATATTTCTCCATTGGGTCAGGAAATCATCGCAGACCCATTTTTTGCCGGAGCTGGGTTTATATATTGGATAAATGAAATGCGTATCCGGATGGATGAGCTTGTTAAACTTATGGCAGGACGGGCAATTGCCGCAAGCGTCCGTCTCTCCGCGATTGGTACAGCATATATACCGGGCATAGGCTATAGCCAGCTGCAGCGCCCCCGTGCCTTCCGCGCCGGCGAAGAGTTGAGCGTGGGGCATACGACCGCCCTTGACGGATTGTATCAACCTGTCTTTGATGGCTTGCTGCCCAATGATGTCGTGGAAATACATGGTGTTTGCGTTATTGGTTTTGCTCAAATATTCGCTCTTGTACAAAGGTAGGAAAATTCGCAGAAGCTCATCGGAGCTTTTTCTTTTTGTTCGCAAATTTTTCTTGGGCATTGAAAAGATTTGATGTACTTTTGCCCTTGCTCAAGGGAGAGTTGGCAGAGTGGTCGATCGTGGCAGACTCGAAATCTGTTGTACCGCTTGCGGTACCGGGGGTTCGAATCCCTCACTCTCCGCTGAAAGTCTAAGCAAAATCCCGTAAAATAAAGGTTTTTACGGGATTTTTTATTGTTACCCACTGACGTCTGATTTCAAACGTTTGGAACAGATTTATAATCTCTTTACCTTTCCTGTTTTAAGCAATCAAAAGCTCAACTCTTGTTTGAGAGAATTCTTCGACTTGTGTGGCATCCAAATTTAGTGTTCAGTTGTTAAACCGAAGTACGAAAACTAATCCGTTCAAGACTGATAATTCTACCGTTTAAGTTCTATTTTTAATCCATTCAGCTACAAAACCTACCCTGATGAGATAGGGTGTTCGGTTGAAAGAAATATAGCATTATATTTGAGGAGATATGTTATTTACCACAAGGAGCTATCCCATTTTTACAGAATACACCGTGGGGCCTAAAATGACGACTTGTGTCCTGCATAGGAAAATATACAAACCCAGCAATAGAAGCAGGAAGTTTGGGCTTTCTGGAAATGAATATGCTGCTATTCGTGTAATTGCATAACGAAGTGCGGATTTAACATATGATTTTTCTATTGAGTTCAATTTCTGACCGAAGATTATCCTATTTTGTATTTGATTCAAAAGTTTTGTGATTATGAAACATCTGTATATGACCTGCTTTTTTACATTTGCCATATCAGTGGGGGCTATACAATCAGATGCTATTTTAACCAAATATCAGAAATGGTGTATTGAAAATGCTGCAGATACCTTGCGGACATTTTGCCCGGAGTAGCGGCAGAGAAGAGAAGATATGGAATGGTAATGATTTATCACTAATATTTATTAAAGGATGAAAAAATATATTTTATGCTTTTACTGGTTGCATCGGTCTTTACTTTGATATCGTGCAACTCGGACGACAAAAACGTCGTTTCTGCAAATCCTTTTGACGCTATCAGCGAGAGTCGTAATACTGGTCGGGATAAGATCGTTGTTATCAGTGATGTACATCTGGGTAACGACTTGGCGTACTCCGAAAATGTGAAGCACCTGAAACGGTTGGAAGAGTTCCTCAACGAGGTGCGGCGGTCGGCCACTGTTAAGGAACTGGTTATTGGGGGCGATATGTTCGACGAGTGGTATATCCCGACACGGACAGATACGTATGGAAACGGTACGCAGGCCGATTTCATCCGAAAAACGGTTGCCGCCAATCAGGGCGTCTTCGATGTGCTGAACGGCATTATCAAGGATGGAAAAATTAAGCTCACGTATGTTCCCGGCAATCACGATATGGGATTCTCGTCGGAGAGTGTCGATGTCGCCATGCCGGGAGTAAATCAGGCTCGCGACGCAGGCAACAAGTCTGCTGTGGGCACCTATCATCCCGACGGCTATCCGCAAATAGCCATCGAGCATGGTCATCGGTATGATTTCTTCAGCGCAATGACTCCGAATGCCAATGATGCCGATGCTCCTGGTGCCATCTTACCTCCAGGCTATTTCTTCGCCCGCATCGCTGCCAACTCGTTTACAGACCCAACCACAGTGGAGGCAGCAACCAAGGTGCCTACCGTGACGCTAAAAGATGCAGGCAATGCAGAACAGTATAGCAAATATATTTACTATACCCTGTGGAAGCAGGTGATGGAGGGGGTTATTTACGTGAAAGACAATTTCAGTGACCCGATTATCAAGACAAACGTTGGGCATTACACGAAGACTTATGCCATCAATGATATTCTGCCAAAAAACAGTGCGACAGACGGCAGCATCCAGATGAATCTCTACAATGGATTGTTTACTCAGACCAATTGGAATACACGTGAAAAATACAACAATGTGGTAGTCATGACGGATATCAACAAAGCGATAGTAGGCAGTCTGAAGACCGAGTTTATCGACGACCAGGCGGACGTGCAGTATTTTAAGAACCCTCTTTCTACTGTCCGTATCGTCGTTTTCGGCCACACGCATAAACCGATGATCAAATCATACACCAATCTCGACGGCGATTCTTGTATTTATGCCAATTCAGGCACTTGGGAAGATCAGAAAACCCGAGACAAAAACGCAGTGATAGAGCAAGATACTTTGAAAATGAACTTCGTGATGATTGCGCCCGCCAAGTCGGACAGCAAGAGACTCCAGGTGGCATTGTATCAATACCGATATGGTAAGCATATGCTGGTAGGAAAGAAAGAGATTGAATTGTAACCTTTTCGCTCCGATAGAACTTCCGCCCCGATGCGAATTCTTACTCTGAAGTAGGATGGCATCGGGGTGCATTTGTACTATAAAAGTCCTGGTTCCCCTTACCGGATTACACAGCAGATAAATTATCATAAAGTCTAATTTAGCTTTGAATGTCTGGATTTTTAGCAGTATTAGATTTAAAAAGGAAAGTACCTTGATGACAAATTCTGTATCAATTCTTTTGATAGTAACGAACATTTGTGCAAAATATTTCTAACTTTGGCATAAAAATTTAATATATAGAGACTGTGTCACGCCCTAAACAAAATCGAAAAATTGAAACACCGCCTATTATGTTGGGTTATAAACCTTTTGGCATTCCGAAAAAGACATTGGCTTCAGTCTCATTGCTTTATGATGAGTATGAAGCTATCCGTTTGCTAGATTATCTCGGTATGAATCAGGAACAGGCAGCTGAACAAATGAAAGTCTCCCGTCCAACGTTGACCCGCATATATGAGAATGCTAGGAAAACTATTGCGGAGGCTTTTGTTAATGGTAAAATGATTCTTATCGAAGGAGGAGAAGTTAGCTTTGAAAAGCAATGGTTCCGTTGTAGACGTTGTTTTAAGTTGGTAGCAGGTCTGGAGAATCACATTAAATGCCAAAATTGCAGTTCCTTCGGTAATGAAGAACTGGCACCAATCAATGAGAAATAATTTTAACATCACAGTACTGTCTGACAATCGGAAATTGGATGAAATGTTAGAATCAGAACATGGATTATGTGTGTTCCTGGATACTGGGAAACATAAAATTCTTTTGGATACAGGAGCTTCAGGACTTTTCATCCGAAATGCCGGAAGGTTGGGCATTGATATTCGTGAGATCGATTACGTTTTTATATCCCATGGACATGCGGATCATATAGGAGGCTTGATATATTTTCTCGAAGTAAATTCTAAAGCAAAGATATTGCTTTCTGAAAAGGCACTAAATCAACGCTTCTTTTCTTTAAGGAATGGATACAGGAATATAAGCTTTGATTCTGAGCTTGGAAAAAGCAGAGAACGATGTGTTTTTGTTGAAGAGGAGTTGCATCTTGATGGCTATATAAGTATCTTCTCTTGTCATTCAACTTCTTTTATGAAACCTATTGCAAACGGTACACTATTCAAGGACTCAAGAAATGGTCTTGAGTTGGATGACTTCAACCATGAATTGGTTTTTTGTTGTGGTTCAGAAGATTTATTTGTTTATACAGGTTGTGCTCATAAAGGGCTTATGAATATACTCGACTCTGTTAGAAAAGTTAAAGGAAAAAAGCCTGGAATCGTGTTGGGTGGTTTTCATTTGTTAGACAGCAAACCGGGGCAATTCTTTGAGACGGAACTTGAGATTCTTCAAATAGGAGAATATCTGAGGAATATGTATTCTAAGACGCTCTTTTTTACTGGACATTGCACAGGCATTCAAAGTTTTGAAGTATTAAAAAAACAGTTTAATAAAAAAATAGAATCATTTTATACCGGGTATATCGCCCAACTTTAACAAACGAATTCGTATGAAAATAGCAGTACCTGTAAAGGAAAATTATCAAATTGACAGTCATTTTGGCCATTGTGACTTTTATCAGATTTTTACCATTGATGACAATATGAAAATGATATATGTCGAAACAACGGATGCTCCTGAAGGTTGCGGTTGTAAGTCAAATATGGCAGAAGTGCTCGAAAATAAAGGTGTAAAAGTGCTGTTGGCTGGAGGTATCGGCACTGGGGCAATTAATAAGCTTGCTGTACATGGCATTGAGGTTGTTCGAAATTGTGAAGGCAATGCAACTGAACAAGTGCAACGCTATCTGTCTGGTGAGTTAAAAGATGGAGGAGATAGTTGTGGTTCGCACGATCATGGGCACGAATGCAGCAGCAGTCACTGAGAAGCATGGAAAACATTGATATAAAGGTTCGTTCCGAACGGGCTGTTGAGAACTTCAAGCAAGGCTACAATTGTGCACAGTCTGTTGTTTTGGCATATGCAGATCTATACCCTGTGGACGTTGAAACCCTCAAAATGCTTGCAGCCCCTTTCGGTGCAGGGATGGGGCGTTTGCGTGAGGTCTGCGGAGCTGTCTCTGGGACATTTTTGATTTTAGGTATGGAACAACCTATTACTCAGCCGAACGATAAGACAACCAAAACGGAAACTTATGCTGCTGTTCAGCGCACAGCCCTTAATTTCCAGGAGAGAATGGGTAGTTACATCTGTGCGGATCTGTTGAAGATTGGAAGGCAACCTCAAGATCCTACTCCTGATGATAGAAACAACGAGTATTATGCCAAACGTCCATGTGCCTATTGCGTGGCTGTTGCTGCTGAAGTTCTAGGAAAAGAACTTGCCAAATCAAGAAAAAAGAAGGTTGAGTAGTCCTTGCTCTGTATGAGGTAAATGTGATAACACATGATATTTCTTATTCAAAATTAGTTTATTGCCGGTCTCTCTTTTTCTCTGAAACAAATAAATATTCAAAAAAATGTTTATATCTATATAACTTTTAACCAATAAAAGTATATAAGTATGGTGGACTTGAGTTGCTTACTTAGCGCAAACGCAGAGTTAAGCGTAACAGTTTATTCTATATGGGAAACACTACTTTCGTATTAAGATAAATCGTTTCAGAAGGTCTATAACGAGACCCTTTTTGTTATGTTTGTAATATTTTTGTTTAAAAAGTAGACTTAAAAAGCTGAAAATAGATATATGCCGAGATTAAAACCGTTTAATTATTCTTTTACCTCATTTTTCCGCCATAATGTAAATGGCGGGATGCTATTGATGATAGTAGCTGTATTGGCTATGATCTTGGCCAATTCCACATGGAGTTCTTACTATTTAGGGTTTCTTGATCATCCGCTTTCCTTGAAATTCGGAGATTTCAATCTACTGAGCCACCATGGAAAACCTTTGACTATGGCTTCATTTATTAATGACTGCCTAATGGCGATCTTTTTCTTTCATGTTGGCTTGGAAATTAAAAGAGAGATACTCGTTGGGGAATTATCCTCAGTGCGACAAGCTTCTCTGCCAATATTCGCCGCTATTGGGGGAATGATTATGCCAGTTATTGTTTATTCAATGGTTGAGCACGTTTCTCCCGGCTCAAAAGGTATGGCTATTCCAATGGCTACTGATATTGCTTTTTCTTTGGGTGTGTTAAGCTTATTGGGAAAACGTGTTCCGCTTGGATTGAAGATCTTTTTGACTGCATTTGCTGTAGTTGATGATATAGGAGGTATTTTGGTAATAGCTTTGTTTTATACTGCTTCCATCCAATGGACTTATTTGTTGACAGCACTTGGTTTGGTTGCTATATTGCAAGTTGCATGTTGGTTCAGAGTAAATAAAAGGGCACTCTATTTTATCCTTGGAATAGCTGTTTGGTACCTATTCTTGCAATCGGGTGTACACAGTACAATAGCAGGGGTTTTGGTTGCCTTTACGATTCCTGCCAGACCCAGCTTGAAAATCGGTAAATATATTGATCGTATTAAGAAGAGCATTAGAACTTTCCCAAAATCTAAAGATGAAAGTATTGTATTGACCAACGATCAAATATATGAACTGAAAAACATTGAGGAAGCTTCAGATAAGGTTATTTCACCGTTGCAATACATGGAAGATAAATTACATGGATTAGTCAATTATTTTATCTTGCCTCTTTTTGCTTTTGCAAATGCAGGAATTATGTTTACAGGCAGTGGAGAACTTATTGGTGCAGTAACCTGGGCTGTAGCTTTTGGTTTGATTATAGGAAAGCCTACGGGCATTTTCTGTTTTACTTGGTTGTCTGTTAAAATGAAGTTGGTCTCTCTCCCGGATGGTGTTAATTGGAAATCCATTTTTGGGGTTTCTTGCTTGGGAGGAATTGGCTTTACAGTGTCGTTGTTTATAGCAAATCTTTCTTTTGGCTCAACAGAGATTGAGTTGCTTAATCAGGCGAAGTTGGGCATTATCATTGGAACTGTAGTTTCTGGCATAATTGGCTATAGTTTTTTGCGTTTTACGTTATCAAAGAAGATTCAAAACAATAAATAGGGAATCTGAACAACAAAGAGAGCATCTATAAGTTTTCACTTATGAGATACCCTCTTCTTATAAGCTGGAAATGCTTCTCTCTAGATAAAAACCTTAAACCCAATGGTCAATGACCGTGGTAAAGCAGGTCCGTAGATGTACTTCGAATCGCGGTCTGTACCCTTGTCAAAATCATCCTGATAACTGTTCAGGATATTTTGGACACCTCCGTTCAGTTGCAATTTTGTACTGCCGTTCAGTTTGAAATCGTACGATAGCTTTAAATTCAAATCAAAAAAAGCGGGTGTGTTCACTTCGATATCGTTTGGTATATATCCGGCAAAATGCTGAACCAACATGCTTCCTGTATACGTTCCGGTCAAAGAAGCGTTAAAATCTTTAACGATTTGGTAAATAGCCGTAAAATAGCCATATTGGTCGGGGCAACGAAACATCTTTTTCTGTGGAACCAGCGTTAAGTCATCGCTCCACTGCTGCGCAACCTTATACTCACTTTTCTGAAAAGTCATTCCCAATTGAAATTGCAGGTCGGTTGAAGGGACGATTTTACCCTCCAGGTTTATACCTTTTACTACAGCTCCGGAGGTATTATCTCTTTCAAGAATGAAACTCCCGTCTGAATTGGTCCCGATCTCATTCAAAACAAAAACATTGTTCAGATTCGTATAAAAACCTTCTATCAGAAATTCGGTCTGAACACTTCCGAAGGTTTTATCCATGTCAATGGATCCGCTGTAGCTTTGAGATTTTTCCGGTTTCAGATCAGGATTATTTTGGATAAAAGAGATCTCCCCTCCAATAGCCGTACCGTGCAAGTCTTCGTCATACACCTGTGGAGCGCGGAATCCGGTGGAATAACTGGTTCTGAAACTAAACGTGCTGTTTGGATTGTAGCGCAAATTTACCCGAGGGCTCCAGATCGGATCTCCAATTAAATTATGCTTGTCAAAACGTCCTCCCAAAAGAATACTCCATTGTTTATTTTTCCATTCGTTTTGTAAATAAGCACTCTTAATCGTAATGTTTTGGCTGGTCGTTCTATTATAGCCCACTATCTCATCGTGTAAATTGTCCACATTATATTCTGCACCGGTTGTGAGTTCTGCAGGCATAAAAAGCAGTTTATCCATGAAATAAGTATATTGTCCACCTGCGACAAGGGTCTTACCATCCGTTTTCCCAAAGCCATTCAGATCCTGCCCGGCACCGGCATAGTTGGTGCGATTAATAAGTTGGGCAGACGAAAAAATATTGAAATGATGCTTATTGTTTTTGGATATGACATCGTAATTCAAACCGCCTGTATTTATTTCATACTCGGCCTCTTCCGCAATATCTGCTTGTTGTACAGGTAAGTCGAAATCATTTCCGCCTCTCAGAAAATTATACAGATTGTGGTATTCAACTGTCAATTTACTGTAATCTCCTGTTTTGTAAAAGCCTTTGAATCCGATATTTTGCACCCTGAGTTTGGTGATTTCAGAATATTCGTCCCCATTGTTGTCGTACGGACTACGCTGTCTTGTCGAACTGAAAAGTGTGATGCCGGCTTTGTTATCGTCAGAAACAACGGAAGCATTCAAGGTTGTATTGATGTCGGGAGATTTCCCCCCGATCAGGGTTGACGTATTTGCCAGTGTGATGGAATTGGTGGTTGGATCTTTGGTGATGATGTTGATGGTTCCTCCGATGGCATTGGTTCCAAAAAGGGCAGAACCACCTCCACGAACCACTTCCACCCGTTCGATCATATTGGTTGGAATTTGCTCAATGCCGTAAACACTTTGCAGTGCACTGTAAATGGGACGGCTGTCAATCAAAATTTGGGAATAAGTACCATCCAGACCATTTATCCTTACTTGTGGCAAACCACAATTCTGGCAGTTGATTTCTGTTCTTAACCCGGGTTGAAAATTTAACCCTTGTGCGAGGCATACGGAATTTGTACTTTCAAAGATTTTCGGACTTATAATATTCACAATGGTTGGTGCTTCCCTACGGTTGGTTTTGTTGCGGTTGGCGGAAACGACAACACTTTCCAGCATGATCTGGTCTTCTTCCATTTCAAAATCCATTTCCAAACTTTTGACAGAAGTCAGGTCTATTTCTTTTTCAATGGTTTTATATCCCATACCTGATACGACCATGGTATATTTACCGGACAGCAGGTTTTTCAAAAAATAGTGACCGGTGGCATCTGCTGTTGTGCCTATGGTTGTTCCTTTGATGGCTATATTTATAAATGGAATATATTCTTTTGAGGCTTTATTGGTCACATGGCCAAATAGGTGTTCGTCCGGAGTGTTTTGGGCATATCCGGCTATTTGCCCCAAAACAAGGAGCAGTAATATGATTATTTTGGTTTTCATTTTAATTTTGGATTTAATACACATGGATTTGTCTGTCAAAATCTATGGATTGGCATCCATGTGCAATGAATGATAGAGCTTTATTTGGTTTATAAAGCTCAGTTTAAATAAAATTCAGGATACGTTTAGCAAACAGGAGGTGCCCGTAATTGAAAAATATGAGAAGATTGACGAATACGACAGTTTACCGTATGAGCCGCTTGTTGGTCAAATAGAATGTAAATGGCTTGCGGTACATCGGTCTTTTGTTGTGGAATAAATATATAAAATTCAAAATCACAAATCGGACAGTCTTTGCAATGGTCTGCTGTAACTGTTTGTTGGTGCCCATTTGTACCAATTTTTTCTGACAATTCATGGTGAGCCAGCAGAACATGGACCGGTTTAAAGAGTAACGGACAAACGAACACGGCTAATAAAAGCAGTGCAATTTGAGATTGAAAGGTATGTTTGGCTATCTTGTTCATGTATGAAACGGTGTTGCAAATGTAGCAATATTACAGATGGACAAACCTTTTTTTTGTGATTTTTATTAAGTTTGCAACTTGAAAAACCAAAAAGGCAATGACTCCAACCGAAATCCTGACGCAGCATCACTTACGCAAAACGCCAACCCGTCTGGCCATCGTTAAATATTTACAGACAGCTCCATTTCCACAGTCTGAAAATGATATCCATAAAAAAATGCTGGATTCCTATGATCGCATCACATTTTACCGTACCATTCAAACGCTCATGGAATCAGGGATTATTCACCGAATTGTGGCAGATAACACGACGGTTCGCTATGCGCTCAATCATTGTACTTCTGCTCTCAACGAGCAGGACGTTGACCATGTTCACTTTTTTTGCACAAAGTCTGGAAAGGTGGAATGCATGGAAGAGGTGGCAGTTCAGGAATATCATTTACCGGACGGCTACAAAAAAGAGGAATGTGATGTTGTTGTTAAAGGTCTCTGTAAACAGTGTGCAATAAAAGATATTGCAGAAAAATGAATATTGTTCTTAACATTCTTAATTTTTGAACGAACGATTGTAAAAGAACATTCTGATATTTTATTATCTTTGCCCCTGCATTGGTTCACTTATATGCATTCTGCAATGAGTGATTAAAAGGGAATCAGGTGAAAATCCTGAACAGACCCGCTACTGTAAATCCTATGCAACATTTCAGCAAACACCTTTGCCACTGTCAGTTTATTGATTGACGGGAAGGCCGTTTGAAATGGGGATAAGTCAGGAGACCTGCCATGTATATAAATAATCAATAATCTCGTGGATTAGATTTTGATGTTGACTTGATGTTATCAACAAATTTGACAGTTTACTCATTTTGTTCCGACAAAACGCCGTGAATAAACGCTGTTTAAATGACTTTTTCGCAAGTCGTTTTTATTTGATCTTTTGTCAAAATCGGCAACTTTTGAGTCAGCTCACCTACTCCACCCAAGGCAAAAAATGATGAAAGAAAAATGTCCACGGTGCAAAAAAAATCTCACAAACGATAACATAAGTTTCTCTGATTGGCTAGCCAATCAACGATTGGATCCGTTTCAGAAACAATACGTATTGGATCATTTTACTGAAAGATTGTGCCCTAAATGCATCCGAGTCCTTCAGGATTCTTTTTATTCTTTCGGTGTAAACCCGAATTTCCTGAAGCATATGAATCAACCTATTATACAAAAAATTTTAATAGCCAATCGCGGTGAAATTGCCTTGCGTATCATGCGCTCCTGTAAAGAGATGGGTATAAAAAGTGTAGCCGTCTATTCAGAGGCAGACCGAACCTCACGCCATGTCCTTTATGCCGATGAAGCCGTCTGTATTGGTGCCGCTCAATCCAGTGAGAGCTATTTAAACATGGAGAAAATTATCCAGGCCGCCAAGCAGTTTAAAGTGGATGCAATTCATCCCGGATATGGTTTTTTAAGCGAAAATGCAGCATTTGCCAGAAGGTGCCAAGAGGAAAATATCATCTTTATCGGACCAAAAGCAGCAAGCATGGAGGCCATGGGCGATAAGATCTCGGCCCGTCAAAATATGATTAAGGCTGGAGTACCTGTTGTTCCGGGGACATCGGAAGATTTAGCATCCAAGGACTTGCTTCAAAAATGTCGTGAAATAGGTTTGCCAGTAATCCTCAAAGCTACGGCAGGTGGCGGTGGAAAAGGAATGCGGCTGGTACGTGACGAAAAAGATTTGCACGAAGCATATTATTCAGCCAAATCTGAGGCAAAAGCATCTTTCGGCAACGATTCGGTCTATATAGAAAAATATATTGAAGCACCCCATCATATTGAGATTCAATTTTTGGGAGATACCCATGGAAACGTCATCCATCTTTTTGACAGGGAGTGTTCTGTGCAGCGACGTCATCAGAAAATTGTGGAAGAAAGTCCTTCTCCCTTTATCGATAACGAAACCAGACAGAAAATGGGAGAAATTGCCGTAAAAGCTGCAAAAGCAGTAAATTATGTTGGAGCAGGCACCATCGAGTTCCTGGTAGATGATCAACAACGGTTTTATTTTCTGGAAATGAACACCCGTTTGCAGGTAGAACACCCTATCACAGAAGAAGTATTGGGCATTGACCTTGTTAAAGAACAGATCCACATAGCAAACGGAAAACAGTTGCGTTTTAAACAGGAGGACCTACAACAACGGGGACATGCCATTGAATGCCGCATCTGCGCGGAGGATACTGAAGATGATTTTGCCCCTTCTCCTGGTACCATCGGACACATTCAAGCACCGGAAGGCATTGGGGTACGCATCGATAGCTTTATCTACGACGGATATGAAATACCGGTCTATTACGATTCAATGCTGGGTAAATTAATTGTCTGGGCAACCAACCGCAATTACGCTTTGGAGCGTATGCGCCGCGTCCTCTACGAATATAAAATTACCGGAATAAAAACCAACATTGATTACTTACGACGCATCATGGATGCCAAAGATTTTGTAAAAGGGGAATACACCACTCATTTTATAGACGATAATGGCAAACAGTTGCAAGGAGTTAACGACACAAGAAAAAAAGAAACAGAAAATATGGCCGTCATTGCTGCATACATGGATTTTATTGTCAACGGCAATGATATGGGGAATAACTCTACCATAGACAACAGACCCATTAGCCGTTGGCGTGAGTTTGGAAAGCACAAAGGTTTGTTACGAATTTAAAAAGACAGAAGATGCAAGCAAAAATAGACAACAGGTTTTGCGAAATAGAACTGCTAAGTAAAGAAGAAAACAAAGTAGAAGTGTCGTTGGACGGGAAAATCTATGAGATAGACACAGTGATGGCCGAAAATGGCTTTTGTTCCATCCTTTACCATGGGCATTCCTATAACGCGGAAGCCATCAGAAAAAAAGATGGGATGCAGTTTTCCATCACTACTAATTTTCAGCATTTTGAGGTGGAGTTTACCAACCCACAGAAGAAGTACCTGCGCAACAGAAAAAAAGAAAAAACAAATGAAACTCAAAATGTCATCACTTCACCTATGCCTGGAAAAGTAATAGATATACTCGTCTCTGAAGGCGATTTATTGAAAGAAGGGAAAGGTACGATCGTGGTAGAGGCTATGAAAATGCAAAACACTTTTGCCGTATCACGCCCATGCCGGGTAAAAAAAATAAACGTATCGGTAGGTGACTCTGTCAACCGCGATCAAACATTAATCACACTCGAATAACTATGGAGACAAATAATTCATCTGACGTTTTCAGTCAAAAAAATAGCCTTGCAGAACAAGGAGGCGGTGAGGCTAACATTTTCAAACAAAAGAAAGCAGGCAAACAAACTGCCCGCGAACGTATTGATATGCTGCTTGACGTCGGAACATTTGTGGAAACAGACAAATTCGTACTGCACAATTGTAGCAATTACGACATGGAAAAGAACCGAATTCCCGGTGATGGTGTTGTGACTGGTTATGGTAAAATAGACAGTAAGCTGGTTTATGTCTATGCCTATGATTTTACAGTTTATGGAGGCTCACTAAGCCGAACCAATGCAAATAAGATAGTGAAAATCCAAAAACTGGCCCTTAAGAATGGTGCCCCCATCATTGCGCTGAATGATTCAGGAGGTGCAAGGATTCAGGAAGGGGTCATGGCTTTGAGTGGCTATTCAGAAATTTTTTATCAAAATATCAAAGCGTCCGGTGTTGTGCCGCAGCTTTCAGCCATATTGGGTCCCTGTGCAGGCGGAGCCTGTTATTCTCCTGCCCTCACCGATTTTATATTTATGGTGAAACAAAAAAGTTTCATGTTTGTAACGGGCCCTGACGTGGTTAAAGCGGTAACTCATGAAGCGGTTAGTAAGGAAGATCTGGGAGGAACCACCATTCATAGTACAAAAAGCGGAGTTACTCATTTTGTGGGGGAATCAGAAGAAGATACGCTGATGATGATTCGGGAACTGCTTTCCTTCCTGCCTTCCAATAACATGGAAGATGCACCGATCGTACCTACTACGGATGACATTCATCGGGAATGCGAAAAACTACAGACCCTCATACCCGAAGATCCCAATATGCCTTATGATATCAAAGAATTGATAGAAGAGGTTGCCGATGACAGATATTTCTTTGAAGTTATGGCTGCCTTTGCGCCTAATATCGTTATTGGTTTTGCCCGCCTTGCTGGAAAGACAGTGGGTATTGTGGCAAACCAACCAGCCTTTCTGGCAGGAGTATTGGATATTGATGCCTCAGACAAGGCCGCCCGCTTTATTCGTTTTTGTGACTGTTTCGATATTCCCATCATCACCTTTGAAGATGTCCCCGGGTTTTTGCCTGGTTGCGATCAGGAACACCATGGCATTATCCGTCACGGCGCAAAAATAGTTTATGCATATGTAGAAGCCACTGTTCCAAAGATTACGGTCATCACCCGTAAAGCTTACGGAGGGGCTTATATTGTCATGTCTTCCAAAGAAACAGGGTCTGATGTAAATCTGGCATATCCATCCGCTGAAATTGCAGTGATGGGTGCACAGGGAGCTGTCAACATCTTATATCACCATGTTAATGAAGAAGAAATGCAAGCGGCTACTGCTGAATACAATACCTTATTCTCCAACCCTTATCGAGCTGCTGAGTTGGGTTATATAGACGAAGTCATTTTGCCGAAAAACACACGTTTTAAGCTTATTCAGGCATTGGAAATGACATTGAACAAGAGAGAAACAAATCCGCCGAAAAAGCACGGTAATTGTCCATTATAATTCAGAAATTAAATATGAGTTTTATTCAAACATTGTTTTCAACCCCAAGCGTCTCTTCTACACTGCTTTTTTTATGTATGGCAGCCTTTCTTGGAATTCTTATAGGAAAAATCGAGATTAAAAAAATTAAGCTTGGTATTGCAGGCGTACTTTTCAGCGGGCTGCTTATTACTCATTTGGGAGCACCAATAGACGAACATATTCTGCATTTTGTGCGTGATTTTGGACTCATTCTTTTTGTATACAGTATTGGCCTGGATATGGGACCTCGTTTTTTTACATCGTTTAAAAGGGACGGCATTGTTCTAAACCTGCTAGCTGGAGGCATTGTCCTAATGGGTTTTGGTCTTGCATATCTGATCTACTATTTAACAAATTTATCTCCGGCAATCATAACGGGTATCATGTGTGGAGCAGTTACCAACACTCCAAGTTTGGGGGCGGCACAGCAAGTATTGACCGAACAGGGCGGAGCTGTTGCTGCGATGGCCTCACAGGCAGGAATGAGCTATGCGATAGCTTATCCGTTTGGCGTATTGAGCATCATTATGACTATGTTGCTACTAAAACTGTGTTTTAGAATTGATGTAAACAGGGAAGTAAAGAACTACACCGAGACGCTGGGAGGAAACGAAACCAAACTGCAAAGTGTAGAAATAACAGTAAGTAATCCCTGTTTATTTGGGAAGAAAATAGCAGAAATTAAACAAATCATAGATAAGGAGTTTGCAGTTTCCCGAATTTCTCGAAACGGTCAATATCTGCTGGCTTCAGAAAAGGAGGTTATTGAACAAGGAGACGTTCTTTTCGGCGTTTCAGCACAGAACCTGATTGAAAACCTGGAAATCAAAATTGGAAAAGTTGTTGTTGCCGACAGAAAAGACATCTCTGGCCCGTTAGGTATGCTTAATATATTGGTTACCAATCGAAAATTAGCAGGAAAGACTATTGAGCAAATCGGTATATACCGTAGGCATGCTGCAAATATAACACGTATTTATCGCTCAGGTATGGAAATCCTGCCAACCCTGAGTACGACACTGGAACTGGGAGATACCGCGAAAATTGTAGGGGAAAAAGAAGCTATAGAAGAGGTCAGAAAAGAACTTGGAGATTCAGTCAAAGAACTTGCCAAGCCCAATATCTTCTCTGTATTTCTTGGAATATTTGCCGGAATAGTTCTTGGAAGCATTCCCATCTTTATACCAGGTATACCTGCTCCGGCAAAACTCGGATTGGCTGGTGGCCCCCTTCTAGTCGCAATCTTATTGGGATACAAAGGAAGGATTGGCAAAATGAATTTTTACATGACACCTGGAGCTAATTTGTTGATGCGTGAAATGGGTATCATTCTTTTTCTTTCCTGCGTAGGACTTCTTTCTGGTGGAAATTTTTTTGAAACGATTCAGAACGGAGGTTTTCAATGGATGCTTTACGGAGTTGCGATCTCTTTTATTCCGATCCTGATTGCTGGAATTCTCGGCCGAATAATGAAAATCAATTACCTGAAAATATGTGGTTGCATATCTGGAGCAATGACGGATCCTCCTGCTTTGGAATTCGCCAACAGCATAGCACCAGTTCAGGCTCAGTCTACAGCTTATGCAACAGTTTATCCGTTCACTATGTTTTTACGGGTTTTTCTGGCGCAGTTATTTATTTTAATCACACTATAAAATGATTGTATTAGAAGAACCCTATATATCTGAACCGTTGCTTGATTTTCTGGAAGAATCACAAGTTCCTGTTTTAAGAAATAACTTTTCCACTTTAGTCTTTCCTCAGCATAACAAGCTGAATATTCTCAACGAGAAAGAGTTTATCAATCAATACCACTCTTCTTCTGGCCAAAGCCTATATACCGTTTCAGAATATGCGTTGGACTGGGTTTACCAGACATTGCAGGATGAGAAATTGATCATGCAGATTTCGTTGCTGAAAGACAAGGCCGCCTTCCGGAAAGCATGCAACAGCATGTATAGTGACCTATTTCTCAAAGAAATCCCTTATGCTAATCTGTTTACGTTCGACCTCTCAAAAGTCAGGTTGCCAGTCATCTTGAAGCCCTCTATCGGTTTTTTGAGTACAGGAGTTTACACCATAGCCAATCGATCTGATTGGGAAAAAGCATTAACTGACATTCAAGGAAATTTTCTGAAATTATCGGGCACCTTTCCGGACACCGTAGTCGGAAATACGCAATTCATTCTTGAATCGTACATTCATGGGCAGGAGTTTGCCATCGATTTATACTTTCTTGAAAAAGAACCTGTCATCATCAATATTTTCGAACATCCGTTCACTTCCAGCAAAGATGTCAGCGACCGGTTGTACACTACCAACAAAACCCTGTTTGATGATTACCTATGCTTATTCACCGAACACATCGCCCGATTGAACCAGTTGCTGAATTTGAGCAACATTCCGGTTCACATGGAATTGAGAGTGGAAAACGGAAAGATCATACCGATAGAAATCAATCCGCTGCGATTTGCTGGCTTATGTCTAAACGAATTGCATACTCACATTACTGGAAAACATCCTTTGAGCTATTATTTTTCAAGGGTTCGCCCGGATTATGACAGCTATTGGAAAGGCAAAGAAAATAAAACCTTTTTCTTTACAGTCATAGAGAAGCCTGAAGAAACAAGGAATATGCGTCTTGATATGGAGAAAATTCAACAGGAGTTCTCAAACATACTGGAAATAAGAAAGGTGGAAAACCCCAAGCTTCCTATTTATGCCTTTATTTTTTCTGAAATGGATAACTCCAATCAAGCAGAAATTAACCACATCTTACACTTAGACATCAACGATTATCTACAAAAAAATGAAAAAGAAATTTAGTTTGGACACGCTCTGTGTTCAGGCGGGATGGAAACCCAAAAAGGGTGAACCACGCGTCCTGCCAATTTATCAAAGCACCACGTTCAAATACGACACCAGCGAACAGATGGGAAAGCTTTTCGACCTGGAAGAAAGTGGTTATTTTTACACTCGCCTGCAAAATCCCACGAACGATGCAGTAGCTTCAAAAATAGCAGAACTGGAAGGTGGTGTTTGTGCAATGCTTACTTCCTCAGGGCAAGCCGCCTCCTTTTACTCCATCATCAATATCTGCTCTGCAGGTGACCATTTTGTAAGTGCTTCCTCCATTTATGGCGGAACATATAATCTCTTTGCCGTGACCATGCAAAGAATGGGTATAGAAGTTTCATTTGTGGATCAGGATGCCGGTGAAGCGGAACTAGCTGCGGCTTTTCGTCCGACCACCAAGGCAGTGTTTGCCGAAACAATAGCAAACCCTATCGTTTCGGTACTCGATATTGAGAAGTTTGCTAAGGTTGCCCATGACCATGGCGTACCTCTTATTGTAGACAATACATTTGCTACCCCGATCAATTGCCGGCCCTTCGAATGGGGTGCTGATATCGTCACCCATTCCACTACCAAATATATGGACGGACATGCCAGCACAGTGGGCGGTGCTATTGTGGACAGCGGCAATTTTGACTGGAGTGCACATAAAAATAAATTTCCAGGATTAACCCAACCAGACCCATCCTACCATGGGTTGACATACATCGACAGTTTCGGGGAAATGGCATTCATTACAAAAGCCACTGTACAGTTGATGCGCGATTTTGGTTCCATTCAATCTCCGCAGAATGCTTTTCTGATCAATCTTGGTCTTGAGACCTTGCATCTGCGTATGCCCCGTCACTGTGAAAATGCCCAAAAAGTAGCTGAATATCTGCAAAAGGATAAGCGAGTGGCTTGGGTGCATTATTGCGGGTTGAAAGGTGATAAATACTACGAACTCGGTCAGAAGTATTTACCCAATGGATCCTGCGGGGTTATCGCTTTTGGATTGAAAGGAGGTCGTAAAACTTCCATACGCTTCATGGACAATCTGGAACTGGCAGCAATCGTTACCCACGTTGCAGATGCACGTACATCCGTATTACATCCGGCCAGCCATACTCACAGGCAGCTATCTGACGATCAGTTAATAGCAGCTGGTGTTGCGCCCGATTTAATCCGTTTTTCCGTCGGCATTGAGAATTCGAACGATATTATTTCGGACATTGAACAAGCATTGAATAAGGCATGCTCAAATGGATGATAAGAAATATTTTATTTAGATTTTTTTTCGTCTTGAAAATGAGATTCAAAAGAGATTTATGAATGATAAGGCCATCCGTGTAAAAAAAAACTATTTCCAACTGATTTTTTAGGGACAAAGACGTTTTGAATCTATCCTGTTTCTATTATGGAAAATTAACATATGCCGCGTAACCAATCTCAAGTTAATGATTGTTTACTTATTAAAATTCCGTATAAGGCTATTTTATAAGGGAATTCAGCATACTTGATATTCATTACAATAAATGTCAAAGATGGAGATGTATTTACCTGTATCTACGAAAATCAGATGCAACGCTGTATAACATCCGCCGTGAACGTCGTTGTGAACTGATGGCCGAAGGGCTGCGTGATATGGATCTTAATCGATGGAGAGCAAAAGATCAGATGATTGATGTCCCATATCATATCGAAGGTTTTAAACTTTGGGGATCCATGCAGTACTGGTATACAAAGCTCACTTATGGAACTTCCACTTCCAATGTCTCGGATCCATCAAGAAGCCTGTATTTAAGGCCTTATGAAAAGACCGGTAAAGAACTTGTTTATAACGGTTATCGATGGGCTATGGCTCATTATTGGAATCCCATTGCCATACAGCATTTTTTGATTACCTCGGAAAACAATGATCTGGCCACTTCTCCTATCTACCAGAATCCAGGTTGGTCGCTTGTAGCAAACAGTGGTGCAATAGGGTATTAAGACTGGTTCAAAAAAAAGGTTGTCGTTTCATTCTAAATGACAAACATTTTCAGATGGTTTCAAACGGTGTTTTGGAACCATCTTTTTTTATTTGTTTGATATTTAGCATTCTTCAATGCATTTAAAAGCGTATTCATTATTACCAGATTCGATTTTTGTCCAGGCGATTTAACCGGAAAAAGGAATAACCTGGCGGTAACGGGAAATAGCGTATGACGTTTATAACAAAAAGTAGCCCCATAAACCGTAAAGGTTTTATGGGGCTATCTGGTTTTAAAGTGAAGTTACCAATACAACCACTTAAACCTAATCCTATTGTTCTTACTTTAACCTAAAAGCTATTTTGCTCTTGATATTTGTTGAGGAAGCTCCTATCAGTGCCTCGAAATCTCCGGATTCAGCAACCCATTCATGCTTGTCAGCATTAAAGAAACTCAGGGCGGATTTGTCGATGGTGAAGGTTACAGCTTTTTCTTCTCCCGGTTTGAGGGAAACTTTCTCAAAACCTTTAAGCTCCTTTACAGGACGGGGCAGGGAGGATTTCAGATCGCTGATGTACAGCTGAACCACTTCTGAACCTTCGCGTGCGCCTTTGTTTTTAACGTTTACGGTGAAGGAAATCTTATCGGATGAATCCATTTCGCTCTTGTCGGCTGTGACCTTGCTGTATTTGAAAGTGGTATAGCTGAGTCCATGACCGAAGCTGAAAAGAGGCTTGATGTTCTCTTTGTCATTCCAACGGTAGCCTACGAAAATACCTTCGGTGTAGGTTACTTGATGGTTTTCACCTGGGAATGCTTTTAGGGCATGGGCAGAGTTGTCTTCCAACTTGACTGGGAACGTGAAGGGCAATTTACCGGAAGGGTTTACATCTCCAACCACTACGGATGCCAGGGCATTTCCTGCTTCTGTACCCAAATACCAGCCTTGTAAGATAGCGGGGACTTCGTTGACCCAGGGCATGGCAACAGCGTTTCCTGAAATGTTCACGACCACGAGTTTTTTATTGACCTTGGCCAGCGCGCTGATGAGTTTGTCCTGATTGTATGGCAGGTTCAGTGACAGGCGGTCAGCACCTTCACAGTCCTGATGGCCGCTTTTGTTCAATCCACCAACAAAGATGACGTAGTCTGCTGTTTTGGCCAATTCACAGGCTTCTGCAGTCAGTTCTTCAGCCGAACGTTTTTCGGACAGATCCTGGCCTGAAACGACGCCGTTGTAGCTACCGCTTGCATCACCAACGTATCCGCGGGCGAAAACGATCTCGGTTTGGTCTCCGGCTCTTTTCTTCAATCCGTCCAGAAAGTTTACTTCGTATTTCACTTTTAAGGAAGAACTACCACCACCAACAGTCATCATCTTGATGGCGTTTTCACCGATAACGGCAATTTTTTTGGTTTTGGTCAGGTCAATGGGCAAAACGTTGTTTTTATTTTGCAGCAATACGATACCTTCCTGGGCGATCTTTCGTCCGGCCATGGCGTGTTCTTCCGTACCGAAAGAGCCAAAAGGCCTGGTTCTATTCATGGTTGTCAGGAAAGAAAGGCGCAGTATATGGCGTACTTTATCATCCAGTTCCTTGGTGCCGACTTCTCCACTCTTGATCAGATCGAGGTATGGTTTTGCCAGAAAATAGTTGTCATAGGCATTTTTGGTGCCGGCTTTCAATCCGTCTGTCCAGGTTCCGAATTCAATATCAAGACCGTTGGTGATGGCCTGACGGGTATCGTGAACGCCCCCCCAGTCTGCCACGACGACGCCTTCAAATCCCCATTCTTTGCGCAGGATGTCGTTCAAAAGATATTGGTTGTGGCAATTGTGCTGATTTTTGTATTTGTTGTAAGATCCCATAATGGACCACGTTCCGCCTTCCTGAACGGCGGCCTTGAAGGCTGGCAGGTAAATCTCGTATAAGGCACGGTCATCGACATTGACGTTTATGCTCTGACGGTCTGTTTCCTGATTGTTGAGCGCAAAATGCTTGACGCAGGTGGCAACACCGTTTTGCTGAACACCCTTGATATAGGGTACCACCATCTTTGAAGCCAGATAAGGATCTTCTCCCATATATTCGAAATTGCGGCCATTCAGAGGTGAACGGTAGATATTCACTCCAGGTCCGAGCAATACGTTCTTGTTACGATAACGGGCTTCTTCCCCGATGGATTTTCCATACAACATGGACATATCCTGATTCCAGGTAGCGGCCAAACAGGTCAATGCAGGAAATGCGATGCAGTAGTCGTTGGTCCATCCAGCCTGTTCCCATTCATCCCACAAAACTTCGGGACGGATGCCGTGAGGGCCGTCTGTCATCCAGTTTTCAGGAATGCCAAGACGTGGAACTCCGGCTGAGCTGAATTTGGATTGTGCATGGCACATGGCCACTTTCTCTTCGACTGTCATGCGGGATAGCGCATCTTCTACACGGTCTTTTATGGGTTTGGTATCGTCCAGGTAAACCGGAACTTTGCTTTGCCCGTTTATGCCCAATGTGCAGGCAAAAAACAGTGTGGCAATCGTTTTCATTTTTCTCAACATGATCTTTTTTTTAAGGATTGTTTTTATTTTAGATTTATCTTAGTTGTTTTTACGTCCCTGCTGTTTCCACCAATCATGACATTAAACTCGCCAGGCTCCAGCGCATATTCCAGGTCGGCGTTGTAAAACCGGAGCATTTCCGGTGTAATGGTGAAGGTAACAGTTTTTGATTTTCCGGCTTTCAGAATAATTCTTTCAAAGCCTTTCAATTCTTGAACCGGTCGTGTTATACTGCCTACAAGGTCTCTCAGATAGAGCTGTACCACTTCCGATCCGTCGACTTTGCCGGTATTGGTTACGGTGACGGATGCTTTTATGCTTCCGTTGGCTCCCATGGTGGTAGAACTCAGGGTAATGTCACTGTAGGAAAACTGGGTATAGCTCAAGCCGTAACCAAAGGGATAGAGCGGGGCATTCTTTTCGTCCAGATAATTGCTGCGGTACTTTTCGTAGCTGCTACCCGATGCTGGGCGGCCAGTCTGAAAGTGGTTGTAGTAGAGGGGAATTTGCCCAACGCTGCGTGGAAAAGTGGTGACCAGCTTTCCTCCAGGATTTTCATCTCCGAAAAGAACGTCTCCTATGGCATAGGCGGTTTCACTGCCACCGAACCAGACATTGAGTATGGCGGGGACATTTTCGTCTTCCCATGTTAGCGTCAGTGGCCTGCCTGTGAAAAGGACAAGCACCACAGGCTTGCCGGTTTTCAGGAGTTCTTTCAATAATTTTTGCTGCGTGTCGGGTATGTCAAGATTGGCACGGCTGCTTGATTCTCCACTCATTTCTGAAGATTCTCCCATGGCTGCGACGATAACATCAGCCTGACCGGCTATTTTCAATGCTTCTTCGCGGAGCTGCTCTTCGGTTCTATCGTCGCGGTTCAGGCTACGACCCCATCCGGTCGAGTTCGTTTCCAAAAGCGGGTCACTTGTCAGGTTACTGCCTTTGGCGTAGAGAATCCGGCAGTCTTTGCCAGCTACCGACTGGAGCCCTTCCACTAAAGTGGAAGGGGCATTCAGGTTTGCAGCCACACTCCAGGTGCCGACCATATTGGATCTGGTGTTTCCAATTGGTCCTACAACTGCGATGGTCTGATTCCTAGCCAGTGGTAAGGTGTTTTTTTCGTTTTTAAGAAGGACAAAGCTTTTGGCTGCAATCTTTCGGGCAATGGCACGGTTTTGTGAGGTATATATGTCTTTTTTTGCCCTTGAAAGGTCACAGTATTTATATGGGTCATCAAAAAGGCCCAGCTTGTATTTGGCTTCCAAAATTCTGCGGCAGGCAGCATCAATTTGCACTTCGGAAATCTTGTTTTCTTTTAATGATTTCTGCAATGTGTTTATGTAACTTTCGCTGACCATGTCCATGTCCAGACCTGATTTTAAAGCCAGGGCTGCGACGTCTTGTGTGTTTCCTAGTCCGTGAACCGTCATTTCCTTGATGCCGTTGTAGTCGGCAACGGTGAAACCTTTGAATTTCCATTGGTTTCTTAACAGGTCGGTAAGCAACCATCGGTTGCCGTGTGATGGGACGCCGTTTACCACATTGAAAGAGGCCATGACACTACCTGCACCGGCTTCGATTGCGGCTTTGTATGGGGGTAGGTATTCGTTGTACATGCGCAACGGGCTCATGTCTACCGTGTTGTAGTCTCTTCCGCCTTCGGCTGCGCCATACATGGCGAAGTGCTTTACACAGGCCATGATGTTGGTGTTTGTGGCGTAACTGTTGTTTTTACCCTGATATCCGCGGATCATGGCTTTGGCAATCTCTCCACCTAAAAAAGGATCTTCGCCACTGCCTTCGGCGATACGTCCCCAACGGGGGTCTCTGGCTATGTCCACCATGGGACTGAATGTCCAGCAAATGCCATCGGCACTGGCTTCGATGGCAGCAATCCTTGCGGAAGCTTCAATGGCGCTCATATCCCAGGTGCAGGCCAACCCCAGTGGAATGGGGAATACGGTTTCATATCCATGGATGACATCCATGCCGAACAGTATTGGGATTTTCAGACGGCTCTCTTCAACGGCAATACGTTGTATCTCCCTGATCTTGGCTACACCTTTGATGTTGAACATACCTCCAACATCCCCTTTTTTTATTTTTAAAGCGGTGTTGCTGTTGGCCCCAGAACCTGTTGTTATGTCGTTTTCGCTGAGTAGATTGAGCTGTCCTATCTTCTCTTCCAGCGTCATTTTACGCATTAGCTGGGATATGAAAGAATTCATGTCCTGTTTTTGGGCTTGTTGCGCGTTCAGGTTCATGAAGGCGGTACAGATCAATAAGACGGTAATCGCTTTTTTCATGGGGTTTGAGGTCTTTGTTTAATCAAGATTGTCTTGATCCAGAAATCCGGAATAAAAATATAAAAAGTATATACGCTACAGAGAGATTGCATTCAGAAAGTAGTGCCTTTTTGAATGTAAGATGAAGTTATACAGCTGTTTAGTTTGACGGTGACCTCTGAAAAAGTAGCAAGGGTGGAAATTATAGACTGCTTTTTCCTGGTATAGTACCAATTTTCATGACCATTTCTTCAAACTGATCTCTGGAAACGGCAGCCTTATTTCTGGTTTTTGTCCGGTAATTGTATATGGTGCTGAGTGAGTAACGGAGAAAAGCGGCAATCTTTATGCTGTCGGTGATGCCGAGCCGCACCAGAGCGAAGATGCGAAGTTCCGTGTTCAGTATCTCCCCTGGCTTGAGTACGACTTGTTCCTCCTTGATGAGCAAGGCATTGAAGTCTCTTACGAAAGTGGGGTACAGGTTTATGAAAATATTGTCGAAGTTTTGGTACAATTCTTCCAGTTCGTCATCAACCAGGGTGGTCGATTTAAGCATTTTGAAGAGCTCGTCTATTTGCTTTTCATTGGCTTTCTTGTTCAGGGTTTTCCGGTAATTTTCCAGTTTGTTGATGTAGGTGGAGCAAAGGTCGAAGAAGTGAGCGATGTATTCCTCTTTAATGAGATTGGAGTCTGAGAGTTGCACGTTTCTTTCCTGTAACTGTTCATTGGTTTCGCTGATATTGTTGTTGAGATCCACCAGTTTCTCATTGGCCAGGCAGAGCCTGTCGTTGGCCAGGGAAAGCTCTCCCTTTATTTTGGAAACCTTTTTCATCTGTTTGTAAACGTATAGCACTGCCAATACCAGAAATACAGAAAGGATGCTGATTAGTAAAAGGTACAGTTGAAGTTGGCTTTTTTGCTTGGTTTCTTTGTTTTGATAAGCAATATTGATGATGGAAAAAAGTTCGGATATCTGAAGAGTCCGAAACTGAACCTTGCAGAACAATGCATCCTCAATGGCTGATTTTGTGAATTTGTAGGCGTTGTCAATGTCTCCCCGTTTGTAATAAAGTGAAGCCAGGCTTAAGATGGAGGCATGATCCTTGATGGCATTCTTGATATCTGAAATAGCTGAAATGGTGTAATATTTTTCTGCCAGATCTGTATTTCCTTGCTTGTCATGAATAGAACCTAACAGATAGGCGATCATGGCATAGTCCGGGGTGTCTTTCGTGGCTGTTTTCAGAAGGATTCTCAGGTCTTTGTCTGCGATTTCGGGCTTTCCCCGGTTAATATTTTTTTCTGCCAGATTGATTTGATAGTCCATCGTGGACGGGTCAATGATGGCTAACAAGGAGTCCCTGTATGCTTGACATTCATCGAAGTAAACCTGGCTATAACTGTTGGTGTTGTAATGCTCGAAAAAGTCTATGCGTGCATTGTAGAACAGCGGACGAATGGCGTTGGAAAGGTGCTTGCTGCCAATGCTCTTAATAATTTCATCCGATTCACGGCTTTTTCCTGAGGAGGAATAGAACGTGGACAAAAGCAACAAGGATTCCTGTTCAAGATCCTTACTGTTTAGCTTTTTGGCTATATTCAGGCTTTTTTGTGCGTACCAGATGGCCGAATCCAGTCTGAATTTCTTGTATTCGCTGATGATGCTTCTAGTGAGACTGTACTGTTGAGTCAGGGATGTGTTGCCGGCAATCAGTTTCCGGATGTTTGTTATCCGTGCTTCCTTTTGCATGACATATTGCTGCTTCTGACCGATGGTGGCGATCAGTTCTGCGGAAAGTGACGTCATCTTTTCATGAGGTTGGGCCAGACTTGCAAGGGAAAGGAGGAATAGGAACAACAAGCTTTTTTTCATGCCTATTAGGGTTATGCTATGTGCAGTCTTAATGATGTTGTTGAAATACAGTAAATGGCATTTTATTATTTCTGTCGGGTAAATGTATTTAATATCGGTGAAATTATCAAGTGCCCTTATCAAAAAGCAAGGGGGCAGAACAGAGATTGCAGACGATGCATGAAAGGATGAAGCAAAGAAGGGATGTTTTTAAAAAAACAAAAAGCCGATCTCATCAGAAACCGACTTACTGTAATAAGTTTGAACGCTCTTATTTTTTGGATTCTTCGATAGAAACTTTTCTGAATTCTTTCATCAGTTTTTCGATTTCTAAAGATGCTTTTCTAGCTCTTGCACCAGCAGCCTTGTTTCCGTTCTCGATTTGCAAGCCTGCGTTTTTGGTAAATTCTGCAATTAATCCGTTTGCGTTTTCTAATAGCTCTTTCATAATTTCTAATTTTTAAATTTAAGTTGTTGCAAATATAAAAGCTTAATTCATAAATGCTGATTCTGAACTTGTTTTTTTTCAATAAAAAACGTCATTCTATGGCAGTTTGACTGCTTTTTTCACATTTTTTTTGAAAAATCGGGGAAAAGGGAGTCCCTTCCCTGTTCATGGTGAATCTGGGAGATTGCCGGGAGGCTTGTCCGATGTCAGCATAGATTTGCTTCTTTTTTGTACATTTGTAACATATCTATATATTTTACGACAATGGAAATGAATATCGGAGATAAAGTGCGCTACCTCGATGCGGTAGGTGGCGGTGTCATCGTTGCCTTCAAAGGCAAAGACATGGTCGTGGTACTGGAAGAAGATGGTTTTGAAACACCAGTGTTCAAAAGACAATGTGTTGTGATTGAAAGTGTGAAGACGGAGACCAAGCCTGATCGCTCCAAAACGTCTATTCCTGCTCCAGAAAAAATGAAGCCCGAAGTGAAAAAAACGAAACCAGCCATTGTTCCCGAAACCCGGGAAGGAGAATTACTGAATGTGTTTCTGGCCTATCTGCCCAATGCGGATAAACCTTTCACTGCTTCTGAATTTGAATGTTATCTTGTCAACGACAGCAATTATAAGTTGCTTTTCAATTATAGCAGCTGCAGTGGCAAATCCTGGAAAAGCAGATCTGCGGGTGAGATTGAACCGAACTCCAAGCTTTTTCTGGAAGATTTTGACAAGGAAGGTATCTCCGAATTGGAAAAGGTCAGCCTGCAATTTATTGCTTTTAAGCCGGAAGCTTTCTATTCCTTTAAGAATGTATTTTCTGTTGAGATTCGTCTGGATACTGTAAAATTCTATAAAGTACATTGCTTCAAGGAAAACGATTATTTTGACGAAGATGCTCTGGTGATTCCCGTGGTCAGGAAAGATGCTGCCGAAAAAAGTCTGCTTATTTCCGGAGAAGACATCGCCCGTGCCATGCACGAAAAAGAGCCTGAAAAGTCGAGGGGTTCAGAACCTTTGCAAAAGAAAGGGTCGGATCTCGTTGAAGTGGACCTGCATATGGACAGTTTGCTGGAAACCACGGCAGGTATGAACAATGCCGACATCCTGAATTATCAGTTGGATGTATTTCGCAAGAGCATGGAGGAGCATCGTGGCAAAAAAGGCTGCAAGGTTGTGTTTATTCATGGCAAGGGGGATGGCGTGCTTCGTGCCGCCATTTTAAACGAACTGCGTGTCAAATACAAAAGCTGCAAATGGCAGGATGCATCTTTTCGTGAATACGGTTTTGGAGCCACGATGGTGACCATCTCTTGATTGCTACAGGAAAAAGAACATGACGATCAGGTTCGTCACGCTGATGATTGCGAAACCGGTAAACAACGGTTTCGCAATTTCTTTTCTGTTTCCGGAGAAGCCCATGGCGTAAAACATTTTGATGATGTTGTTACTTAAAGTAGCCTGCAAGCAACAGGCTGCCATCAGGCTGAGAGTGACGCCCTCAAGCTGGCCTTCCGTCAGGTTCAGAATGAAAGGGGTGATGTCTCCGATACCTGAAATGAACGAAAGTATGGTCAGCCCTGCCGATCCCATGTATTCCATGGTGTAGAAGGTTAGCAAGGTGAATACGACAAAAAGGAAGGCGAAAATAAGTGCCACCTTGAATTCCAATGGATTATTGTCGTCGGTTTCTTCTTCATCTTCGGGCAGATCTCTGTTTGCCTGATTCCCCTTTCTGGTGTAAATGCCCACACAGCAGGATACCGTCATCAGGATAGCCATCGGAATGACCAGCAGTTTGAACACGTCAAAATTGAAGATGGCAATGATAATCATCAAGCGGAGGAACATCATGCCGATGGCTAGAAACATGGCGGTAATGTATTCGGGGAGATGCTCTGTTTGTGCATTCTTGCATTTTCTGGCCAAAATGGTAATGGTTGCAGTACTGCTGTACAAACCACCCAGAAAACCGGAAACCACAACTCCCGATTTGGGAAAAATGTATTTTTTTACAATATAGCTCAGGTAGGATATTCCGGAAATGATGACCGTGGCCAGCCAGATACGGTAAGGGGTCAGACTGATTTCCGGGATGATACGCGTATCGGGAAGCATCGGAAGGATAATGAAGCTGATGATAAGAAACTTGGCCAGTGTGATGAACTCGTCGTTGTTCATTTTTTGGGCCAGCTCTACAAAAGTCGATTTCATTTCTGTCAGGAGCAGGACCACCACCACCACAGAAACATAAAACCAGGAAGAGGTCAGTGTGACGAGCGGTCCTATGCAATAGGTCAGCAGGGCCGTTATGATGGATGTAATGCCAAAACTACCCAGTTTGTGCACTTTGAAATAGTAGTTGATGCCCAGCAGGATGGTTAGAAGAAAACCGCCCCCGGCAAAGAGCATAAAGTCTTTGGGACTGAATAGGTACAGGATATAGCCCAGTAGCCCGATTAGTGTGAAAGTGCGGTCGGAACCGAAAAAAGTGGCTTCTTTGTGGAGGTTCAGCCTTCGCTGGGACAGTCCGATCAAAAGCGAAAAAGTAAGCACAAGGATAAAATCTGTAAAGCCAACAGGGAGAAATTTGCTCCAGGTCTCCATTCTTTCTTGTTTTTTCGTTGAAACTATAGTGATAACGTTACCACTTGGTAAAAGGTTTCTTTAGAAGGTTCATATTGTAATACCGGGTATCCCCGGTAACTTCTTCTCCAAGCCAGGAGGGCCTTGGAAAATCTTCCGTCTCGCTGCCCAATTCGATTTCGGCCATCACCAGACCCCTGTTTTCGCCGAAAAATTCGTCAACCTCGAACTTGTATTCGTCAACCATGATTTCGTATCTGATTTTTTCCACGATTCCTGGTTCGCAAAGTTGGAAAAGCTCTTCGGCTTCTTCCACCGGTATTTCTTTTTCCCATTCGTACCGGCTAATGCCCGATACATTTCCCTTGCCCTTGATGGTGATATACCCCTTGTTTCCTTTGGTTCGGATACGCACACTTCGGTCAGGCTGTGAGGAAATGTATCCCTGCTTGATGTATAACTGGCTATATGCAAGTTTTTTGTATGGCCCTTTTACTAAGAATTTGCGTTCAATTTCTGTTGCCATTGTTTTTATGGGTAAAAATGGAAATGTTCAAAAAAGTTATTTTTATACCATACAAATATACAAATATATAAAAGGATTTGTCTTTTTTATTTTTCATCAACAAAGAGCATGGATCTAGAGTTATTGTGCTCAAAAACAATGTTCTGTAACAGTATCTTCAAATTGGTTTTATATCCATTATTGTATAATTTGCACAGCCTTTCCGATAAGGCAAACGACTTTTCTTAAATCTGGTACTAACAAAATTAAGATTTTTGACGTATGAAAGTTTATCAATCTAATGAAATCAAGAACATTTCCATAGTGGGAAGTTCGCGATCCGGGAAAACCACTCTCGCTGAAGCAATGCTTTTCGAGGGTGGTTTAATAAAACGACGTGGTACAGTTGAGGCTCATAACACTGTCAGTGATTATTTTCCTGTAGAACATGAGTATGGCTATTCTGTCTTTTCTACACCATTTCATGTAGAATGGAACGACAAAAAACTGAATTTCATTGATTGCCCCGGGTCGGATGACTTTGTAGGAGGGGCGGTCACTGCACTGAATGTCACCGATACGGCTCTTTTGCTCATCAACGGCCAGTACGGTGTGGAAGTGGGAACCCAAAATAGTTTCCGGAATACTGAAAAATATAACAAGCCCGTGATATTTGTCGTGAATCAGCTGGATCAGGAGAAAGCGGATTACGATCAGGTATTGGAACAGCTGCGCGAGTCATACGGCAGTAATGTGGTACCTGTACAATATCCCATCATTTGCGGACCCAACTACAATTCCGTCATTGATGTATTGCTGATGAAAAGATATACCTGGAAGCCTGAAGGCGGTGTTCCGGTGATTGATGATATACCTGCAGAAGAAAGAGAGAAAGCAGAGGCTTTGCATCAGGCCCTGGTGGAGGCTGCAGCCGAAAATGATGAGAATTTGATGGACAAGTTCTTTGATCAGGGAACATTGACCGAAGATGATGTCCGTATGGGCATCCGTCGGGGACTGATAGCCCGTGGCATGTTCCCGGTGTTCTGTGTTTGCGCCGCCCGGGATATGGGAGTGCGTCGTTTGATGGAGTTCCTTGGCAATGTGGTGCCCTATGTAACCGACATGCCCAGGGTTCTCAATAAAAAAGGGGAAGAAATAATCCCGGATCCCAATGCTCCAACCAGTCTTTATTTTTTCAAGACATCCGTTGAACCACATATTGGTGAGGTTTCTTATTTCAAGGTGATGTCCGGCAAGGTCAAGGAAGGCGACGACTTGCTGAATACCGACCGTGGATCCAAGGAACGCATTGCTCAGATTTTTTGTGCAGCCGGCTCCAACCGTATAAAGGTGGATGAACTGATGGCGGGTGATATAGGTGCTACTGTTAAGCTTAAGGATGTCAAGACCGGCAACACCCTGAATGGAAAGGGAGCGGATAATACCTTCGATTTCATTCATTACCCGGATTCGAAATACCGTCGTGCCATCAAGCCGGTCAACGAGGCTGATGTGGAAAAGATGATGGCTATCCTAAACAGGATGCGCGAAGAAGACCCGACCTGGGTGGTGGAGCAGTCCAAAGAGCTGAAACAGACCATCGTTCATGGCCAGGGGGAATTTCATTTACGTACCTTGAAATGGAGAATGGAAAACAATGAAAAAATGCCTATCCAGTTTCTGGAACCCCGCATACCTTACAGAGAAACCATTACCAAGGCTGCTCGTGCCGATTATCGCCATCGTAAGCAGTCCGGTGGTGCAGGCCAATTTGGAGAAGTGCACCTCATTATAGAGCCTTATGTGGAAGGAATGCCCGTTCCTGAGATGTATAAGTTTGGAGGGCAGGAATTTAAAATTTCGGCTCGTGATACTCAGGAAATCAAGCTTGAGTGGGGTGGAAAACTGGTTTTTGTGAACAGTATTGTAGGTGGCGCCATTGATGCCCGTTTTCTTCCGGCTATCCTGAAAGGAATCATGGCCAGAATGGAGCAAGGGCCACTTACCGGTTCCTACGCCCGCGATGTTCGCGTCATTGTTTATGATGGGAAGATGCACCCTGTAGACTCCAATGAAGTCTCCTTCATGCTTGCGGGGCGAAATGCGTTCAGCGAAGCTTTTAAGCAAGCTGGTCCAAAGATCCTGGAACCGGTGTACGATGTTACGGTTCTTGTCCCTAGCGACAGGATGGGTGATGTGATGGGCGACCTGCAGGGGCGCCGTGCCTTGATCATGGGCATGAGCAGCGAAAAAGGTTTTGAGAAGCTTTCTGCAAAAGTGCCTCTTAAGGAAATGTCTAGCTATTCAACGACCCTCAGTTCCCTTACCGGCGGACGGGCGTCCTTTAGCATGAAGTTCTCCAGTTATGAACTGGTTCCTGCGGATGTTCAGGAAAAACTGCTCAAAGAGTACGAAGCTCAGCAGCAGGAGAAAGAATAGTTTTTTTCCATAATAAATGTTGAGAAAGCCTGTCCTGAATTTTTTGGACGGGCTTTCTTTGCGTAAGAATGATTTTTTTCTTTTCGGCTAAAGGACAGATTCTCTTTGCCGTTCAACTTTTTTGTAGCAGAAAGTTAATTTGTGTTTCTTTTCTGGTTAATATTTATGAATGCAGTTGAAATGTTAAAATTTGAACCTATTTTTGTTGTATGAAAAAGTCTGCAATTTGGTTGTTGATAGCGGTTATGGTCTTGACTTTTGCAAGTCTGCTTACCCTTCAGTATTCCTATATCCGCACTTTGGGCAAGATGAGATCGGAACAGTTTGATGAGGCTGTGACCCGTGGCCTGTCCCAGGTGGTCCGGAATCTGGAACTGGATGAAACGGCACGCTTCCTGGCAGAGGATATGAATGAAGATGAGAAGAGTGCATTCACCGTACCCAAAGTTACCACGAGGGTGAAGCGCAGCAAGCAGACCACCAGCCTCCAATCTATTGGAGGCGTGTCCACTTTTGCCTCTGTTACGGAATACGACGAAACGACCACGTTATCTCAGACAAAACCTAAGGTTTTCATTTCCATGAGCCATGGGAAAAATACCCTGAGCGGAACTTATAACAAGATGCAGGAGAATCTCCGGGAACGTTATCTGGCCCAGAAAGGCCTTTTGGAGGATGTGATCTTGCGGATACTCTATGAGGCAAACAACCGACCTATTGAGCAACGGATCGATTTCAGCAAGCTGGAAAATTACCTGAAAGTCGGGCTCGAAAACAACGGCCTTGGGAATATGCCTTTCTATTTCAAGGTGACCGACAAAAACGAGAGGGAAGTGTACCGTAGCAAGGATATGATTGGAAGCAACCAGAAGGGAGGGTACAAGCAAGTGCTTTTTCCTAATGATCCTGAAGTGGAAACAGGAACACTCTATTTGTACTTCCCGACCAGAAAGGATTATATCAATGAATCTCTGAAAATATACATACCGTCCATCATTTTTTCCATCGTATTGCTTATCGTATTCGGATCGACTATTATTGTCATCTTCAAGCAGAAGAAGCTGAATGACATGAAGAACGATTTTGTTAACAACATGACTCATGAGCTGAAAACGCCGATATCGACCATTTCTCTTGCTGCGCAAATGCTCAAGGATGGAGATGTGGGCAAGACTCCAACCATGCTCAAGCATATTTCGGGAGTCATTGTGGATGAAACCAAGCGTCTCTCCTTTCAAGTGGAAAAAGTGCTTCAGGTATCCCTTTTTGAAAGGGGGAGGGCAAATCTGACCTTCAAGGAAGTGAATGTCAATGATATGCTGGAAACCATCGTTACGACCTTCAAGCTTAAGGTTGATAATTTTGATGGAACTCTGGAGAAAGATCTTGCTGCAAAAAGATCGGATGTCACTGCCGATGAGATGCACCTGACCAACGTCTTTTACAACTTGATGGATAATGCCGTCAAGTACCGCGGCGAAAAGGATCTGATACTCAAGGTGCGTACCTGGAATGAGAAGGATCGTCTGATGATTTCCATTAAGGACAATGGCATCGGTATCAAGAAAGAACATCTTAAAAAAGTATTTGAACGTTTCTATCGTGTTCCGACTGGAAACGTACATAATGTCAAAGGCTTCGGCCTGGGTTTAGCTTATGTGCTGAAAATCATTGAAAATCACAATGGTACTATTCGCGCAGAAAGTGAAGTCAATAACGGGACAGAATTTATAATCAGTTTACCACTAATAAAAAATGAGCTATGACAGAAGAAAAGATGCACATCTTACTGTGCGAAGATGACGAGAATCTGGGCATGCTTTTGCGTGAATATTTGCAGGCAAAAGGCATAGTCACCGACTTGATGAGCGATGGTGAAAAAGGTTACAAGGCTTTCCAGAAGGCAAAGTACGATCTGTGTGTGCTTGATGTGATGATGCCGAAAAAAGATGGTTTCACCCTGGCGCAGGATATTCGTGCCATGAATTCGGAGACCCCCATCATCTTTTTGACTGCCAAGAATCTGAAGGAGGATATCCTGAATGGCTTCAAGATTGGAGCTGATGACTACATTACCAAACCTTTCAGCATGGAAGAGCTTCTTTTTCGTATTGAAGCCATCGTTCGCAGGGTAAAAGGAAAGAAAACCAAGGAAGTGACCACCTACCAGATTGGTCAGTTTACTTTTGACACCCCTAAGCAGATACTGACCATCGGTGATAAGGAAACACGTCTTACGACCAAGGAATGTGAGCTTCTTACCCTGCTTTGCAGCCACCAGAACCAGATTCTGGAAAGGAACTATGCTCTGATGACCATTTGGGAGGAAAATACTTATTTCAACGCCAGAAGCATGGATGTGTATATCACCAAACTGAGAAAGCATTTGAAGGATGATCCGACGATCCAGATCATGAACATTCATGGGAAGGGTTACAAGCTTGTCGTTCCCGAGTAAACCTATCAGGATCGCTAAAAGCTCGAACGTTATACGGCGTTAAAATCCGATTTTCTGTCCTCGCGTATACAATATGCTGCGGGTAGAAGATCGGGTTTTGCCATCTGTACACGGGCTTTTCAGACGTTAAACCTCCTGAGCTGTAAGGATATTTTTCATTTCTTTTTGCAAAAGGGTTTGGCGCTTTTTGATTTTTTTGCTAACTTCGCGCCGCTGTTTTTTATAAAGCATGCCGTTTGGCAAGCATTTACGATTCAGCCAATTTAAACAATTAACATAAACAGTTTTATGAACAATTACGAAACCGTTTTCATTTTGACTCCCGTTTTGTCTGATGTACAGATGAAGGAAGCGGTAGAAAAATTCAAGTCTCTGCTGGTTGCAGAAGGCGCTGAGATTGTGCATGAGGAAAACTGGGGCCTGAAGAAATTGGAATACCCAATTGCCAAAAAGTCCACAGGTTTTTACCAACTGCTCGAATTTAAGGCAAATCCTACGGTGATTGCCAAGTTGGAATTAAACTTCCGTCGTGACGAACGTGTGCTTCGCTTCCTGACCTTCAAGCAGGACAAGTTCCACGCTCTGTATGCAGAAAAGAGAAGAAGTCTGAAACAATCAAAAGAAGTAAAGGAGAACTAAACAATGGCACAAAATTCATCTGAAATTCGTTATTTGACTCCGCCTACGGTAGATCTCAAAAAGAAAAAATACTGCCGCTTTAAAAAGAGTGGTATTCGTTACATCGATTACAAGGATCCTGAATTCCTGAAGAAATTCCTGAACGAGCAGGGTAAGATTTTACCCCGCCGTCTTACCGGTACTTCCCTGAAGTATCAGCGTAAAGTGGCTCAGGCCGTAAAACGTGCAAGACATTTGGCTTTGCTGCCTTATGTAACCGATTTGATGAAATAATTAGCGAAGGAGAAAAAGTATGGAAATTATATTGAAAGAAGACGTAACAGGTCTGGGATACAAGGATGACGTTTTGACCGTCAAGGACGGATATGGAAGAAACTTCCTTATCCCTCAGGGAAAAGCAGTCGTTGCTACTCCTTCCGCTAAGAAAGTCTTGGCTGAAAACATGAAGCAGCGTGCACACAAGCTTGCTCAAATGAAGAAAGATGCCGAAGAATTTGCAGCCAAACTGAAAGAGGTTAGCCTCACCATTGGTGCAAAGGTAAGTTCTACCGGCAAAATCTTTGGTTCCGTCGGTTCTATCCAGGTTTCTGAAGCATTTGAAAAAGCAGGGCTTGAAGTTGACCGCAAGGTGATCGTTATCAAGGATGCTGTTAAGGAAGTAGGTTCATATACCGCAATCATCAAGCTTCATCGTGAAGTGAGCGTAAGTGTACCTTTCGAAGTTGTAGCGGAATAACACTAACTTTAATATAGGGAGAAAGGCCGGCTAATTCTTTGCCGGTCTTTTTTTTGTCCATTTTCAGGCCTTTTCGGCAATGCGCATAAAGCTAAAGTCCAATAAATCATTGGGATGAAGGGAAGATGCCTGAGGCCTTTGGCTTAAAATAAAAAAGCCCGCCTAATAATAGGCGGGCTTTTAATCTCTTTGTCTTCTTGCTTAATTAGCAGCAGGAGCAGCTTGTTCAGCAGCAGGAGCAGCTTCTGTAGCAGGAGCAGCAGCGGCTGTAGAATCGGTAGCAACAGGAGCTTCTTCAGCGGCAACAACTTCTTCAGTTGCAACTTCTTCAGGAGCTTCGGTTTTAGCTTTGTTACCACAAGATGCGAAAGATACTGCTACAACAACAGCGAAGAATAATACTAACTTTTTCATTTTTTTCTGTTTTAAACAATAAATAGGAGTTTTTTGAAATCGCGGCAAAATTAAGTATATTTTTCATTTTGTGTACGAAAAACGGGAAATATTTCAAAAAAAGTTCTTTTTCATTCTGTTTTACAGTTGTAAATGCATTTATATACTTGTTTTATGAGAAAAAGAGAAGCTGGAGTTTAAAAAACGGTCAAATAAAGAAGCTGAATTTTATCCCAGAACTAAAATAATTACCTTTGCAAAAGAAGAAAAAAGGAATGATTGATACGAATGTTTTTCAAACCCGAAAAGTAGCCTATGTGACTTTGGGGTGCAAGTTGAATTTTGCAGAAACCTCCAGTTTGGGTAAGATCATGTCGGAGGCGGGATATGTTACCGTTAAAGCCGGGGAAAAGCCCGACGTCTGTGTTATTAATACGTGTTCGGTTACGGATACGGCAGACAAAAAAGGCCGTCAGGCTATTCACAAGATGATCCGTCAGTATCCGGATGCATTTATTGTGGTGACAGGTTGTTATGCTCAGCTTAAGCCGGATGAGATTGCCGGGATGCCTGGAGTTGATCTTGTTTTAGGGGCAAACCAGAAATTTGACCTGCCGGCCCATATTGAGGAATTAAAAAAAGGTCAGCCTGCTACCGTGTATACCTCAAGACTAAAGGATATCAGGAGTTTTCTTCCTTCCTGTTCCCGCGGCAACCGTACACGCTATTTTCTTAAGGTGCAGGATGGCTGTGATTATTTTTGCACTTATTGTACCATTCCTTTTGCAAGAGGAGTGAGCAGGAACCCGGAAATTCCTTTTTTGGTCAATCAAGCGGAATCTGTTGCAGCAGAAGGAGGTAAGGAAATTGTACTGACGGGTGTCAATATTGGCGATTTCGGAAAAAGCACCGGTGAGACTTTTTATGACCTGATACGTGCTCTGGACGAGGTTGAAGGGATAGAACGCTACAGAATTTCTTCCATAGAACCCGATTTATTGACGGATGAAATCATACATTTTGTAGCGCAGTCAAAACGTTTTGCTCCTCATTTTCATATTCCCCTTCAGGCTGGAAGTGACGTACTGTTGCGTTTGATGCACAGACATTACGATACGGCTCTTTTTGCTTCCAGGATAAAGCTGATTAAGCAGGTGATGCCCGGTGCCTTTATAGGGGTTGATGTCATTGTCGGCTCGCGTGGGGAGACTCCCGAATGCTTTGAAGATTCCATCCGCTTTTTGGAAGGGCTCGATATTTCCCAGCTTCATGTTTTCTCTTATTCCGAACGTCCTAATACACAGGCGTTGAAAATTGAATATAATGTCCCGTCGTCGGAGAAAAAGGCGCGTCATGCCAGGCTGCAGAAACTTTCGGATGTCCGCTGGCGGACTTTTTATGAACAGCATGTGGGGGACGAGGCAAATGTGCTTTTTGAGCATACCAAAACCGACGGAAAGATGCATGGCTTTTCTGAAAATTACATTCGGGTTGAGGTTCCTTATCGAAAAGATTGGGTGAACCAAACTATTTCCGTACGTTTGGGGAACTTTAACGCTGTCGGTACGGCATTGACTGCTGAACCCGCATAAGACCGTCATTTGGATCGTTTTTTGAATAATCAATTTGGATGAATACGTTTTTTTCTGATATTGTCTACGTCTTTTTTAGACTTTGTGCTTTTCTGCCTTTGTCTGTTCTTTTTTTTCTGTCGGACATTCTTTTGTATCCTCTTGTTTACTATGTGGTAAGATATCGACTGGAAGTTGTTAGAAAGAATCTTGGCAATAGTTTCCCGGAAAAGACCAAAAAAGAATTGCGCCGGATTGAACGTGAGTTCTATCACCATTTTTGCGACTCCTTTGGAGAGACAATCCATATCCTGAACATGTCGCCCGGGGAAACCAAAAAACGGATGCAATATACCAATCCCGAAATGTTGACGGATTTTGCCAGGCGCGGTCAGGGTGTCCTGCTGTTGATTGGTCACTATGGGAACTGGGAATATCAGACTTTTGTCTTTCTGGATATGTTGGAGAGTGGAAACCAAATCGGATATGCCATTTACCGTCCTTTGAAGAATAAGGCTTTTGATCATCTTTATGCCAAGATAAGGACTCATTTCAACAACGGAATCCTGACCAAACAGGAAACCTATCGTACCATAATCCGCTTGCGCCGTGAAGGAAAAGCGGCAGCCTTGGGATTGGTGAGTGACCAGACTCCCTCCAGGGGCAATCTTCATTATTGGACCCGGTTTCTGAACCAGGATACTCCGATGCTTACCGGGCCTGAACGGATGGCCAAGCAGACAGGGTTTGGCGTTGTTTACTCCGATGTGGAGAAACTGGGCAGAGGGCGTTATCGAACCACTTATAAGTTGATCACTGAAAATCCCAATGAAACCGCTGAGTTTGAGATAACCGAAAAATATGCCCGTCTGATGGAAGAAACCATTTTGAGACAACCGGCATACTGGCTATGGACTCACAAACGCTGGAAACACAAGCATGAGCCGGATAATCTAAAGGATGGGGAGGAGACGGAATGAAAACGTCGGTCGTAATCTTGAACTGGAATGGGAAGTCTTTGATGAAAGCTTATCTTCCAAGTGTTGTGGCGAATACCCTTTTGGAGGAAGTTGCCGATGTGGAGCTGGTGGTCGCGGACAATGGATCAACGGACGGTTCTCTTTCTTTTTTGGAGACGGAGTACAAGGATTTGGTAAGACGTATTGACCTGAACCACAATCATGGTTTTGCGGAAGGCTATAACCAGGCTTTGGCCCAGGTGGACTCTGAGTATGCCGTACTTTTGAATTCGGATGTGGAAGTGACGCCGGGATGGCTGAATGTCCTGGTTGATTATATGGATGCCCATCCTCAGGTTGCAGCGTGCCAGCCAAAAATCCGGTCTCTGCGTCAGAAAGGAAGTTTTGAACATGCTGGTGCTGCCGGTGGTTTTATGGATGTTTTAGGCTACCCGTTTTGCAGAGGCAGGGTGCTTTCAATTGTTGAGGAGGATCATGGCCAGTACGATACCCCCATGGATATTTTTTGGGCGACCGGAGCTTGCCTGTGTATCAGAATGGAGGACTATCGCAACGTGGGAGGGCTTGATGCCAGGTTTTTTGCCCACATGGAAGAGATAGACCTTTGTTGGCGGCTCAGAAGCCAGGGGCGCCGCATTGTGTGCCTTCCTCAAAGCTGTGTCTATCATTTGGGTGGAGCGACCTTGAATCGGGAAAATCCTCATAAAACTTACCTGAACTATAGGAATAATCTGCTCATGCTCTACAAGAATATGGACAACCGGCATTTCTTGTGGGTGTTTGCCATTCGGTTGTGCCTGGATTATCTTTCATTCCTGGTCTTTGTGCTTTCCGGAAAATTCGGGGATGCCGGAGCTGTGTTGCGTGCCAGGTATTCTTTTGCTAAAATGTGTCCGTCCTTCAGGACGCAGCGTCTTGAAAACCTCCGGAACGCCAAACTTTCTTGCATTCCTGAAATGTACAAAGGCAGCCTGATTTTTGGCCATTATGTATGCAGAAAGCGTTATTTTTCCGAATTCTTTAAAACTGTTCCGGAAAAATAACACGTTGCTTTTATTCGGGGTTAGTAACCCAGAATCTTCATCATGGATTTGTAGCTTTGCTCTTTCGCGAAAAGTTTGGTGTAGTATTCACCGTTTTCGTCCAGGTCAATGAGTACCATCTTGGGAGCGGGAGTGAGGCAATGCTGTATGCCGCCGTAGCCGCTTAGCGCTTCCTGGTAAGCTCCGCAGTGGAAAAAACCGATGTATTGTTCCCTGTCCTGCATGATTTTGGGTAGAAAGACGGCATTGGAATGCGCTTCGGAGTTGTAGAAGTCCTCGCTGTCACAGGTCAGTCCGCCCAGGTGTACCCGTTGATATTCGGAATCCCAGTTGTTGATGGCCAATTGCACGAAACGCTGGTCGATGGCCCAGGTATCCGGCAGGGTGGTGATGAAAGAACTGTCGATCATATTCCAGAGTTCCCGGTCGTTCTGTTGTTTCTGATTGACTATGGAGTAAAGCATTGCACCGCTTTCGCCAACTGTAAAGGATCCGAATTCGGTAAAGATGTCCGGCTCTTTCACTTTGTTCTGAGTGCAGATGACTTTGATTTGGGCGATAATCTCCTCTGCCATGTATTCATAGTCGTACTCGAAATCAAGATGAACCTGAATGGGAAAACCTCCTCCAATGTTGATGCTGTCCAGATCCGGGCAGATCTGCTTCAGTTCGCAATACAACTCCACAGCTTTGGTTAGTTCGTTCCAGTAATAGGCTGTATCCTTGATGCCGGTATTGATGAAGAAATGCAACATCTTGAGTTTTACCAGTGGGTTTGATTCTATCTTGTCCAGATAATAAGGAATGATGTCGCTGTATCGGATGCCGAGTCTGGATGTGTAAAAATCAAATTTAGGTTCTTCTTCGGAAGCAATCCGGATGCCAACCTTGATTTCCTTGTCAATATTCTCCATCAATAAATCAAGTTCGAACTTGTTGTCGAGGATGGGAATGGTGTTTTCAAAACCACTGTTTATAAGATTTTGAATGTTTTCAATGTATTGAGGTCTCTTGAAACCGTTGCAAATGATATACTTATCTTTGTCGATTTTTCCTGATTCAAATAAGGCCTCGATGAGGTTTATGTCGAAGGCGGATGATGTTTCTATGTTCACATTGTATTTAAGAACTTCATCCATGATGAACGAAAAATGGGAACTTTTGGTGCAGTAGCAATATTGGTAGTCGCCTTCGTAATCTGCTTTGGCCATGGCAACATTGAACATTTTGCGACAACGCTGGATGTTTTGCCCTATTTTTGGTAAGTAGAAGATTCTCAGCGGTGTACCGTATTGTTTGATTACATCCATCAGCGGAATGTTGAACCATTGGAGTTCGTATTCTTCAACCGAAAATTCATCGTTGGGAAAATCGAAAGACTGTTCGATCAGGTGAATGTACTTGTTCTTCATCTTTTTTTTGTGGCTTTAAAATTAAAAATCCAACTCACGCGGATTGGTTTAAAATCTGAAATCCAACTCACACGGATTTGTTTTTTATTGTGTGAAAAGGCCGACAAAAATACATAAAGTTTTCAAGGAATGTGTGCTGATTGGGTATTATTTAGGTCAGCGAAACAAAATTACGCTGACACTGTCGAGTTGTCCCTGGATAGGAGGATTGATTTTGGTTACCTTGATTTCGATGCTCTGGATTGTAGGAAACACTTTTTTCAGGCGGGTGCAAATGTTTTCTGCAAGATGTTCAATGAGTTTGCAGGGGGTTTCCATGACGGATTTGACTTCATCAAAGATGGATGCGTAATTGATGGTGAATTCAAGAAGGTCGCTTTCACAGGCTTTACTAAGGTCGGCTCCAATTTTAAGGTCTACCAGGAAAGTGTTGCCGACTCTTGTTTCTTGTTCGAATACGCCATGGAAAGCGTGAAATTGCATATTGTTGATTGAAAGATAATCCATACTGCCGATGTTTGTTGCTTTGACAAATGTAGTTTTTCTCTTTTGAAGAGACAAGTTGTTCGATACAAATGGGAAAAGTGCTTGGTCTTTGATAAAAAATAGTATTTTTGCCTATTCAAAGAATACATTATGGCAAAAGAAGTAATAGTAACTACAGGTATAGCATATAGCGTACTTGCTCCTGGTGTAAAGATTACGGGCGATATCTTCTCTGATTCGGATATCCGTCTGGAAGGTGTTCTCATTGGAAACCTGACTTGTGACGGTAAAGTGATTCTGGGGCCTCAGGCCTCGTTGAAGGGGGATGTGAAATGCGCCAATGCGGAGATTTCCGGTATCCTGGAAGGTGATATTGAATCCAGGGAACAATTGACGTTAAGGGAAAACTCCAGAATATCAGGTGCTGTAAAGACTTCGATTCTGGTCATCGAGCCGGGCGCTTCCTTTAATGGTGCGTGTGAAATGTACAAGAAAGAAGCCGAGGGTTGATTTTCCGAGATTCTATAAAAAAACGAAAGGCTGTCTGTAAAGGCGGTCTTTCGTTTTTTTGATGCATGGTATTTGCTTGCGTCATCCGCATTTGGAATATCCACAATTGGTGCAGTGCAGACAGCCTTCCTCGTAAATGAGGCTTTCGGTTCCGCAACTTGGACAAACGCCCTTGGCTACTGTGCCGTTTGGCATGTATTTCTTCAATGCTCTTTCCACACCGTTTTTCCAGGTATTAATGGATGCATTGTCCAGATCTAGTCCTCCAATCAGCTTAATCACCTGATCGATGGGCATGCCGTAGCGCAATACGCCTGAGATCAGCTTGGCGTAATTCCAGTATTCGGAGTTGAACTTTTCGGACAAGCCTTCAATGGTGGTCTTGTAGCCACGACGGTTGGCAAACTGGAAGTCGTAGTGCTTGACGCCATCGTCGTCGATGTTCTTGATGATCTTTCCTTCGGTTACGTTCTTTGGAAGGAGGATTCCTTCGTCGTCGTCCTGGATACCGGTGAAGATTTCGTAAGGCCGTCCGTTTTGCAGGCCGATGAATGCGATCCATTTTTCCTTGTTGTTCTGGAAGCGGATAACTTCTGCATCCAGCTCTCGCGGGCGTTTTGGGGTGGTTTGCGGATAGCAGATCAATTTTCTTTCATCCTTATCTTCCTTGTTGGGATTTGGGGTGTTTGCCACCAGGACGCCCGATCTCGACCCGTCACGGTATACGGTGCAACCTTTGCAACCGCAACGCCATGCTTCGACGTAAAGCTCTCCAACGAGCTCTTCCGTGGCGTCTGCCGGCAAGTTGATGGTTACGCTGATGGAGTGGTCTACCCATTTCTGGATACGGCCCTGCATTTTTACTTTCTGCAGCCAGTCTACATCGTTTGCGGTTGCCTTGTAGTAGGGCGACTGCATAATGAGCTCATCCAGCTCTTCCTGAGAATAGGACTTGGCAGTAGGATATCCGTTGGCTTCCATCCAGGTGACAAACTTGTGATGGAAGACAATGTATTCTTCGAAACTGTCGCCACTGTCATCAACATAGTCCACATGAGCGTTCTGATCGTTGGGATTGATTTTGCGGCGACGTTTGTAGATGAGCATGAAGGCCGGTTCTATGCCTGATGTGGTTTGCGTCATGATGCTGGTCGTTCCGGTTGGTGCCAGTGTCAGGCAGGCAATGTTTCTACGGCCGTACTGGAACATGTCTTTTTTCAGGTTGGCGTCGGCATCAAACAAACGGTTGATGAAAGGATTTTCTTTTTCCCTGTTGGCATCGAAGACTTCGAAAGCACCACGGTCTTTTGCCAGATAGACGGAAGAACGATATGCTTCAACGGCCAATGTTTTGTGTACTTTTTCGGAGAAAGAAGAGGCTTCTTCCGTACCGTAACGCAGGCCGATGGCGGCCAGCATATCTCCTTCGGCTGTTGTTCCCACACCGGTACGACGGCCTTGGGCGGTTTTTGTCTTGATCTTTTCCCAGAGTTCGCGCTCTGTGCGTTTTACATCGTCGTGTTCAGGGTCTGAAATGATTTTAGCCAGGATCTGGTCGATCTTTTCCATTTCCAGATCGATGATGTCGTCCATGATACGTTGTGCAACGGCAACATGCTCAGCGAACATCTTGAAATCGAATTCAGCTTTTGGGGTGAACGGATTTTTCACATAGGAATAAAGATTGATGGCCAAAAGCCGGCAACTATCATAGGGGCAAAGTGGAATTTCACCGCAGGGGTTGGTGGATACGGTACGGAAGCCAAGGTCAGCGTAGCAATCGGGAACGGATTCTTTTAGAATAGTGTCCCAGAAAAGGACACCCGGCTCTGCCGATTGCCAGGCGTTATGAACGATTTTCATCCAAAGACTCCTGGCGTCGATTTCCTTGGTAATGGTTGGATTGGGATCGTAAACGGGGTATTGCTGGGTATATTTTTCGCCTTTGGCGGCTGCTTCCATGAACTTGTCGGTCATTTTCACGGAGACGTTGGCTCCGGTCACCTTGCCTTCGGTCATCTTGGCATCGATGAATGCTTCAGAGTCGGGATGCTGGATGGATACGCTTAGCATCAGCGCTCCACGGCGGCCATCCTGCGCAACTTCACGGGTGGAGTTGGAGTATCTTTCCATAAAAGGCACGATGCCTGTTGAGGTTAGGGCTGAGTTCTTGACGGGGGTGCCTTTCGGCCGGATGTGAGATAAGTCGTGTCCAACACCGCCGCGGCGTTTCATTAGTTGCACCTGTTCTTCGTCAATCTTGATGACGGCGCCATAGGAATCGGCCGGACCGTCCACTCCGATGACAAAGCAGTTGGAAAGTGAGCCAACCTGGTAGCCGTTTCCGATTCCGGTCATGGGGCTTCCTTGTGGGACGATGTAGCGGAAGTGATCAAAAAGGTCGAAAAGTTCTTTTTCAGAAATGGGATTTGGATATTTGTTTTCTATCCTTGCGATTTCACTGGCCAGCCTATGGTGCATATCTTCAGGTGTCAACTCGAATAAATTTCCATAGGAATCTTTTAGGGCGTATTTGTTGACCCAGACTCTGGCGGCCAACTCGTCTCCCTGGAAATAATTCAATGAGGCTTGATATGCTTCATCGTGTGTGTAGGACTTTTTTTCCACTGTCTATTGATTTTTAGTATGTTTTGTAAATTTTAACTGAATGTTTTTTGCTTTTATTGAGTATTGCAATTTTAGTCTGAATAATTGACTTGTCAAAATGTTTACTGTAAACAGATTGTTAAATATTAAAAGTTTTCCAAAAAAAACAGCAATAATCAGGAAAACAGATAATTGACTTTTACATGACTTAAAAAAGTTTTCCAAAATGGAAAACTATGGCTTTTTCTACTTGGCAAAATAATTGTAAATAACGATGAATCTAAAAATAAATATTTGTTACATTTTATGTTTTTGAGCAGGTTTTCAATCTCGAAAAAGATTGTCTACCTTTGTGAATGAATACGATAGGGAGTGCTGGACCCTGATTCAGGCAAGATGCATGTTGCTGCTTATTTTTATTTCTGGAATAAAATGGTTATATAGATGAATTCAATGAAAACGAGGCGTACCATCCGCGCCTATTCCGATCGGAATTTGGATGATCAATTACTGGAAGAGCTGATGAATATTGCCTGCAGGGCCTCCAATACAGGGAATATGCAGGCGTATAGCGTTGTTGTGACCCGTGACCCCGAGCGGAAGCGGCTGCTTGCTCCCCTTCATTTCAATCAACAACAGATTCTGACGGCACCAGTGGTGCTTACTTTTTGTGCCGATTTCAACCGTTTTAGCAAGTGGTGTGAACAACGGAAGGCTGAACCTGGCTATGCCAATTTTCAGGCGTTGGCTTATGCCGCCATCGATACGGTCATACTGGCCCAGGCTTTCTGTGACGCCGCAGAGGCTAGCGGACTGGGCATTTGCTACCTGGGAACGACGACCTACAATGCGGAACAGATTGCGGAAGCGTTGGCCTTGCCCCAATTGGTGTTGCCCATCACAACCATCAGTGTTGGTTATCCGAAAGGACCGGTTGCCGGCCCAATGGCAGACCGTCTGCCTTTGAAGGGTCTCCTTCATCAGGAAACCTACAGGGACTATACGGAAGCTGATATAGACAGAATTTATGCAGAGAAGGAAGCTCTGGACGAAAATCGGAATTTTATAGAAATAAATAAGAAAGAGACGCTGGCTCAAATATTTACGGATATCCGTTATACGAAAAAAGATAACGAATATTTTTCCGAGGCTTTTTTAAAGGCCATTCGTAAACAGGGCTTTAAACTGTAAAGTTCGTACAAAGTGAAAAAGAAATGGCCGTTCATGAATATTGAACGGCCATTTCTTTATATAATGATTGAGTTATTTGCCTTGAATGAGCTGTTCGATTTCCAGAATGTTGCTCTTGAATTTTTTATCTGTCTCAATCCAGTTGCTGACGGTCTTGCAGGCATGCAATACGGTGGCATGGTCGCGCTTGCCGATCATTTCTCCGATGTTGGAGTAGGATTTGTCCGTGTATTTTCTGGAAAGGTACATGGCAATTTGTCTGGCTTGGGAGATTTCCTGCTTCTTGGATTTTGAATGAATCAGTGAGGGCTCCAGGTCAAAGAACTTGCAGACTTCTTCTTCGATGAGTTCTACGGATATCTGGCGTTCCTGAACCTTGATGGCGTTGGATACGACGCGCTTGGTTAGTTCCATATCCACTTCCTTTTCGTAGATGACGGAATGCGCCATTAATGAAACGACAATGCCTTCCAGATCCCTGACATTTTCTGTTGCGTTCTGCGCAATGTATTCGATGACTTCTTGTGGAAAGCGCAGGCCGTCCCTGAGAATTTTACTTTCGAGAATAGCGATGCGCAAGGCGTAGTTGGGCTTTTCCATCTCGGCAGTAAGACCCCATTTGAAACGTGTAAGCAAACGGTCGTCGACACCCACGATGTCCTTTGGGGGACGGTCACATGTAATGACAAGCTGCCTTCCGTTCTGGTGAAGGTGATTGAATATATGGAAGAACACATTTTGTGTCCCGGTTTTTCCGGATAGCTCGTGGATATCATCGATCAACAGGATGTCAATGCTTTGGTAGAAATGGATAAAATCATTGACCGTGTTGTTCAGATATGCTTGAGAATATTGAACCTGAAAAAGGTGAGATGATACGTAAAGTACCCTAAGATCGTTGTTTTGCTGCAATGCTGCGTTTCCGATGGCATGCAGCAGATGAGTTTTACCCACTCCCGACTTTCCATGTACAAACAGGGGATTAAACACTGTTTTTCCTGGTTTGTCGGCAATGGAGAAGCCTGCGGTTCTGGCCAGCATGTTGCTGTCACCTCCAATAAAGTTTCCAAAATTGAGATTGGGGTTCAACTGGGATTCCAGTTTGCCCGGAGCTATCTGGTCAAAAGGATTGGTTGGCATAGCCGGCCGGGTCGGGATGTTGGAGAGCTTATTGACGTTGGGTTGATGGTTTTCGGGGACCAGTCTCATTGGGGTGTCCGAAACCATGACCTGGTAGAGCAGTCTTGTATTTTCGCCTGTAATGCGAAACAAGGCCTTACCTATAAGGTCTGCATACTGGTTTTCCAGCTGTTCGTAAAAAAAATGGCTTGGAACCTGTATCAGCAGGGCTTTTTCTTCATACTTTAAAGGTACAATGGGTATAAACCATGTGGAATAGCTCAATTCCGGGACATTATCTTTGATGATGTTCAGGCAGTGATTCCAAAGTGTGAGATGATTTAAGGACATTGTATTTTATTTCTTTCTATGTTAGTAATGCAAATTTTTGAAAAAAAAACGAATAAAACAAATCCGTTTTTGACCAATTTATTACAAAAAAGTTATTTGGTTTACGTTCAGTGTATTAGTTTAAATATCAGCTAATCAGCGCTTTATCGAATTAACATTTTGTAATTGTCTTTAATCGAGAGGCTTGCAATAATGTCAGTCTCTTAGGTCAAAAATGGCAAATTGATCTTTAACCCCCTGTTAATAAAGGTTTACGATTCTGTGTTATATTTACGTTAAATATTAAAAAGGTGTATTGTTAACCTTTTCACTTTATGGTTTTGGGGTATTATTTGGTATCCTTGGAGCCGAAAAGCGAGAAGTGTACATACCTTTTGGGTCTTTCCTTGAGGTCTATCAACAGGTTGTTGGCATTTGCGGCGGTACTGTTCAGGTTGAGATACAGGGATTTATCGTTAAGCAAGAGCCCCATGGAGTTGTCCGGGTTGTTGAGCTTGACAGATAAGCTTTCCAATTCGTTCAGGGTCTTGTTGAGTGATGCGAAATCAATCTGGTTTATCTTGGTGCCTGCATCGGAGAACTTTCCGGTCATGGATTCCACATTGCCAAGTATGGCCGGAATTTGTTTGTCCATGGAGCGGTTGAGTTTATAGGATATTTGTTCCAGTTGCTTGCTGGTTTTTTCAATGGAACTCAGGGAATTTTTTAGGCTGCCGTTTGAAACCAATGTCTCAACGCTGGCCAGCAAAGTGTCGGTTCGTTGTACCAGTTTTTGGACATCGGCCAGCAAGCCGTTGGAAAGCTGGTCCATCATGCCGGGGATGCGATCGGCGATGAGCGTATCTCCGCTTTCTATGATGCCTCCGCCTTGATGCCCAAGCTTCAGTACGACGGAAGGTGTCCCCATCAATTCGGATTCGATGATGGCCTTGGTGCCTTGAGGTAAGACCAGATTGTTGTTGAGATCAAGGTCTACCAGTATATGTCCGGGGTTGTTGTATTGGTATTCGATGTCGCGGACCAACCCAACCTGATAGCCGTCCAGAGTGACGGGGCTGGACTTGACCAGACCGTCAACCTGTGTGTAGGATACATAATAGTGGTTGGTTGGATTCAGAAGATTGATGCCTTTTAAATAGTTCAATCCCCATACAAAAATCGCAAAAGTCAATATGACGACCATTCCGATTTTCGCTTCGCTTTTTATTTCTGCTTTCATATAGTTCAATCAGTATGTGAAGTAGACCAGCGCGGCCTTCGGGTGCAAAAGTACACAATTTAATGTTTTGTTTGAGCTCTGGCTTCGTCAATCGGAATTTTTTCTCCATTTTTGAAGGCGATGACGAAGGCATCTGGGAATTTGCTGCGAAGCTCTCTGCGCAATTTATTGGCCTCGTTAAAGGAGGAAAAGTTCCCAACCGTATATTTGTACGTGTTTTTTTCCACGAAGTATTCGGCCTGGCAACCTTTGAGCTGTCTGCTGTTTTCTGCCAGCTTTGTGGGAGAGGTCTTTATCTGAACTTTGAAAACAAGACTTTCTGATGAAGGCTTGTCCTCTTTTCTGGCGGTGGTTTCATTGACCAGCTCCTTCAGTTTCTTGCTGTTTTCGGCTGAGTCTGAATTTTGTGTTTCTTTACGACTGGATCTTTCCTCTCTGGAAACGGAGTCTGTGTTGTTCTTTTTTGAGGAAACGTGGTTGCCTGTGGATTTCCGCTCGTAGTTATTCTTGAAATCGGTGAATCCTCTGAGCAGAGCTTCGGCCATTTGCTCCTGACCGGCATCGCTTTTCAGAAATTTCTCTTCTTCAAAGTTGGAAAGAAAACCAAGTTCCACCAAAACGGAAGGCATGCTGGTGCGGCGCAGTACCAGAAAGACGTCCTGACGGACACCTCTGTCTCTCCGTCCTGAAGCAGTAAATTTATCTTGCAGGGTGGATGCAAACTGGATACTCTGGTTCATATAGTTGTCCTGCATGAATTCAAACATGATGTAGGATTCGGCTGAATTGGGGTCGAAGCCTTCGTAGCGTTGCTTATAGTTGTCTTCCAGTAAGATAACTGCATTCTCGCGTTTGGCGATCTCGAAGTTTTCGTTGGAACGGTTTTGCCCGAGCGTGAAAGTGGAAGCTCCTCTTACCGTGGGAGATTCGGCATGGTCTGCATGAACGGAGATGAATAGGTTGGCCTTGGCTTTGTTGGCAATGTTGGCCCGTTGGTCGAGAGGAATGAATACGTCGGAGCTTCTGGTGTAGATGACTCTGACATCCGAAAACCGATCCTGGATGAGTCTTCCGAATTTAAGGCCGACAGCAAGGACGATGTCTTTTTCTTTTACGCTTGATCCGAGGGTGCCGGAGTCCTTTCCTCCGTGTCCCGGATCAATGACAACCGTGAAGTCTGAGGCTGCAGCATACGATGTTGGGGCGAACAATCCTGTGAGTAGAAGTATTAAGAAGCTGATGATCCTGTTTTGCATATCTGGTGGCACTTTACTGACGCAAAAGTAGATGAAAATTGCCAAGAAGCCAAAAGTTTTCTTTTTCTTTGTGCAAATGTAAACATTTAAAGTTTGTCCATGGAGAGGGATTATCCTGCAGGGGCCAGCTTGTGTGAAATATTCAATAACAATGAATCCTGTAGACATTCTCCAGAAACATATTGATTCCCAAACGGAACTTTTTCATATAGTATATGCACATAGCCGGAATGTTGCTGATAAAGCTCTTTCCCTGGCCAAACTTCATCCCGAACTGAATATTGATATTGTTTTTTTAGAAGAAGCAGCTTTGCTGCACGATATAGGTGTGGTTTATACAAATGCTCCTGATATTCAGTGTTTTGGGAAATACCCGTATATTTGCCATGGCTATTTAGGCCGCGAAGTGCTGGAGGATGAAGGCCTGCCACGGCATGCCCTGGTTTGCGAAAGGCATACTGGAACCGGACTTTGCCTGGAGGAGATCGTGAGTAAGGATCTGCCCTTGCCACATCGGGATCTTTGTCCGGTGAGTGTGGAGGAGCAATTGATCTGTTTTGCGGATAAGTATTTTTCCAAGACCAGTCTGGCCGTTGAGATGGAAACATCAGCTGTGCGCTCCAAGCTGGAAAAGTATGGGCCTAAGGGCCTCAAGCGATTTGACGAATGGTGCGAAATGTTTCTTTAGTATGTTTGAAATCATTGGTTTTGAGTGAATGCTTTTTCTGTTAAGTTCTTTTCACGTCTGAGCTTTTCCGTTTCCAAGTTGTTTTACGTACATTTGCCCACAAATTCAGGGCTGCTCATGACCATTTTCCGTCATCATTCTATAAGCTTATTTTCAGTGCTTTTGGTACTGTTTTGCTGTTCCTTGCTTCCCCTATGGGCACAGATTGATGTTGCCACGGATGAGGGAACAGCTCCGGTTTCTGCAAGAACAGCCTCTTCCTCCAGGAAGGGTAAGGCAGCCCAGGGAAAAAATCCTGCGGTAAAGTCAGGCAAGTCTCTGTCTCTTGTCCCAGATTCAGTCGCTGCTGCCGATTCCATTAGAAAAAGTGACTCCATTGCTGCGAAAAAGAAACAAACCTTTTCTGAAATCATTGATTATCAGTCTCGGGATTCGTTGGTTTTCCTGGCCGGTGGAATGGGCTACCTGTATGGTGAAGGTAAAATCACCTACGGGGAGATGAATCTGAATGCCGGATTTATTCGTATGGATATGGACAGTACACTTCTTTTTGCCTCCGGTATTCCTGATTCTGTAGGCAAGCTGGTGGAAAAACCGGTATTCAAGGATAAGGGTGGTGAATACGAATCCGAATCCATGCGCTATAATTTCAAGTCCAAAAAGGGTATGATTGCCCAGGTGGTTACTCAACAGGGCGAAGGCTATGTGGTCAGTGGCAAGACCAAGAAACTTTCTGACGATGTCATGTGTATGGTCGATGGCAAATACACGACCTGCGACAATCATGAACATCCGCACTTTTATCTGGATCTGAGCCGAGCGAAAGTCAAACCGGGCAAGTATATTGTGTCCGGACCTGCGCATCTGGTAATGGAAGATGTGGATCTGCCACTCTATATTCCGTTTGGTTACTTTCCTTTCAAGGGGAACTATTCCTCGGGTATGCTGACGCCAACTTATGGGGATGAATTATCCAGAGGGTTTTATCTGAAAGATGGCGGATACTATTTTGCTTTCAATGATTATGTAGACCTGGCTCTGACCGGTGAACTTTATTCAAAGGGTTCCTGGGGTCTGAGTGCGAAGTCTTCCTATAGGGTTCGGTATAAATACTCGGGGTCGTTCAATGCTTCCTATCTCGAGACGGTCACCAGTGAAAAGAATCTTCCGGATTACGCAAAGGCCAAGAATCTAAGTCTGACCTGGAGCCACTCGCAGGATGCCAAGGCAAATCCGTACCGTACCTTTTCTGCCAGTGTGAACTTTCAAACCAGTGGTTATACCAGAAGTGACCTGAAGTCTTATTATAACCCTCAGGCATTTGCGACCAACACGAAAAGTTCAACAATCAACTATACCCAGCGTTTTCCCGAAAGTCCTTTCAGTTTAAGTTCCAGTATGAGTGTTTCGCAGCGAAGCCAGGACTCAACACTGACGGTTTCTTTACCCAACCTGAGTGTGAACATGTCGAGTATCAACCCTTTCAAAAGAAAGAATCCTGTTGGCGATGAACGTTGGTACGAAAAGATCCGGGTCTCTTATTCTGGAACGTTTACCAACAGCATCAGCCAGGTCAAGGAAAAGGATTTTCTGAAGCAGTCGTTCATCAAAGACTGGAGGAACGGTATTAAGCACAGTATCCCTATATCTGCAACCTTCAATGTGTTGAACTATATCAATATTACGCCTCAGGTGAATTATACCGAACGATGGTATAGCAGTTCTTTGGACAAACATTTCGATGATGCACTCAATAAGGTGGTGACCGATACGCTCTGGGGATTTAATCGTGTCTGGGATTATTCGGCCAGCGTAAGTGCTTCCACCATCCTGTATGGGACCTATCAACCCATCGCAAAACTATTTGGTAGTAAGGTCAAGATGATCCGCCACGTCATGACTCCATCTGTCAGTTTTTCCTATACTCCGGATTTTGGAGCAAAGCGCTATAATTATTACGATAAATATACTTACATCGATGCAAACGGGGTGGCCCAGACTGAAAGCTATTCCCGTTATTCAAATTCCCTTTATGGCGGGCCGGGGCAGGGTCGATCCGGAAGTATCGGTTTCCAGGTGTCAAACAACCTGGAAATGAAAGTGAATCAGGAGACGGATACGGCAACCATAGAAAAAAAGGTGAGTTTGATCGATGATTTCACCTTTGGTTCCAGTTACAACATGGCTGCCGACAGTTTGAACTGGAGTGATATTTCTGCCAGTATTCGGCTTAAATTCGGGAAAAGCTATACTTTCAGCCTTTCCGGAGCATTTGATCCCTATACCTACGTGCTTGACGAGTCGGGAACAAACCCTGTTAAGGTCAATACGACTCAGTTTAAGAAAAACCATATTCCCGGACGTCTGATTGGTACCGGAACTTCTTTTTCCTATACCTTTAATAACAATACCTTCAAAAAGAAGGACAAAAAAGATAAGCAGGGGGGAGGCATACCCAAGGAAGGGGAGGAAAATGCACAGAAAACTGAGACGCAGGAGACGCCGCCTGCAGAGCCTCAAGATCCGGAGTCAGCTCTGTACGCGCCCTTCAAGATGCCATGGAGCCTGACCGTTAATTATTCCTTAAGGTATGCACGCAAAGATTTCAACAAGGAACGTCTGGAGTATGATCATGCCTTTACCCAGAATGTCACTTTGAATGGTGATATATCCCTGACCGATAAGTGGAAGCTGAATGCCTCAACCAGTTACAATTTCGACACGAAGGAGTTTGCAACCATGAACTGTTCCGTAACGCGTGACCTGCATTGTTGGGAAATGACGGCCAGTTTCATTCCGATTGGCAAGTGGAAGTCGTACAATGTCACGGTGCGTGTCAAGTCTTCGTTGTTGCAGGATCTTAAGTATGAGCAACATCAGAACCCTTCGGACAATACCATCTGGGGCTATTAGTGCCAGTCAATGGGAGTGAGTCCTTGTTGCAAAAGGTATTCGTTGGTTTTGCTGAAATGTTTGTTACCGAAGAATCCGCGGTGAGCGGAGAGTGGCGAGGGATGGACCGATTTGAGGACAAGATGTTTTTTTTCGTCAATAAACGCGCCTTTCTTCTGGGCGTATGAACCCCACAAAATGAAAACCAACCCTGTGCGTTTCTCTGCCAACGTGTGGATGACGGCATCGGTGAATGTTTCCCAACCTTTGTTTTGGTGAGATCCGGCCTGATGTGCTCTGACGGTAAGAGTGGCGTTGAGCAGCAGGACACCCTGGTTGGCCCAGCGTTCAAGATCTCCGCTTCTGTAAGGCTCGTAGCCTTCGTCTCCGCTTATTTCTTTAAAAATATTCTGGAGGGATGGGGGCAGGGCGATACCTTCCTTTACCGAGAAACAGAGACCATGTGCCTGGCCTGGCTCGTGGTAAGGATCCTGACCGATCATAACGACTTTTACTTTGTCGAACGGACAATGGTTGAAGGCATTGAAAATGTTCTTTCCTTCGGGGTAAATAGTATGCTGCTGGTACTCGTTGCGAACGTATTGAGTTAACTTTAAAAAATAGTCCTTTTCAAACTCATTTTCCAGCTGATTTTTCCACGTTTTTTCTATCTTTACATCCATAATAAGGGCGAGTTGATGCGTTCATGCTTGCTTCATTCTGCAAATCTACACAAACTTTTGAATCATGCGTCGAGCAAAGCGTCTGAGTATCTATTTTTTTATCCTTGGTTTTTGTACATGTCTATTTTTAACCGGTACAATCCGCTTTCTCTCAGGATTGAAACTGAATTGGGGTTGTTCTGCCTCTTCTGACACAACAGCCGTTTTCTATCCGGTAGGCCATTGCCCGGACTGTCGAAAGATTTCACAGAAACATTGGAAAATCGGACCGTTGAACGATGCTAACCCTGATCATTTGGCTTGTGCTGAAAGAATGGGTATCCAGCCTTTTGCAACAAATGCAGATTTTGAGGCAAAGATTGACGGTCTTGTTTCTGACGGGAAGCTTAAGAAGCTGGAGGATAACGATACTTACAAATTGAAAGAACTGACACATTCCTATCCTTATCTGGTTCCTCAGGCTGTGGATTTGTTGGATGAGATAGGGCAACGTTTTGAAGCAAAGCTTGCGGAGCTTGATATAAAGCCCTATTCGATGCAAATTAGCTCTGTACTTCGTACCAATGAGAGCCAGAATGGACTTGGAAAACGCAACCGGAATGCAACGACGGTTTCTGCCCATATCTATGGAACCACTTTCGATATATCGTACAAAGAATTTCTGCCTATGCATGGCAAGCAAGCCAGGGAGGGTTTCTGCAGACACGACATGTTGCGTCACGCCTTGGCTGAAGTCCTCACGGAGATGAGTGTGGAAGGCCGATGCAAGGTAGTGCGTGAAAAACATCAAGCCTGTTTCCATATCACCGTAGCGAAGTAGGAAAACAGGCTTGTTGTTGCTAATATAAAATCGTTGATTTAAATCAGGATCATGCCATGTTCGCGGCAGGTCTTGCGCATATCTGCGGGCCAGATGCTTGCTTGAATTTCTCCGATATGACCTTTACGAAGCAGGAACATACAAAGCCGGGACTGTCCGATGCCGCCTCCGATGCATAACGGAAGTTCTCCGTTGATGAGTTTCTTGTGGAAGAACAGTTCCTTGCGGTCTTCGCAGCCGCAAAGCTCCAGTTGTTTGAGCAGTGCTTTCTTGTCTACGCGTATACCCATGGAGGATAACTCAATGGAGCTGCCCAAAACTTCGTTCCAAACGAAAAGGTCTCCGTTTAGTCCTTTGAATCCTTCTTCGTTGGGTGTTGTCCAGTCATCGTAGTCCGGAGAACGATCGTCGTGTTTGTTTCCGTTGGAAAGCTTGCCTCCGATGCCCATGATGAAAGCTGCCTTGTGCTCTTTGGTGAACTCGTTTTCTCTTTCTTTCGGAGTTAGGTTCGGGTATTTTCGGGCCAGCTCTTCCGAATGGACAAATGTAATTTCTTTGGGAAGGACAGGCGTGATGTTTGGGAACTGTTCGTATACGACATATTCAGCCTGACGGATGCAGGCATAGATACGTTTTACGACACCCTTGAGAAACTCTATATTTCTGTCGCTCTCGTTTATTACAAGTTCCCAATCCCATTGATCAACGTAAAGGGAATGGAGGTTGCCCAGCTCTTCATCGGCACGTATGGCGTTCATGTCGGTATAAATACCATAGCCTTTTTCAATTTCGTATTCTGCCAATGTCAGCCTTTTCCATTTTGCAAGGGAATGGACAATTTCGGCTTTTTGGCCGTTGAGGTCCTTGATTTCAAAACTGACTGGACGTTCGCTGCCGGAAAGGTTATCGTTGATACCCGTACCGGAAAGAACAAACAGAGGTGCTGTTACTCTGCGAAGCCTTAATTCGGATGATAGGCTCAGCTGAAAAAAATCCTTTATTTGCTTGATACCCTGCTCAGTTTGTTTTAAATCAATCAGGGCCTTGTATCCTTTCGGTAGTATTAAATAGCTCATGTTTTGTGTTTTTTTAGGCTATGTACAATATATATGGCAAAGATAATTAATTTTGACAAAATGTTATGCTGTGGCTTTAAATCTTAATCAATATTTACAGATATTCTTAAAACGTCACGCAAATTAAAACCTTTCTTTCGTTATCAATGTCAGTAATTAAACCCTTTTAATATCTGTTTTTGCCTTCCTAATCCGGATTTTTATTGTATTTTTGCGGGCGTTGAAGGCCCCGTAGTTCAATGGATAGAATAATGGATTCCGGTTCCATCGATTGGAGTTCGAATCTCCACGGGGTCACGATTAAAAGAGCATAGCCGTTAAGAAACAATATCTTAGCGGCTATATTTTTTGCCGGCATACACGATCACATACGAATTTGTTTTGGAAGGTGTCCGGATTATGCTTTTAATATTATTTTCCTTTTGTTCCTGAATTAAAAGCATGGAAATTTGTAAACTCAGACTTAATTGCATACGTTTGTTGTATCTATGGATCAAGGATTTGCATTGTAAAAACAGCAGGATGTGCCTCCTTTTAAGGTGGGTGTACGGATCTGCTTGTTCTGCAAATTGAAGGTTGCCGTAGTCTTAAGTCAATACATTTCCAAAAAACACGAAAAAATGAGGAAAACAGAAAGGTGCATGTTGTGGGTACTTTTATTGTTCGCCATGTGCAACAATAGGGTTACAGCCCAAGAGTTCAGGACGATATCCCCAGATATCCTAAAAGACAAGATCGCCGGTGGCTGGGCAGGTAAAATGATTGGTGTGACGTATGGTGCTCCTACCGAATTTCAGGCTGCCGGCCATACTTTTGACGATCCGATTTTATGGACTCCTGAGAAAATCAAGGAAAGCAAATGGCAGGATGATATTTATGTCCAACTGACCTTTCTCATGACGATGGATCAATATGGCATGGACACTCCGGCAAAGAAGTATCAGGAAATGTTTGCCAAAGCCGGTTATCCGTTGTGGCATGCCAATGTTCAGGCACGTAAGAACTATTTCGACAGTATTTTCCCGCCCTATTCCGGAAATCCGGAAAACAACATGCATGCTGATGACATTGACTTCCAGATTGAGTCAGATTACATCGGCTTCATGTGTCCGGGCATGCCTCAAACGGCCGTGAAGATGGCTGGTCCGATCGGCCATATCATGAATTATGGCGATGGGGTTTATGGGGGTGCTTTTGTGGCGGCTTTGTATTGTGAGGCTTTCTTTGAAACGGATATTCCGACCATAATCGGTCATGCCGCCCAGTCTCTTCCTCAAAAGAGTGCTTATTATGCAATTATTCAGGATGTGCTTCAATACTACAAACAAGATCCTTCCAATTGGAAAGCGGCCTGGAATGCCATTGAGGCAGAGTGGGGCAAAGTGGACATTTGTTGTGCAGGGCAGGATGTCAGCATTGATGCTACGTTAAACGGGGCATATATAGCCATTGGATTGCTGTATGGGAAAGGTGATCCGATGAAAACGCTTGAAATTTCAACCCGCTGCGGACAGGATTCCGACTGCAACCCATCCAATGCAATGGCTGTTCTTGGAGTTATCAAAGGTTTCAGAGGTTTACCCGAAAATATGCAGAAAGGAGTTGTAGATGTCGGAAATCAGTTGTTTGACCATACGACCTACTCTTTCAATTCGGCGGTTAAAAGCACCTACGAATATTCGCTGAAAGTTATTGCAAAAGAGGGTGGAAAGATTTCCGGCAGCCAACTTTCTGTCAAATGCCAGAATCCCAAACCTTTGCCGTTGGAAGTTTCTTTTCCCGGAATAAAGTATGAAAAAACCGTCTGGGCTCTGGATGCAAAAGACTGGAAATATACCGGAGATTGGAAAATATACGAAACAACCGACTCGCAGAAGAACACACGCAAACAATCCATGGTGGCTGAAAAAGCTGGCGATGCCGTGGAGTTTACTTTCGATGGGACAGGTTTATCCATTGAAGGGAACTGGTACAAGGATGGTGGCAAAGCCGATGTCTATGTGGATGGAAAATTGCACCGGAACATTGATACCTATTTTCATTATGCGGGGCAACAGCACGAAAGCATCAGTATTTGGCATGTTCTGAACTTGAAACCCGGCAACCACAGTGTCAGGCTTGTGGTTAAAGGAGAAAAGAAGCCCGAGTCTGAGGGCACAAGAATATATCTTGTCAGGGCATTGATTTTTGCCCAGAAATAAAGAGCTGTTTTGTGTGTCGGTATGCTATCGTTTTATAGCTGCAAAGGACAAAAATTGTAGAAAACCATTTACCGGTAAAGGGAATCGGAATATCCTTTCAATGATTTTAAGATGAAAGTATGAATGAAAAACTCGAGCAGTTCAAAAAACTGGATACATCCTTTGCGAATTTTGAATTGCAACAGGCCACCGTCGCCGATATCAAATGGCTTTATGACCTGGAACAGAAGGCCTATACCGGCGTGGACGCCATATCTTTGGATGTCCTGAAAGGCTGGTACCGGGCCAATCCCAACGTTTTTCATATCCTACGCAGAAAAGATGGGGAAAGGGTGGGTCACATAGATGTCCTGCCCATCCGTAATGACACCTTGAAACTGTTTCTGTATGGTAAAATCCTTGAAGGGGAGATAAATGGCGATGCCATCTGTTCCGAAGGAGAGAAAGCGACCATCAGGAACCTTTATATTGAGAGTGTGGCCATTCCGTACCTGACAGGATACCGGCGTTCCTGTGCTTTGAGGGATGCGTTGCTTGGTTTTGACCCGATATTCCACCAATTGTGCTTTCCCGACTCAACAACGATGATTTATGCGATGCCGGCTTCTGAAGAAGGGCGCCGGATTATGGTCAGGCTGGGGTTTCGCATTCTGGTGGACGGCGGTCACAGAAAAGACGGACATTCCATGTACAGCACTTCCTACCCTGATTTTATGGAAAGGTTGGTTGCGCAGTTCATCAAATGATCATCTCCGGTATTCACTGGGTGAAGTCCCGAATTTTTTCTTGAAACTGGAGGAGAAATGGGACAGGGTGCTGAAACCCGTCATGTCTGCGATTTCAGAAACATTGTATTTTCCGTCGGCCAGAAGTTCGGCTGCACGATTTAACTTATAGGTTCTGAAAAAGAAATTCGGGTTTTCGCCTGTAAGTCCTTTTACCTTGTAGTAAAGCTTGGTACGGCTGATTTTCAGTACTTCGGCCATGCTTCCAATGTTTAGCTCCGGGTTGGACAGCTCTTTTTCCATGAGTTCGTACAGGCTGCTCATAAAAGCCTTGTCTTGGGTGGAAAGGGTTTCCTCGTCAATATTGCCGGTTTTTGTAACCTGTGTTAGAAGTGTACGTGCATTATCCCTGTTCTTGAGTTGTGACTTGATCAGAGCCAGCAGATAGGAAGGTTCGAAGGGCTTGGTCATATAGGCATTGGCTCCGACGTTGAGACCTTCAACCTGGTCCTCAACCGTGACCTTGGCTGTCAGAAGAATAACGGGTATATGGCAATAGGAAATGTTTTCCTTGATCATCCGGCAGAACTGGTATCCATCTGTGCCTGGCATGAGGACATCGCTCAGTATCAGATCCGGTGAGATGTCCTCAAGTTCCTTGTAGGCACTGTCTGCATCGTATTTCCGCACTACATTGTAGTGGGGTGAAAGCAGGTGGTTCAGGTAATGCGAGACATCGGTGTCGTCTTCGACAACGAGAATGGTGGGCTCTTCGCTGTTTTCCGTTTTTTCAGTATAGGTATATTTTTCTTCCGCTATTATAGGAGAGCCAGACTCGATCTTGAAGACGTTTTTGCAGATTTCCTCTTCTTTATAAGCCGAATCGTGTACTGGAAGGATGAAAGTGAAGACGGCGCCTCCGTTTTGCCCGTTTTCAGCCTTGAGGTAACCATGGTGCATTTCTGCCAGCACTCTTGAATAGTACAGTCCGATGCCTGTGCCCCAGTTGTAGATCCCTTCCGACTTGTTGTTTACCTGATAATAGCGCTTGAATATGGCTTCCAGCTGATCGGATGGAATGCCGGAGCCTGTGTCGGCTATGCTGATGCAGACATAGTTACTATCTGTGTCGTTGCCTTTGAGCGGGAAGGTTCTTGCAGCTTCCGTACGATTGATGATGTCGAACCGGAGGCTTATGTCTCCGCCGGCTGGAGTGAACTTGATCGCATTGTATAGAATGTTTGCTGTAATTTTTTCCAGTTTGTCGGCATCCAGTAAGATGGAAAAGCTCTCTTCAAGTCCTTGGGTTTTTACGGTAATGCCTTTTTCTCTGGCACTCAGTTTGAAAATATCCACCTGTTTTTGCAGTTCGGCAATGATATCGGTTTGCCTGACACTTAGTTTGAGGGCGTCGTTTTCCAGTTTGTTGAAATCAAGCATTTGATTGACCAGACGTAACATTCTGCTTACACTTTTCTGTATGATGTATAACAGCTGTTTGTTTTCTCCCTGGATGGCCTCGTCGTTGCACAATTCCGTGACTGGACCTGAGATCATGGTCAATGGTGTCCGGAATTCGTGGGAGACGTTGGAGAAGAAGCTCATGTTCATTTGATTGACCCTCTTTTCCTGTTCTTTTTCACGGATGGCCTGCATGGCCTGGACCTTGTTGGCACGAATTCTCGCGTAAAGGTTGCTGATGTAGCGGGTAATGAACAGGATGACCAGCAATTCCAGTAGGAGGGCTGGAATGCTGAATATGGGTGATCTGGAAACTTTGATGACAATGGCATTTTCAGCTTCCACCACGGATTTGTCGTTGCTGGAGATCCGAACACGGAAGTTGTATTTGCCGGCCGGAAGGTTGGAATAGATGGCTTCGCGGTTGTTTCTGGCATCGATCCATTGCTTGTCAAAGCCTTCGAGTTTGTAATAATACCGCACTCTGGGAAATTCTCCGTAGTCGAGAGCAGCGTAGGATATGCTGATGTTGTTTTGGCTGTGTTTGAGGCGTATTTTCGGATGGTAGGACAGTCTTTTTTTCAACAGGTTATTATTACCGGGAATAACAAGTTTGTTTTGAATCTTGAGGTCTTCGAAAACGATGGGTACCTGCCTTTTGAGATTGACATCGATGGGGTCAAAGAGGGTCAAACCGTGTGTACCTCCAAAAACCAATGTATGATTGGACAACCTGCAGGAGCTTCTCTCATTGAATTGATTTCCTCCAATGCCATCGTTGATGTAGTAAGTGGTCAGGTGATTGTTTGTCTTGTCGTATTTGTATAGACCGAACATGGTTCCTATCCAAATGGCACCCTGTATGTCTTCGTTGATGCTGCTGATGTTTTTGCAGGCAAAACCCTCCAAATGCTTCATTTTCCCGGTTTCGGGTGTGTATATGAACAGCCCGTTCCCTATTGAACCTATCCAGATATGATGTTCCGAGTCTTCGTATAGCGCGGATGGAACAAATTGGGAATGGTGAATGTGGCTTAGTATATCTATTTCTTTGAAACTCCAGTTATCGGGATTGATCAGGTGCAAGTTGTGGTTGAAAGAGCCAAGGAGAATTTCTCCCGTAGAAAGCTTTAGCAGGCAATTTGAAAAATTATAGCCTTTGGAATACAGTTTTATTTTTGTGAAGTCTTTTTCGCCTTTTCTTCTTGCATAAATGTCATTACCGAAGCATGAGACCCAAATGGTGCCCAGGTTGTCTTCTGTTATGCCATACAGTTCCCGGGTGAACTGGATGACTTCTTCCTTTTTCAGGATTCCATGTTCGTAGTTGCATTTGAGCAACCGGCTGTTGGTGATCAACCATACCTTTTTGTCCGAATCAATGAAAACCGATCTGGCGTTGTCCTTGTAGGATTTGTCTTCGGGGAAAAAAGCGGAAAGGTCGATGTTTTTGAGTTGTTTTTTGCTCAGATCGTAGATCTTCAGTCCGTCTCTGCGGGTGGTTATCCAAAGATTGTTGTCGTTGTCTGCCGTTACGGAGGTGACAGATTTCCTGGCGGTGGATTTCTGCAGAAACTTGTCGTTGTTGAAATTCTTCTCGTAATTATAACTAACGATATATCCCTGATCGAAAGAGCCAATCCAAAGATTTTTGTGAGAATCGGTGTACATGGTGGTTATATCAAAGTCTGGCACTTCAAAGGGAAATTCTCCGTCGGATTGGTGTATGACTTTTTGGGTGGAAGAATTGTACAGGAAGAGACCGTCTTTTTGGGTATTAATCAGTATGGACACCTCGTTGTACGGATGAATCTTTGTAATGATGGCGTTTGAAAGTATGGGCTGATCGCAGATGGCTTTCGGGACAGGGATGAATTTTCTGGTGGAAGTGCTGTAGATGCTCAGCCTGTTTCCCGAGGCAAGCCAAATGTCACCGTTGCCCATCATATAAGAATAGTGGGTTTTGTTTGGGGTGGATATGCTTGTCAACAGCTTGTAATTTGAAGTTTCGTAACATCTTATTCCGGCGGGAGCCACCGACCACAGCTTGTCAGATTTGTTGAGATAACAGGTGCATGGAAAAAAGGATTCTTCAAATCGGATTACGGTTTCCATTTCGTTCTTTTCGGGACGGTATTCACACAACTGATCTACCATGTTGGTCAAAATCTTCCCTTTGCTGGTTTCGAGGATTTGCGTGACGTTATGGCTGAAACCCTTAATCGGCACATTTCTGAAACATTCATTATCCTGAAATATACAAACTCCGCTGCTGGTGCCTATCCAGAGACGTTTTCCGGAATCTCTGAAAATGGATTGAATCATATTGTCGCAAAGGCTGGTACTGTCTTCTGTGTTGAAAAACTGATGGTAGTTGTATGCATTGAACCTGTTTAGACCTCTGAAGGTACCAATCCAGATGTAACCCAGTGCATCTTCGCCGAATGCCGTGATTTGTTGATTGGAGATGTTCTGGTCCACAATCATGCTTTCGGCCTTGTCGGAAGGCTGGATCTGCCCTTTTTTGCAACCAGTCGCAAGGCAAAGTAGCGTGCTTGCCAAAAGGAGTATAGTGAAATTTTTCATGGTATCGTTTCAAAGAGATGTAACAAATATAGCAATAATCGTTTCCGATTTTATGTCGATTTGGGTGGCTTGTCATGTTTTGTGGCAGCTTTTGATTAAAAAAGACAAGGTTTGAACAAATAGACAAGTGCTATTGAACAGGAATGGAAATCTCCGTTACAAATCAGAAAGTCTGAACCCTGGGTTCTACTTAAAATTGTACCATTCATTTATTCATTAAAACTAATGCTTATGAAAAAACACTTTTTGACGATGCTGGTTTTTCTGACCTTCCTGTCATCCTGCGGAGGATTGATAAAAAAAGGGAGCGGGGAAAGTCTGGCATCACCTGGGGAGAATAGGGGTGAAATCCTTGCATCTTCAGCGGACGCCATCTCACAGACAGAATCTGGCAAGGTTGCCGGATATGTTGAGGATGGTATCTTTATTTTTAAAGGTATACCTTATGCCGAGGCTGAGCGATTCATGCCTCCGGTGAAGCCTACCCCCTGGCAGGGTGTCAGAAGCTCCAGGGCTTACGGCCCTACCTGTCCCCAAGGGAAAAGGGCAGGCTGGAATTTTGACGAGCAGGCTTTCACTTCCGACTGGGATGACGGTCATGCCGGAGAGGATTGTCTTCGTCTGAACGTTTGGACAAAAGGTCTGAAAGATGGAAAGAAAAGACCGGTCATGGTCTGGATTCATGGTGGAGGTTTTGCAGCCGGTTCCAGCCAGGAACAGCCAGCCTATGATGGTGCCAACCTTTGCCAGAAAGGCGATGTGGTCATGGTGTCCCTCAACCATCGTCTGAATGTTCTGGGCTTCCTGGATTTGTCCGCATTTGGAGGTAAATACGACCAATCGGGCAATGTGGGCATGCTTGACATCGTTGCTGCGTTGCAGTGGGTCAGGAACAACATCTCTGAATTTGGTGGAGATCCTGATAATGTGACCATTTTTGGCCAGTCCGGAGGTGGTGGAAAAGTGACAAACCTGATGTGCATGCCTTCTGCAAAAGGGTTGTTTCATAAGGCCATCGTTCAAAGTGGTTCCATTCTGGAAGACATGGAACCGAAGTATTCCAGAAGAATAGGTGCGGCAGTGATGGAAGAGCTCGGCCTTTCTCCTTCGGAAATAGGGAAATTGAACGACATTCCTTATGAACAATTACTGGCAGCTGGAGAAAAAGCCATTGCCAAAGTGAAACGAGAAGCGGTGGAAGATGGTTTCAATATTTTTCTGTTTGGCTGGGCTCCGACCATAGACGGAGACGTTTTGCCATGCCAGCCTTTTTCCGGACAGACTTCTGCCATTTCTGGGAATATTCCTATGCTTATTGGTACAACCTTACATGAATTTTTGGGTGGATCCTGGAATCCCGCACTGAAGAATGCCGACCTGAAGACGGCCAAGACTGAATTGACGAAACGATACGGTGACAAAGCCGATGATTTTCTTTCGGCTTTTGAAAAGGCATATCCCAAATACAAACCGATCGACTTGTTTGATGTGGATGCTCGTTTCAGGGTGGGTGCAGTCAAGCAGGCTAACCTTAAATATGCTCAACAGGCTGCTCCTGTATACATGTATCTCTTTACCTGGGAATCTCCCGTGCTGGATGGCATGTTGCGTTCGTCCCACTGTATGGAGCTTCCTTTTGTTTTTGATAATATCTATAGGGCAAGAACAATGACGGGAGGAGGGAAGGATGCTTATGTTCTGGCTGACAAGATGAGCCAGGCCTGGCTGAATTTTGCAGCCACAGGCAATCCCAACACCAAAGACTTGCCTAAATGGGATGCCTATAACCCTGAGAAGGGTGCAACCATGGTTTTTAACAACCAATGTGATATATGGTACAATCACGACAGGGCTTTGCTTGATGTCGTGACTAATTTACAGTAAACCTTAATCTAATCTATAGAAAATGAAACACAATAATTCACGAAACTGGAAGAGTATCATCTTGCTGATGCTTCTCCTGTTGTTGCCTGTCATTTCGTATGCCCAGAACAAGAACAAAGTATCAGGAATGGTCTCGGACGATGCCGGGATACCGATGGTAGGAGTCAGTGTCTCCGAAAAAGGAGCCGCAAATGGGACAGTAACAGACAGCAACGGAAAATTTAACCTGACCGTATCTTCAAATGCTATGCTGGGTTTCAGCTTTGTCGGCTACATCCATCAAGATGTGCCCGTTGCCGGAAAGTCCCAGTTTAATATCCGTATGTCCGAAGACTCCAAGGCGATAGAGGAAGTCGTGGTTGTCGGATATGGCGTGCAAAAGAAAAGTTCCGTGACCGGTGCCATCTCGAAGGTGGGGTCCGGAGATATGGAAAACCGTACGATTGTCAACCCGGTGCAGGCCCTTCAGGGAAAAACGGCCGGTGTGCAGATTATACAAACCTCTGGAGCTCCTGGAAAAAGTTCAACGGTACGTGTACGTGGGTTCAGTTCCAATTCTGCATCCAATCCACTTTATGTGGTTGATGGTCTGCGCACATCGGATATTGGTGCCATTGACCCAACAAACATCGAATCCCTTGAAGTGCTTAAGGATGCGGCATCTGCTGCCATCTATGGTGCTCAAGCCGGAAACGGTGTCATTTTAATCACCACCAAGAAAGGCCAGGCTGGTTTCGGCAAGATCAACTACGACTTTCAATATGTGAACAACAGCCTGGCCCGCATTCCTAAAGTGATGAATGCCAGTGAATACATCAACTACATGACGGAAGGCGGGTTGTTGACCCAAACCGATATTGCTGCCAAATGGGATGGAACCACCGATACCGACTGGACCGATGTTGCTTTCGAAAATTCTCTCATGAAAAAGCATAATATTGGATTTCAGGGAGGAAACGAAAAAGGCAGCTATTATATGGGTTTGTCCTATTTGAATCAGGATGGTATTGTAAAGGGTGATGACGATGTTTATAACCGTATAACGGGTATGCTTAATGCCGATTATGCTATTAAACCCTGGTTGAAGATTGGTACGACCAATACTCTTGAAAAATGGGATATGAAATCCGTATCGGAAAATTCAGAATATGGAAGCTTGCTTGCCGCTGTTCTGACCATGGATCCTCTGACTCCTGATGTCTATTCGGCCGACAATCTTCCTGCTTTCATGCAGACATTGTTGGATGGCGGCCGGGTTCTTCTTAAAAATAAAAATGGAGATTATTACGGTTTATCCCAGGTCTATGAATCGGAACAGGTGCATCCGATGATCATGAGAGACAGAGCGGACAGCAATACTTCTGGCGGCAATGTTTTTGGCACTTTCTATGGAGACTTTAAGCCTATTAAGGGCTTGGTTTTCACTTCTAAGCTGGGGTATAGCGGTTCCTATACGAACAGTTATTCGTTCAACTATATCTATTATGCCAATGCCAATGCCTGCAATAACGACAATATCAGTGTAAGCAGAACTTCCTCCAATACGTTGTATTATCAATGGGAAAATTTTGCGAACTACAATTTCAAAATTAAGGACCATGATTTTACCGCCATGTTGGGAACATCCTATACCGACAGCAGAACGGAGTATGTAACCGGTAGTGGCAACGACATTACCAAAGACGACCCTTTGTTTCGTGACCTGAATTATCTGACGGCTAACGCGGACAAGAGTGTGTCCGGAGGCTATTCTTTATCCCGGCAATTGTCTTATTTTGGTCGTTTTGCCTATAATTATAAGGACAAATACCTTTTTCAAAGTTCAGTACGTCGCGATGCAAGCGACACATCGGTCTTGCCGGTAGAATCCCGCTGGGGTACATTCCCTGCATTTTCTGCAGGATACGTTCTTTCCAATGAGGATTTCTTTCCACAGAATACATCGGTTTCGAGTCTGAAGCTTCGTGCCAGCTGGGGACAGAATGGTAGCACCGGTCCTTTGGGCGGTTATTCTTATAAAGCTTCCATTGCTTCCGGATATACCTATCCTTTCACCGAAGATATTGCATACCAGATTGGTTCGGCTCCTACCGGACTTGACAATTCCGAACTAAAATGGGAAACCTCTGAACAGTTGGATCTTGGACTTGATCTGCGAATGTTCAACGACCGTCTGACATTTACTTTCGATTACTTTGACAAGAAGACCAAGGATTTGCTGGTAAACATTACTCCAACTTATGAGACAGGTGTAAGTTCTACCATGGTCAATGCTGGTAACGTTTCCAATAAAGGGCTTGAGTTTGAGCTTGGCTGGCACGAATCCATCAACGGATTTACTTATGGTATCAGAGGAAACCTTTCCACATTGAAGAACAAGGTGACCTATCTGGATCCAAGTATATCCAGAATCAGTGGTGCATCCTATCATACCTACACCGGTTTGACAGCCTTTGAAGTAGGTTATCCGGTCTGGTATATGAGGGGATATCAGCTTGATCAAATCGATCCGGAGACGGGCGATCCCGTGTTTGTCGACCAACTTACGATCGATTCAAATTCCGATGGAGTGAAGGATGAGGCCGACGGTGTTATCAACGATGATGACAAGGTTATGATCGGTAGCGGAATTCCGGATTTCACCTATGGCGTGACCTTGAATGCAGCCTGGAAGGGGCTGGATTTGACAGTCTTCGGTGCAGGCTCACAGGGTAATGACATCTACAACTGTCTGACCCGTCCTGACCGCCCAAAAGGTAACAGACTCAAGATTTTCTATGATGAACGCTGGACTTCAACCAATACCGATGCCAAGTACCCACGTCCCAATGCCAATGGTGAAGACAAGTTCTGGGTAAGTGATGGCGTCATTTTTGACGGATCGTTTTTCAAGATCAAACAAATTCAGCTTGGTTATACGCTTCCAAAGAAGTTGATCAGCAAAGCTTTTATCGATAACATGAGGGTATATGTTTCTTTGGATGACTGGTTTGTATTCACCAAATATCCTGGAATGGATCCGGAAGCGTCTGCTGGTTCTACCTCTTATATGGGACTGGACAAGGGCTCATATCCTACATCAAAAAAAGCGGTATTCGGATTAAACATTACCTTCTAAAAACTGAAAAATCATGAAAACAATAATAAAATATCTGTTGGGAGTACTCTTGTGCACGTTTACCCTGAGCTCTTGCGAAGATAGGCTTGATATTGCCCAGCAAGGTGTGACGGATGTGGACGCCTTCTATAAGACCGATGAAGACGCAATGGAAGCTATTGCTGCCGTTTATTCTACCTGGAGAGGAATGGGCTACACCAATTTTTTTCTCAAGAACATGCTGTCCGATGATATGTATGCCGGTGGAGGCTCCCGTGGAGACAATACACAGTTGGAACAATTGAATGAATATACTTTTAGCTCTTCCAATACGACTATTAGTGATGCATTTAGTTCTTACTACAAGTTGATTTATCTTTCCAATCTGGTTATCAACAAGTTTGATCCTGCCGAAAGTGACACTATGGCACAAGTGGTTGCTGAAGCCAAAACGGCCAGGGCATGGGCTTATTTTGATCTGGTGACTTTATGGGGGCCTGCACCGTTGGTGCTGACTGAACTTAAGCCAAGCGAATATCAGCAGGCCAATGCCAAGGTTGAGGACATATGGACCCAGATAGAGCTGGATCTTAAGGAGGCTGTTTCCAGCAATGCCTTGCCCGAAAAGACCGACTCACTGGACAAAACACCCGGAGCACGTCTTACTAAGCAAGCAGCCCAGTCTTTTCTGGGTAAGGCCCAGTTGTTCCAGGGAAAATACGAAGAAGCGGCTAAAACCCTAGGTGAAGTGATCAATTCTGGAAAATATGGCCTTTATGGTGACTATGGCAATATTTTGCGTGCTAATGCGGATTTCTGCTGTGAATCCATTTTTGAGACCAATTCCCTCAATGACCCTGTCAATCCGTGGAGTCAAGGAAATACGATGTTCTCCTGTATGATAGGCTGGAGAAGTGACAAAATGTTTCTCTACGGTTATTATTGGGGAGCGCATGACCTCTATCCTGCTGGATGGGGTTTTGCCAATCCTACTAAAGAGTTGTACAACGCTTTTGTATCCATGGAAGGCATAAACGGATACCGTCTGAAAAATACCATCAAGACCTATACGGATTTGCTGGGCATGGGGGTATACCTGAATGCCGGAACCAGTCTTTATGGGAACGAAGGGTATTTCAGCTGGAAAAACCGTTTCATTGGTACAGAAGTCATTACCAATTCTTATGGGTTCTGTATTTCGAGCAACTATCGAATTATGCGTTATGCCGAAGTTCTGTTGAATGCAGCTGAGGCCTGCCTGCTTTCCAACGACAAGACTAATGCATTGAAATACATCAACAAGGTGCGTGGCCGTGCCAGGCTGAAAGCTTTGGCTGATGTCACCCTTGACGATATTAAAAAAGAGAAACGTCTCGAACTTTGCTCTGAAATGGTGCGTTTTCAGGATTTAATTCGATGGGGAGATGCTGCGACCGCTTTAGGAAGTCAGGGCTTGAACATCCCATCTTTTTATGGATTGAATGCGGATTATACCAATAAGGTTCAGAACGACTACACCAATTCGGTTTATGGTTTTAAGACCGGTAAGAATGAGTTGCTACCTTTCCCTGAACATGAAATGAATGTAAATAAGAATATTGAGCAGAACCCTGGTTGGTAATTCTGTCAGGATGCAGATTTGCAGGCCTACAGGGATTTGCAAGTCTGCATCTGTTTTAAAAGTTTGCACCTGTTGAGGATGAACATACTTAAGCAAGGTTTTGTTAATGGGATTAGGATCTTACAGGATAGAAACACCCTCCCCCATCCGTTTTTTATGAAAAAAGATTTTTAGCGTGCTTACGTCCGCTTTTACGGGAAGTGCACGACTGGACTTTTGGGATGTCCTGTCTGCTAAAACATTGAATTTTTGAAAAAGCAGTTTTAATAAAATGATTAGATTTTTAAGGTTAGATAGATTATAGTAAAAACAAAAAATTACACAAATGAAAAAGACTTTATTATTGGCTTTTACTCTCATGGCAACTATGAGTGTGAATGTAATGGCCCAGCAGGCATTATGGGGTGGTACAGAAATTGTTTCACCGGAGATCGGGAAAGACAACCGTGTGACTTTCCGTTTACAAGCCCCCAACGCCAAAGAGGTGAAACTGACAGGAGAATGGATGCCCAGTGAGGGTTGGGTCCCTGGTTCCGTAGCCATGACCAAAGATGAAAAAGGTCTCTGGACGTATACCACGGCTCCACTGCCTTCCGATCTGTATGGCTATTCTTTCAGTGTCGACGGGCTGAGATGCTCCGACCCCAACAATGTTTACCAGATCAGGGATGTTGCGACGGTGACCAATGTCTTTATCGTGGGAGGAGGCAAAGGTGATCTCTATAATGTACAGAAAGTTCCTCATGGTTCGGTAACCCGTAGGTGGTATAATTCTCCCGGCAACGGCAAGGATAGGCGTTTAACCATCTATACCCCGGCTGGCTATGAAACCAGCAAAGAAAAGTATCCGGTGCTCTATTTGCTCCATGGAATGGGTGGAGATGAGGAAGCCTGGATTGCTCTTGGCCGCACAGCCCAAATAATGGATAATCTGATTGCCCAGGGTAAGGCAAAACCCATGATTGTGGTCATGACCAATGGGAATGTAGATCAGGATGCTGCTCCCGGTGAATCCAGCTTGGGTATGGTCAAACCATCCATGCAGTTGCCCAACACCATGAACGGAAAGATGGAAGAGACTTTCCCTGAAGTTATCAAATTTATTGAGGCCAATTACCGTACACTCACCGACAAGAACAATCGTGCCATTGCCGGTTTGTCCATGGGAGGGTTTCATTCACTGCACATATCCAGATACTATCCCCAGACTTTTGGTTATGTAGGGCTGTTTTCAGCAGCCATCATGCCCAACGATAAGGTGACATCCAAGGTGTATGAAAACATTGACCAGACTTTGCAGACCCAGATGAACAACGGTTATAAGCTTTATTGGATTGGTATCGGTAAAGCCGATTTCCTTTACAAAAATGTGACCGAATACAGGGAAAAGCTTGACAAAATGAAAATGCCTTACGTCTATTACGAAAGCGAAGGCGGCCATACCTGGACCAACTGGAGAGTCTATCTGTCGGAATTTGCGCCCAAACTCTTTAAATGAAAAAGCTTAAAATATGAAAAGAACCAATCTGTTACTGCTGTTGCTTCTTTGTCCCCTCTCTGGCTTTGCCCAGTTCAATTTTCCAGTTCAAGGTAAGGTGGAAATTGACAGTATGACCAGCAAGGTGCTTGGTAAAAACAGACAGTATTCTGTTTATTTACCGAAAAGCTATGCGACCAATTCCGACCGGAAATATCCCATTCTTTATTTGCTGCATGGACTTTACGACAACAACAAGGGCTGGGTTATGCGCGGACATCTGCAGGATGTCGCCAATAAGGTCATTGATTCGGGAGAAGCTTGTGAGATGTTAATTGTGGTTCCTGATGCCGGAACCTTTTACAATGGTTATTTCAATATGGAGGACTGGCCTTACGAAACATTCTTTTTCTCGGAATTCTTGCCCTACATTGAAAGCAAATACAGGGTCATCGGTGACAAGCAGCATAGAGCGATAGCCGGTTTGTCCATGGGGGGAGGAGGTGCAACCGCCTATGCACAAAAACATTCGGACAAATTTTCCTCATCCTATGCCATGAGTGCCCTCATGGACCTACCCAATGCAGGTGCAGTACAGGCACAGGACAAAAAAATGGGAGAGTTGAACCGTACTGTTTCTGAAAACAGTTGCGTGAACTTTGTGGTTTCGGCCGATGAACCAACCCGTGTAAAATTGCAGAGCGTTCGCTGGTTTGTCGACTGCGGTGACGACGATTTCCTTTTTGACGTGAACATCGCCTACTGTCAGGAAATGAGAAAAGCCAACATTCCGTATCAACTTCGGGTGCGTGATGGGGCTCATGATTGGGAATACTGGCATTCGGCCCTCTACAATGCCCTTTCTTTTGTATCCGACGGATTTTTGAAATTATAAGAACCTCTAAATATTGCATATGAAAAAACTATCATTGATTGTCTGTATGACAACTATGCTTTTCCCTGTATTCGGTCAAACGGCTCCTCAGCTTGGCAAGGCCTCTATTGACGAGGTCATGAAGGCCATGACGCTGGAAGAAAAGGCGACTTTGCTCATTGGTACAGGTATGGCCGGTTTTGACGGAACCAGTGCTGTTATCGGAGAGACCCGGTCGCTGGTTCCCGGTGCGGCCGGTACGACCAATCCCATTCCCAGACTTGGCATTCCTGCTATTGTCTTGTCCGATGGCCCTGCCGGACTTCGCATTACACCTATCCGGCCGAACGACAAAAATACGTATTATTGCACGGCTTTCCCGGTGGCAACGGTGCTGGCTTCTACCTGGAACGCTCCATTGGTAGAAAATGTAGGGAAGGCCATGGGTAACGAGACGCTTGAATATGGAGCCGATGTTTTACTTGGACCGGCTATGAACATTCATCGCAACCCTCTCTGTGGTCGCAATTTTGAATACTATTCGGAAGACCCGCTGGTGTCGGGAAAGATTGCTGCAGCTATGGTCAGGGGAATCCAGTCCAACGGCGTGGGAACATCCATCAAACATTTTGCTCTAAACAATCAGGAAACCAACCGCACAGGAACAGATGCCAGGGTATCTGTACGCGCTATGCGTGAAATTTACCTGAAAGGTTTTGAAATAGCAGTTAAAGAGTCAAACCCATGGACGGTTATGACATCCTACAATCGTATTAACGGGGTCTATTCATCGGAAAGTCGGGAGCTTCTTGAAACGATACTCCGGGGTGAATGGGGATTTAAAGGTTCCGTCATGACGGACTGGTACGGAGGCAGGGATGCCGTTGCTCAGGTGAAGGCCGGAAACGACCTTTTAATGCCTGGCCGTGCCGATCAGATGAAAGCCATCGTTGAAGCAGTCAGGAACGGCTCTCTGGACGTCAATGCTGTGGATGCCAATGTGCGCAGGGTACTGGAACTGATCACCCTGTCTCCGAGGTTTAAAGCTTACAAATTTTCCAACAAGCCTGATTTGAAAGCACATGCTGCAGTGACCAGGCAGTCTGCAACAGAAGGTATGGTTTTGTTGAAAAATGACACTGAGACATTGCCATTCAACAGCTCGGTCAAAAATGTCGCTGTTTTCGGAACTACGTCCTATGACTTCATAGCTGGCGGAACCGGTAGCGGTGACGTGAACGAAGCCTATACGGTCTCTCTGGAACAGGGTTTGCAGAATGCAGGCTATAAGCTGGATGAATCCATTAAGAGTCTGTATGCCAAGTATATCAAAGAAGAAAAGGAGAAAATCAAACCGGACAAAAGCAATCCGTTCGCTGCTTTTCTCAATACCAAACGTGTCGGAGAAATGGTTCCTGATGATGCCTTGCTGAAAAAACAGGCTCAAGCTACGGATGTTGCCATCATCACTCTTGGAAGGAATTCCGGCGAGTTTGTAGATCGAAAGGTAGACGGAGACTTCAACCTGACCGAAGCAGAAAAAGGTCTTATTTCCGGTGTTTGCAAAGCGTATCATGCTGCCGGCAAGAAAGTCGTGGTCATTCTCAATATTGGCGGTGTCATAGAGACTGCATCCTGGAAATGCAAACCGGATGCCATTCTTTTGGCATGGCAAGGTGGCCAGGAAGGTGGAAACTCCGTGGCTGATATTTTGAGTGGCAGTGTAAGCCCTTCGGGAAAACTTCCGATGACATTTCCTGTTCGTTACGAAGATGCAGCCTCTTCGGCCAATTTTCCTTCCGACTATACGCCCGATATGTCCAACATTATGGGTAGCCTGATGGGCAATGGCCCTAAAAACGAAGCCGTGCGCAACGTTGACTACACAAATTACGAAGAAGATATTTTTGTCGGTTACCGCTATTTTGACACTTTTGGAAAACAAGTATCCTATCCGTTCGGCTTTGGTATGACCTATACGACATTCCAATACAGCGATGCTCGTCTAAAGATAGCCGACGGCGTTTATGAGGTTTCTGTAAAAATCCGGAACAATGGGAATAAAGCCGCCAAGGAAGTGGTTCAGTTGTATGTGTCCGCTCCAACAGAAGGCTATACCATCAAGCCGGAAAAAGAGCTCAAGGCTTTTGCAAAGACCAATTTGTTGCAACCGGGTGAATCACAGACGGTAGTGATGACGATCACTCTGGCAGACCTGGCATCGTTCAATGAAACGGAAAGTGCCTGGATTTCGGATGCCGGCAACTATCTGTTTTTGATAGGAGCTTCTTCCAGAGATATCAGGGCCAAACTGCCGATGACCCTGGCCGAACGGACGGTTATTGAAAAAGTACAGCCGGTGATGAAGCCCGCCGAAAAGTTGGGTAATGTTTTGATGAAGCAGGCAGTATCGGTGGTTAGTCCTCAGATAAACGCCGATGGAACGGCTACATTTCGTCTTTATGCCCCTCAGGCAAACGAAGTCTCGCTTCGTGGCGGCTGGATGACAGGCTTTATTCAGGCCCAGGCTATGGAAAAAAAGGCGGATGGTGTCTGGGAATTCACGACGGACGTGCTGGCTCCTGAAATGTACCAGTACTCTTTCAATGTGGATGGCACCAAGATGAATGATCCTTCCAACCTGCAGACAGTCCGTGACGGAAACCGCATTGAGAGCGTTGTTCTGGTTCCCGGTGAGGAAACGGCACTTTACGCCGAACCTACCCAGCAAAGAGGGACGCTTTCCAAGGTGTGGTATCCTTCCAATACCTACAATGCCAGCAGAAGAATGTATGTTTACACCCCTTACGGCTATGAGTCTGGAAAGAAGAAATATCCTGTACTCTATCTTCAGCACGGTGGTGGCGGTGACGAAGATGCCTGGACATCCCTTGGACGTGCCTGTCAGATCATGGACCAATTGATTGCACAGGGTAAAGCGAAACCCATGATCGTGGTCATGCCCAATGCCAATCCCAATCAGTTGGCATCACCTGATGTCCTGAGTCCTTTGAAAATGGAAAGAATGGATCAGAGTAGCGATGCTTTCCATTCCGGTGGCAAATACGTGCAGGATTTGGCTGAAACCATCGTCCCTTTCGTGGAAAAGAACTACCGTGTTATAGCCAATAAGCAAAACAGGGCTATTGCCGGCCTATCCATGGGTGGAATCTACACACTTAATCTGACCACCAAATATCCGGATATGTTTGATTTTATAGGGGTGTTGAGCATGGGTTTCACCGAAGGCAAGGATGCAGTCAAGGAACTGACTCCTGTAAAGAATGCCGGTTACAGGCTGTACTGGGTTGGTTGTGGCAAGGCCGACTTTGCCTATGGCAATGCTGTACGGTTAATGAAAGGTTTGGACGAGCTGAACATGAAATATACCTATTTTGACCAGATTGGTGGACACACCTGGGCTACTTGGAGAATTTGCCTCAAGGAGTTGGCGCCATTGTTGTTCAAATAGGTCTTTAAAGGCACGATAGCCAATGATCGTGTTACAAGGGCATTATTCCATACCGAATAATGCCCTTGATTGTATATTCTAAAACATCGGCCAAGGAAATTCATGGGTTTTCATTATTTTTGTTGTCGTGTCACTTTTCCCAATGCATGGGATAAGGATGAAACCATCATAAAACCAGCCAGATGAAAAAATTAGCAGTGTTCTTTTTCTTTTTTTGTTTTGTTTTCAGTGTGTTTTCCCAAAAAACGGAATACACCGTTGTATCTAACATTCCCTACTATTCCGATGCCATTACGCAGAGTGACCCTTACATCAAGGAGACCTGTGTGCTGGATGTCTATTATCCGAAGAATAAGACGAATTTTGCAACCGTTGTCTGGTTTCATGGTGGTGGTTTGACCGGAGGAAGCAAGGAGCTTCCTGAAGCTCTGAAGGACAAGGGACTTTGTGTCATAGGTGTAGGCTATAGGCTTTCACCTAAGGTGAAGGCTGTCAAATGCATTGAAGACGCAGCTGCAGCTGTGGCCTGGACGTTCAAGAACATCAGGAACTATGGTGGAGATCCTTCTCTGATCTTTGTTTCAGGTCATTCCGCCGGTGGCTATCTGACTTGTATGATAGGCCTTGACAAGAAGTGGCTGAACGTTTACGGCATCGATGCAAACAGCATTGCTGGATTGATTCCTTTAAGTGCACAGACCATTACGCATTTCACGATCCGTCAGGAAAGAGGCATCAAGGATACCCAACCCGTCGTGGATGAACTTGCTCCGCTCTTCCATGTTCGTGCAGATGCTCCTCCTATGTTGCTGATGACAGGCGATCGTGAGCTTGAAATGCTGGGCCGTTATGAGGAAAATGCCTATCTGCTTCGCATGATGAAACTGACAGGCAATACTACGACAAAATTGTATGAGTTCGACGGTTACGGTCATGGAATGACTGAACCTGCTTTTCCTTTATTGATTAAAAATGTAAGGGAAATTGTTAAGGCGAAACAAAGCAAGTAAGCAAAGACTATCGTATCGTTTTTGCCAGTGCCTTAAATACGTCGGGCCAGGCATCCTTGAGCGCCGGCATGCCATGAAAGAGTAAGTCGGCTCCTGCGTCAAGCAAATGGTGGTCTTCCAGTTTTCCTGTATTGACGGCTATGGTGAAAATGCCTGCAGCTTTGGCAGCCTCCACACCCAGGGGGGCGTTTTCTACGACAATGGCATTACCCGCTTTTACCCCGGCTTTGTAAAGGCCTTGCAGATAAGGCTCGGGATCCGGTTTGCCTTTGGTGACGTCGTAGGCTGTCACCATGGTCGATTTGGTGAAATGGCCGGGAAAATTGCGGTTTAGTTTGGAAAACAGAGAATCCTGGCCTGAACCCGTCACCAGTATACGGTTGAGCCCGTTGTCGCGTACCAGATTGAGTAGTTCGAGGGATCCTGGCATCACCTGCGCTTTTGGGCTGTGCTCGAACAGATCGGATTTGGTGCGATAAATACGTTCCATTTCTTCTTCCGTGGCATCGCGACCCAATTCTCTGTTGAATACGATATTGATGGTACCGCTTCCTGTGCGGCCTTCGTGCAGATAGCTTTCTTCTTCGGTAAAATTCAAGCCTTCATCCTGAAACGTTTTGGCCCATGCTATTGCATGGTTGGGCATGGAGTCGAAGAGAACACCGTCCATGTCAAAAAGGACAGCTTTCAGTTCAATTTTTGATAGGTTGTTTTTAGTGAGATAGGAGAGGATAGCTTCTTGATACATGAAATTGGAGCGTATAATAATCCCTCTGTTCCTGAAAAGGGAGCAGAGGGATCTGTTTTTTATAAACGGTTTTTGATCGCTTTTGTTTCAGCTTCGTAACCTGGTTTTTCGAGTAGGGCAAACATGTTTTTCTTGTAGGCCTCTACACCTGGCTGGTCAAATGGATTCACATCCAGAACGTAACCGCTGATGCCGCATGCTTTTTCAAAGAAATAGATAAGCTGGCCGATGTAGTACTCGTTCAGTTCCGGAACTTCCAGTTTCAGGTTGGGTACGCCACCGTCCACATGTGCAATCTGGGTACCGAGTTCGGCCATCTTGTTGACCTGGTCAACGCGTTTTCCGGCAAGGAAGTTCAGACCATCGAGGTTTGCTTCGTCGGAAGGAATTACCACTTTGCGGCTGGTCTTCTTGACACTGATGACGGTTTCGAAGATGCTGCGTTCGCCTTCCTGGATCCACTGGCCCATGGAGTGCAAATCGGTGGTGAGGTCTACGGCTGCCGGGAAGATGCCTTTGTTTTCCTTACCTTCGCTTTCTCCGTAAAGTTGTTTCCACCATTCGGACATGAAGTGAAGTTTAGGTTGGTAGTTGACCATAATTTCGATCTTCTTACCAGATTTGTAGAGCTCGTTGCGGACAGCTGCATAAATGGCTGCCGGGTTTTTTTCGAAAGAAGTGTCCAGTCCGCAAAGTTTTTCCATGGAAAGGGCTCCTTCGATGAGTTGCTTGATGTCAAATCCGGCAACAGCGATAGGAAGCAAACCTACAGGAGTCAGTACGGAAAAACGTCCGCCGACATTGTCTGGGATGACGTATGTTTTGTAGCCTTCCAGAGTAGCTAACGTGCGGAGGGCACCTTTCTTGGCGTCTGTAATGGCGACAATACGGCTTTTGGCTTCTTCTTTGCCAACTTTATTTTCAAGCAGGGTTTTCAGCAAACGGAATGCGAGTGCAGTTTCTGTGGTCGTACCAGATTTGGAGATGTTGATGATACCGAAGGATTTGTTTTCCAGGTATTCGGTCAGTTCTGCCAGGTAGTCTTCGCTGATATTGTTTCCTGCATATACGACCGCAGGGGCCTGACGGTCTTTCTGCAACCAGTCAAAGCTGTTGTTGAGTGCGTCGATGACGGCTCTGGCGCCAAGGTAGCTGCCTCCGATACCTGCAACCACAACCACTTCGCACTTGCTGCGCAGAATGTTTGCGGTAGCCTGAATATCGGCCAGAAATTCCGGGGTTATGGAAGAAGGCAAGGTAATCCAACCTAGAAAGTCGTTACCTTTTCCGCTACCTGCATGCAGCATCTTGTTGGCTGCGGCAGTTTTGTCTGCATAGCCTTTGACTGATTCTGCTGAAACAAAACCAAAGGCTTTTTCGATGTTTAACTGAATATTTTCCATCATTTTTTATCTTAAGGATTCTGTAAGTAATTTAATTTCTATGCTTGGTGATACACGTTCGTAAAGGATGTTGTAGACTGCATCCAGGATGGGCATGTTGACATGGTAACATTCGTTTATTTCCTTGATGCATTTGGTGGCGTAATAACCTTCGGCTATCATTTCCATTTCAAGATGTGCCGTGCGAACGGAGTATCCTTTGCCGATCATGGTGCCGAATGTCCTGTTTCGGCTGAATTTTGAGTAGGCTGTTACCAGCAGATCGCCCATGTAGACGGAGTCGTTGATGTTCCTGATCGTTGGAAAAGCCGTATTGATGAAACGGCTTATTTCCTGGGTTGAATTGGAAATCAGGACGGCCTGGAAGTTGTCTCCGTATTTTAGGCCATGGCAGATGCCGGCGGCAATGGAATAAACATTTTTGAGTGTGGAGGAATACTCTACACCATGAATGTCATCCGAAATGGTGGTTTTGACAAAGTTGCAGGAAAATTTCATAGCAATGCTGCGTGCCCTTTCCTTATTGACGCAGGCTATAGTCAGGTAAGACAACCTTTCCAGTGCCACTTCTTCTGCATGACATGGGCCTCCGATGGCGGCAATGTTTTCCTTGGGAACGTTGTACATTTTGTGAAAATAGTCTGAAACGGACAGATTTTCGTCGGGAACGATTCCTTTGATGGCTGAAACAATGATCTTGTTGCTGATGTCTTGTTTCAGCTTTTTAAGATGTTGCTTCAGATAAGGAGATGGTGTGGCGAATACCAGTACGTCCGAATTTTTAACAGCCATGTTGATGTTGCTGTAAAAATGGATACGGCTGACATCGAATTTGATACCTGTTAAATAGGAGGAGTTGCGTCCCTGACGTTTGAAGTCTTCTATCTGGTTTGGACGTCGCATGTACCAATTGATTTTATCGGCACCATTCATCATCAGAATTTTGGCGAGCGCTGTAGCCCAGCTACCTCCGCCCATGATGCAAAATTTTCCCTCAAGTTCCATGCTTGTCAGATTTAGAGATTGGCAATCCAGGCGCTGATCTGATCAACGGTTGGGTTTGCTAGTTCCAGTTTATATTTCTTGTTTAGCCCGCAAATTTCTTGATGAAGCTTGCCTGCAGACAATCCTTTCAGATTCTCAACCAGAATGTATCCTGCTTTCTGCAATGCAGGAACCCATTCTTCGGGGATACCGATGGCAGTATAAGCACTTGCCGGATCTTTTGTGATGACTTTCTCCGGACGCATTTGTGGGAAGAAAAGGACCTCCTGAATGGTGGTCTGCCCCGTCATGAGCATGACCAGGCGGTCCATGCCGATGCCCATGCCGGACGTTGGTGGCATACCGTATTCGAGCGAGCGGACAAAGTCCATATCGATAAACATGGCTTCGTCGTCTCCTTTTTCGGCAAGTTTGAGCTGCTCCTGAAAACGTTCAAGCTGATCGATTGGGTCGTTGAGCTCGGAATAGGCGTTTGCCAGCTCCTTGCCGTTGACCATCAGCTCAAAGCGTTCGGTCAGTTCGAGGTTGTTGCGGTGGCGTTTGCAAAGCGGCGACATTTCGCTGGGATAGTCGGTGATGAAGGTTGGCTGGATATACAGGCCTTCGCATTTGGCTCCGAAGATTTCGTCGATGAGCTTGCCTGCACCCATGGTTTCGTCGGTTTCCACACCAAGCTGATTGCAGACTTTGCGGAGCTGGGCTTCATCCATTCCGTTGATGTCGATGCCGGTGTTTTCTTTGATGGAATCAATCATCGTGATACGACGGAAAGGGGCCTTGAAACTGATGGTGTTTTCTCCGACCTGAAGATCGGTGGTTCCATTGACCTCCAGTGCGATACGTTCCAGCATTTTTTCAGTAAAATCCATCATCCAGTTGTAGTCCTTATAGGAAACATAGATTTCCATGGCGGTGAATTCCGGATTGTGGGTGCGATCCATGCCTTCGTTGCGGAAATTCTTGGAAAACTCGTATACACCTTCAAAACCGCCGACGATCAAGCGCTTCAGATAAAGCTCATCTGCAATACGCAGGTAAAGCGGAATGTCCAGGGCGTTGTGGTGGGTGATGAAAGGACGGGCTGCTGCGCCACCGGGAATGGATTGCAGGATGGGAGTTTCCACTTCCATATAACCGCTTTCGTTGAAGAAATTACGCATGGAGGTATAAACCTGTGTACGTTTACGGAAAATATCTTTTATCTGCGGATTTACCACCAGGTCGACATAGCGTTGACGGTAGCGAAGTTCCGGATCGGAAAAAGCATCAAATATTTCACCGTCTTTTTCTTTTACGATGGGAAGAGGACGGAGGGTTTTGGCCAGTACGGTGAGTGATTCTGCGTGAACCGAAATTTCTCCCATCTGCGTGCGGAAGACATAGCCCTTGATACCTACGAAGTCACCGATATCGAGCAATTTCTTGACAACCGTGTTGTAGAGTTCCTTGTCGTTTTCATCCGGACAAATGCTGTCACGGGAGATATAGACCTGGATGCGGCCTTCTGAATCCTGCAATTCCATAAAGGAAGCTTTTCCCATGATGCGACGGGTCATGATACGACCGGCAATGCATACTTCGCGTTTCTCTTCTGCTTCATCCTTGAAATTCTCTTTGATCTCGGTAGAGAAGGCGTTTGTTGGGTATTGTTCTGCCGGATAAGGGTTGATGCCCATGTCACGCAGGGCTTGCAGGCTCTGACGACGGCCAATTTCTTGTTCGCTCAGTTCTAAAAGGTTCATATATCTTGTTTTATTTTATTCGTTACGATCACTTCAACAGTGATACCAATTCTGAAACAGGGACCAGTTTTTGTTCCCCGCTGGTCATATTTTTAAGCGTAATGCTTTCGGCTGCCATTTCTGTTTCGCCGGCAATGGCTACATATTCTACTTTTCTGGAGTCGGCATAGCCCATCTGTTTTTTCATCTTGGCGGCTTCGGGAAAGATTTCGGCAGCTATGCCGGCTTCGCGTACGGCCTTGATGATTGGCAGACAATAGGCACATTCTTTTTCGCCAAAATTGGTGAAAAGGACTTTGGTGGTGCGCATGGCTTCTGCCGGGTAAAGGTTTAGGGTATTCAATACATCAAAGATGCGGTCTGCCCCGAAAGAGATGCCAACACCGGAAACGCCGGTGAGGCCGAAAACGCCGGTGAGGTTGTCGTAACGACCGCCACCGGTGATGCTGCCCATTTCTGCGTCAAGGGCTTTGACCTCGAGAATGGCTCCGGTATAGTAATTCAGGCCTCTTGCCAGACGAAGGTCAAGTTCCAGTCCAGCTCCCAGTTCGAGGGTGCTTGTCAGGTTGAAAATGGTCTCTAGCTCTTCAACTCCTTTGAGTCCCGTCTCTGAAGAGGCTAGAATCGTTTTCAGGCTATGGAGCTTGTCCGTATTGGAGCCTTCCAGTTGAAGAATGGGTTGCAATCGGGTAATGGCATCGATCGACAATCCTTTTTCCACGAGTTCCTTGTTCACGTTTTCAGCACCGATCTTGTCGAACTTGTCGATGGCGACTGTAATGTCGGTCAGGCGTTCCGTTTCGCCGAGGATTTCAGCAATGCCGCTGAGTATTTTGCGATTGTTAAGCTTGATGCAAACTCTCAGACCGAAGCGTTTGAATACTTCGTCAATAATCTGGATCAGTTCCACTTCGTTCAGCAGGGAATCGCTGCCCACCACATCGGCGTCACACTGGAAGAATTCGCGGTAACGACCTTTTTGTGGACGGTCAGCACGCCAAACGGGCTGAATCTGAAAACGCTTGAAGGGAAAGTCTATTTCGTTGCGGTGCATTACGACGTAACGTGCGAATGGCACCGTCAAATCGTAGCGCAGACCTTTTTCTGAAATCTTGTTGGTGAGTTTGACCGAATTGCGGGCCATTAGTTCATCCTGGTCAACGCCACCGATGAAATCGCCTGAATTCAAGATCTTGAAAAGGAGTTTATCGCCTTCTTCGCCATATTTTCCCATTAATGTGGAAAGGTTTTCCATGGCAGGGGTTTCAATTTGCTGAAACCCGTAGAGGTAGAAAACCGATCGGATGGTGTCGAAGATATAATTGCGTTTCGCCATTTCTACAGGCGAAAAATCGCGCGTTCCTTTGGGTATGGATGGTTTTTGCATTGTTGAATATTAGTCCCTGTCGCTGCCGCTCAGGAAAATAAGAATATAATAGACAAGAGTGGCCAATGAAGACAGGGCTGCCACCACATAGGTGTAAGCGGCTGATCTCAAAGCATCCTTGGCCATCGGGTCGGTTTCGTAATTGGTGATGCCGGCGTCACTCAGCCAAGCAATGGCGCGCCTGCTTGCGTTGATTTCAACGGGTAAGGTGATAAAGCTAAAAAGGGTGGTCAAGGCAAAAAGGACGATCCCAGCCAACAACAGCTGGGGAAAAGAATGCAGCAGGATGATACCTCCCAATAAAACCCATTGCATCCATCTGGAAGCAAAGCTGACTGCCGGCACCAGTTTGGAACGCAAGGTCAGGAAAGGATAATAAGTGGCATGCTGTACCGCGTGTCCGCATTCATGGGCAGCTACAGCTGCTGCTGCAATGCTGCTGCTCATGTACACTTCGTCACTCAGGTTGACGACCTTGGTGGCTGGGTTATAATGATCGGTCAGCTGACCGGCTACATGTTGTACCTGTACATCGTTGATGCCGTTGTCTCGGAGCATCTTTTCAGCAACGTCCTTGCCGGTCAGGCCGAGAGGCATGCTGACCTGGCTGTACTTCCTGAACTTGGACTGAAGGCTTTTTTGGACAATCCAGCTCAGCAACGCAAATGCAATGAATATAATGTAGATCATTTTCTTAGTCGTTATAACGTTCAATTGTTTGTGCGCGGTCAGGACCTACGGATACGATCTTGATGCGTACTCCCAGCTGTTCTTCCAGGAAGCTGAGGTAGTTGTTGAATTCTTCCGGGAATTCATCTTCCGACTGCATTTTGGTCATGTCTGTCTGCCATCCTGGAAGCTCAGTATAGATGGGTTCAACACCTTCGTTGATATCGAAAGGAAAATCTTCGGTCTCTTTGCCGTTCACCTTGTAGGCAACACAGGCTTTAATGGTTTCAAAATTGTCCATAACATCGCTTTTCATCATGATGAGGTCTGTGACCCCGTTGATCATGATGGCATAACGGAGGGCGACCAGGTCAATCCAGCCACAACGGCGTTCACGGCCTGTGACAGCACCGTATTCGTGTCCCTTATCCCGAAGTTCCTTGCCTGTTGCATCAAACAGTTCGGTGGGAAATGGTCCGCTACCTACACGGGTGCAATAGGCTTTGAAAATACCGTATACGTTTCCGATTCTGTTGGGAGCAACGCCAAGGCCGGTGCAGGCACCTGCGCAGATGGTGTTGGAAGAGGTTACAAAAGGATAGGATCCGAAGTCCACATCAAGCATGGTGCCCTGGGCCCCTTCACAAAGGACGCCTTTCTTTTCGTTCAGTTTCTTGTTGATGAAATGCTCGCTGTCGATGAATTGAAATTCTTTCAGACATTGGATGCCTTCGAACCATTCTTTTTCGATGGTCGTGAGATCGTATTGGTAGCCCATCTGGTCAAGGATGGTTTTATGCCGGTCTGTAGCAGCCTTGTATTTCGTTTCGAAGTTGTCAAGCAGGTCTCCGACGCGAAGACCGTTACGGCTCACTTTGTCGGTATAGGTCGGGCCGATGCCTTTTCCGGTTGTGCCGATCTTGCCTGCTCCTTTGGATGCCTCGTTGGCTGCATCCAGAATACGGTGGGTAGGAAGAATCAGGTGGGCTTTCTTGGAAATGAGCAATCTTTCGGTAAGCGGGTGTCCGCTGGCTTTTAACTGGTCTACTTCAGCCTTGAAGAGAGCCGGGTCAAGTACGACTCCGTTTCCGATAATATTGATTTTGTCTCCTTGAAAAATACCGGAAGGAATGGATCTGAGCACATATTTCTGCCCGTTGAATTCCAATGTGTGTCCTGCATTTGGACCACCCTGAAAGCGACAAACCACGTCGTAACGGGGTGTCAGAACATCCACAACTTTTCCTTTTCCTTCATCGCCCCATTGGAGCCCAAGCAAAACATCTACTTTCATAATGAGTTTATTATTACAACATGGCCGTATGAAATCTCCACTACGGGTCAGGCTCATACGGAATTAGACTTTGAAAACCCTAAGAACAGATAAAGACGGAGGATTGTCTCATCCATACGACTTTAAATGTCTGTTTCTGACCTTATTTCAGAAACCCGACAAAGATACAAAAAGATTATAGAAATAGAGATTGTTTAGTTAAAATCCTTGATTGTAGTTGCTGATAATTACACGATTCTTGCACGTTCGAGAAAACGCACGGCGGATTGCTGGAGCCTGTAATCTTCCGAAGATCTGTCTTTTTCTGCTGACTCCATGGCTGGGGCCAGTTCGGGGACTGTCTTTTTCCCGATGATGAGGCGAAGCAAAAGCGTATAGCCTGCCGTTCTGGTGTTTTCATCCTCACTGTTAATCCATTCCATGGATTTTTCAGGAGCAAAGCAGAGATGTTGCAAAAGGTTGAAGCAAAGCTGTTCCGTTAGTTCGGGCAGGAAACAGTCCTTTAGCCAGAGGTCTGCCATTTCGGAGGAAAAGGCTGTTTTTGGATAGAGCAGGGTGGCCAGAATCTTGCATTCGCGGGGATGTTCATGCCACAGTTGGTCAGCCAATGTCGTATCTGGTTCAAAATGGTTGGCGATGTCCCTGACAGACATGGTGTCCAGCCCATAATTGAGCTTGTAGTTCAGTCCGTTGCGCCTCATAGCAGTTGAGGCCACACCGTTCATGCGTAGCCTCAACATTTTTTTTATCTGGTGAATTTGTTCTTTCAAAATCAATTGTAGGTAGGTAATGTTTTATAGTCTTTTGAGTAACGCAGGTGCTGTTCAGCATAACCTTCGGTGTAGCCGACCTTGACATCCTTGATTTTGCCGTTTTTGCTGTATTGAACGGTGTAGGTGGGATTGACAAAGCCTTTGTACGGAGCCAGTTTCAAGGCTTTGTAACGTGTCAGTATTTCCTGATGAAGGGTTGAATCCACTTTTACGGAATAGGTCTCTACTATTTTCTGTGCGGCCAGGTAATCTCCGGTCGAACGGATACGCTGGATCTCTGCCAGCAGTTCGCCAAACAGCGTGCGAATTTTTTGGTAATCGTTGATGACCACATAGGTCTTGTCGTCTTTCTTTCGAAGTTCAACGGCTTTGGAAGGGGCGGCTTTCTCCAGTACCCAGCGAGCAATCAGGGCACGGTTGCGCATGTGGGCTTCTTCGATGCTGTTTCCCAGATTAATCCGAGTGAGCTGTGTGAGCAGCCCGTTCATTAGGTATTTGTAATATTCAGCTTTGAATGCTTCTTTGTCGGGCACAAGTTTTAGCTCCACCATTTTCGGATCGGCCAGGTAATACAGCCCGAACAAATCGGCGCGGGCTTCCTCGATGGTGGACCCGTACGATTTCAGTCCGTCCGGATCAACTCCGGGCAATAGCTTGCCGGATCCGTGTCCCAAACATTCGTGGAGATCTGTGTGCAGGTTATCGGTCAGGAAACCGTATTTTTCGACGAGCTTGACTTCGGCGTCGCTCCACATGAATTCTTCGTTGAAGCCGGTGCCCTGGGATGCCTTGTCGTAGGCCTCGGTTATATTTTCGATGGTTACGGATTTGGAGCCATGGTCACGGCGAATCCAGTTGGCGTTCGGAAGGTTGATGCCTATCGGTGTGGTTGGGTAGCAATCTCCTGCCAGCATGGTTACAGTGATGACCTTGGCGGTGACTCCTTTTACTTTCTCTTTTTTGAATTCCCTGGCAACAGGGGAATGGTCTTCAAACCATTGGGCATTGCCGCTGATGGTGGCTGTTCGTTTGGTGGCTTCATCGTTTCTGAAATTCACGATGCTTTCCCAACTGGCCTTAAGGCCGATGGGGTCTCCGTACGATTCGATGAAACCGTTTACGAAGTCAACTTGTGATTCCAGGTCTTCCACCCAGCTGATGCTGTAGTCGTCAAAGGTTTTTAGATTGCCGGTCTTGTAGAAACTGACCAGTTGTTCGATAACTTTGGCTTGCTTCTCATTCTCAGCAACAGTTTTGGCTTTTTCAAGCCAGTATATGATTCTGGAAATAGCCTGGCCGTAAAGGCCGTCTTCTTTCCATACTTTTTCGACAATATTGCCGTTTTCTTTTACCAGACGGCTGTTTAGCCCATAAGAAATGGGGGTGTTGTCGTTGGGATCCTTGAGCTTGTTGTAAAAATCTTCGGCTTCTTTTTGAGAAACGCCCTGATAGTAGTTGTTGGCTGATGTCAGGATCAGGTCTTCTCCGTCGGCCTGATTGACCCGCTTGGCGTCGATGTTCGGGTCAAAGATGACCGGGGTCAGTTTGTTGATAAGCCCTTGCGGAGTCTCTCCCTGGCTTAAGGGGAGGGAATCCTGGTTGACGGACAGCACGGCTTTGGCAAAGAATTCTTTTGAAAATCCAGGAACAAATTTGTCTGTAGCGTAATGGTGATGAATACCGTTGGAAACCCATACGCGCTTGAGGTAAATTTCGAATTCTTTCCAGTCGTTTCCGGTCTTTTCAATGTTTCCATACTGATAAATGGCTTCCAGGGTACGACGCACACAGAGGTTGTGCTTGCAGTTTTGGTCGTACAGAATGTCGCGACCCTGTAAGGCTGCTTCGTTCAGAAAATAGATCAGTTCTTTCTGTTTCAAAGATAATTTGTCGAATCCAGGTACCTGATAACGCAAAATCTGCATATCCGCAAACTGGTCAACCGTATAATTGAAATTGGTCTGTTCCGCATTCGTGGAGCTGGCACAAGAAGATAAAATGAGAGCTGATAACATGCTTTTATAAATTAACTTTCTCATAATTAGAAATGTGTAATTAGTAAGATTTTTTTCAAACAACCAAGCCCCACTGAAGGCCTTTTCAATAGGGGTAGATTAGAATGCGGTCTGTAAGCCGTGCCTGGGCATAAGTAATGTGAAGATTGGGCAGTGGGGCCCGGATATTCCCCTTTTATCGTAGTAGCCGGGTTGACCGATTCTGCAAATGCATGTCCAGCATCACCATTGCCGCCATTGCTTCTACAATGGGCACAGCTCTTGGTAAAACGCAAGGGTCGTGACGGCCATGTGCCTTAAAATCAACTTCGTTTCCTGAAGAGTCAATGGTGTGCTGATCCATCAAAATGGTTGCGACTGGCTTAAATGCCACACGAAAATAGATATCTTCGCCGTTGGAAATGCCGCCTTGAATTCCTCCAGAATGGTTGGTTCTTGTATGGATTTCTCCGTTTTGGGAATAAAACTCATCGTTGACTTCTGAGCCAAGTTGTTCCACTTCAAAGCCCGATCCGTATTCAAAGCCTTTAACGGCATTGATGGATAACATGGCTGACCCCAAAACTGCATGCAGCTTGTTGAATACAGGTTCTCCCAAACCAGTCGGACTGCCCTGTATCACACAAGTGATGATTCCGCCGATGGTATCGCCCTTTGATTTGACGTCGGTAATTAATTTTGCCATTTCATCGGCCATTTCCGGGTCCGGACAACGTACCGGGTTCAACTCAATCTGGTTGAAATCGTATGCGGAATAGTCCTTTCCCAGCTTTAGAGGTCCCACTTGGGAAGTATAGGCTGTTATTTTGATGCCAAGCTGATTTAGGGCTAATTTGGCGATGGCTCCCGCGACAACACGGGCAATGGTTTCGCGGGCAGAGGATCTTCCTCCTCCGCGATTATCCCGGATGCCGTATTTTTGCTGGTAAGTATAGTCTGCGTGGGACGGGCGGTACAGATCCTTCATCGAATCGTAGTCGCCCGACCTTTGTTTCGCATTCCATATACAGAAGGCTATGGGTGTACCCGTGGTTTTTCCTTCGAAAATACCTGAAAAAAATTCGACTTCGTCGGACTCATCTCTGGAAGTGGTCAGGTTGGATTGACCGGGCTTGCGCCTGTTTAACTCTTTTTGAATAAAAAGGATGTCGATCTCTACTCCAGCCGGACAGCCGTCAATGACGCCGCCGATACCTCTGCCATGCGATTCACCGAAAGAGGTGAGACAGAATATTTTTCCAAACGTGTTACTCATAGCCGTTAAAGGGTTTTTATTGCAATTTAAAGGCTTGGCCTTTATCTATTAGTGACAACTTCCGCAACCGCAGCCATCTTCGCCTTCCTGTTCGCCGCAACCGCCACAGCCATCTTCGCCGCAACCACAGCTGCAACCACCACCCATGAATTGCTTCACTTCTTCTTCGGAAGGTTCGCGAATAGCCAAAACCTTGCCGATAAAGTGAAGGTCTTCGCCAGCCAGAGGGTGGTTGAAATCCATCTTGATACTTTCTTCACCGATGGAAACAACTGTGCCGTCAAGACGGTTACCGTTTTGATCCATCATGGGAACGATGTTGTTTTCAAAGATAACTTCTTCGTCTATTTTTCCGTCAACTTCAAATACGGAACGTGGTATGTCGACAACTTGTTCGTCTGAATATTCTCCATATGCTTCTTCAGAAGCAAGGGTGAATTCAAAAGAATCACCTTCGGAAAGACCTGCGAGGTTGCTTTCAAATGCTTCAAGCATCATGCCTGTACCGAAAATGAAAGACAGAGGTCTTTCAGCGGTAGCTTTTTCCATTAATTCCTGCTCTTTACCATCTTCGCCACCTACGTATAAGTCATAAGACGCTGAGACAAACTTGTTTGTTGAAACCTTCATTTTACTAAGGGTGTAAATTATTAATATAACTGTTTATTCTATGCCGGACGTCTTGTGCGACTCTGCATCAAAAGAATTAATCCTTGTTGCATTTTACGTATTCAAAACGTTGGTATCCAGATGCTGAAAGAAAAAATCATTCAACGCCAAAGATTCAAGCTGCAAAGGTAAGAAAAAAAATCAGGACAATAATTCATCCACTGCAGTTTTGAGTTGATTCATAGCTCTGTATAAGGTGTCTCGTGTACAACCGATGTTCAGCCGCATGAAGCCATCACCGCCCTGCCCGAAGCTGTAGCCAGGGTTTAAGCCGAGTTTGGCTTTCTCAATAAAGAACCGGTGGAGTGCTTGGGGCTCCAGATTCAGTTCTCTGCAATCCAGCCAGATCAGAAAAGAGGCTTGTGGAATACAGGCTTTTATCTGGGGTATGTTTTTTTTGAGAAAATGGTCTACAAAATGAACATTCTCCTGAAGGTATTGGGTGGCTTGCTTCAACCATTCCTCGCCTTTTTCGTAAGCGGCCTGGGCGGCAACAAAAGCGAAGATGTTGCCGTTCGACAGTTCGGCCTTGTTCAAGAACCGTTGGAATTTGTTTTTGAGTTCGGGATTCTGGATGACAAAAAAGGAACTTCCCATGCCTGGCATATTGAAGGTTTTGCTTGGAGCCATGAGCGTGATGATCTTTTCGTTTTTTTTCGGAAAAAGTGTAGCAAGCGGTGTATGTGTCTGGCCGGGCAAGGCCAGGTCCGCATGAATTTCATCGGAAACGATGATCATGTCGTACTTCTTGCAGATAGCCGCCATTTTTTGGAGTTCATCCTTTGTCCAAATTCTTCCTCCCGGATTGTGTGGGCTACACAATATAAAAAGTTTGCATCCCGATGCAGCTTTGGATTCAAAGTCCTCGAAGTTGATTCCGAGTTGGCCGTCCTTGTATTCCAGAGGATTGACAACGACTTCCCTGCCGTTCTTTTCGGGAATATGGAAGAATGGCGGATAGACTGGCATCTGGATCAGAATCTTGTCCCCGGGTTCTGTGAAACATTGTATGGTAAAAGCAATGCCGGCAACGATTCCGGGTAAAAAACCTGTTTCCTGGGAAGCAATGTCCCAGTTGTATTTTTTATGCAACCAGTCGTGTATGGCGTTATACCAGCCCTCAGGTACCATGGGATATCCCAGAATTTCGTGTTCGCACCGCATGCGGATGGCGTCCATGATAAAGTCTGGTGTTGCAAAGTCCGTATCGGCAACCCACATGGGGATAATATCCTTGGTCCCGAAATCCTTTTGAATTCTGTCGTATTTGATGCAGTTGCTTCCTTTTCTGTTGATTTCAGTGTCAAAAGAATAATATTTGGCCATATAATTATCTGTTTTTTATCGGTTATTTTTGACTGTTTGCAAAATTAGCTGTTTTTGCCTTTGATTGTCGAATTTTATATAAAAACACAAAAAATAGAATGCTTTAGTGTGAAATGATAGCAAAAAGCCTCTCAATAATTACATTATGTATGAATTAAGGTGCGTAAAAAACGAATTTGAATTAAAAATCCCCGATAAAATAGTATATCTTTGTCCCAAAATATTGAAATGATGAAAAAACCACTAAGAAGTGCCACAAGTACTGAAGGTCGCCGTATGGCAGGGGCCAGGGCATTGTGGGCAGCCAATGGAATGAAACCGGAACAGATGGGAAAGCCCATTATTGCCATAGTCAACTCCTTTACACAATTTGTCCCTGGTCATGTGCATTTGCATGAGATCGGTCAGTTGGTGAAAGCCGAAGTTGAGAATTTGGGTTGTTTTGCTGCTGAATTCAATACGATTGCCATCGATGATGGCATCGCTATGGGACATGACGGTATGCTTTATTCTCTTCCAAGCCGCGACATTATAGCTGACAGCGTTGAATATATGGTCAATGCCCATAAGGCCGATGCCATGGTCTGCATTTCGAATTGTGACAAAATAACGCCGGGTATGCTAATGGCATCCATGCGTCTGAACATCCCTACCGTTTTTGTATCCGGCGGACCTATGGAGGCCGGTGAACTGGATGGTGCTCATCTGGATTTGATTGACGCGATGGTTCAGTCTGCCGATGAAAGTGTCAGCGATGCCCAGGTGGCTCGTATCGAAAAATCCGCCTGCCCCACATGCGGTTGCTGCTCCGGTATGTTTACAGCCAACTCTATGAACTGCCTCAATGAAGCCATCGGATTGGCGTTGCCGGGTAATGGTACCATCGTTGCTACACACGAAAACAGAACCAATCTGTTCAAGGATGCAGCCAGGCTTATTGTAGAAAATTCCAGAAAATATTACGAAGAAGGGGACGAACGTGTTTTGCCTAGAAGCATAGCAACGCGTTCTGCCTTTTTAAATGCGATGGCACTTGATATCGCCATGGGTGGTTCCACCAACACCGTCCTGCATTTGTTGGCTGTTGCCAGTGAAGCGGAAGTTCAATTTACCATGGACGACATCGATGCACTTTCACGCAAGACTCCTTGTTTGTGCAAGGTGGCTCCCAATACGCAGAAATACCATGTTCAGGATGTAAACCGTGCAGGAGGCATTTTGGGCATCCTTGGCGAACTGGCCAGGAAAAATCTGGTGGACGCTTCTGTCCGCCGTGTGGACGGCATGACACTTGGACAGGCCATCGACAAATTCGATTGTACCAAAGCCCAGGTGGATGAAAAGGCCTATTCTATCTATCGTTCCGCGGCTGCAGGCAAATTTAATCTGGTGCTTGGTTCACAGGGCGTTTACTATAAGGAATTGGATACAGACCGTGCCCAAGGTTGCATACGTGACGTTGAACATGCCTATACCAAGGATGGTGGATTGGGGGTACTGAAAGGAAATATTGCTCTTGACGGTTGTGTCGTCAAGACGGCAGGTGTTGACGAAAGCCTCTGGCATTTTAGAGGAACAGCCAAGGTTTACGATTCTCAGGAAGCTTCCTGTGAAGGAATTCTGAGTGGCGAAGTTGTTGCTGGAGATGTTGTTGTCATTATACACGAAGGTCCCAAGGGTGGTCCGGGTATGCAGGAAATGCTTTATCCCACTTCCTACCTGAAATCAAAACATCTTGGAAAAGCCTGTGCACTGATTACCGACGGGCGTTTTTCCGGGGGTACCTCCGGCCTTTCCATCGGACATGTCTCTCCCGAAGCTGCCAGTGGTGGTGCCATCGGCCTGTTGAGAAACGGAGATATTATTGACATCAATATACCCGAACGCAGCATCAACGTACTGCTCAGCGATGAAGAGTTGGCCGTTCGCCGCCGCGAAGAGGAAGCAAAAGGTTCCAAAGCCTATATGGCCCCCAAGCGTGATCGCTTCGTACCCAAATCCTTGAAAGCTTATGCTTCTATGGTAAGTTCCGCTGATAAAGGAGCCATACGGTTAATCGATTAAGAAGTCATGGAAAATAAAATATTGAAAGGCGCAGATGCGCTCATGTGTTCGCTGATTGAAGAGGACGTAAATACCATCTTCGGATATCCCGGAGGTCAGATCATTACTGTCTTTGACTCGATGTATTCCTACAGGGAATCTTTTCAACACATTCTTACCCGTCATGAGCAGGGAGCCATTCATGCTGCCCAGGGATATGCCAGGGTGTCCGGTGAAACAGGTGTTGTCATCGTTACTTCAGGTCCCGGTGCGACCAATGTCATTACCGGTCTTGCAGACGCTATGCTTGACAGTACGCCGCTGGTGGTCATCACCGGTCAGGTGGGTGCATCCTTGCTTGGTACCGATGCTTTTCAGGAAACGGATGTAATTGGCATTACGCAACCTATTACAAAGTGGAGCTATCAGATACGTAAGGCCTCTGAAATTCCATGGGCGGTGGCGCGTGCCTTCTATATCGCCAGAGAAGGCAGGCCTGGTCCTGTTGTTCTGGATATCACCAAAGATGCGCAGAGTGAAATGATGGAATTTTCCTACAAAAAATGCAATTTCATCCGCAGCTATCAGCCTTATCCCGATTTACAGCCTGCAAACATAGCTAAAGCGGCAGAACTGATCAATAAAGCCGAACGTCCGTTTGCACTGGTGGGACAGGGGGTCATGCTCGGACATGCAGAGGAAGAGCTTATGGCATTCCTTACCAAAGCCAATATTCCTGCTGGTTGTACCTTGCTCGGTCTTTCGGCTATACCCAGTGACTTTAGTCTGAACAAAGGCATGCTGGGCATGCATGGAAATATAGGTCCAAATAAGAAAACCGCAGAATGTGATGTACTCATCGCTATTGGAATGCGTTTTGACGACAGGGTTACCGGAGATCTCAGGAAATATGCCCGTCAGGCTCAGGTCATTCATTTTGACATTGATGTTTCTGAAATAAACAAGAATGTAAAGGTTGCTGTTCCTGTATTGGGAAATGCCAAAGATACTTTGCCTGCAGTTACGGCATTGCTTGAAGAGGCAGACCATTCAGAATGGGTCAATAGTTTTGAAGCTTGTGAGCAAGAAGAAACCGAACGTGTCATCTTGCCTGAAATCATGCCGGCATCTGGCCCTATCACGATGGGTGAGGTGGTGCACAAGGTTTCCGAATCCGTCAGTCACGATGCCATTCTGGTCACCGATGTTGGTCAGAATCAAATGATGGCTGCCAGATACTTCAAGTTTTCTAAAAGCCGGAGCATGATTACTTCCGGTGGTCTGGGTACGATGGGTTTCGGCTTGCCTGCTGCCATAGGAGCGGCTCTGGGCGCGCCAGAACGCCGGGTTTGTTTCTTTACCGGCGACGGTGGCATCCAGATGACTTTGCAGGAGCTTGGTACCATCATGCAATACAAAATTCCTGTCAAAATAATCGTCCTGAACAATAGTTTTCTGGGCATGGTCCGTCAGTGGCAGGAACTATTCTACAGAGAGAGGTATTCTTCAACCCCCATGGATAATCCTGATTTTCCTAAGATTGCAGAAGCTTACGGCATAGCCGGACAAAAAGTGACCAAGCGCGAGGACCTGGACGATGCCATTGCTGAAATGCTTGGGAGCAATGAAGCCTATCTGCTGGAAGTGGAAGTAGAGGAAAACGGCATGGTTTATCCAATGATCCCTGCTGGAACAAGTGTTGAACAAATTATTTTAGGAGATTGAGCATGGAAACGACACTCTATACCATTACGGTCTATACGGAAAACTTTGTAGGTCTTCTCAACCAAATTACCATCATTTTTACCCGCCGCCAGATCAATATTGAATCGCTGACCGTATCAAAATCATCCATTCCTGGGATTCATAAATTTACCATCACGGCAGAAACCGATCAGGATATGGTGGTGAAAGTGGTTAAGCAGATTGAAAAAAGGATCGATGTTCTCAAAGCCTTTTACCATACCGATGACGACGTCATCTATCAGGAAGTTGCCTTATACAAGATAGGCGCAGAAGCAATGCTGGACAACCCTCAGATTGAGAGCATTGTCCGCAAATACAATGCGCGTATCCTTGAAGTGAATCGTTCCTACGCCGTGTTGGAACTTTCAGGTCATACCGAGGATACACAGGAACTTTTTGAACGGTTGAAAGAATTCCATGTGTTGCAGTTTGTCCGTTCAGGCCGTATTGCCATCACAAAATCCACAGTTGAAAGACTGAGTGACTTCCTGGCAGAAATGGAAGCACGAAATCCAGAACACAAATGCGAAAAATAGCCCGTTACGATTACAAAGTCCAGCCCATGGATGTGGACTTCTGTGAAAACATCCGTTTTACCCAGATGGGTGGATATCTCTTACATGCAGCAGGCCAGAATGCTGATGAAAATGGTTTTGGCATTAATTATCTTCATACCCAGGGTTTTGCCTGGGTTTTGTCCAGGCTGGCGTTCGAAATGTACCGATACCCCGCAGAAAAAGAATCATTTCAGATTGAGACCTGGATTGAAAATTACACCAGGGTTTCCACAACCCGTAATTTCAAGGTTTTGGATGCTTCGGGTGAAATTATCGGTGCCGCTTCGAGTATTTGGTGCATGTTGGACATGAATGCCAGAAGAGCGGTGGATTTGAAGTCCAAGGAAGAATATGCCGCCTTTGCTACCGGTATTCCGTCCCTGATCGATAAACCCGTGAAAGTGGCAAGCGTGGAGGGTGAGCCTGTTTCCAGACACCGCATCAAATACAGTGACATCGATTCCAATCGTCATACGAACAGTGTCAAATATCTGGAATGGATGATGGACCTTTTCCCTTTGGAATCTTTTTTTCACCAGAAAGTCAAACGCATTGACATAAATTATATTAATGAAGCGCTCTTCGGAGAAGTCGTCGAGATCTTTCGGGAAACCCCTCGGGAGAATGAATATCTTTTTGATTTGAGAAGAGCGGGTGAAATGATATGTAAAGCACAGATTTTATTTGAAAATGACAGATAATTGGTCTTTTACCAAATAAAAGTGTAATTTTGCACCCAGAAGAAGTTGAAAATTATTACAATTTTATATTTTAATTCTACAAGAAAATGGCAGTAATTAATTTTGGCGGAGTTGACGAGAATGTTGAGACCCGCGAAGAATTCCCCTTGGAAAAGGCACGTGAAGTGATGAAAGATGAAACGATTGCAATCATCGGTTATGGTGTGCAAGGTCCCGGTCAATCCCTGAACCTCCGCGATAACGGTTTCAATGTGATTGTTGGTCAGCGCAAGGGTGGAAAGACATGGGACAAGGCTGTAGCTGACGGTTGGGTTCCTGGAGAAACTTTGTTTGAAATCGAGGAAGCATGCAAACGTGCCACTGTGATTCAATATCTATTGTCTGATGCTGCTCAAATTGAAGTTTGGCCTCGCATTAAACCTTACCTGACTGCAGGAAAGGCTTTATATTTTTCTCATGGTTTTGCTATCACCTATAAAGAACGCACAAATATCGTTCCACCGGCAGATATCGATGTGATCATGGTTGCTCCCAAAGGTTCCGGTACGTCTTTGCGCACCATGTTCCTTGAAGGCCGCGGTCTGAATTCTTCTTTTGCTATTTTCCAGGATGCTACCGGTCGTGCAAAAGAACGTGTATTGGCTCTTGGTATCGGTGTTGGTTCCGGTTACTTGTTTGAAACGACTTTCAAACGTGAAGTCTATTCAGACCTTACCGGTGAACGTGGTACTCTGATGGGTGCTATTCAGGGTCTGCTGCTCGCTCAATATGAAACCCTCCGTGAAAACGGTCATACACCTTCGGAAGCATTCAACGAAACTGTTGAAGAATTGACTCAGTCTTTGATGCCTTTGTTCGCAAAGAATGGTATGGACTGGATGTATGCAAACTGCTCTACCACCGCTCAGCGTGGTGCTTTGGACTGGATGGGGCCGTTCCACGATGCTACCAAACCTGTATTCCAGAAGTTGTATGCAGAAGTGGCTTGCGGAAACGAAGCTCAACGTTCCATCGATTCCAACTCCAAGGTAGACTATCGCGAAGGTTTGGAAAAAGAACTGAAAGCATTGCGCGAAAGCGAAATGTGGAGAACCGGTGCTGTTGTCCGCAAACTGCGTCCTGAAAACAACTAATCCGTGTTTTAAAAATAAACGAAAGAGCATTCTGGTTTTGACCAGGATGCTCTTTTTGGTTGGAGTGGATTAAGAAAAGGAAAATGTTCAGAACTGACATTCTTCCCCTCAAAAACGAAAGAGGAGATCTCCAAGCAGCTTGATTTGCTTTTGAGATGTCCTCTTTCATTTTTATGAAGCGATACCTATTGAATTATTGTCTGGGCGACTTATTTCAGCTTCTTCAGTTGTTTCATGTCCGTTACTTTGGCTTCAATGATGCTGATGGCAAAACCACCGCTACGGGCCAGTTTGCAGGAAATTCTTGATTTGGCTGTAACGAGACCTTTGGTGATCTGATAGGAGGTCGGATTCTTTTCGTAATCGGCATCCTTTCCGTCGGCATAAACAGTTGCTACATATGTCTTGCCGGAATCCAGAAAATCAAGATTGATGGTTGCGGTACGTGCGTTTTCATCGGTGATACCGCCAACGAACCAGTTGTTGGTACCTTTGGCTTTACGGGCAACGGTGATGTAGTCTCCAGGTTCGGCTTCCAGGTATTTGCTTTCATCCCAGTCAACGGCAACGTCCTTGATAAACTGGAAGGCATCCGGATGCTCATCGTAGTTTTCCGGAAGGTCGGAAGCCATCTGCAGGGGACTGTACATGGTTACATAGAGGGCTAGTTGCTTGACTAGGGTCGTGTGAACCCAACTGTGATTGTCCCCTTCCAAAAACGTGAGCCTGGTGTTGAAAATGCCTGGTGTGTAATCCATCGGGCCACCGATCAGTCTTGTGAAGGGCAGAAGGGTGGTATGAAAAGGCTTGTTGCCCCCGAATGCTTCGTATTCCGTACCGCGGGCCGATTCATTGCCGATCATGTTTGGATAGGTGCGGCAAAGTCCGGTGGGACGAACGGCTTCGTGTCCGTTGACCATGATCTTGTAATCTGCTGCTTTTTTGACGCAGTACAGGTAATGGTTGTTCATCCATTGACCATAATGGTGTTCGCCCCGGGGGATGATGTTGCCCACATAACCACTTTTAACGGCGTTGTATCCGTTGTCGGCCATCAATTTGTAGGCCTCGTCGATGTGACGTTCGTAATTGCGTGCAGAGGCGGAAGTCTCGTGATGCATCATCAGCTTTACGCCTTTGCTTGCTGCATAATTGTTGAGTTCTTTCAGATTGAAATCAGGATAAGGGGTCACGAAGTCAAATACGTAGTCTTTTGAATTTCCGAACCAGTCTTCCCATCCTTCGTTCCATCCTTCGACCAACACCTGGTCAAACCCGTTTTTGGCGGCGTAATCAATGTAACGTTTAACGTTGGCGTTGTTGGCTCCGTGTTTTCCGTTTGGTTTGGCCTTGGAATAGTCGGTTTGCCCCAGCTTGACCGAAGAAAAATCATCGGTGTACGACCAGGTGCTTTTTCCGGTGATCATTTCCCACCAGACACCCATATATTTGACGGGTTTGATCCAGTCTGTATTTTTGTAGGCACAGGGTTCGTTCAGGTTTAGCGTCAGTTTGGAGGCCAGAATGTCGCGTGCATCGTCGCTTACAATAATGGTACGCCAAGGTGAAGTACAGGGTGTCTGCATGTACCCTTTATCGCCTACGGCATCGGGGGTAAGCCAGGATTCAAATACAAAATTCTTGTCATCCAGATTCAGGCTCATGCAGGAGTAATCGACCAAGGCTGCTTCGTGCAGGTTTATATATAGGCCGTCGTCCGATTTCATCATCAAGGCCGTTTGTACGCCTGTCGGGGAAAAAGCAGTCTGGGATGTGTTGGATGTATAGGCCTTCTTCATGAGTCCACGGATTTCAGATAGCCTGGACTCGGTGTAGTCGTATTCCTGGGTATCGTAGTCCCCGGGAATCCAGAAAGCTTTGTGGTCTCCAGTCATGGCAAACTGAGAATGTTCTTCCTTGATTACAAAGTAGTTCAGGTTTTTTTGAACCGGAAATTCGTAACGGAAACCCAGACCATCGTCGTAGAGCCGGAAACGTAAGATTATGTGTCTTTTTCCGGAATCCTGGTTCAGAGTTACAGCCAATTCGTTGTAATGGTTACGGATTTGTTTGACTTCGCCCCAAACAGGCTTCCAGGTTTCATCAAAAGAACTGGTTTTGACATCGGTCTGGGTAAAGCCGTTGAGCAGTCCCGGGTCGTTCTTAAGTTCCAGTCCAAGTTTGGAAGGCTTGATGACAGCCTTCCCCTTGTAAGTGAGCTGATAAGTCGGTTCACCGTTGGCACTCAGGGAAAAATCCATCTTTAAAAGGCCATTGGGCGAAGAAAGGCTTTCGGCCGACGCTGTCAGACTGACCAGCAGGAGCGCTGCAAAGCAGGTCAACTTGGCAAGTTTCGTTTTCATCATTGTTAAGATTATGTTTTTTCTTTTCTATAAGATTTTAAGTAGTATGGAATACTTCTCTTGAACAAAGATCATGAATAATGGATCAACCTCAAAAAGGATTCTGACGAAATGCAGTTTTATTATACGAACGTATGTTTTGTGGAAACTTGTCAAATTGCCTCTACCGCCTTGATTCAGCGCTTTTTTCTTAAATGGGCAAACAGGCTGGAGGCTTTTTCTGAAAAACGACGAAATGCAACCGGGCGACTTGTTGGAGGCCTTTAGAAATCGTTGCGTTTATGCCCTTTGTCTTCGGAGTCTGCAAGAATGTTCTTATCCTGAAACACGGGCAGATTCCAGTGATGCCGAAGAGCCAGAAACCTTAATCCGAAACAGGCACAAATGGCCACCAGGGAAACCCAGTCTTCGGACCAGCCCAAATAGGTTCCTCCAACAACCATGACGGCGCCAAGTAAGGCGGCCGAAGCATATATTTCTTTCTCCAGTACGACTGGAATCCTGTTTAGCAGGACATCACGCAGGATACCGCCACCAACTGCAGTTACCATGCCAAGCAGAACGGCCACTTCGGCGTTGTGCCCGTAATCCATGGCCTTGCGGGCTCCTGCAACGGCAAAAAAAGACAACCCAATGGCATCGAAGAAAAGCACTGGCTGGTTGAGGCGTTCCACCCATCTGTCCAGCCGGATGATGGCAAGGGCGGCGATGACAGATACCACCAGATAGCGCCAGTCTGAGAGTCCGGCAGGAGGTATGGCTCCGATGCACAGGTCACGGATGATACCACCACCACAAGCAACGGTAAAAGCAATGGCCAGGATGCCAAAGAGGTCAAGCCTTCTTTGTTTGGCCGCAACAGCTCCACTGACGGCAAAAGCGAAAGTGCCGGCCAGATCCAGGAAGTTATAGAAGGTGTAAAGGTTGTTCATGCTGTCGGTACCTCTGATTGATGTTTGATTTGCCGTCAATATTGCCCAAAGGTACAGATATTTCATGTTTTAGCCAGTACCCGGTAAAAAACATTTTATTTTCAATACAGGTCTTCTGTCGAAACCCGACTGTATTGAAAGTGTTTAAAAAACGAAAAGCTACCTCTGGAAGAAATGGCTTTTCGTTTATCGTTGAACAGATTCTATGAATTTCTAGGATCTTTTACAATGACGTCGTGTGCTCCACCTTCGATGATACTGGTGGAGGATACAAGCGTGACTTTTGCTTTGGACTTGAGTTCAGGCAAGTTGGTGACACCGCAGCTGCACATGGTCGATTTGATTTTGCCCAGGGTCATGTCCAGATTGTCTTTTAATTTTCCGGCATAGGGCACGAAGCTGTCTACGCCTTCCTCAAACTTCAGGCCGGTGGAACCACCCATGTCGTAACGTTGCCAGTTGCGGGCGCGGTTGGAACCTTCTCCCCAGTATTCCTTAACGTAATTTCCATTGACAAGCAATTTGCGTGTCGGGCTTTCGTCGAAGCGGGCAAAATAGCGGCCCATCATCAGAAAGTCCGCCCCCATGGACATGGCAAGCACCATGTGGTAGTCTTGTACAATACCGCCGTCTGAACAAATTGGAATATAAACACCAGTCCTTTCGTAGTATTCGTCGCGGGCTTCGGAAACTTCAATAAGCGCGGTAGCCTGACCACGGCCAATGCCTTTCTGCTCACGGGTGATGCAGATGGATCCGCCGCCAACGCCCACTTTCACGAAATCCGCTCCGGCTTCGGCCAAATATAAGAATCCGTCCCTGTCTACGACATTTCCTGCACCCACTTTCACCTTTTCACCGAAAGTTTTCTTGATGTACTCCAACGTTTCCTTTTGCCAGACGGAAAATCCGTCGGAAGAGTCGATGCATAAAACGTCGGCCCCGGCTTCGAGCAACTTCGGTACGCGCTCCTTATAATCACGGGTGTTTATGCCTGCGCCAACCAATAGCTTTTTCTGCTGATCGGAAAGTTCGTTGGGATTTTCCTTATGATTGTCGTAATCCTTGCGGAATACAAAATATTTTAGATTTTGATTTTTGTCGATGATAGGTAGGCTGTTCAGCTTGTGGTCCCAGATGATGTCGTTGGCTTCACTCAGGGTGATGCCGAATTCTCCGGTGATCAGTTTATCGAACGGAGTCATGACCTCTTTCACTTTCTTGTCAAGACTGTCCTTACCAGGACGGTAGTCGCGTCCGGTCAGGATACCCAGCAATTTGCTGTCTGCTTTACCGTTTTCTGTCACGCCAAAAGTGGAATGTCCGGTCTTTTCCTTGATGGCGATCATATCGCGAAGCGTATGTTCCGGTGTGAGGTTTGCATCGCTTACCACAAATCCGGATTTGTGCTTTTTGACTTTTCTGACCATTTCGGCCTGCTCTTCGATGGTTTGTGAGCCGAATATAAAGGAAAGGCCTCCGTTCTTGGCCAGGGCAATGGCCATGTTGTGGTCGGAAACCGATTGCATAATGGCGGATACAAAAGGAACATTTAAAGTGATATCCGATGTTTCACCCTTCTTGAACTTTACCAACGGGGTTTCCAGTGAGACTAAATCGGGAACGCAGTTTTTGGTGGTTAGCCCCGGTATTAACAGGTACTCGCTAAACGTTCTTGAAATGTCATTTAAGTATTGTGCCATAAATCCTCCTTCTTTTAAAAAATTTTGCGAAGTTACTAATAATTCCACAAAAGTTAAGGACGAAACCTTAAAAAAGCTAGCTGTGAGGGCTTGAAAATATTATTTTGATACATGGAAGGATTGGCATCAAATCGTTGTTTTTTGTCAAAAAGCAATTCGAAGACTGCTATAAGGCCGGTCTCAGACGATGGAATCCTTTCTGTATTGAAGGATACGGTCCTGCGTATGTTCTGATGATTTTTTTCCATCGAGGCCTGCCTGTTAAATTTGTATTGGTCTGTGTTAAAAAGGTATTATAATATAGTCAAACAAGCTTCTATCTTTGTGATAGATATTATTTTGTCCAAATGCTATGGACCAGTATCAATCCCTAAAAGATGTCTAAATCATGTCTTACACTAGAAAAATCATGTTACTCGTAGCCGGTTCGTTTTGTCTCGGTTCACTTTTTGCAAAGCCTGTTTCCGTGGAACTGAACCAAGGATGGAAATTCAAACAGGCGCGGCTTACCAATTGGTATCCGGCTACCGTTCCCGGAACGGTTCACACCGATTTGATCAACAACAAAATTATTCAGGATCCTTTCTTTCGCATGAATGAAAGGGACGTTCAGTGGGTGGACAAGGAGGATTGGATCTATGAAACCGGTTTCGATATTTCCCAGGAGATTTTTGAAAGGAAAAATATACGTTTGGACTTTAAAGGCCTTGATACCTATGCGGATGTTTATCTGAATGATCAGAAAATACTTGAGGCAAACAACATGTTCAGGGAATGGAAAGTGGATGTGAAATCCCTTCTCAAGCAAAAAGACAATACCCTGAAAATCTATTTTCATTCACCTGTAAAGATTGACATGCCCAAATGGGAAGCTTTGCCTTTCCAATATATGGCCATCAACGACCAATCTGAAAATGGGGGGTTGCTTGACCGTAAAATCAGTGTCTTTGCTCGCAAGGCCGGTTATCATTATGGTTGGGATTGGGGACCCAGGCTCGTTACTTCCGGAGTTTGGCGGCCGATTCTGCTGGAAGCCTGGAACGATGCCAGAATTGAAAATGTCCAGGTTGTTCAGGAAAATGTAAGCAAACAGGCTGCCAATATCAGGCAATACGTGGAGGTGCTTTCGGACAAGGATGCTGCCAATGTCACCATCAAGGTGGAGGATGGGGTGTCAAACAAAAGCTTTGCCACTATCCCAAAGACACTAAAAAAAGGTCTTAACAGACTTGAGCTTGATTTCACCATCAAAAACCCGAAACTCTGGTGGAGCAATGGCTTGGGGGAAGCCCATCTTTATGATTTCCGTACCTCTGTGCTGGAAGGAAGCGAAACGCTGGATGTGGAACACGATAAAATCGGTATCCGTTCCCTGAAGCTGATTACCCGGAAAGATAAGGATGGAGAAACCTTTCATTTTGAATTGAATGGTGTTCCTGTTTTCTGTAAAGGAGCCAACTACATCCCTTCGGATAATTTTCTGCCGCGCGTCACCAATGCCATGTACGACAAAACCATCAAGGATGCTGTCGATGCCAATATGAATATGCTCCGTGTATGGGGTGGGGGTATTTATGAAAATGACTATTTCTATGAACTTTGCGACAAGAACGGTATCATGGTTTGGCAGGACTTCATGTTCGCCTGTAGTGTCTATCCTTTTGAAGGCGCATTCAAGGAAAATGTACGTCAGGAAGCCATAGATAACGTGCGCAGGCTGAGGAATCATCCCTGTATTGCTGTTTGGTGTGGAAACAATGAATGCAATTCAGCCTGGTTCGGCTGGGGTTGGAAACAAAGCTATGTAAAGCAAAACCCTGAAATTGCGGCTAAGATAGAAGCTCAGTTTAAGGATCAATATTTTACAGTGTTGCCCGAAATCGTCGCTCAATACGATCCGGGTGCATCTTACAGACCTTCTTCACCTTTCTTTGATATGGATAAAGTAGAAGATCCTGCTCGTGGGGACAACCACTACTGGGGCGTATGGCATGCCAAAGCTCCTATTGCTGACTACAATACCAAGAAGAGCCGCTTTTTTAGTGAATACGGCTTCCAGTCTTTTCCCGAACCGGCCTCCGTTAAACTGTACAATCCGGATCACAAAGATTGGGAAATAACATCCGATGTGATGATGTCTCATCAAAGAGGTGGAACCTATGCCAACAGTTTGATTAAACTCTATATGGAAAAGAGCTACAAAGAGCCCAAAGATATTGACGCTTTCCTGTACATGAATCTTATTCAGCAGGGGGATGCTATCAAGACAGCCATGGAGGCCCACCGCCGTGCTATGCCTTATTGCATGGGTACCCTTTTCTGGCAACACAATGATTGCTGGCCTGTCGCTTCCTGGTCCAGCCGTGATTATTACGGGAGATGGAAGGCTCAGCACTATTACGCAAGAACCGCTTACCGCGATTTGTTGGTTTCACCCATTGAAGAAAATGGAAACCTGAATATTTATGTGGTTTCCGACCGTTTGAAAGAAACAAAAGCCAGGTTGACCGTGAAAGTGTTGAATATGAACGGAACGGTTGTCTGTTCAAATACCCAGTCCGTCCAAGTTGTAGCCAATACCAGCAAAAATCAGCTTTCCCTTAAGGTTGCAGATCTGCTGAAGGGCAAGAACCGTAATGAGGTTATTGTGTCAGTTGTACTCGAAACTGCGGACAAAAATAGGTACACCAACAATTATTTCCTGGCAAGCCAGAAAGAAATGGCTTATCCCAAAGCAAAAATCACCCGCTCCATTAGCAAAGTGGAGGGCGGCTATGAGCTGGAACTTCAAAGCGATACGTTTGCAAGAGGCGTGTTCCTGTCTTTGGATGGCATCGACAATTTCTTTGAAGACAATTATTTCGATCTTTTTCCGGGTCATCCGGTGAACGTGAAAGTAACGACCACTCTTCCTCAGAAGGAATTCGAATCCCAACTGAAGGTAATGTCCATGGCCGATGCTACATTGTGAGAACCCCTGCTCAAATCCGGGAGATTTCCTTTTGGAGGTGTTGGATTTTTACAAAGAATTCGTACTTTTGCCCTACCAATTGAATGCGGAAATAGCTCAGTTGGTAGAGCATTAGCTTCCCAAGCTGGGGGTCGCGGGTTCGAGTCCCGTTTTCCGCTCTTGATAATCAGATAGTTATTGAAAAATAATTATCTGATTTTTTCTTTTAAATGAGCTGATTTACGAGGTTTTTACCTTGAAATGTAAACCAAGATGTAAACCAAGATTTACACGTGAATGCCTCAATTTCAGTGATTTGCTACAAATCAAAAACACTTTCCAATGGTGAAAGCCCATTAATGTTCCGAATTTCCAAAAATGGTAAACGAAAATACCAAAGTTTAGGAGTTTCTATTAATCCCATTTATTGGGATTTTACTAAAAATAAGCCAAAGCGAAATTGTCCCAATGGTGAATTGATTCAGAAGCTTATACTTGATAAAAATGCTGAGTTCAATCAACAAATTATTGAGTTAAATGCTATTCAAAAGGATTATTCACCAACAACTTTGCTGAATAAGCAATATCAAACAAATACTTTTAAAACAGTTGGTGAGTTTTACAGAGACCTTCTCACTCAGTTTAAATCAGAAAATAAGTGTGGTAATCGCCTTATTTACAAGAATTCTCTAAACTCAATAAAAGAATTTTCAAAAGGTCGCTTGAATCTTTTATTTAGCGATATTGATATTGACTGGCTAAACAGATATGAAAAGTGGTTGAGGTCTAAAGGAAACAAGGAGACAACAATTAGTCTATCATTTCGAACCCTAAGAAGTGCATATAATAAAGCTATTGAGGCAAAATGCACCAATAAAACAAATTACCCATTCCATGACTTCAAAATCAGTAAATTTGACGTTTCCACATCTAAAAGGGCAATATCAAAAGAAGAGATTCAATTGATAATGAATGTTGATTTGACAGGAGAAAGGGGATACATACAGTTTGCAAAAGAAGTTTTCGTTTTCAGTTACTTGTGTGGTGGCATAAATTTTACTGACTTGTCCAACTTAAAAGCTGAAAATATTGCTGAAAATAGACTGGTTTATGTTCGTCAGAAAACGGGTAAGAAAATAAGCCTTCAAATATCACCAGAAGCACAGAAGATCATTATTAAATACGAACAGGCAGATTTAAAAAGTGGGTTCATTTTTCCAATTCTTGATAAACGGATTCACAAAACCCCAATTCAAATACAAAACAGAATTCACAAAGTCCTTGGTAAAATTGATATAGGTTTGAAACGTGTTGCAGAACTAGCAGGTGTAAGTGTAAATCTAACTACCTATGTAGCCAGACATTCCTTTGCAACTGTTTTAAAAAAGTCTGGTGTCAGCATACCTTTAATAAGTGAGGCTTTGGGGCACTCTGATTTGGCAACAACTCAAATATATCTTGATAGTTTTGATAATAGCCAGATAGACGAAGCAATGAAGAATTTGCTGTAATTGAATTAATCAAAAACACCGAAATACGGATAAAGAAAGGGGTTTTACTCTTCTAGATCAAAAGTGAGGTAAAAAAATATTTTTGGCCTATATTAGGCAGGAAATAACCAAAAAAATATCCCATTCCTGAATTAGAGGGGTAAAATTACATTTAAAGCAAACATTTACAGGGGAACTGAACTAAGAATAGAGCTATGACATTCCCAACTTGATAAACATGTCAATTGATGAAAATTGCTGTAAAATATAGCTTAATATAATACACAAATCTTAGAAAATTATTACTTTTACATAGTGAATAACGCAGTGGCGTAAATTCATAACATACTAAATTACAGAAGCGTTTTAGATATTATCCTGTCCTGAAATCTCGACAATTTCTCATGTAACAAGGATGATAGCAACAAATGCTCCATGTCTTCTATATATTCATATAAGGGGCGTGGAGCTGTTGCTTTATCATTTGTTACGGGGTGTCGAGACCCTCAGGACGGTGGTACTGCTAACAGTTCCCACGCCTTCTTTTTTATAATAACCTGAACTTGGGGGATGGTGAAGGATAAAAATTATGAATTATGAAGGATTCAATTAATGGTTTTTCATGTGAAGAGGTTATGGTTCTATATCAGTTCTTGGATTATTATGAAAAAAAGATCAGTCAACTTAAAAATAATAAGTCTTTGGATGTGTCTGGCTTTAATAAATTAGTAAAAGAAGGCTCAATACTGTTAGTAAAGGTTAAATCAACTGGAGATTTTAAAAATGTAACAGCTAACACAGTCGTTTTAACAATACAAAAAAAGAACCAACTACTTTCTTTTCTTGCACATTTGAGGAATTCAATAGCTCATGCTTACATTTCAAAAGCTGTAGATGGGCGTTATTGCTTGGCTGATTATTACCATTCAAAAATAAATATGCAAGGGTTTGTGTCAAAGGAGACTATAGAATCTATCATTAATCAAATTGTTAAGTAATGAGAAACAAAATAGCACTTCTGATAATAAGCTTTGCACTTTCTATTGGAGCTATACAAGCAAATGTCGCAGATACACTTAACGTCGCAAATGCTGGTACATTAAGTACGTTGATTAATTCAACCATGAAAAATCAAATTACAAATTTGACGTTAACAGGTAATTTGAATGGAGACGATATTCGATATATTCGTGAAATGGCCGGAATTGATCTGAAAGGGAACGGGACTTTAGGGGAGCTTTCTGTCCTTGATCTATCTGGAGCTAATATTGTATGGAGTGCTTTTCCTTATGCTTCCATTTCAAACATTTTTTATTACACTTCAACCAATTCAATTTCAAATTATATGTTCTATGGTTGCGCAAGATTGACTTCGCTAACAATACCAAATAGTGTAACATCTATAGGTAGTCATGCATTTTCTGGTTGCGCAAGATTGACTTCGATAACAATACCAAATAGTGTAACATCTATAGGTAGTCATGCATTTTCTAGTTGCACAGGATTGACTTCGCTAACAATACCAAATAATGTAACATCTATAGGTAGTTCTGCATTTTCTAGTTGTTCAGGATTAAAAATAATAAATATTGGTAATAGTGTTACTTCTATAGGTAGTTCTGCATTTTCTTATTGCACAAGATTGGCCGAAATCCATTGTCAACCTTTGACACCTCCTATTGCTGATGTTACTACCTTTTATACCATTTATTCTACCTGTAAATTATATATTCCAAGAGGAGCATATAATGACTATTGGCTAGCATTGTGTTGGGGGGATTTTAAAAATATTATTGAAGAAGATGGAGGAGATACGTCTATATTTCTAAATATAAACTATGCTGATTGTGGTAGTGTAAAATTATTAGTTCAATTAGGTTCAACGCATACAGTTGAAATTTCACCTTCTACAGGTTGGAAAATCAATTCAGTTACATTTAATGGTTCTGATGTAACTTCACAGCTAAATACTAAAAACCAATATACTACACCAGCTATTGTAGGGAACTCAACATTAAGCATCAGTTTTGAAAGCACAAGCACAGCAATCTCGCCAATTGAAGTAAACAATGTGAACGTTTATACAGATCAAGATGCAATAGTAGTAACAGGAATAGATTCAGGAAATAATATTTCTGTTTATACTTGCTCTGGACTTTTACTCCAAAACATTAAAGCAATAGACAATATGGCTAGGATCAATGTCCCATCCAATCAAATTTATCTTGTTAAAGCAGCAGGTAGAACATTTAAAGTTGCTTTATAAATAAAGCAGATTATTTGAAACTTCATACGTTTAAGCCTGTAGCCGATAGTGGTTACAGGCTTTTTGCGTAATGAAACTCTATGTTAATAATATCTAACTTCAATCAAAAATAGACATAACAGGTAAGCAATGATGGATATGTTAAAAAATACTATTTAAAAGCTAAATTTGGGGTGGTTTTCTCACCTTTGCATTACTCGAATATATCTGAAATGAAAAGCTAAAAGTGTTATTAAAAAAGAAATACATTTTAACCCCGTAAATTAGAAGTGGGGATTTTTTTTATTTTTGGCTTATATTGAACAGGTTTTTTCAAGAAAAATATCTTATAATGAAATTAGACAACTTAAACACAATATGACCAATTTTATTCATTTAGAAACCAAATATTTAGAAGTCTATAAAAATGAATACCTTTCTACGGCTTTTCAAAGAGAAAAGTTTGAATTTGATTCAATTCCGACCAATTGCATATTTGATAAAACTCTCCCGGGCTTGGGTGCAACTTATAGCGAAATCGAAGCAAAAAGGAATTCAATAATTATCGAACCGAATATTCCGGTTATAGATGGGAAAGTAAATTCACACAAAAATCTGTTAGGAGTTTATGAGGGTTGTTCCGGTGTGAAAATTAAAAATTATTTATTGAATCACAAAATTGAACATAAAAAAATACTATGCACTCCCGAGGGATATTTAAAAGTAAAAAGAATCGCTGAGAAAAATGGAACGAATATATATGAAAATTATTTCTTATTGTTTGACGAATGCGAAAAAATTACTCAGGATGTTGACTACAGAGAGCAAATTTCTTTACCAATAAACGATTTCTTTTTTTCCAAATAAAGCTTTTGTATCAGCGACACCACTCGAAATGAGAAACCCTGAATTCCAAAATCAAGGATTTTTCATATTAAAAGTAAAACCGCTGTACGAATACCGAAAAAAAATAGATTTAATCACTACAAACAACTATGAAATCTCGATAATTAAATTGTTGGACGAATTAAAGGATAGTGGTTGTGTCTGTGTCTTTATGAATTCAACAAACGGAATAAACAAGCTCGTAAATCATTTAGGAAAACAAGGAATTAAAGACTACAAAGCTTTCTGTTCTAAAAAAAGTGAAATCAAGTTTAAAGAAAAAGAGATTTTAAACAGCTACGAGAATTTACATTTACCGCTTGCAAAATACAACTTCTTTACTTCAAGGTTTTTCTCTGCTGTTGATATATTCAGCGATAAGAAGCCCGATATTATTATACTTACCGATTTAAACGAAGCTAAATATTCAAGAATTGACCCTTTCACAAATACAATTCAGATTTATGGAAGGTTCAGAAATGGTGAGGAAGGAGAGAAATTTAATTCTCTAACACATATTACAAATTATGGTGATGGTGCAACGGTACTTCTTGAGTCCGAAATCGAATCATATATATTTACCTCTAAAAGAATATACGACCAATTAAAAGCTGTACTGACAGAATCAACTAACAGAGGTGTGAAAAAGGCTTTAACTGATAGCTTGAAAGGCTCTCCATATAATAAGTTTATAGACAATGACGAATCAATAAACTATTTTAAAGTAGATAACTTTTATGACGATGAAAGGGTAAAAGGCTACTACCAATCGCCTGAATACATTTTAGAAGCCTATAAAGCAACCAAACATTTTGAACCGTTGAATCATATCAATATGTTTTATATCGTTGGGGACACTGATTTATTAGAATACAAGCAACGAAAAACCGAAATACAAAGGAGAATCTTTTTAGTCAAGAAATTAGATGCTATCTATAATTCTCAAATACCATTTTCACCCGAAGAAATAGAAATTGCAAAGACTGAGTTTTTAAAGGTAGATAACCGAGAAATTCAAGAAGAAACGAAATACACCATTAATGCTTATGAAAAATTAGGAAGTGAAGCTATAGAATCAGTGAAATATTATAAGAGTGAAATAGATAAGCTTTTAAAGGGACATAGAAAAGAATCTGATAAACACAAAATGTTTA